>Ga0213875_10000807_pt1 | contig 23412 bp, 23 predicted proteins | sample BarmaccomBMRX_R8_FD_160105 | JGI IMG/M metagenome (GOLD analysis project Ga0213875, IMG submission 160105) | Root-associated microbial communities from Barbacenia macrantha in rupestrian grasslands, the National Park of Serra do Cipo, Brazil - RX_R8 | ecosystem: Host-associated > Plants > Roots... | reverse complement strand
GCGGGCACAGGTCGCGCGATGTTTGTTCGAACAACGCGAGCCAGCGTCGCGCGCTGCATCATGGCACTCTGAATAGCGTCACTCACAACATCGGATCGAGCTGGGGGATTGCTCGGCATTGTCGAAGAGGCGTAGAGTACCAGCGGTAAGGTCTTATGGAGCGTCGTCAAACATTGGTTGTGTTCGCGCGACCTCTGACGAGCAGTGTTTTGCCGAAAGAAGGTGCGCCGGCGTCGATAAAGGCCTGTCGCTTCTTTGCTAGGACCTTCGCATATGTCATCTCGATCATGCGAACGCTCGTGCCGCAATTCTTCGCAATGATATTTAGCGGGATTTGACCTTCGATCGCACGCGATATGTACGTGTGTCTCAGTGCATAGAATGTCCCCTCCGGATCAAGTTTCGCCTGCTTGAGCGCCGCGGCCATCCGGCGCTGTTGCTGAGACCGATTCCATCGTTCCCCATCTTTTCGTTTGAAAATAGATTCGTCCGCCGCACGCTCAGCGACGAGTCGATCAAAAAACGAGACTGCTTCGGGTTGCAATAAGATTGTCCGCGCGCCCGTTTTTCCATCAACGGTCAGCGCCCTTGCGCCGGAATCGTAATCTGCGACATTGCAACGAATGAGTTCGCCATAGCGAGCGCCTGTGAGAAATCCTGCCGTGAGCAGGTCCGCAAATGCACCGTCTCGGGTTGCTTCGATCAGCTTCTGAGCCTGTTGCATCGAAAAGTGGACCCGCCGCGCCTCTCCAACTCCCTTAAACGACTTCACCAATCGCCAGGCATGGTCGTCAATCAAGCCGTTTGACGGATCACGCAGGGCGTGGTTGAGAAGTGCCTTTACCATGGCAAGCACACGGTTGGCGCTGTCCTTGCTTCGCCGTACCTTGTCGGGGTCGCTGCTCTTCGCGACCATGCCGGCTAACCATCGATCGAGCGCGGTCTTCGTGAGTGCCCGAACCGCCTGCTCACCGAAATGCGCTAAGAAGTGCTTTCTCAACCGGCCACGCGCGTCTCGCGCGGAATTGACGTTCCTTGCTGCCAATGATTCCAGATAGTTCTCGGCCGCCTGACTAGTTGTGAGGGGGCTTTTGGCCGCTGCACCGCCTTCCCTTCGGGCGAGGGATTTTGCACGCTCCTGCGCCTGCCAGAACGTCAGAATGTTGGAACCATTGGCGGTGTCGTAGTCGTCCGCCGTTCCAATTGCCTGGGTCGCAGCGCCGCCGCGACCGTTGGCTACGCGAAGGACCCAGGTGCCACCGAGCTTGTTGCGTCGATACCCAAGCGAAACTCCCATACCGACCCGAACGAAGAGCGGTTTCCGAGCCACTGGAAGGGCCAGTCGACCCGTTCGCGTCTCAAGCGCGTGACCTCTGACTCTGCGGGCCATGAGAGCGGCTGTGTCCCGTTTGTGTCCCGTTTATGGGGGCGTATCATGAAGGACACTGAGAGACAAGGGTGGATGCAATCCAGCCACTGCCTTTATTTATCAGCTGCTTATATGAACACCCGTGCACAGCTGTGGACTCCCCTGCGGCCCTTTCACGGCGAAAACAGGGGTTCGATTCCCCTTGGGCGCGCCAATGATTTCAAAAGCTTGGCGTCTTCAAAGCGGCCCCGTTAGGGTCCATACGGAAAAAATACGGAAAAGACAGACGTGAACCGCGGCGAATATTGGCGGATCGAACCACCTTTGATGCCGTGGTACCCCAATGTAAGCACACTGGCGCGGCAAACTTCACTGGCCGCACTTCGCGTCGCAACCTACATCATGAGATTTCCGCGCACCCGATGCTTTCGGCGAGCTCGCTTTGACCTCTCGGTCTGGACCATTGCGGTCGTAGCAGCCCTTGTATTTTCCCTATTACCTCTCTCAGGTAACGCTGGCCTTTGCTCGAGCATAAGCGCTTTTTCGAATTCCGCGGAGTCGACGAAAACGGCGAGAATGAGCCAATTCGACCAATCCTTCTCATCGAGGATCACCGGCATGTGATCAGCAGCGGGCCATCAACTCATTCGGTTCTGTCGTAGTGACGGTGCAGGAGCGAATCGTCTCCTGGTTTTTTTTCCTGTGCGAGTAATCAGTGTGCCGCGAGATGTCGCGCGGCCTCCGCCCCCTGAAAGGAGCTTGTGGCGCGACTATGCGAAATGGCAGGTCGCGGAATTTCAAGAATTTCGAAATGTGATTGACACCCTCAATTTTGTTGCCGGGCGGATTGGGGTTTGGCCCGGACGAACCCTGCAAGAAAGCGCACGAGCTCGTCGCGATCCTCTTCGATCCAGCCAAGGGACAATGGCTTCACTTGTATCTCCTTTCTGGCCTGCAAATCAAATAAAACATCGATCGACTGCGGTTCGCTTCGCTCCACCTCACGGGACTCCGATGGATCGCCTCCATTGGGGCCGAGGTTTTTGGCCCGAACGTGAAATCCGACTCGGGGCCTGAACGCAATCGCAAAGGCAATCTCGACAGGGCGGCCCCGGCGCCTCAACAGATTGGAGGTCGTTTTCTTCTTGCACCTTTGCGACAGCGGCGTTCCAAAGGCCAGCCTCCGGCGATGCGCATACGTTGGACACGGTGGGAAATGCTTGATAATGCTTGGGCTCGGGCCCGATCTCCCGGGGCAATTGGCGCGATGCCTTTCCGGCAAAAATGCGCCAAGAAGAGCAATCAGCTTGATTGATCTTGTTCGCGATATAGCCGCCAAGAGCCATCAGCAAATGATCGAGGCATCCGCCCCCCCCGCTAAGGATCTCGATCTTTCCATTGTTGTGCCGGTCTTCAACGAGGAAGAGTCAATATCACGCTTGTGCGAGCGTCTCTTCCATGTTCTCAACCAGCAGCACTGTTCGTACGAGGTCATCATCGTTAACGATGGCAGCGCTGACCTCAGCCTCGAGCGGTTATGTGAGGAAGCCAGACACCGGCCCAAGCTGTCCGTAATCGATCTTAGTCGAAATTATGGGCAGACGGCTGCGCTGATGGCAGGCTTCGATCATGCACGCGGCGGCATCATCGTGACCCTCGATGCTGATTTGCAGAATGATCCCGACGATATCCCGCGCCTCGTCGAGAAGATTGCCGAGGGCTATGACGTGGTGTCGGGGTGGCGACGAGATCGGCAGGATGCAAGATTCAGTCGCAACCTCGCCAGCCGAATAGCGAACAATATCATTTCGCGAATTTCGGGGCTGCAGCTCCAAGACTACGGCTGCACGCTCAAGGCCTATCGCCGCGATGTCATGGAAGGAGTACGGCTCTATGGCGAGATGCACCGTTTTATACCGATTTACGCCCGCTGGATGGGCGCAAGGGTGGTGGAGGTTCCAGTCCGCCACCATGCGCGTCAATTTGGAGTGTCGAAGTATGGCCTCGAACGCATCTTTAAAGTCATTCTCGATCTCGCGGTGGTCAAGTTCCTCGATCGCTATCTCGTCAAGCCTATCTACATATTCGGCGGTCTTGGTTTGACCATGGTAATGGCGGCGTTCGCGACGCTGATCTTAGCGCTGGGTCTTCGTGTTTTCAGCGGTGTCTCGCTCATACAGACTCCTTTACCGCTTCTCGCAGCCATGCTCTTCCTCGTGGGCTGCATCAGCATCCTCATGGGGCTCATGGCTGAAATGCTGATGCGCACCTATTTCGAGTCGCAGGGTCGTCGTTCCTACCGGGTCCGTAACCGCATCAATTTCGGGCCTTCTTGCTGATGTGTGGGCTTGCCGGATTCGTCGGTCGCGGTGATCGCGATGATCTGGCGGCGATGATAGGGGCGATGCGCCACCGTGGCCCAGATGGTGAAGGGGAATTTATCGACGCCGAAACTGGTGTCAATCTCGGCCATCTCCGGTTGGCCATTCTCGACATCCCAGGTGGTCGCCAGCCCATGTGGAACGAGGACGAAACGGTTTGCGTCATTTACAACGGAGAGATTTACAACCATGCCGAATTGCGGCGTGGGCTCGAAATCAAGGGTCATGTTTTTAGATCCGATCACTCCGACACGGAGGTGCTCGTTCACGGCTACGAAGAATGGGGAGAGGACCTGCCGGGAAAACTGAACGGCATGTTTGCCTTCGTTGTACTTGATCGTCGCAGGCGCCGACTCTTTCTGGCCCGCGACCGTTTCGGCGAAAAGCCTCTGTACTACGCGAAGCAGAACGGGCTGTTTGCGTTTGCAAGCGAGCTCAGCGCGATCGCGCAGCATCGCAATTTCGAGGCCCGGGTCGATCGGCAAAACCTGCAAAAATTCCTTGCTTATGGTTTCCTACCCAGTCCGAATGCTTATCTGGAGAATGCTTGGAAGCTTCCTGGCGGCTGCTTTCTTGTGTATGAACTCGAGCGACGCGAAGTGTCGGTATCGCGCTATTGGCGGTTCAGTCTCGCACCCGATGATCGCCTCGAAGCTCGCCCGGAAAGCGAACTTGTCGAGGAATTACAGGCGCTGCTCAGCGAAGCTGTCCGCCGGCGCCTTCTTAGCGACGTGCCGCTCGGTCTCTTTTTGAGCGGCGGCCTGGATTCTAGCGCGGTTCTATGGGGAGCGGCCCAAAACCTAGCCAACGACCTCCGCACCTTTACGGTCGGTTTCACCGAGCCCTCCTTCGACGAGAGTGATCACGCTGAAGCGGCCGCCAAAGCTTTCGGCACGCGACATCAGATGGAACGGCTCGACCTCGATACTGCTCGGGACTTAATACCGTACGTGCTATCGCGACTAGACGAACCGCTCGGAGATGCTTCCATCTTGCCGACCTACATGCTCAGCCGCTTCACTCGCCGGCATGTAACCGTGGCACTTTCGGGAGATGGGGGCGACGAGTTGTTTGCTGGCTATGATCCTTTCGTCGTGCTGCCGTGGGCGCGCTTGTATCATTCGTCAGTGCCGCAGCCACTTCATCGTTTCATCAAGGGCGCAATTTACATGCTCCCGATCTCGGCGCGCAACATGAGCCTCGATTTCAAGCTCCGGCGGACCCTGGCGGGCATGTCCTATCTTCCCGAAATCTGGAATCCGGTTTGGCTATCTCCGGCTGAACCCGCGATGATCGCTGATCTCTTTGAGGAACCGGTAGCGGCCGAAGAACTCTACTCGGAAGCGATCGCGCTGTGGTCGTCAGAAGGAAGAGACAAATCGGATGTCGATCGCACCCTCGAATTCTATACGAACTTCTACCTACAAGATGATATTCTAACGAAGGTAGATAGAGCCTCTATGATGTGCTCTCTCGAGTCGCGGGCAGTATTCCTGGATAATGATCTCGTGGATTACTGTCAGCGCTTGCCGACGCGTTTCAAATACCGCAAGGGACGGCGCAAATATCTGCTGCGACGTGCCATGGAGGGTGTCCTGCCGCCTCGGATCCTGGCGCGTCCGAAGAAGGGCTTCGGTATTCCCCTGGCCAGATGGTTGCGCACCGTACCGACGACCCCGCCATTGGGCGCGTTACCGGGTGTGCAGCTTGATCGCGTTGTAAACGCATGGAATGAACACCGGTCGGGCAGGGCCGATCATCGGCTATTACTATGGAGTTGGCTTTCTTTGCAGCATACCTGCGCGGCGGGGCTTGGTTGACTATGGATGCGGCGAATTTTGCTGTGGAAGCGGAGGTCGAACGCACCCATTGGTGGTTTTCTGGGCGACGCCGTTTATTTGCGCGCGAGTTGCTCGCTGCCGGGGTCAACCCGAATGCGCGCATTCTCGACGCGGGGACCGGCACGGGCGCCAATCTGCGGATGCTGCGGGACCTCAAACTCGAGTACGTCACGGGTCTAGATAGCAACGAGCTCGCGATCCACTTCTGCGCCTCCAAGGGCCTGGGTAATGTACAAATTGGCGATATTTGCGCGATGCCATTCGAATCCGGCACGTTTGATCTGGTTTTGGCAACTGATGTTATAGAGCATGTGGACGATGACAGAGCGGCTTTGGAGGAGATCGCGCGAGTCTTGAAGCAAGGCGGAAAGGTGCTGATGTCGGTTCCAGCCTTTCCGTCGCTGTGGGGCCTTCAGGACATTGTTGCGCATCACAAACGCCGATATCGGCTTGGACCGTTGTTGCAAAAAATGACGGAGGCGGGACTGGAGCCGCTCCGCTATTATCATTTCAACTATTTGCTATTTGTGCCGATCTGGATGGCGAGGCGTCTCATGAGATGGCTTGACGTCAAGCTTAAAAGCGAGTCCGAACTCAACAGCCCCATTTTGAACCGACTGCTCTCGGGAATTTTCAGGATAGATATTCGCACGGCGCCTGTAGTCAAACTGCCGTTCGGCGTGTCCATTTTGGCCATCGGCTCGAAGACCAAGCCAAGTGCACGACCAGCCTTGGGCAGCGACCAACCGACTTAGGATCGAGCGCTTCTGGTTACGAATGTCGCACCCTGAATATGGCAAGCAGTTCAGGAGGTGGACCGTCCATCTCAAATCCTAGACCGTGGCGCAAATGATGATCGATGCACGACTACCGTTGGTGAAATGTTCAGGTTGCCATCGGAATTATGGGAATTCCTAGTCAGGAAACGAGCACCTCGGACAACGCGCAAGAGGCGTTCGGCACCACCAGGCCTTGCGCAATGGAGAGCTCCAAATGTTTCGTAACACCAAGCAGAGCGTCATTGCACCGTCACAGGATCGACCACCTAATTGCGAGGCAGTCATTCCAAAGGCGAGACCCAACGTAGCCTCAGCAAGTGTATCTGTCGCTGGTGGACTGTGGGGGCTTGCGTCGTGAAAGTCGCACTCGGGCTCACCTTCATGATCACTTGTACGGTCGTCGCAAATCTGCTCATGAAGCTCGGCGCAATCGCACGTCCGGAAGACCGCATATTACGTATTGTCGACTGGAAAACGTTGGCGGGTCTTACGTCTTTTGGTTTCGCGGGCCTGACCTACGCTTGGATATTGGCATTTTTGCCATTGAACGTCGCCCAGTCCTATACAGCGGCACAGTTTGTCGCTGTCATCTTTGCCTCAGCCATTGTCCTGTCCGAGCCGATTTCGATGACGCAATGGGTCGGCATCAGCTTGATTTTTGCCGGAATAATGATCGTTGGGGTGGGACGGGGCACGATCATCTAAACCAAGTTTAGCCAGTTTTCTCCAAACTATGTCTATGACCATAGGCTAAAAACCTGTTTCACCGCGCAACGTGGAACACGTATCTTCAGGTATTTTACTGATACGGTGGAGGATTTGAAACTGGCCACCTTCCCAGGCAGGTGTGAACTCCTTGCGTATCGCTTCGTCGAATCCCTTCTTACTTTGGTCTTCCCTGGCGGTCATGGACGGAAATACTTTTCGTAAAAAATCCTCATTGTCCCAAAGGGTATTCAAGACAATTACCGACGCTCCCGCCGTAATTTCCGCACACGTCTCCCTGTATTGCTCCGCGGTAGTGTAGTGTGGAACAAATACGTCGTACTTGGCGGCCTGCTCTTTGGCCGTGAGATACGGGAGCATCGGCATGTAGGGGTAGAAGAAAGTCGAAGCCGAATCTGAATTCAACTGATCGACCAAGTCAGCCGCGCCATCCTCCCGAAGCGCAACGTCGCCTCGGGGCGTGTGGGTCAGTTTCGTCTGGAGTGCATGCTTCGCATCCCAATAGAAATTGAAGATGTCTGGCAAGTAGAAGAGGGGCACGAGCCCTGCCACGAGATAGATCAATTCGCGTGAAGCCCTATTTACAAGTATAGCTAAGCAATAAGTTGACAAAGGAAGCGAGAGAGGCAGTGAAAAAGCGATATGCACTAGATCTGGGCGAGGAAAAGCCCCTAGAACACCCGCCAGCGCCAGAGCCGTACTCGTCCACAGGATTTGGTCCCGCGAAACGGATCGCCATCTCAGCACGAAAACCAGCGCCATCACAAAAGCGGTAATCGGATAAGTATATTTGAGGGAATTGCTTATGGGGCCACCAGCGGCGAACGGCACGCTTTGAATAGATGAGTATTGTGTCGCGGGAAATACAATAACATCGGCGAAGGCTGCCACAAGGGAACCCTGCGATTCAATGAAAAGAAGGAGCAAGATGGGTAAGACCGCACAGCCCGCAACAAAACTCAAAAATACCTGTCGCGCTCCAGAACCCATGAATGCAATCGAGGCGGCGATAGCCGCCAGCGCGCCCCTGGTCGGCGTGATCATGGCTGCCGCGCCCGCCGCGAGGCCGGACAAGAACGGCATCGAATTTGATGCTAATCCAGCCCGGCCCCTCCTGAGAGCGGCCCAGGCTGAGATCATCGAGAACAGTGTTGTGAACCAGTGGTGGCTAATCTGAAGGCTCCATACCAGCTGGGACCAGATTACCCACGCAAGCGCCGCGGCCGCAGAAATCAAGACGTGCTTCGACGACTGGAGACAACAAAGGTAAGTGAAACACGCAATCCCTGTGATGGTCAGAATCGCCAGAATCCGTTCCGCAACAAAAGACGAGCCAGCAACACGGAACCAGCCTTCAACGAGCAGGAAACCGCCTGGCGGCAGAAATTCAAAAAAATCTGAGTAAATACGCTCTCCACGCAGCATGCGGTCGGCGCCATCCAATAAAACTCCTTCATCTCCGAGCCATGCGATGTTGCGCAGGAAAGGCATACACAACAAAACGGTGACCGAACACACGGCGAAGATTGCAATCCACCCACGCCAAGGCTTTTCATCGATTGTCGCATTAATCACGACACACTACTCTTGGAACAATTCAAACAGGAGAGTCGTCCATTTGTCGTCTGACTCGTTCCAAGGTGGGCTAAACGGAGGCCGCCTCGAATGTGAATACTATCCGTATTCTCCTGCATTATTTCTCTCCTCAGAGTATTTTTAAAACTGCGCGATAGACAAAAGTGCAGACAGCAAGGATCCCAATTATGCTGACATACTTCTTCCACGCAGGCGCTCTCAGGTCTCCTGGTGGGTACGACCACATCCGTCCGACAGGCGTGAGAATCCAAAAAGCCACTATGGCACCCATCAAAGCCAAGGAAAGGCGGTCGGTCAGCCATGACAGGACGGCCGCGCTGGCCGCGCCAATTGTTGTGATCAATGTGAAATGAAAATAGGGCCGCACTTCTTCCTCCAGGTACCCCAATTGGGCAGCGTTCATGAAAGCGTATTGTCTACTCGCAAATCGATACTTCATCGCCTGATGTCATGGGCGCGGCAACCTGTGCTCATGCACTCAAGCCGACAAAGCGCATCGGGACCATCGGAATGATGATTAGCCTATCGTAAATCTTGTCTTACTGGGGTACTCATTAGGATCAAGCGCTGATATGGGCCGTATTTAAGATTAAGGAGACGAGCTGTTGCTCTTCAATCGAAATTCTATTCGCGCTGCAGCAGCCAAAATGCCCTTGAGGATCATAAGCCGCACTCGAGTTCAGTGAAAGAATAGATAATCACAAGAACCGACCAAAAGGGTCCGTTCCACCCAGTGGTTCCTCCAATCATCGGTGGCCTGCTTTTCGCACCGCTCTGATCGCTTGGATGACCTTCGGCGCGAGCCCGGACGACAAGGGCACCTGCCGACTGGTCTTCAGCGATGAATTTATTGACAGACCCGTCAACCACGAAAAATGGCTTACGACACGGGCAACGGCGGCGAGGGTCGGGGCAACCGCGAACTCGTTTTAAGGCGCGTCCGCAAATGCGTTCGTAAGGGATTGGTTTTTGCATATCGTTGGCCGCCGACGTGACGAGCCGCCGCTCATTTGCATTCCAACCTTGAGAGTTACGGGCTGAGCAAGGGAAATTCGGCGCGATTTTGGTCGAGCCCGTGGGTCAGGGTGGGTCGGCTAGAATTTATCTCGCATCCCTGCGCAATATGCCGGGACTCCCAGGACCCGCCAGGTTCCTGTCCTGTCCCCCGGCGGATGGGCGGGGGACTACCGGTGGTCACGCGTTTTCCCCGCGCGACGGACCGTCTTGCAGAACACTCTGGGGAACTGGGCTGATGTAGACACCAATCCGCCGTTTGTCTGCCGAAGCTAAGGTTTTGCCTTGTTTAGCAGAACTACATTGCTTTCCGGCAACAGCCCCATTTTTGGGAGTGACGCACGTACAGTCGTAGCGACGTAATTTGGAGCGAGGTGCGCGTAGTGTTTTTCCGTCATGCGGGTGTCGGCATGGCCTAGCTGGGCGGCGATCACGCCCATGGGTGCGCCCTTCGTCGCTAGCACCGATGCATAGGTATGGCGCAGGACGTGAAATGTCACAGCCGGCTCAATCTTTGCCCTTTTCGATGCGTCGATGAGCGGACGCTGTTGGTGGGACGCCTTCCAAGGCGTGCCGTCAGGTCGGCGGAAGATCAGGTCGCGGGGCTTTCGTCCCGCAGTGAGTGACTTGAATAGCTGCGTGCCCTCCTCCGTCAGCGCGACGTGACGAGGCTTTCCCGCCTTCGACAGTCGCACGGTCACGGTTTCAGCCTCGGCATTGAAATCTGAAGAGACCATCCTGGTAAGCTCGCCATAGCGGCATCCGGTGAGCAGAGCGCCGCGGACCAGATCCCGAAAGCCAGCCGCGCTCGCATTGACGATGCGCTTGATCTCGGACTCGGTGAGATACCTCACCACGGCTGCATCGGCTTCCCGGAACGGCTTCACCTTGCGCCAAGCCTCGTCGCTGCTTACTCGTCCTTCCTGAAAGGAGTAATTCAGCGCAGCCTTCAATATCGTCAGCACACGGTTTGCAGTTGCCCGGCGGGCGCGCATGGCATCGGGATCGAGTTCGGCGACTGGCCTGGTTCTACGGTGGTTGGCTGACTTAGCCGTTCTCAACAATTTCGGCGCCTCACTCAATTTGGACAGCCATTCTCGGATGCGGCCGGCGGACAGCTTTTTGATCTCCACTCCTCCGAGATCGGGGATGATCCTCGCGTCAGCGACGTAGCGGTCTACGCGCACGCCCTTCGAGCCACGAGCCTCCCTCGCCTCGAAATACAGCTTGAGTTCGCTAGCCACAGTCCTTTTCTCGGTGCCCTCCTCCGCGCCGGTCGAGCGCCGAGCCGCTTGATCGAAGTATTCCCGTGCCTTCTCTTGCGCGTGGGAATAGGAGAGCACAGCAGGACTTTCGGCTTCGAGGGCGTCGTCCGCTGGACCGAGGGCCTCGTAGCGCTGCCTGCCATCTTCGGCGCGATTGCGTGCGATCCAGCTCCCTCCCTTTGCGCCAGCGCGATACCCGAGAGCGCACCCACGCGAAACGGCTGTCCAATACGGCTCTCGGCGTTTGGCCAGCTTCAACCTCGCCGATCGTGTGTCGATCTTGTTATTGCGAACGGTGCGCGCCACTGATCTCTCCACTTGAACAATTCATACGGAAAAGATGTGGGCGAACAAGGGCGAAAAGTATCGAGCGAAAAACCAAAACCTCCTTGCAAATCAAATATTCGCGACCGTTCGCAGGCGTTCGCAAAACGCGTCGTTATCCCCCCGTTCACGGCGAAAACAGGGGTTCGATTCCCCTTGGGCGCGCCAAAAACCAAGGTGTTTCGCCGCGGTGCAGTTCGTAAAAGCCCTGCTGGAGGGAGCCAGTCACGAACCGCAGATTGCCGAACTCAAGAGCAAGGGTGCTCCGGAGATCGTGATGAGGCCGTGCTGAAGCCGGTGGCTGGCATGGGAAGCCTGCGATGCACGCCTGATCTCGGAGAAGCTGCTCGGCAAGTTGGGCTAGTGTTACGCGGGGGAGTGTCGATAGCTATTCCCTTCAACTGTGCCTGAAAAGGTGGTAGTGGGTGTTTCTTCGGAAAAGCACCACAGAGCGCCAGTGGAGCAGAGCGAAGAATTGAGCATGGCGGTGCGCCACGTCAGGCAGGGTCGGATCGTTGTTGCCAGACAGCGCCAGTATGTCGAGGACTTGCAGGCCAGCAGCAGGCCTAGCCAGTGGGCCGAGACCTTGCTCGCCACCTTCCTCGCCTCGCAAGACATCTTTGAGAGGCACGAGCGCCAGTTGCGGGAAAAACTAGAAGCAGCAGAGGCCCGGGGTCGAACTGGTTAGATGCACGACCCTGAATTCCGGCCAGAGAAGATCTACGAGCTCAGCGCGCGTCGGCAACACACCGAGGATACCTGGGTGGCTGATCCATGCGCATCTGCGGGACGCTCAGCTTCAGATCACCCGACTTCGCGGCGAAATCGCCGCATTCACTCTTCCCGATCGCCTTGCGCCTGCTTGGCCTTCGCCTGATCTCTTGCAGCGGACTGCCGATCCAGTGCCGGAAGCATCTCCGACTTGATCCTTTCCAGGGTGTCGAAAGCGGCCCTGCTCTGGCGAAGGGTATTGCGCGAAGCCGCGATGATGCCAGCGATGCGTGAGTGACTATGCCGGAGCGCGTCCAACCTTTCCTGCGCCTCGGCGTAGGCGATGGCCGCAGACCTGAGCGCTTCATCAAAAAGGGGCGGCTTTGGGATATTCACGGCACGACGGTTTATCGAGTCAGGGTGATTGATGGCCGAAGCCCGCATTAAGTCAGTTGAGACTGGGCTCCGGGATACGCTGTTCCTGAAAGAGTAGGGTAAGGTCGAGCACCGTCAAGAGACGCTTGGCGATCTCTCCAGCCCGTCAGGTCAGCGCTCGTTCAGCTCTTTCCGCAATCGATCTCGCTCGTCGATATGCAGCGCCAGGCTATCCTCGAAGGTGCGCAGCAGCTGTTCGGCTGGGGTCGTGGGGTGACCATCCCGCCCCAACTCGGCCAGGATTTCGCATTGCCGCTCGACGTGCTCCGTTCCCGAGGCGACATCTCTTTCGGCTTGCGCCAGATGCTTTCTGCCGAGAGCGGGGTCTTCTCGGCTGTCCATGGCAGCTCCAGCTCCGCAACCACTTCGAGACTCGCATGTGCTAACGTGTGAGCTGACGATAAGAGCCAGGGTAGCAGCCGGGCCCGACACTCGCACGATGACCGCCAATGCCATCACGCCTGCTCAGGCCGCGCCCCGCGCACTTACTCCACACAGCGCAGTTCGCGGGCCTTGCGGTGATGCGGCGCCCCGTCTTCGCACGGCGCGGAGGGAAATGAATTGCGCCGACACTCACGAGCATCCACTCGCGAAGTTAGCGGGACCTTACGTGTCGCCTGATTGTGCGTGGGAACCCTAGGCCGTTGTTCCATAGTTCATCGTCGCACCGAGACGAGGGTGCGACGATGCTCGCACAGCTTGCGAGCCACCTAAAAAACGCTTTGATCTTTTGGTTCCGTGTGCGTTCAGCAGTGTGAACATATATCAAACGATCTGCGCGGTCCGCTCGTTGGAGAGAATCGGGAACCTTGCAGAGCCTCATCAGTGGCTTCCCCGGTAATCACGATCGAGGTATTCGCCATCTTCTCTTGCTTGACGAGCTTCCACAACGTGGCCGCGTTTTTGAGCGACAGCCGCACGCAGCCATGTGATACGGCACGGCCCAAAGACCGCACCTCGTGGGTGCCGTGCACGGCGACGCCATTAGCCGTAAAAAATATCGAATACGGCATGGGCGCATCGTCCCATTCGTCGCTGCGATGATCGATTTCCATGCGGAATGGCGTGAAACTGCCGCTGGGCGTCTCATAGTCCCCAGCTCCCGTTGACACGGGCCAGTTGTAAATGGACTGGTCATTGATCGTAACGTTCATCTGCTGCGCGGATTTATCGATCTCGATCAAGAGAGTGGCATGACCGGCTGAGCTCGTCAGCAGCGCAGTAATCGCTACGAGCAAGAGGATAAAGCGGCTCGGCATCGATAAGCGCTCCCGACAGAGGTAGCTGATCAGGAGGTGCATCTGTTGGCCCAGCACCCGACTGTAGAACGTATGCAATATGTTTCTTTGATTACGCAGAGGAGGTCAAGCCGCCCGCGCCGGCCTCGGGTGCGTCGCGGCCGACCATCGCCAGCTGCGCGGGCGAGTAGCGTTCGCCCTGAATCGTAATCTCCGCGGCAGCTTTCTCGATCTTACTGAGCTCGGCGTCTGTCAGATGAAGGTCCACCGCCCCGATATTCTCTTCCAGGCGATGCAGCTTGGTCGTGCCCGGGATCGGTACGATGTATGGCCTCTGTGCCAGAAGCCAGGCAAGTGCGATCTGCGCGGGCGTCGCACCCTTTTCATCGGCGACATGCTTAAGCAGTTCGACCAGCGCCTGGTTCTTTTCCATTGCGTCCGGCAAGAAGCGCGGGACGGTGGTGCGGAAGTCACCCTCTGCAAACTTCGTGTCTTTGTTCATCGCTCCCGTGAGGAAACCCTTGCCGAGCGGGCTGTAGGGCACGAACCCGATGCCGAGTTCGTCGCATGCCTCAAGGATGCCGTTCGTTTCCGGCGCGCGCCACCAGAGCGAATATTCGTTCTGCAGCGCAGTAACGGGTTGCACGGCGTGCGCACGTCGAAGCGTCTGAACACCGGGCTCAGACATGCCGAAGTGCGTCACCTTGCCCTCGTCGACCAGCTCCTTGACCGTGCCGGCCACATCCTCGATCGGAACGTTCGGATCAACTCGATGCTGGTACAGCAGGTCGATGCTCTCGGTGCCGAGCCGCTTTAGCGATCCGTCCACGGCCCGGCGAATGTGCTCCGGCCGGCTCATAACGCCGCGGTTCTCTCGCGTGTTGAAGTCGATGTCGAAGCCGAATTTGGTGGCGATCACCACTTGATCCCGGAACGGCCGTAGCGCCTCACCCACCACCTCCTCGTTGACGAAGGGGCCGTAAACCTCGGCGGTATCGAAGAAGGTGACGCCGCGCTCCACTGCTTCGCGGATCAAGTTGACACCTTCCTCTTTTGAAAGGCTGGTGGCGTAGCTGAAGCTGATACCCATGCAGCCAAGGCCGATGGCCGAGACCTGAAGGCCGCCATGACCCAGCTCACGCGTTCGCATGTCGGTGTTCCTTTCCGACCGTTGAATTCATGGTTCGGCTGCGAGGGAGCGAGATCGCCAAACCAAAATGTTGCGGTGACGCCGCCGTCCATCAGGAAGTCACTGCCAGTGATGAAGGCGCGATCTGGTCCCATCAGCAGAAGCCATGGTCGGCACTTTTCCCCGCGTAGCCACGTGAAGGTAGCTGCCGCGACCAGGGTCACGATACCGATCTTTCAGTCGTCAGGAAGCCAACGACGTAGCTGTACCGGTTGTTCCGACGAAGACCCCCGTGGCGAGAAGGGCTGCCGCAAAGCAATGCACACGCGCAAAGTCCTGCTCGGTGTTCCTGCCAAGCCCTCCCGAATAACTGCTGACGAGCCCCCAATACGGGGAGCGCGCCCGCGAAAATTTTACGGAGCATGTGTCACGGCGGGAACAGGTTTCGCCGATCTGATCGGGGCATCCTCATTCAAATCTCCCCGGCCCCGCCTGCGACAGGCAACACGGGCTCAAACTTTCGGGAGGCTCCGATGCAGAAAGTCCTCATCCTCGTGCTTTTGGTTTTGGCGTTGACAGGCGGTGTCGCCACCGTGTCGACACTGATCAGCCCGCCCATTCACGGTCGCTGCCAAGGCAGCAACTGTTGACGCGATTGCAGGCGGGGCGGGTGCGGCATCGAAAATTTGAGCCCACGTGACTTTTGGAGCGCCGCCGCTCCGCGGATTCCGGCTGACTGACATCCTTACGATCATGCTGCTCAGGCTTCGGGAGCCGGCACAAAGCAAAGGATGAGATGACCGCGGGTGCACGCCACCGCTTCCCCCGTCGGATTGTCACGATGAATTACGCTTTTGGCCGGTACAGCCACCCACAACCCATCAAGGAACAGCTCATACCCTTGGCTCCCGAGCCGACTTTGCACACGGCGGCAGTCAGCCGTCGAGCAACAGGAGCCGGTTCCATCCGGTCGTTGTAAGCTCTCAAACCAAGGGGCAAGCGACTTGCCCGCATCCACGGGCGCTGCGCCTTTTGTGGGCGCTGCGCTCGCGACGAGCCCGAACAGCACGACGATCGCAAACCTTCGCTCTCGCGCCATTGCACTCTCCGCGCAAGCACACGTCAAGCATAGCACACCATTCGGGGCGGTGGCCGCGAGCTTGCAACAGCGGTGCTGTCACGGACGAGCGCGATCGTTTTCTCGCTTCCGCGGGAGCCAGGCGTTCGATCCTCAGCAAACCCTCTGAAATGACGTGAAAGGACTGATTGTCGACAGTACAAAGGCCGTTGTGAGCTTTGCCGAACAGAGTTGAAGTGACGTGTGGGCCTCTCAGGATGAAGTCGATGTCTCGCACGCAAAGCCGGCGTGATCTTCTTTGAAGCTTTGAACCGCGCTATTCCCCACCTTCACGATCGAATGCTACATGCGCAATCACATGCTCATTCTCCCGCGACACCTTGTAATCGCGATGTCGGTGCTGCCAATGCTGGCTCTGCACGAAAGCTGTTGCGCCGAGGAACCCGCGGCGATATCCAATCTGCAGTTCGAGAAAGCGGACGATTTTTCCGGCGCCGTCGACATCGGCAGTGGCCGCAAGCTTTACCTGATGTGCCGCGGCAAGGGCCAACCTGCCGTCATCCTCGAGTCCGGCTATCATGAATCGTCGGACGCCTGGGTGACCGCCGACGCATTTCCACCGGCGGTGCTGCCCGGCGTTGCCGAGTTCACTCGCGTGTGCGCCTACGACAGGCCTGGCACGGCCCGCTACACGGTCCCTCCGCAGATCAATGATCGCAGTACCCCTGCTCCCATGCCGCGGACCGCCGAGGCGATAGAAGGTGACCTGCACGCGCTGCTGGGGGCGGCGCGAGTTTCCCCACCGTATATTCTCGTAGGGCATTCTTTGGGCGGGTTGCTGGTGCGCTACTTCGCCCAGGTCCACCCCCATGAGGTGATCGGGATGGTGATGGTGGATGCCTTCCCGATCGAGATGCGTGATCTTCTTGGCGCCGAGTGGTCAACCTATCGCACCGTCATCGACGAACCGATCCCCGATTTCGTGACCGATCCACGTTTTGAGCGGATCGACGTCGAGGCGAGTATCGCCGAGATCCGGAAGGCTCCCGGCCTCAAGAAGATGCCACTTGTCGTGCTCAGCAAGACCGAGCCGTTTGCTCGACCGCCGAACGCGACTCAGCTGTCGTTCGACGCCGTGGAGCAAGCCTGGTCGGAAGGTGCCGCGGAGTTGGTCAGGCTCCAGCCCGAAACGCCGCACATCAAGGTCACCGGGAGCGACCACTACATCCAGGTGAACCAGCCCGATCTCGTCATACAATCCATCCGCCTCGTCATCGAGCGGGCCGGCAAACTGCAGTAATTCGTCACCCTCGCCAGGGCCCGAGCTTGCCATGTTTCCGCGGCTCTCGCTGCGATCGCGGCCTGTGGCCCATGCAACCCCGGTCGACATTCTCGAAGATGTGGTGCCCAAATAACAACAGCGCAAAATCTGGTTTCAGTTAGATAACATTGGGGCGCTATACTGAATTGTCACCTTATCGCTATTGCGAACTCATCCAACTGCCTGTTGGCTGCGCGTTGCGGTGACTTGAGAGGAGATGCCATGGTGAATCGAGAGAAATCCGGTGAGTTCCGCCCGCTTCCCGATCTCAATGAAGACGAGCGCGAAAGAGCGATCCGGCGCGTGGCGGACGCGGTGCATCGCATGAACGAAGCGATCATCCGAGCAGTGGACCAGGGAGTTTCGGTCGAGTTGGTGCGGGTCTCGCGTTACCACAACGGCAAAGGAAGCTGGGGTGATCAGGCGATTCCGACGGTCCGGGAAAAGACGTCCGAGTAGGCAGGCATGAGCGTCACAAAATGCTCCCCCGCGAAGATTTGCGCCGTGGAACAGGCAAGTGTCAGGCGGAAACGTCCGAGGCGTCGGTCGGCAGCAAAGTAACAACGTCGGCATAGTCGCGGGACGGCCTCTCCGGTCGATATTCCTTCGCTCCCTCAAGCTCCACTGGATCAACCTCGGCGCGGGTGCAGCCCTTGAGCCCCGCACCTCGAGCTGCATGCCGCGGCCATCCTGATGAGATTACACCAAAATAGTTGGATGAGGCCTGAGGTGGCTATCTTGACCACCGAACGGGGTCAGGTTTTCCAGTAAGCTGCCGGCACCCAAGACGATCGGAATATTCCTCTGCGTTATCGGTCCAAAATTTATCGTCGCGCTGAACGTAGCTCCGCGAGACCAATGACGATCGCGCTCACCTCCGAGCTTGGCGGGACGAGCCCGTCTATTGCCGTTGACCAGCGGAACTCAAGTCGTGTTTCAAAGCGCGTCTATGGGATCGCCGTCCAATGGGCGGACCTTCGCCACGCCCTCGTCGGCGTTCTTCGAGCCTCACTGAAAAAGGCTGTAGCCAGGCCCTGCTCTGTGCTTTTTCCACGTTTGTCCGATTGGATGCGCGCGATTCGGCGGGTTTATTGGGTTTATCATCAACGTCATGGATTTTATCCGAATTTGATATTCCCATCCCGCTATACAGAAAAAATCCAATGGAGAAAGCTTTTCGACCTCGACCCGCTCCTCCCTGTTCTTTGCGACAAGCTGGCAGTACGCGATTTCGTCAGCGAGCGTATCGGAGAGGAATTTCTCGTGCCTCTGCTTTGGACAGGCAACGATGCGGAGGCGCTTCCTCTCGAGCGACTGCCTGCTCCTTACATCATCAAGAGCACACATAGCACCGCTCACGCCATCCTCGTCAGGGAAGGCGACGCCCCGAATTTTGCAAAGATTCGCGAAACCGCAAGTGCCTGGCTCGAAACCTGCCACGGGACCACGCTCGACGAAATCGGTTACGTGACTGTCCCGCCCCGCGTGATCGTCGAAAAGCTTCTGCTCCGAGACGATGGCGCACCGCCTCGGGAACTCAAGGTTTTCGTCTTTCACGGGGTAGCAAAGCTCATCCAAAACGTTTTCATCTGCGGGCCGGAACGAACCGCTATGGCCTCATACCACTTGTTGGATTGGACGCGGCTTGCGTGGAAATCGGCTCATCCGCCACCTGAGCCGGTTTGTCCTCCACGTCGTTTGGACGAGATGGTGCGGATGGCGGAGCGGCTGGTCGCTGGCCTCGACCACGCCCGCGTGGATATGTACGAATGCGATGATGCAATTTTCGTGGGGGAGATAACCGTCTACTCACATTCGGGGCTGCACCGTTTCGAGCCCGAATGCGCTGATTACCTGCTCGGCTCCCACTGGAATCTCCGGCCCTCCCGAATGCGTGCCCTCTGCACGATCTTGACGAAACATCGGCGAATTGCCCAACACAACCATCTGCCGCGGGCAATGCCGTCGCCCATGAGCCAATGTTCATTGGACAAGAACATCTTCTGAGACCGATTTGCGCTGGCCGGGACGCAATTCCGCTAGTGACTTCCGATCAAGCACGACCCGATCTCGGCCCGCTTCCTTGCCGAGATAAAGGGCGAGGTCGGCGCGCCTGATCAGCTCTTCAACGCTGTCTCCTTTCGCGTATTCGGTCGCGCCCACGGTGATCGTCACATGCAGATCGCTGTCGATCGCCGACCAATCGTGAGTGCAGATGCGCTCTCGAATGCGGTTGAGAATAGCCTCGGCATCCTTGAGTCGCGTGCCGGGCAGGACGAGCAGAAACTCCTCGCCTCCGAAGCGGCCCAATTGATCGTTCGCGCGCATCGCGATTGCAGCAACGCTCGCGAAAATTTGCAACGCGCGATCGCCCGCCAAGTGCCCCCAGGCGTCGTTGATGCGCTTGAAGTGGTCAATATCGACGAGCGCTACACAGAGAGGAAGCTGGCTGCGATCGCAAATCGACAATTCATCGGCGAGCAACCGGCCGATGCAGCGACGGTTGGGTAGGCCCGTAAGTTCGTCCCTGTTCGCCATGGCATCGATCTGTTCGACCGCTGCCTTCAGAGCCTTGTTCCTGTCGCTGAGACGCCGTTGAAGATTGCGGAAGAAGGCGGCCACCCAGATGCAGCGTGCGATGAGCCCGAGAACCACCGCCGAGGTCAACACCTGTCCCGCGAGGGTGGCGGTCGGCATCGCGAGAGCCGGCCCCATGTCGAAGATCACGGTCGCGCCGCCAAGCGCGGCGGCGCCGGCGCCCACGAGCTGGCTGCGGCGATCAGGTGCCATGAAGGCGAAGGCGCTGATCGCAAACAGCGTCGCCAAGGGCTGGAACGCGATTTGCGGCGCTGCGATTGCCGCCACGAGCGCGACCGTGATGGCATAGAGCTGCTGCGGCAGGAAAAGCGTCGGGTCTTCGCAGTCGCGGCTCCAGCCGCTGTGGTGCGCCAGATTGACGGCCCCGACGAGAAGCGCGAGCGCCGCCGTCACGCTCAAAGGCACCCCGATGCCGATATATCCGGCGGCGTAGAAGCCGAACAGAATGAGCGAATCATAGGCGTAAGCGGCGGCAATCGTGATTTGCGTACGTGCTATGCTGCGCCTCAGCTTGTCCGAATGCGCATGGCCGCTTTCCGCTATGAGCTGGGGCATGAGCCCCTCCTGCGTCAACCGCTTCCGGTTCGAGCTGCAGGTGGAGAGACCTCGTTTGCGGCTCGTGGACCGGTTCAGCCTCTTTCGAAACTCAGACGAAATAACAAAGATTTAAATGGGTTTATCGAAAGCAATTCTTCATTCCAAAAGACCGAATTTGCGCCACTGCAAGCCTGCATGTTGTTAATTCCAAGTTTCTGCACGGCTTGGGCCGCCTCGAGTGCGCAAGAACACCGCCAGGAGTCTACCGCCGGTGATTTGGGAAGACGCTCCGTGGAATTCAGGAACATGCCGGGTAGTCGGTTTGCGCCGAGTTCAAACGTGGAAGTCGATATCCTTGAGCGCCGATCGCACCTCGCGCCAAAGCGTGATCAAAGAAGCCGCGAAGGATGACAACGCGAGGATAAACATGAGCCCGGCGCCATATTCGTGCCGGAACCGCAAGAAGGCGCTCAGGAACGCAAGGATCACGAGCACGGTCGTGAAAATGCCGCTTACGACCGCAAATTCGATCGCTCGGTTCATCAATCTCGCGCGCTGACTCAAACGGGGCAGCACGGACTTGAGGTGCGCCCAGCGGGGGTCGTCATCGGCGATCGCGAGGAGCGCATTGCTGCGGTCTGCGAGGCGGTTCATGCGTGTGATCAGCACTGAGATGAACGCCGCTACCGCGCCCAGAAGAAATGCGGGTGCGGTCGCTTGCGAGATCACGCGCGAAATCTGGTCCGCGGTCGCAAGGTCGGTCAGCATGGCTCAAATCCTCGGGATTGCCCTCGTGGTTCGGCCGGCAATGGTAACCGTTTGTCGGAAAAGGCCGCGCCACGACTCGATGCAGATTGTGCATCGGTTTTTGCAAATTGGGGACCGTCCTCGGCATCGATCCGCTAGGTCGCGCCTGCCACCTCCACGTCCAGAAGCGGTCCATATTGCTGGCTGCCGAAGATATCTCCATCGCCCGGGCTCCCGCTCGGCATCGTCCGACTTATCGTGAACTTGATGGCCAGCGCCGGATCGAAATGCACATGATCGGTGATTCGCGACGATGGGATGCCGAAAATGCGGCAGACGGACTCCCGCGACAGGGCTCCGCTGCCGCAAACGAGATCGTAGTTCGCCCGGTCGGTGAAGATCACATCGAAAGTGATACGGTCGACGCCGGCGTTCTTGCTTCGGATCGTCTTTGCGAGATCGAAGAGCTTGCGCTTCGCCATCACACGCCTGCCTCCATTATCGTCGTCTCGAAGAGCGCCATGGGATCTGAGACGCGCATCGCGTGGTTGATCGTCCAGCGGTAGGCAGGGCTCGCGGCCAGCACTTCGTCCAAGGCGAAAGCCACGCCGCCGGCCGTGCCCTTTACCTGCGGCAAGCGCGCGTAGAACATCTGGCGCAGGCCGATCATGCAGACTTCCTCGGCCATCTCGCGCGAGGGCGCGATCGATTGCACCACGACGCATAGTTCGTGGCCGGGTTTGTCCCGCAGCGGCTCGAGCGCACCCATCACCCCATCGCGCCCATACACGGAGTAGTGCAATTCGTATCCCGTCTCCCCGAACCGCTCGCACGCCTGGCGCCGCGCCCAAGCGATGACCGCATCGATATTGGCGATCGTGTAAGGATCGCGCACGCCGACCATCCCGACGTAGCGCTCACCCAGCTTGCCCGCGCCTTCCAGCTTCACTCGCAAGTCTGCGGCGGGCACGAAGCGCGGGCCGGTGATACGACAAGTTCGCTCGTCATATTGCTCGTAGGCGCACTCGCTCATGTCGATATGGCCGCCGAGGAAATGCTCGAAATAAGGATTGGTGCGCTCATACATTGCATGGCCCGCGACGGAAGCGATGGTGCAGCGCTGCTCCGGTAAAAGGGCCGTCACTTTCACGTCTTCCATGGTGATCTCGCCGAGCACCGATTCCTTCCCTGCGTAAGGCTCGGCGCAAAATGAGGCGCATTCGAGCACCTTGCCGTAATAGTAAGCGAGGGCCTCGGGAAAACCGGCCCGCAATGCCGGCGCTGCAAAGATCGCACAATCGCTGCTGCGGCCGCCGATGATGACATCGGCTCCCTGGTCCAGGAGAGCCATGAACGGATGGACGCCGGCGACCGCAACCACCCGGTCCGTCGCCGCCACCGTCTGGGGATCGAGCGGAGCTCGTCCATCGAGCCCCTCGATGGCTCCTCCCGTTGCCATCGTCTCCGAGATCAGCGCCTTCGGCACTTCCGAATAGAACCAGCCGAGGCGGAACTTGGGCAAAGCGTGCTTGCGCGCCAAATCCTGAATGATCCGCACGAACAGATCCACCCGACTGTTGCTGCCCGTATCGCCCGCGGAGCCGACGATCATCGGCACGCCAAGCCGCCGCGCGCCCAGCAGCATCAGCTCGAGATCATGGGTTTGCCACGCCAAGGGACTCGAGGAAATATCGGAGCCCAGCGGACCCGGCCCGATATCGCAAGATCCGGAGTCGGCGCAAATCAGGTCGGGCTCGCATGTCAGCCCCTTCGCTAAGCTGTCAGGTTTGATGGGGGCGAAGCCGAGATGCCCGTTTGGGCAAACGATGCGCAGCGTCCGGTTTGCGGAGCGCTGATGCGCAATCGAGACGGTCAATGCGGCCTCCTTCCAGTGGTCAGGCTGTCACAAGAAAGCAGGCATCCGGCGGGACCGACCAGAATACCTGAGCGCCTTCGGCAAGATCACCGCGAGCGAGGGAACGCGCCCAGATCGTAAGTCCTCCGGCACGCAACTCGTATTCCATCAAATCACCGAGGTAAGTCGCGCGGATCAACGTCGCCGCCATCGACTGAGGGTCAGGCCGCGGCGACAATCTTACGCTGATCGGCCGGAAGCAAACACAGCTCGGAACTTTTGCCGGTTCGCCGCGCAGATGAAGACGCACCCCGCTATCCAGGATCGCGACGAAACGGCCGCCGTCTTGCTTCACTTCGCAGGGAAAGACATTTCGAACGCCGACGAAATCCGCAACGAAGCGTGTGCGCGGGCGATCATGGATTTCCGCAGGCCGCCCCGTCTGCTCGACCAAGCCGTTGCGCATCA
>Ga0213875_10000806_pt1 | contig 23422 bp, 16 predicted proteins | sample BarmaccomBMRX_R8_FD_160105 | JGI IMG/M metagenome (GOLD analysis project Ga0213875, IMG submission 160105) | Root-associated microbial communities from Barbacenia macrantha in rupestrian grasslands, the National Park of Serra do Cipo, Brazil - RX_R8 | ecosystem: Host-associated > Plants > Roots... | reverse complement strand
GCTGCACGAAGAGGAGACGCGCCGGCAGCATCGCCTATCGCTCGTGCCGGAAGAGGGCGCAGCCCGGCGCCCGGTCGACGCCCACCGCGTCGGCGAACTCGTCGAAGCGATCGCCCGCGCCGATCTCAGCAATTTGATGCGGCGCCAGTCGGTCTGCATGATCATGCCGAACACGCCGGCGACGCCGATCTTCCGCGAGTTGTTCATCTCGATCCCGGATCTGCGCGACACCGTGATGCCGCAGCACGACATAACCGCCGATCGGGGGCTGTTTCAGTATCTGACGCGCACGCTCGACCACCGCATGTTGTCCTTGCTGCGCAAGAACGACGACAGCGCGATCAACAGCTCCTTCAGCATCAACCTGAACGTCGCCTCGGTGCTGTCCCAGGAATTTCTCGCCTTCGACGCCGACTTGCACACGACCGCGCGCAACACGATCGTGATCGAATTGCAATACACCGACATCTTCGGCGACATCGAGGCGTTCTTCTTCGCGCGCGATTTCATCAAGGGCCGGAACTATCGGCTGTGCCTCGACGGCGTTACCGAGATGATGATGCCGTTTATCGACCGCGAGAAGCTCGGTCTCGATTTCGTCAAATTGGTTTGGGGCCGCCGCATGCACGATGCGATGGCGGCGGCGAAGCTCGACGATTTCCGCGCCGCGGTCGACCGGTTCGGCCGGGCCCGCACGATCCTGTGTCGCTGCGACGATGACGACGCGGTGCGCTTCGGCCAGGCCATCGGTATCCCGATGTTTCAGGGGCGCGGCATCGAGAAGCTGTTGGCACCCGCCCCGACCCCGGCGCGGCCGCCCGCGGCGACGGCGCGGGCGCCGGCCTTTGCGGCGGCGCGTTAACCACGAGTTTCGCTTGCCAGGAAAGGGCGCCGCCCCCTAAAGAGCGGCATGGCCGAGGATAGCGACTTCCTCCCCGATCTCGACCGGTTCAAGAGCGCGCGCGTCTTGTGTATCGGCGACGTCATGCTCGACCATTATGTCTATGGCGAGGTCGAGCGGGTATCGCCGGAGGCGCCGATCCCGGTGCTCCGCATCGAGCGCGAGACCCACACACTGGGCGGCGCCGGCAACGTTCTGCGCAACCTGCGCGCGCTCGGCGCGAGCGCATCCTTCGTTTCCGTGGTCGGCAACGACGAGCCCGGACGCGAGATCGGGCGGCTGCTGTCCGGCCAGGACGGCGCCGAGGTGCACATGCTGGTGCAGCCCGAGCGCATCACCACCGTCAAGACCCGCTATATCGCGGCCAACCAGCAATTGCTGAGGGCCGATCGCGAAAGCGCGGTGCCGCTCGGCCCGTATATCCGCGAGGATCTGCTGCGGCTGGCGCGCGAGCTGGTGACGAGCCACCCCGTCGTGGTCGTCTCGGATTACGCGAAGGGGGTGCTGACCGAGGGCATGGCGCTCGAGATCATCAATGCCGCGCGCGACGCCGGGACGCGCGTCATCGTCGATCCGAAGGGCGGCGATCACATCCGCTATCGCGGCGCCGACATGGTGAAGCCAACCCGGCGCGAATTGGCGCAGGCGACCGGCATGCCGGTCGCGACCGACCGCGAGGTCGTCGCCGCGGCGCAGAGCCTGATCGAGCGTTGCGCCATCCGCTCGGTGCTGGTATCGCTCGGGCGCGACGGCATGATCCTGCTCGAAGGCGACGGCACGGTGCACATCCAGCGCGCCGAGATGCGCGAGGTCTATGACGTGTCTGGTGCCGGGGACACGGTGGTCGCGACGATGGCCGCCGGCATGGGAGCGGGACTGGAGCCGCGCGCGGCGATGCGGCTCGCCAGCGCCGCGGCCGCCGTAGTGGTCGGCAAGGTGGGCACCGCGGTCGCCTATCCGAGCGAGATCGCCGGCCTGCTGCACGGCGCGGAATTGCATTCCGAGGGGAAGCTGCAGCCGCGCCGCGCCGCGCTCGAGACGGTCGCGCGCTGGCAGCGCAAGGGGCTCAAGATCGGGTTTACTAACGGCTGTTTCGACCTGCTGCATCCCGGCCATGTCGCGCTGTTGTCGCAGGCCAAGGCGGCCTGCGACCGGCTCGTCGTCGGGCTCAACAGCGACGCCTCGACGGCCCGGCTGAAAGGCCCGGCGCGGCCGGTGCAGGGCGAAACGGCGCGCGCGGCGGTGCTGGCGTCGCTCGCCGCGGTCGATCTCGTCGTGATCTTCGAGGAGGACACGCCGCTCGAGCTGATCGACGCGATCCGCCCGGGGGTTCTCGTCAAGGGAGCGGATTACCGCTTCGAAGAGGTGGTCGGGGCCGACCTCGTCAAATCCTATGGCGGCGAGATCCTGCTCGCCGAGCTCACTCCCGGTTACAGCACGACCGCCACCATCGCCCGCTTCGCGCGATAGAGCACGAAGCGGGGGACAATCCTGGTGAAGGTCGAAACGCTGCTTCCGCTGGGCAAGCTCGACCCCGGCCTGCGTGCGGCCGGCGCGCCGCTCGACATCCGCCGCGTCGCCGAGGAGGCGGCGCTCGCCGAGGCGCTCGGCTATGACGGGCTGGTCACCGAGGAAACCAAGGACGACCCCTATATCGTCATGGCGCTCGCGGCGCAGGCGACGCAGCGTTTGGAGCTCGCGACTTCGGTCGCGATCGCCTTCCCGCGCAGTCCGACGGTCACCGCCATGGCGGCCTGGACCCTACAGAAACTGTCGGGAGGCCGCTTCACGCTGGGTCTCGGACCGCAGGTGAAGGGCCATATCGAGCGCCGCTTCGGCCTCAAATGGTCGCCGCCCGGCCCGTGGATGCGCGACTATGTGGAGGCGCTGCGCGCCGTCTGGCGGTGCTGGCAGGACGGCGCCAGGCTCGATCTGCACAACGCGCATTACGATCTGAGCCTGATGGTCCCGCTTTTCGCGCCGGGACCGATCGAGCATCCGGACATCCCGATCCACCTCGCGGCGGTCAACCCGTTCATGTGCCGGGTGGCCGGCGAGGTCGCGAACGGCATCCGCGCCCATCCCGTCTGCACGCCGCGCTACATCGAAGACGTGATGCTCCCGGCGGCACGCGCCGGCGCCGCGATGGCGGGCCGCTCGTTCGATGGCTTCGAATTCTGCATCAAGCCGCTGGTCGCCGCCGCGCCGGACCGCGCCGGGCTCGCCGACAAGATCCGCGACGTGCGGGCGCGCATCGCTTTCTACGCCTCGACCCCGACCTATCTGATCGCCTTCGAGACGCTCGGCTTCGGCGAGGTCGCGCGCGAATTGCAGGCCTATTCGCGCGCGCAGCGCTGGGAGGAGATGCCGGCCTTCATCGGCGACGAGATGCTCGACACCTATGCCGTGATCGGCACCTATGACGAGATCGCCGAGAAATTGCGCCGACGCTACGGCGCGCTGGTGAGCGCGGTCGAATTCGCCATCCCGGTGCCGACCGAGGCCGATCGCGCCGTATTGCGCGAGCTGATCGAAAGCCTGAAGCGGGGCTGATCAATACCCCACAGCTGGGTCGACCCGGTTCGGCACGGCTTCGCCCGCCTCGAAGCGGCGAATGTTGTCGCAGATGATGTCGGCCGCGGTGGCCGGGTTGGTCTGCGAGGCGACATGCGGCGTGACCAGGATGCGCGGATGCGTCCAGAACGGATGCGCCGGCGGCAATGGCTCCTCGCGGAACACGTCGAGCGCGGCCGCCGAGAGCTGCCCCGAATCGAGCGCCGGGATCAGATCGCCCTCCACCAGATGCGCGCCCCTGCCGGCATTGACCAGCGCCGCCCCGCGCGGCAGCCGCGCGAACAGGGCCGCATTGAGGATGCCCTCGGTCTGTGCGGTCAGCGGCAGCAGGCACACCAGGATGTCGCTGCGCCGCACCAGCGCATCGAGCCCGTCGGCGCCGGAATAGGTGACGAAACCGGGGACATCTTGCGCCCCCCGCCGCCAGCCCGCGACCTCGAAGCCCAACGCCGCGAGCTTGCGTCCGGCATCCTGGCCGAGCGTGCCGAAGCCGAGCACCCCGACCCGCCGCTGCGCCGCGCTCATCTGGTCCAGCTCGCGCCATTCCGCCCGCTGCTGCTGGGCTCGGTACGCCAGGTCCTGCCGGTGAAACCGCAGCACCTGCAACACGACATATTCGCTCATCGTCGCCGTCAGATCGGGATCGACCAGCCGCACGATCGACGCATGGCGCGGCAAAAGCGGGTCGCTCAGGATGTGATCGACCCCGGCGCCGAGCGACAGGATCAGCTTCAAATTCGGCAAGGAGGCAAGCAGCCCCGGGTCGGGCCGCCAGACGATCGCGTAATCGATCGCCGCGGGGTCGCCGATTTCCGGCCAGATGCGCAACTCGCGCTCAGGCATGCGGCGCGCCAGCTCGCCGCGCCAGCGCGCCGCCGAATCGATCGAGGAGCGGAACAGGATGGCCACCGCGCCCTACCGCCGCGCTCGGTCGGCGAAAGCCGTCGATCCCGCGACGGCGCCAATCGAGACGCCGCCCCGAGAAAGGCCGGCAGGCCGGCGATCTGGCGCTGCCCGCAAACCGCGGCATCCGCCGGGGTGGGTGCGAGATGGAATCATTTGCGGCGGGCCTATTCCCAGCTCATCGCGGCGATGTCGTACATCGGCATCGGCTGGTCCTTCCAGACCCCGTTCAGCCCGGCGCGGGCGATCCCGACATGCGGGAAATCGAACATCCAGGCGCTCGCCGCATCCTCCGCGAGCTTCTTCTGCGCCTCCTGGAACAGGCGCTTGCGCTCGCTGTCGTCGGGGGTCGCCTGCGCCCTCTGCAGGATCGCCCGAAAATCGGCATTGTCGTATTGGAAGAAATAGTTCGGGTCCGCATACATGAAGATGTCGAGCGGCTCGGGCATCATGATCACGGTCAGCTGATAGTTCTTTTGCTTGAAGACGATGTCGAGCCATTGCGCCCACTCGATCGGCTCGATCGTCGTGCGCATGCCGACATCGCCCAGCTGCTGCGCGACGATTTCGCCGCTGCGCCGGGCGTAGGTTTGCGGCGGCAGTTTCATGACCACGTCGAGCCCGTTCGGGAAACCCGCCTCGGCGAGCAATGCCTTGGCCTTGGCCGGGTCGTGCGGGTATTTCGCGGTGAGGTCGAGGTAATAGGGATTGACCGTCGTCGCGTGGCTAGCGATCGGGTGACCGAACCCGGCCATCGCGCCGTCGATGATCGCCTTGCGGTCGATCGCGTAATTGACCGCCTGCCGCATACGAAGATCGGTGAAGGGCGCGCGCTTGTTGTTCATGCCGACAAAGGTCTCGCCTTCGGTCGAGCCGATCAGCACCTGGAAGCGCGGGTCGCCTTTGAAGCGGTCGACCGTTTCGAGGGCGCCGAGCTGCGTCAGATAGTCGATATCGCCGGCGAGCAGGGCCGCGACCTGCGCCGATTCATCGGCGATAAAGCGGATCGTGGCATGCGCGATCGCGACCTTTGCCGCGTCGCGGTAGCCGGGATACTTCTCGAGCGTGACCGAGTCGCCGCGCACCCAATCGACAAACCGGTAGGGGCCGGTGCCGACAGGCTTCAGCGGGTCGCCCGCGGCGGTCTTCTCGGACAGGATGGCCGCCGGCGCCTCGGCGAGGAAATACGGCAACAGGCCGTTCGCCTCCTTCAGCACGATGCGCACCGTCAGCGGGTCGGGCACCTCGATCGCCGCCATGTTCGCAAAGACCGATTTGCGCTTGTTGGTGCTGCCGGCGCCGGCGTCGCGCTCGAAAGTGAATTTGACGGCGGCGCTGGTGAGCGGCGCGCCGTCGTGAAAGGTCACTCCCGGGCGCAATTTGAAGGTGTAGGTCTTGGCGTCCTCGGTGGACCAGCTTTCCGCTAATGAGGGCAGGATATGGTCCTTCTCGTCGACCCGGGTCAGCCCTTCGAAGATGGTCTGCCAGGTGATCTCGCTGACCGCGGCGGCCGGCTGGGTCGTCGGATCGAGGGTCGGCGGTTCGAGCCGCAGCCCGATCGCGACGCTGTCCTTGCCGGCCGCCCAACCGGACCCGCCGAGAAAGGCGAGCGCGACGAGACCCAACACGCAGCGCCTCAGCATTCCCGATCTCCCGCACCCCGCAACCGCCGCTATAATGCGGCGACGCAGCCACCGGGTCCAGGGAGCGGCCGTGCCGTCACGCAGCGCGCAAGCACGGCAGGAGAGCCGCAAGACGATCCCGGCGGCGACGCCGCCCGCCGAGTGGATCGCGTATTATTCGCGCAAGCGGATCGTGCATCAGTGGATGCAGGCGTACCTGCTGAGCACGATCGAGGCGCGGCGGGTACTGGAAATCGGGCCGGCGCTCGGCCTCGTGACCGCGATGCTGGTCAATGCCGGCTATCAGGTCGACACTCTCGACATGGCGGCGCGCCGCTTTGCGTTCCCCGAGGTGCGACACATCGAGGCGCGGATCGAAGACCTGCGCGGCGCGGAGATCGCCGGCTACGACGCGATCCTGTGCTGCGAGACGCTGGAGCACATCGCGTGGGACGCGGTTGGGCCGGTGCTGCAGGCGCTCCACGCGAGCGGGGCCGGGCATCTGATCGTCTCGGTGCCCTACATGGAAGCGCAGCTGGCCTTCGAGCTCTACGCCAACCGCCACGCCTTGCGGCAGTATTTCTCGCTGAAGAAACTGCTGTCGCGCCGGCATTTCGTGCCCGAGCCGTCCGGCGGGCATCAATGGGAGGTCGGCTACAAGGGGTTTTCGCTGGGCGTCTGGGAGGGGCGGCTGCGCGACAGCGGCTGGGCGATCCGACGTCGCGAATTCACCGAGCATTGCCGCTCGGTCTTTCACCTGCTGGCGCCGGCGTAAGACGGTAAGGTCGGGCCGGATTAGACCCGGGCTTGTAAGCCCTCGATCGCGTCGTCCCGGCTCTCCCGGGATGGCGAGAAAAGTTACAGCAAGGCCGGCAACGCCGGGATGCTCTCGGCTTCAGCGCCGCCTACCCCGGATTGTGGCAGGCGGCGCGGTGGTCCGGCGCGTGTTCCGTCAGCGGCGGCCGTTCAACCGCGCAGCGCGGCACGGCGCGCGGGCAGCGCGCCCGGTAGGCGCACCCGGCCTTCCCATTCAGAAGCTCTTCGGGCGCGGCGGCGGCACGTTCGGTGCGATGCCTCCGCCGCCCTGGTTCGAGCCGCGGCACCGCGTCGCGCAACGCGATCGTGTATGGGTGGACCGGCCGGTCGAGCAATGCCGCCGGGCCTTCCTCGACGATGCGGCCGCGATGCATGACGGCCACCCGGCCGCACAGATAGAGGATGACCGCGAGGTCGTGGCTGATCACGACCGAGGTCAGCCGCCGTGCCATGCCGAGATCGCGCAGCAGGTTCAGCACCTGCGCCCGGATCGACACGTCGAGGGCCGAGACCGGCTCGTCCGCCACCAGGATTTGCGGGTCGGTCACGAGGGCGCGGGCGATGGCGATGCGCTGACGCTGCCCGCCCGAAAACTCGTGCGGATACTTGTCGAGCTCGGCCGCCCCCAGCCCGACCGCCGCCATGGCCGCCGCAGCGCGCCGCCGCCGCTCCTCCCGGTCGGGCAGTCGCCAGAGCGGCTCGCCGACGATGGCCGCGACCCGCGCGCGCGGATCGAGCGACCCGTAGGGGTCCTGGAACACCATCTGCGCCGCGCCGTCGAGTGCGCGCGGGTCGCCCGCGAGCCTGCGGCCGAGCACCTCGACCGACCCCGCATCGGCCCGCTCCAGACCGACGATCAGCCGCGCGAGGGTCGATTTCCCCGAGCCGGACTCGCCGACGATGCCATAGCTGACGCCCCCGGCGACGGTCAGGTCCACAGTGTCGAGCGCGCGGATCTCGGTGCGGGATCCGAACAGCTTCTGGCGCGGCAGCCGGTAGCGTTTGCTGACGGCATGGGCCTCGATGACCGGGGCCGGGCTCATCGCGCCGGACCGGGCCGCGCCGGCAGGGTCCGGGCTGCGTCGAGTCGGTGGCAGGCCGCTTCGTGCTGCGCGTCGATTTCGCTTCGCGGCGGGCGCTCGCGCCAGCACCGCTCCTCGGCGATCGGGCACCGATCGGCGAACGGGCAGCCGGCGGGAAAGCCGCCGATCTGCGGCACCGAGCCGGCGGTCGGCGACAGGCGCGCACCCGCCGCGGGTTGCGGCAGCGCGGCGAGCAATGCGCGGGTATAGGGATGCGCCGGTCGGCACAGCAACGTCGCCACCGGGCCGCTCTCGACCGCGAGCCCGCCATAGAGGACGACCGCGCGGTCGCAGGTCTCGGCGATCACGGCGAGATCGTGCGAAATCAGGATCAGCGCCATGCCTCGCTCCTCGACCAGTTCGACCAGCAGGTCGAGGATCTGGCTCTGCACGGTCACGTCGAGCGCCGTGGTCGGCTCGTCGGCGATCAGCAGATTCGGGCCGCAGGCCAGCGCCGCCGCGATCATCGCGCGCTGCCGCTGCCCCCCCGACAGCTGATGGGGGTAGGAACCGAGCCGGGCGCGCGGCTCGGGGATGCCGACGCGCTCGAGCAGCGCCAGCGCCTCCTCCCGCGCGGCGCGCCGGCCGAGGCCGCGGTGCTGGCGCAACGGCTCGGCGACCTGATCGCCGATCCGTTGCAGCGGGTTCAGCGCGGTCATCGGCTCCTGGAACACCATCGCGATCCGCCGGCCGCGCAACCGGCACAAGGCGGCGTCGTCGAGCGTCAGCAGATCGGCGCCGTCGAAGACGGCGCGGCCGGCCGCGTGCGCGCCTTCCGGCAGCAGACCCATGACCGCCAGCGCCGTCATCGTCTTGCCCGAGCCGCTCTCCCCGACGATGCCCAGGCATTCGCCGGCCGCGACCGACAGATCGATGCCGCGCAGCGCCGCCGCGGGCCCGGCCGCGGATGGCAGGGTCACGGAAAGACCGGCGATGTCGAGGAGGGCCATCGCGCTTTACCGCAACCGCGCGAGGCGCGGGTCGAGGAGGTCGCGCAGGCCGTCGCCGAGCAGGTTGAGGCCGAGCACGGCGAGCGCGATCGCCGCGCCCGGGAAGATCGCGAGGGCGGGCGCCTGGTACAGGTAGGTCTGCGCCTCGTTCAGCATGCGGCCCCAGCTCGGCTGCGGCGGCTGCGTGCCGAGGCCGAGATACGACAGCGCGGCTTCGGCGAGGATCGCCGTCGCAAAGGCGATCGTCGCCTGCACGATCAGGATCGCCGCGATGTTCGGCAGCACGTGCCCGAGCGAGATGCGCACCGCGCCTTTCCCGGCCAGCCGCGCCGCCCGCACGAAATCGCGCTGCCAGAGCTGCGCCGCGGCGGCGCGCGACAGCCGCGCGAAGACCGGCACGTTGTAGAGGCCGATCGCGACGATCGCGTTGACCGCGCCGGGCCCGAGTATCGCGGTCATCATGACGGCGCCGAGTATCGCCGGGAATGCGAACAGCACGTCGCTGCCGCGCATCAAAACCTCCTCGGTCCAGCCCCGCCGCGCCGCGGCGTAGAGCCCGACCGCGACCCCGAGGCCGAGCCCGATCGCCACCGCAACGATCCCGACCGCGATCGAGCTGCGCGCGCCGACCATCAGCATCGACGCTTCGTCGCGCCCGAAATGGTCGGTGCCGAGCCAATGCGCCGGCGAGGGCGGCTGCAATTTCTGCCCGATCGCGATCGCGGTCGCCGAACCCGGCGTCCAAAACAGGGATAGCAGCGCGGCCGCGACGACCATGCCGACCAGAGCGCCGCCGAGCGCGAGGTTGGCATGCCGGCGAAAGGACACGCTGCGCTCAGCCCTCGACGAGGCGCGGATCGATCAGGCGATAGAGCAGGTCGACCGCGAAATTGACCAGGACCACGAGCCCGGCGAGCAGGACGACCACATCCTTGACCACGACGAGGTCGCGCTGGGTGATCGACTGAAAGATCAGCCGGCCAAGCCCCGGCAGACGGAACACATTCTCGACGACGATCGTCCCGCCAAGCAGATAAGCGAATTGCAAGCCCATCAGGGTGACGACCGGGAGCAGGGCGTTGCGCAGGACATGCCGCCGCAGCGTCTGGGCGCGGGTCAGCCCCTTCGCCCGCGCCGTGCGCACGAAATCCTCGCGCGCCACTTCGACGATCGAGGAACGGGTAATGCGCGCGAGGATCGCAGCCTGCACAAGCGCGAGGGAGACCGCCGGCAGCAGCAATGCGTCGAGCGCCGGCCCCGCTCCCGCGCGCCAGCCCGGAAAGCCGCCCGCCGGCAGCCAGCCGAGGCGAACCCCGAAGAACAGGATCAGCAGGATCGCCACCCAGAAATTCGGCACGGCGATGCCGAGCTGGGTCAATGCCATGACCGCCACATCGCCGGCGCGCCGATGATGCGCCGCCGCGTAAATGCCGAACCCGAGCGCCAGCACGACCGTCAGCGTCATCGCCATCGCGGCGAGCGGCAAGGTGACCGCCAGCCGCTCCGCGACGAGCCCCGCAACCGGTACGGAATAGGTGTAGCTGTTGCCGAGATCGCCGCGCAGCAGCCCGCCGGCCCAGCTCAGGTAGCGCTCGGGCGCCGGCCGGTCGAGCCCGAGCTGGGTGCGCAGCGCCGCGAGCGTGTCGGGCTGAGCGTCGGTGCCGAGCATGATCTGCGCCGGGTCGCCCGGCAGCACTTCGAGCACGAGAAAGACGATCAGCGACGCCGCGATCAGCGTGCCGACCAGCGTCAGCAGACGGCGTGCGAGAAACAGGGCCATCCAGCGTCTCGGCTCGCCTATCCCCCACCCCGGCAAAGCAGGAATATGGATGCCGCCGATGCCGCTCCGCCGGGCTCGCCAGCCACCGCGGTCACACTCCCGGTACTTCCGGGCGGCGCGCCGACCAGGGTTGCGCCGCTTCGAACAGCGCCGCGGCGTGCAGCAGGGCGGTGTCGCCGAGATGCGGTCCGACCAGCTGCAATCCGACCGGCAGCCCCTCCGCGTCCCAGCCGCAGGGCAAGGTGACGGCCGGGTTGCCCGAGAGATTGAACGGGTGCGTGTAGGGGTACCAGGCCTTGCGCACCGTATCGCTGAGCGCGTTGTCGATCGTGATCGGCGCAAAGAAATCATGGTCGATCGGGAGCGCGGTCCGCGCCAGGGTCGGCATCGCGACGATGTCGAAGCGCTCGAACCAGCCCTGGATCTGGCGGAAGATGCGGGTGCGCTCGAACATCGCTTCCTGCAACGCGACCGCGCTGTGCCCCGCGCCGTTCTCCATCTGACGCAGCAGCGTCTCGCTCATGCGCGGTCCGAATTCGGCGACATAGCGGCGAAACCGCGCGTTCCAGAAGGATTGCGTCAGGACGAGCCAGATCGGCTCGGTATTGCCGAAATCGTCCTCCATCGGCTCGACCGCGCCGCCGAGCGATTCGAGACGGCGCATCGCCGCCTCGCACAGCGAACGCACCCCGGCTGCCAGATGCCGGTTGCCCATAAAGGGGCGCCACCCGATGCGGATCCCTGCGAGGGCCCCCTCGGGACGCGCGGCGGCTACGAAATCCTGCGCCGGCAGGCCAAGAGCATGCGGGTCCGACGGGTGCGGCCCGGCCATCGCCTGCAGCATCAGCGCGCTGTCCATGACGGTGCGGGTCATCGGTGTGATGTAGGATTGGTTGCCGAACCCGTCCGGCGTCATGTCGTGCGGCACGAGGCCGAGCGTCTGTTTGAAGCCGACCACGCCGCAGCACGCCGCCGGGATGCGGGTCGAGCCGCCGCCATCGGTGCCGATGCCGAGCGGCGCGAGCCCCGCCGCGACCGCGGCCGCAGCGCCGCCGCTCGACCCGCCGCAGGTGCGCGCGAGGTCCCACGGATTCGCGCTGCGCCCGAACAGCGGCGCCTCGGTGAAGGGCTTGTGCCCGAATTCGGGGGTCGTCGTCTTGCCGACCAGGATCGCGCCCGCCGCCTTGAGCCGCGCGACGGAGACCGCATCCGCCGCCGGCACATTCTCGGCGAAGACGACCGAACCGAAGGTCGTGCGCACCCCCGCCGTGTTGACCAGATCCTTCACACCGAACGGGATGCCGTGCAGCGGGCCGAGCGCCTCGCCGCGCATCACGGCGGCCTCCGCCGCCCGCGCGGCCGCACGGGCTTCCTCTCCGCACACGGTGACAAAGGCGTTCAGCGCCGGCTGGGCCCGCTCGATCCGCGCCAGCACCGTCTCGACGAGCTCGACCGGCGACAGCTCGCGTCGCGCGATCAACGGCGCAAGCTCGGCGGCGGAGAGGAAGGCGAGATCGGCGGCGGCGGGGGCGGGCACGGTCGCGGTCCGGGTTAGGATTTCTCGCTGCGCAGCAGGCGGAAGATCGCCGAAAAATCCTTCGCGCCCATGCCCTCATTGGCGAGCAGCTGGTAGAGGCCGGCCGCCGCGCCGCCGAGCGGGGTGGCGGCGCCCGCGGCGTGCGCCGCCTGCTGCGACAGCTTCATGTCCTTCAGCATCATGTCGCCGGTAAACCCTGCCTGGTAGTCGCGGTTCGATGGCGCGCTCGGCACCAACCCCGGCGCCGGGCAGTAACTCGTCATGGCCCAGCACGAGGCCGAGGAATTCGAGCTGATCTCGAACAATTTCTGCCAGTCCAGCCCCAATTTCTCGGCCAGCGCGAACCCCTCGCACACGGCGATCATCGAGATGCCGAGCATCATATTGTTGCAGATCTTCGCGGCCTGACCGCTGCCGGACGGGCCGGCATGGACGATCGTCTTGCCCATCCGCTGGAGGATCGGCAAGGCGCGCTGAAAGGCGCGCTCTTCGCCGCCGACCATGAAGGTCAAGCTGCCCGATGCCGCGCCGCCGACCCCGCCCGAGACCGGCGCGTCGAGCATGTCGAAACCGCGCTCGGCCGCCGCCGCCGCCACCGCGCGCGCCGTCTCGACATCGATCGTCGAGCTGTCGACCAGCAGCGCGCCCTTGGCTGCCCGATCGAGGATGCCGCCGCGCGCGGTGTAGGCCTGGCGCACATGCGGGCCGGCCGGCAGCATCGTGATGACGAGCTCGGCCTCCGCGATGGCCTCGGCGGCGCTCGGCGCGGCGCTGCCGCCTTCGCCCGCGAAACGCTCGACGGCGCCGGCGACGAGGTCGAAACCGCGCACGCCGTGCTGCGCCCGGACCAGATTGGCGGCCATCGGCCCGCCCATATTGCCGAGGCCGATAAAGCCTATTTTCATCTCCGTCCTCCCCGATTTGCGTCCGCCGCCCGCCCTGGCCCGCTCCCGTCCCTACCCGCTCCTGCGAGCGGAGAGGGTCAGGGCGGCGCCTAGGCCTGGTCGATGTGCAGGTATTTTTCCTCGATCGCGCGCCACCGCGCGGTCCCGACCGCCTCCTCGCGCTCCTGAAAGGTGGCGAGGTCGGCGTCGACGCGGCGCGTATCGCCGTCCTGCCGCAGCGCCGCCAGCACGCGCTGGGCGGCACGGATCGCGGCGCGGTGCGTCTGGGACGGATAGATGCCGAGCCGGAACCCCATTTCCTCGAGCTCGGAGGCGCCTAGCATCGGGGTCTTGCCGCCCTCGAAGACATTGGCGAGAGCCGGCCCCGCGACGCTCCGTCCGACGATGCGAAGTTCCTCGACGGTTTGCGGCGCCTCGACGAACCCGACATCGGCGCCCGCTTCGAGGTAGGCGTTGACCCGGTCGATCGCCGCCGAAAGCCCCTCGATCGCCCGCGAATCCGAGCGGGCGATGATGACGAGGTCGGAATCCTGCCTGGTGTCGACCGCGGCCTTGATCTTGCCGATCATCTCGGCGCGGCCGATCACCTCCTTGCCTTCATAATGGCCGCATTTCTTGGGCGCGACCTGGTCCTCAATATGAAAGGCGGCAGCCCCGGCCTTCTCGTATTCGCGCACCGTCCGGATCACGTTGATGGCATTGCCGTAACCGGTATCGGCGTCGGCAATGACCGGGATCGCGACGGCCTCGGCGGTCAGCGCGATCCACCGGACGTTCTCGGTCAGCGTGAGCAGGCCCATATCGGGGTACCCGCTCGCGCGCGAATAGCCGCCGCCGGTCAGATACACGGCCTCGAAGCCGGCCAGTTCGACGAGCCGCGCGGTCAGCGTGTCGTGAGCGCCGGGGACCATCGTGTAGCCGCGGCGTTCGATCAGCCGCCGCATTGCCTTCCGCGCCTCCATTCGCCCCTCCGTGTCGGCAAGGAGAGGCGAGTCGAGACGTTTGCGATTCGGCTGTCAACCCGACGCTTGTGAAGCGACGCTTGCGAGCCTCCTCGCAAGCGCGACCGGCACTAATTGGAGACGGTGCGGTACCGCTCGCAGGGCTGCGCGCCGGCGCCGTAGACGTGCAGGCAGCGGTCGCGCAATTGCTGCTGGAATTCGCGGGCGCTGCCGTGCCACGCCTCGAAAGCCGCCCGGTCGCCGGGACCGTCGAGCTGACGCCAGACCTCGAAGCGGTAATAGATTTCGCGCCCGAACGGCATTGCCAGTACGACGAGCAACACCACCCCCGCCAGGGCGACCAGAAACTTGCTTAACATTGTCATCGTCTCCCCGCGGCGGGGCCGCGCCGTTAAGATCTGTTAACATTACTTAACGAAGATTGCGTCCAAATTACCGCTTATTTCGGTATATTGCAACAAGTACTTTATTAATGCTTGCCGATGCCGCCTCAGCCGGTCGAGGCGGCCTAGCCAAGGACGCCGGCGATCGATGTCGGAGCAACCGGCTCGACCTGGCCGGGGTCTGTGCGCCGGACATCCGCGACCGAACGCGGAGGAGCCACGGGACGTGCCGTCCCGGCGTCTCCGGGCGAGGTCATTCCCGCGTCGGCGTCTCGCCTCGGAAATTCTGGCCCGGCATGGCTGGCGCCGGGTCGGGCTGGCGCGCCTCTTGGGCCGCTAGCGCGGGATTTCGCGGCTGGCGATCCCGGCGAGCAGGGTCAGGCTCGCGGAGTAGTAATCGTCCTTGTCGCCGATCGCCGGCGCCGGGCGCGCGTCCGGCTCCCGGTAGGTGCGGGCAAGCCGGATGATGGCCTGAAACCCGGTCGAGCCGGCATAGGGCGCGACGCTGTTGTCGGTCAGATCCACCCAGGCCGGGACCGGCTTGTCGCCGAACCCGTTCCAGAAATCGAGGTAGGAGGCGAGCCGCTCGGTCGTGGCATCACCGGCCCACACCAGGTAAAGCGGCACGCGGATCGCGTCAAAGCCGAACCGCCAGGGGTAGTTCGAGGCCGGTCCGAGCGTGCCGCCGCCCTTCAGGTCGATCCAGTCCGGCGTCAGGCCCCACCGCCCGAACCGCGCATCGGCCAGCAATGCCAGCCCGTCGCGCCGCAGCCGCGCCCAATCGGGCGACGGCAAAAGCCGGGCGAATTCGTTGAACGCCGGAAAGATGTAGTAGGAGGGGTTGAGGATCGTGCCATCCGCGCTCTTGAAGCCGGCCGATCCGGGCAGCAGCAGCAGCCGCCCGGAGGCCGGCGAGAGCAGCCGGATGCGGATATCGGCAACGATGCGGCGCGCTGCCTGCGCATAGGTCGGCTCGTTCCAACGCCGCGCGCCGCGGCTCAATGCCCAGGCGATCAGGATGTCGCCATCGGAGGCGTCGTTCGGGTCGACGACGCGGTCCTTGTCGCGGTCGGGGTCCCATTTCCAGGCGAACAGCGCGTTGTCGCGCCGCTGCAACGTGTCGCGCGTCCAGCTCCATACCTTGTCGAAACAGGCGCGGTCGCCAAAGGCCTCGGCGAGCAGCATCGCCCAGCCCTGGCCTTCGGTGTGGCTGACCTTCTGGTTGCCGCTGTCGAGCACCCGCCCGTCGCCGGTGACGAAGCGGTCGCGGTAGGTCGCCCATCCGGCATCCTCCGCCTCGGCCCGGCCGGCCGACCCGATCGCCCCGGCGAGGGCTAGAACAGCGCAGAGAAGGGCCGCACCGGCGGCGCGGATCACGAGGTCTCGGGAAAATCGGCCCGCCCAGAGGCACAACAACGCAGCGATGCTCCGCGACGGGGACAGCCGGTCAGCCGTGACGACCGTAATGGAACGCAAAGGGTGCGCCCGGCACCCGCGGCTGCCCGACCAGTCGCGCCGTAAAGGACGGGTCGCCGCCTTGCGAGCCCAGCCACTCGGTGTAGACCCCCTCGAGGATCGGCACCAGCCAGCTGCGGCGGGCATCGTCCTGCGGCACCAGCGGGTAGGCGCCGTGGATGATTTCGATGAAGCGGCCGCTCTCGGCGATGCGGACCCAGCCCCAATCGATCCCTTCGAGGAGCGAGTTGACGTCGTCTTCGAGCTCTTCGAGGCTCTCGCAGTCGCGCAGCGGGAGCGATTGCGCCATCCGCGCGCCGAGGGTTTCGAGAAACTGATCGGCCTCGGTCGGGTCGACCCGCTCCTCGAACTCGGCGAACATCGCCGCCATCAAATGCACCCACTGGCGCGAGCATTGCTGCTGCGCATAGTAGCGGAGCGAGATCAGCTCCTCATCCAACGCCGTGCTCATCACAGATTTCCTGGGCGCGTGCTGGGCAGGACCCCCGAAGTTGGGGCGGAGACGCCAAAGGTCTTGCGCAAATATACCTTGGCGATCCCTTCGGTATAGTTCTCGGCATTGTCGACGCTGGCAAGGCCGCCGACCGAAAACCCGTTGTTGAGCTGGTATTCGAGCTGGCCGCGAATGCCGAAGGACGGCCCGGTCACGCTGCGCGACCCATAGAACGCACCGCCCCCGAGCCCGGCCTCCGCCGCCGCCTGGTCGCCGGCATTGGTCGGGAAGTACGGGCTGCGGTTCTCGTTGAAGGTCTGCACCCCGATTGAGCCCGCGGCCAGATAGGTGAGCCGACCCGAACGCCCGGAATACTCGAGCGGGATTCCGAAGTTGAAATAGTTCTGCGGGCTGAAGTAGCCGCCCTGCCCCAGGGTGAAGAAGCGCAGGTTGCGGTCGTAGCTGAAGTAGCTGAGGTTGATCCCGACCTTGAACGCATCGGCGCCGGAGCGGTAGGGCCGGATGAAGCCGCCCACCACCGCGTCGAATTCGGAATTGCTCGCGACGTTCTGGCCGTCGATGCTGCCGCCCCCGCCACCGCCGTAAAAACCGAGCTGGCCGTCATCATAGGAGGCGATGACGTCGCCCCCCGTCCTGACCACGCCGCCCCAGGTCGTGCCGCTGAGCGGGTCCTTGGTCCCGGCATAGGACAGCACGCTGTCGGTGATCGGCTCGCGGGTACCTTCGACGGTGACCTGGAAGGGGTTCGCCGCCCCGGTCGGCGCGAGCGGGATGCGCGGCGGCACGCGCGACGAATACTGGTTCGAGTAGACCATGCCCGGTTGGCTGGTGGCCGGGCCCGGCCAGGAAAAGGCGAGCCGGCCGATGATGTTTTCGACCGGGAAGCCGAGCGGCGTGGTGCCGACCTCGCCGGAGAAATTGCGGTAGCTGTAACCCGCCGACAGGCCGACGCCCCCGGTGCTCTGGTTGCCGGCGGCGGGCAGCACGCCCGCCGGGCCGAACCCGGCGAGGATCAGCGGGTCGCTGCCGAAGCGCCGCAGCGATGACGCGCTCGGCGTCCCCGCGGTCAGGAAGGTTGGGGTCGCGGCAAGCCGCACGGTGCCGGCATAGAAGGGCGAGAACGAACCCTCCACGGGCACCCCGACCTCGGTCAGGCGGCTCAGCCCTTCCTCGCCGCTGCGCGCGCGGAACGACAGCCCGCCCTGCACGGTCGGATTGTTCTCCGCCTGGATCGCCGCCATGCTGCGCTGGATGTCGACATCGAGCGAATCCTGCGGCGCGGGCGCAACGCTGCGCCGCGCGAAAGGCGGCGGCTGGTAGCCCTGCACCGGCGGCGGCGGCAGCGGCTCCAGCTGCGCGACCTGGGTCGCGCCGGGCGCGGCCGAGGCGGGATCGGTATTGCCGATGTCGGGCGCAAGATCGGATGAGGAGAGGGCGTTGGCATAGACGCGCGCGGTCTGCACCTGCGCCACTTCGGTGCCGGTCGCGACCGGTACGGCCGGGGCGGCCGCGCGGCGCGGGCGCTCGGCGGCATGCGGCGGGACCGCGAGGTCGTCGCTATCGGCCGGGATCGCGGCAAGCTCGATCGCGGAGGGATCGTCGGCAGCCTTGGCGGGCGCGGCTGCCGCGGTTTGCGTCATCGCCGGAACCGTACCCGGCAGCGTCGATTGCGAGCTGCGGAACGGGTTCGGCGGCAAGGCGGCGGGCGCCGCGCCCGGCGCGGCCGGAGCCGGCCCGCCCGGCAGCGGACTTGCCGTACCGGCCTGCTGCGAATTGAGTATGCGCGCGGTCTGCAAGGCGCGCATTGCGATCCCGGTATCGCCCTCCGCCCGCGCGATCTCGGCCTGCAGGAAGTACAGCCGCGGATTGTTCGGATAGAGCTGCATGCCTTCGGCGAGATAGCCGCGCGCGCGGGGCAGATCGCCGGCCTGTATCGCGCCGCCGACGGCGCCACGGATGACATTGATGTCGCCGGGGCTCTCGCGGAAACCGGCATCGAAGAAGCTCATCGCCTGGCTGTTTTCGCCGGCCGCGGCGTAAATGCGCCCGGTCGCCATCAGCAGGGTCGGGTTGTTGGGATAGGCCGCCAGCATCGGCGACACCTGATCGTAGGCGCCCGCGAGATCGCCGCGCAGCCGCAGCTGATCGGCCCGGTTGGCCGCAATTTCCGCCTTCAGGCGCTCGAGCCCGCGGCGATCGTCCGCGTTGAGGCGGCCGCTGCTCTCGACCCGCGTGACGTAGGCGGCGGCTTCGGCGTCGCGACCGGTCCGCAGCAGCAGCCCGGCATAGTCGAGCGTCGCCCCGGTCGAGGCCGAGCCGGACCGGCCGAGACTGTCGCGGGCGATTTGCAAGGCGCGGTCGGTCTCGCCGATATCCGACAGGGCGTCGGCGACGAGCCGGGCCTTTTCGGGTGTCGCCGGAGGCCGCGCATAGAGCGCGATCAGCATGTTGCGCGCCTGCGCCCGGTTTCCGGCGCGGGCCAGCTGCTTGGCGCGGTCGATCTCGCCCGTCACGAGCAGGCGCTCGCGGAAGGCGTTGATGTCCGAGGTCCGCGCCGCCGGCGGGATGCGGTCGATCTTCGCCAGGGCCTCGGCGGTCCGGTTCTGCTCGCTGTCGAAGATCGCCGAGGCGTACCAGCTTTCGGGCGTGTTGCCGGCGGCGACCGGGTCGATGATCGGACCGGCTTGCGCCGTCTCTCCCTGGCGTGCCAGGAAGCGGGCGAAATCGAGCCGCACCCAGGGGTCGCTCGGATCGGTAGCGATCGCCTGCTGGTATTGCACCATGGCCTGCGCCGTGTCGCCGCGCGCTTCGAAATTCTTCGCGGCGTTGCGCATGCCTTCGGCGCGGGTCCGCGCCGGGCTGGCCGGCGGCTGCGGCGGCTCACCCGTGCGGGTTTCGGCTATTCCCGCCACCCGGCCCGAGGAGGGCCTCGGGGCTCGCGGCGCGACGACGGTCGGCACGCCGGCGGCCGCGCCGCCGCGCCGCGCCATATCCGCCATGTGCTGTCGGACTTCCGTGTCCTGCGGGTATTGCGCCAGGTATTCGTCGTAAAGCTGGCGGTCGCGCGCGCTGCCGCCGAGCCACATCATCGACTGCCGCCACGCCTGCGCGGCCTGGGCGCCGACGATCGGATCGCGGCTCAGCCGCTGCAGCGCGCGGATCCCCTCGGGGCGGCTGTTCTCGCGATAGGTCAGGACCTGCGCCAAGGCGAGCCGGATCTTCGGGTCGTTCGGAGAGGCCTGCGCCAGGCGCTCGAGCCCGTTGCGCGCCTCGTCATAGCCTTGCGGCGTGCCCGTGCCGGCGAGGGTCTGGTAGTACTCGACCCCGAAGGTGGTCGGCGGCGCGCCTCGGAAGGTTTGCTGGTATTTCTGCGCCGCCTGCGCGAACTGGCCGGATTGGGCGAGGCGGCGCGCCTCGTTCAAATCGCCGGTGCTGACCCCGCCGGCGCGCACCGCGTTTTCCAGATCGGCGACCCGCGGGCTGGACGGCGCAACCATGCGCAGCCGGGCCAGCGTCTGCTGCGCCTGCGGCACGCGACCCTGCTGCACCTGCAGCATGCCGTACTGATAAAGCGCATCCGGCTGGTTCGGATTGAGCGCCAGCAGTTTGTTGAGCGCCTCCATCGCCAGATCCGGGCGGTCCTTCAGGCGCCAGAAATTGGCCTTGTCGAGAAGGATCTGCTCGGCCGGGTCTGCCGCGACGGCAGTCCCCACCGGGATCGCCGTCGACAGCAGCAGACCGAGCGCGAGTTCGCGAGCCCATGCCTTCATCGCCGTCCCCCTCGGCAATCCGCTCCGCTTCGCGAATCGGCTCATGCTGTCCTGCCGGCCCCCATCGGGCGCCTCACGGCGTCGGGCGCGGCCGCAACCGCATCGCGGCGAGCCGGCTGAGCAGCCAGTAGGCGACCAGCGCGACGATCAGGACGCCGATCAGAGTGAACAGGATCAGGATCAGCGGCGAATCGCCGAGCCACCAGCGTATCCGCGTCAGCACCGGCAGGTTGCCGACCGTGTACTGGTTGCCGACCCGGAAGCTCGTCACCTTGCCGCCGCTCGCCACGACCAGATCGCCCTGGATCAGCGGGTTCAGCTCGCGATTGCGGAAGCTGCCGATCATCGTCAGCAGCTTGTCGGGGCTGGAGCCGGTGATGATGACCGCCGTACGCGACGAGCGCTGCGGCGATTCCATCCCGATCATCGCGGCCAGGTCGTCGCCCTGCGACACGAGCAGCTGGTCCACCCGTTCGCGATCCTGCTCGGCATTCGGGTCGAGTATCGTATAGACCCGGTCGATCGGCGAGGTCACGGCGACCCGCAGCCGGCCGTCTTCGACGCGCAGGCGGTTGTTTTGCGCCCATTGCGCCACCAGCGGCTGCCGCGAGATCGCGCCGAGCACGATCAGGTCCTTGTCGGCCACCTGGTCCACCTGGGAGGCGGTCACCAGCGTGCTGCGCACCACCGGGAACCCGGTCGAATCGCCCATCAGCCCCATCAGGGTCAGGAATGCCTCGATGTCCGGCGCCGTCAGCTGGTCGGGAAGGACGATCGCGGTTTCGCTGAGATCCGCCATTCTCGTGAACGGATATCCGGAATTCGCGAAAAATGCCAGATTTGGGAGCGTCGTAAACCGCTCGGTCTTCGACATGTCGATCGTCGAATCCGGGTCGATCGATTCCTGCACGTTGGTCGGCAGCACGTCCTGGCATTCGCCGCGCTTCTGCGGGCGCAGATCGTAATAGAACTGCAGCTGGTTCTGCCCGAAGATGTAATAGGGTGGCACCCTCAAGCTCTGCTCGTTCATCACGAAATCGGGCGAGATGATGTCCCGCACCTGCTGCACCGACGTCTCCTGGGTCAATGGCAGGCTGCGCAGATAGGAGTTGTTGATCGACACGTCGAGCCGCGAATCCCGGAAATTCATCCAGGTGCCGGCCGGGTAGCGGTAGCGGATGTCGAGCGGCACGCCGGTGTCGCGCCACACGAACAGGTCCGGCGCGGTACGGAAATTCAGCGTCAGCAGCCCCGGGACCAGCCCGTTCCCCTGCAGATCGGTCGGCTGCACCAGTTCGCCGAACCGCACCGGCCGATCGATCGGGACCCAGCGCGGCGCATCATAGGGCCGCCGCGCGGCGATATCGGGCGCGCCGACCAGCTGTGTCTGACCGGTCAGCGCAACCGAGCCGAGCGACAGCGTCTGAGCCGCGGCCCGCAATTCCTCCGGCGTGCGGCCCATTACGACCAGCAGCTTGGCTTCCGGATTGTTCGGGTTGGGGATAACCGAGATCGTCGGCCCCGCGACCTGAGGCACGTTCAGCGCGGCCGGCTTCTCGGCGCTGGTGGCGAACACCACCGCGTTGCCGTTGGGGATCGTGTCGAGGTTGGTCGGGAAGCTCGCGCCCTTATAGGAGGCGAGGCTGCCGAACCATGACGCGACCGTGCCGGCCGCCTGCAGCGTCGTCATCGAGGGCCGCGCCGCAAAGACGAAGGGCAGGCTCAACGGCCCCATATCCTTCGGGTCGTAGAAGGGCGAGGGCAGCAAGGCCAGATCGTTTTGCAGCGGCAGTTTCTCGACCTGGACGGTCAGCTTGCTACCGTTGCTCAGCACCAGCCACAGGCTCGAATGCAGCGGATCCTCGCAGCCCAGCGTGTAATGACCGATGAAGCGGAACAGGATCCGGTTGTCTTCGAGGAAGAAGGCCGGGTTGATCGCCAATGCCGCGGTGTCCGCCGAGGCCCTGTCCTTGGGCAGCGGGATCGACCCCACCACCTCGCCGTTGAGCAACACCGTCAAATGGCTGAGTTCGGGGATCAGCGCCGGCGAATAGGCGAAGGACAGGTCGATGCGGCCGCCGGTCACCACCTCGTCGCGGCGGATCGAGAACGGCAGGCTGCCTTCGCCCTGTACGCCGACCAGCCGGATCGGCGAATTCGCGCCCAGATCTTTCAGGCTGAGAACGTCTTGCCGAATGGAGCCATGCCCCGGCCCGGCCGGCATCGCCAGGCCCGGCGCAGGAGCCATCCCCGGCGCCGGCGAACCGAACGGCACGGCGGCAGCCGCCGGCGCGCCGGCCGGGCCGGGCGGAACCGGCTGGTTCGGCGGCGTCTGACTTTGCGGCGGCAGGGCGCCGGGCACCAGCTGGGTTGGCGAGGGCACCGGCACCTGCGCGCCCTGCGGCGGCGGTGCGGCGGCGCCGGTCAGCGGCCCGGGCGAGGTTGCGCCGACGCCCCCCGGCGGCGGCACGGCCGGGCCGTTGCGGTTCGCCTGCGCCAGCGCCGCGCCGCCCAGCAGCGAGGCGGCGAGGCCGATCCCCACCGCCGCCGCGAGGCTCGGGAGGACGCGCTCGCGCGGCGGCCGGTCGGCGGCCGCCTCCGGCCGCAGCGGCTGCGCCCGCACCAGGCCCGGCGCGAAGGCGCGCCGCCGGTGCGGCACGAACAAGCCGCCGATGCTGATCAGAATCTCGCGGACCGAGCGCAGCGGCCGATCGATCGGATGCTCTTCCCAATCGAGCCAAGCGTCGGCGCGCCCGAGCACGATGCGGACGAGATCGCGTTGCTGGCGCAAGGTCAATTCGTCGAAGGCCACCCGCAGCACATCCCCCTCCCAGTCAACGACCCGCGCCGGCAGCACCGTCATGCGCTCGCCAAGCGACAGTTCGATTTGCACGACATCGCCGGGGCCGGGCCCATTTCCATTGGCCCGCGGCGCCGTGAACATCCCGCCCCCGGTCGACAGGTTGCGCGATTGCGTGACGATCGTGCGCCCGTTCGGCAGGTAGATGACGCCCGGCATGACCAGACCGAGCCGCACGGCGCTGCGCAATTGGCGGGTCTCGCGCCCGGCCGCGATCGCTGCACCGATCGTCAGCAGATTAAAGATCGCCCAGGCGACGTTGAGCGCCAGCACTTCGAGATCGGTGTCGCTGAGGTCGGTGAACAGCCAGCGGAACAGCGCGACGATCAGTGCGAGGATCAGCAGCGAGCAGATGATCAGATGCGGCCGCACGATCTTGTAGTCGAAATAGTCGCGTGGCAGCAGCCCGCCCTTTTCGGTGACGTTGAATTTGCCGCGCTTCGGGTT
>Ga0213875_10000805_pt1 | contig 23444 bp, 21 predicted proteins | sample BarmaccomBMRX_R8_FD_160105 | JGI IMG/M metagenome (GOLD analysis project Ga0213875, IMG submission 160105) | Root-associated microbial communities from Barbacenia macrantha in rupestrian grasslands, the National Park of Serra do Cipo, Brazil - RX_R8 | ecosystem: Host-associated > Plants > Roots... | reverse complement strand
ACCTGTGTGAGGTCGACGGTCTCGACTCCTACCGCGGACCCTGGCATACACGGGTAGTCCCGATGGCCAGTCCTACTCTGTCCGCATTGGACTTTTCTGACACGACGATAAATCCGGGATGTCCTTATCGGAGGGACATGTGTCATTGCAGTCCCCGACGCGGTCCGTTCATTCTGAGTCACATGGACATCGCATTTGTGTTGTACGAGCACATGACCGCGCTTGACCTCGTCGGTCCGTACGAGGTGCTTGCCAGCCATCCGGAGGCGAGGCCGCGCTTCGTCGCGGACCACGTCGGCGCCATCCGCTGTGACAACGGCCTCACGCTGTGTTCGGACACCACCTTCGACGTGGTGCCCACCCCGGAACTTATCGTGGTGCCAGGAAGTTCGCACTGGCGTGCGGTTCTCGACGACCGGACTCTCGTCGACTGGCTCGCCTCCGTCCACACGAAGGCCACCTGGACCACGTCGGTATGCACCGGAGCGACACTGCTCGCCAAGGCTGGCATGCTTGCCGGCCGGCCGGCCACCACTCACTGGCTGGCCAGGGACGTGTTGGCGGCTCTCGGAGCGGTGGTCAGTACCGACCGCGTTGTCTTCGACGGCGATGTGGTCACCTGCGCGGGGGTTTCGGCCGGTATCGACATGGCCTTGGCCCTCGCCGCGACATTGTGGGGTGAGCAGACCGCGAGGGCGATCCAACTCGGCATCGAATACGATCCCCAGCCGCCGTTCGACAGCGGCTCGCCGGACAAGGCCTCTGCTGAGATGGTCGCGTCGGTCCGGGCCATGCTCGATCGCGAGCGAGCCACGAACCGGGCATGAACAGGACGATGACACCGCAGAGAGCCGCACGGGGCAAGAACTGAGGGCCGGTGCTGCCGCACCGGCCCTCAGTTCTTGGGTGAGTGACGGGATTCGAACCCGCGACACCTGGGACCACAACCCAGTGCTCTACCGACTGAGCTACACCCACCATGGGCCGCCAGATGTTTCCGGCGATCCGCAAGGAGCTTAGCGCACACCCGTCAGGGGGCCGAACCCGGTTACGCCACCCCGTCATCCTGGAGCAGAGCAGCCGCGACGGACTGGGCCTGCTCGCTGGTGGGGCCCGGCTGGGGCACGAATGCGGTGGCCCGGTAGTAGGCCAGTTCCCTGATGGACTCGCGGATGTCGGCCAGTGCGCGGTGTGCCAACCCCTTGCCCGGCTGGGCATAGTAGATCCTGGGGTACCAGCGCCGGCACAGCTCCTTGATGGAGGACACGTCCACCATTCGGTAGTGCAGGTGTGCGTCCAGTTCCGGCATGTCCCTGGCGATGAAGCCCCGATCGGTGGCGATCGAGTTCCCGGCCAGTGGAACGGTACCGGGAGTCGGCACGTACTGGCGGACGTAGTCCAGCACCATCTTCTCCGCCTGTTTGAGCGTGACCTCGGACCGGCGAACCTCGTCGGTGAGCCCGGAGCTGGCGTGCATCTCGCGGACTACGTCGGGCATGCCGTCCAGCGCTGAGTCCTCGGCGTGGATCACCGCGTCCACGCCGTCGCCAAGAACGTTGAGGTCCGCATCGGTCACCAGCGCCGCGACCTCGATCAGGGCGTCTTTGCCCAGGTCGAGCCCTGTCATCTCACAGTCAATCCACACCAGGCGATCGATCACCGTGGTGAGCCTAGTCCGATGGACGATGCCCCGGGGGACTCCGGGTGTGCCTGGCGCCGGACGGCGGCTTGACGCACGTTTGCAAAGCAACATAGTTTGCAAACATGGCTGACGAGGAGCTCGACCTGACCGACCCGGTACTCGCCCACCCGGTGCGCGCGGCTCTGCTCAGGCTGCTGACCGAGCGTGCGACGCTGACCTCGACCGAGGCCGCAAGCGAACTCGGTGCGAGTTCCGGCCTGTGTTCCTTCCATCTTCGCCAGCTGGCCAAGCACGGCGTTCTCGAAGAGGTGACGGGCGTACGCGGGCGAGTGAGGCCGTGGCGACTGCGTCAACGCGGCGCGGCGGAGCCTGAACGGTTCGACCGGCTCGCACGGGACCTGGAGGACGAGGGCTACCAGCGCTGGTTGCGCGTCCGCGGCGACGCGTCCGCCGCATGGCGGCACGACGAGGCGTTCAGTGCGGTGCTACACCTGCGACCTGATGAGATCGCCGAGGTCGCCGCCGAGATCAAGGCCGTCGTCGCGCGCCATGCCCGCTGTTCCCCTCGGCGGGGCACCGGCCCGATCGCCGGTGTCGTCCGCCTGTTCCCGCTGTTGCCCGAGGACGAGACCCCGTGTCCGTGAAACCCCTGCGCCGCTTCGGCGACCCCGTCCTTGCCAGCCCGTCTGCGCCGGTCACCCAGTTCGGCAAGGCGTTGCGGGTCCTCGTCGACGATCTGATGGACACAGTGGACGATCCGGGGCGCGCCGGGCTGGCCGCGCCGCAGATCGGGGTCGGACTACGGGTCTTCAGCTACCGGATCGAGGGTAGGCATGGATATGTTGTCAATCCTGAGCTGGTCGGCTCCTCGCCTCGGCGGCAGACCGGATACGAGGCCTGCCTGTCAGTTCCCGGCCTCGCCTTTCCCACCGAACGGGCGTACCAAGCCGTGGTGCGTGGTGTCGATGTCGGCAACGAGCCGATCGTGATCAGTGGCGACGGAGAGTTCGCCCGCTGCCTCCAACACGAAACCGATCATCTCGACGGGATGCTCTACCTGTGGCGGCTCACCCCGGAGATCCGTCGCGAGGCGTTGCGCCAGGCTCGGCGGCAGGACTGGTTCCTTCCCCCGGCCGGCCAAGCCGACGTTTGACGATCTTGCCCGTGGCATTGCGGGGCAGTTCATCGAGAAACGTCACCTCGCGCGGCACCGAGAAGACCGCCAGCCGCGCGCGGACGTGTTCACGCACGCCATCAGCACTCAGCTTGGCGCCGTCGGCCAGCACGATGAAGGCGGCAAGCCGCTGGCCCCACTCCCGGTCGGGCACACCGACCACGGCCACCTCGCGCACCTGCGGCAGCGCGGCCAGCACCTCCTCGGTCTGGCCGGGATAGACGTTCTCCCCACCAGAGATGATCATGTCGTCCATTCTGCCGATGACGAACAGCCGGCCAGCGTCGTCAACGCGACCGACATCACCGGTGGCTGTCAGCCCGTCGCGGACCGCGACGCCGGTGCCGTCGGTGTAACCTCCGAAACGCAGCGCGTTGACGGCAAAGATCTGGCCCGTGCGGCCCGGCGGCAGTTCCGCGCCGCTCTCGTCGAGGATTGCCAGCCTCGTGCCAGCCGGCGGCCTGCCGACCGTGTCGGGCGCCGTGCGTAGATCACCAGGCGTCGCAACGCTGACCAGCGATACTTCCGTTGAGCCGTAAAGGTTATACAACACGGGGCCGAATTCGCGTTGGAACGCGATACTCAGCCGCGCGGGTAGGGCCGAGCCGCTCGAGGCCACCACCCGCAGGCACGACAGATCGTGTCGGGCTCGCTGCGCCGCCGGCAGCTCGAGGATCCGGTGCAGCATCACGGGCACCGCGAACAGACACGTGCAGCGGTACCGGTCCACGGCGGCGAGAGCGGCCGCCGGATCGAAAGACCGATGCAGTACCAGAGTGGCCCCGAGTGCGACGCCGATCTGGGACATGGCCAGCCCCCACGTGTGGAAGAGCGGGCCGCTGACCAGCCAGGGCTCGCCGCCACGGAGTGGAACCCGCCGAAGGAGGGCGGCCACCGGTGCGAGGCTGGCCAGTTCGGGCCGTCTCGCGCCCTTGGCCGTCCCGGTGGTGCCCGAGGTCAGCGTGATCACTGTGCCCGGCGGCCGGCGGGGAAGTGGCACGACCGGTGCGGTGTCGATCAACCCGGCCACGGTGAGCGCCCGCTCCCGCGACTTTCCCGGGCCTGTCTCGGTCCATGCCGTCACGACGACAACGTCATCGGACAGATCCCGCAGGCGGTCGTTGAACTCATCGTCCGCGATAACGGCGGCCACGCCGTGCTCACCAAGCACGGAAAGCAGCTGCTCGGCGCCGAGTCCGGTGTTGAGCAGCAGGGCATGCGCACCCAGCTTGCCGCAGGCCACGAGGCTCTCGACGAAGCCTCTGTGGTTGCGGCACAACAGGCCAACGGTGTGTCCGGCGCGGATCCCCTGGCCGGCGAGGCCGTGCGCGAGTCGGGTCGTACGCCAGTGGACTTCCGCATAGGTCAGCGAGCCGAGCTCGTCGACGATCGCGACCTGGTGCCTGCGCGCCGCGGCGCCGAAGGCGTAGCCGAACGGCAGGGTGAGTCCCCAGCGCAGGTACCCGTCAACCAAGCCGAACAGCCGATTCGGTGGGACCGCGCGGAGGGACCGTGCGCGGGACAGCGTCAGCAGACCTGTGGCCATGCCCCTCAGTGGCGCGAATGCCCGCGGCCACGTCACGGCTCGGGGGAGTCCACGGCGCTGACCACGGTGGCCTTCACCACGGCGTCACGCAACGCAGCGCGCAGTCGGCCGACCTCGAGCGGAGCGAACACCGCGGTCTCTCCGGGGGGCGCGACCACCACCACATGCCCTTGGCTGACGAACACCGTGAGATTCCGGCGGCGACCGGCTACGTCGCGACAGGTCACCAACCACTCCGTGTGGTCCACTTCTCCGACCTCCAGCCTGTCTGCAGGGTGCCTACCCGAGGGTGCGGGAGCCTTGCCGCGATGGGACGCACGCCGGTCCACGACGTGACGCGGCTGACAGGGCTGCATCGTTCGTGACCGCCAAGCGACTTCACGGAACTCGTTTCAGCCTTGCACGAGTGGGGTATCAGCTGTAATCCGGGTGAGTGACAACAACGGGTTCACAACACGATATGGAGGCGACTAGGCCGCCAAACTTGGAGAGATGCCCCGATTCAGGCGAGGTCGCGAGGCATCAGAGTGATCAGCGCATCATCCACGCTGACCCAGTGGCTCTCGTTGCCGGGCAGCACGCTGTCGTAGGTGCGATCCAGGAAGTCAGCCAGTTCCTGTGCTGGGGCCTCGAACATCGCCAACCCCGCCGGGGAGCTGACCACCAGTTCGACCAGCTCCATACTGCCTGGGACCGGTCGAATACGGACGTCGCCGTTGCCGGCCTCGGCGATCAGGCCGTCGGCGAGCAGATCGCGGGCGAAGCACCACTCGACCCAGCCGGACGGTCCGGACCGGAAGGCCGCGGTGACGGCGTAGGGGTCTCGAGTGTCGTAGCGCAGCTCAACCTCGACCGGCACCGCGGGTGCCTCCGGCACGAGAAGGTCGAAAACCATCGTCGCGCGGAGCGTCATGTGGTCGTTACGCATAGTGTCCACCCCTCAAGTTCCCAACATCTCAACGTGGTCGGGAGTAGACCGCTCATCCGCAGTGCTCCTGTTCACGTTCACTCAATGTCGCCCCCAGGCGAACTTCTCGGTTCAATCTGTCACTCATCTGGGGATGGGTCCAGAGGTAACGGTAATTCACCGTACGAAAGTGCTCGGAGATGACCTGATCAGGCGAATGAGAGGGAGTGGTGTGACCAGGATCACAGAACCGACAGTAGATAGGATGAGCGGATGAATGGATGACCTGCACAAACATGGCAGGGCGGCCGCTGGTGTCCCGTCTCTGACAAGGTCGGCCAGGCCGGATATGATCATGAAAACCGCATTGGACTGAGTGGCGGTACCGCAATGGGCGACACGCCGGTATCGCCAAGCCGCTCTTCTGGCGTGAACTTCCTGTCAAGATGAGATCGGTGGTCATAGTCGCTGAGCGCGGGAGGACGCGAGCGATGGTCGAGCCGATCAGTTCGGTGCTGCACCAGGCGGCGGAGCTGACCGCGAGCGGACGAGCGGGTAAGGCCATCGCACTGCTCAAACCGATCACCGTCGAACACCCGTATCGGCAGGACGTGTGGTGTCGGCTCGCGGCGGCACATCTGGACCGGGGCGACCCTGCGGCCGCGCTGGCGGCCGCCACTCGCGCGTTGCCGCTAGGCGGTGACCGCGCCCTGGCTCAGCGGCTGGCCAGCAGGGCGCTCAGCGGCCTTCATCGGCACCGTGAAGCCGTCACGGCCGCTCGCAGGGCGGCTCGGCTCGCACCGTCGGACTGGCGGTGCCCCTTCGCGTTGGCCGAGGCGCTGGCCGCGGCCCGACGTTGGCCGGAGGCGCTGGCGGCGGCCCGGCGCTCGGTGGAACTCGGACCGACCCAGGTGCGGCCGTATCTTCTGCTCGGTGATGCCGCCGTGCGGATCCGGGACTTCTCAACGGCCGAGCGTGCCTACCGGGCGGCGCTGCGCAAGGCGCCGGACGACTCGAGGATTCGAGTGCAGTTGACCCGGCTGCGCAGGAGGGTGCCGGATGCCCGGCCCGCCGACCGTCCCGACATCACCCAGCTGTTCCAGCAGTCGGCTCGACCGGTCTGCGCTGTCGTGGTGGGTCTGATCACCCTCCTGGTGGTAGCCGGCGGGTCCCGGCCCGCTCCGTTGCTGGCCTGGGGAGGGCTCGTGCTACCGCCGGTCGTGGCCGTGCTGGCGCTCGCCGCGCTGGTCCGGGCGCCATCGGGCAGCCGACTGGCGTTGGCCGCGGCGCCCTGTCGCTCGCCGCTGGCCGCGCTGGCCTGTGTGCTGCTCGTGAGCGCCCTCGGTCTCGCGCTGTGGTGGGCTGTCTTGATCAACGCCGGTTCGCAGACGATCATCACGCTCGTGCTCGCCTGGATCTGCGCCGCCGGCGCCGGCGGGCTGACCTTCGTCCGGTCCGGCTGGCCGGCTGACCGCTAGGTGGTCGCGAGCGCGCACGTCCGCCGCTGGGCAACGGCCGAGGCCAACTCCCGCAACACCGACACGGTCGTCTCCCAGCCCATGCATCCGTCGGTGACGCTCTGCCCGTAGACGAGATCCGACGCCCTGCCGAGGGTGAGCTCCTGTCGACCGGGCACGAGGAAGCTTTCCAGCATCAGGCCGACGACACCGTGCTCGCCGGCGGCCAGCCGGGCACCGACCTCAGCCGCCACGACGGGTTGGCGCAGGTGGTCCTTGCCGCTGTTGCCGTGGCTGGCGTCGACGATGAGCCGGCCGGGCAGAGCGGCCCGCTCAAGGCGGTCCACCGTCGCCTCGACGCTGACCCGGTCGTAGTTCGGACCGGCGGCGCCACCGCGCAGGATCACGTGGCAGTCGGGATTGCCGCTGGTGGAGAAGATCGCCGCGAGCCCGTCGTCGGTGATCCCCGGGAACACGTGACTGCTGGCGGCCGCCTTCACCGCGTCGACGGCGACCTGCACGTCGCCGTCGGTGGAGTTCTTGATCCCGATCGGCATCGACAGCCCGCTGCACAGCTGGCGGTGCACCTGGCTCTGTGCGGTCCTCGCGCCGATCGAGCCCCAGCTGACGGTGTCGGCGATGTACTGCGGGGTGATCGGATCGAGGAACTCGCATCCCACTGGTAGGTCGAGCGCGAGGATGTCCAGCAACAGCGCGCGAGCGGTGCGCAGCCCGTGGTTGACGTCGAAGCTGCCGTCGAGGCCTGGATCGTTGAGCAGGCCCTTCCAGCCCAGGGTTGTCCTCGGCTTCTCGAAGTACACGCGCATGACGACGCACAGCTGATCGGACAGCTCCGCGGCGAGTTCGGCGAGCCGGCGCGCGTAGTCGAGGCCGGCCACCGGGTCGTGCACCGAGCAGGGGCCGACGACGACGAGCAGCCGGTCGTCGACGCCGTCGAGAACCCTGGTGACGGCGGCACGGCTGCGCAGGACGCCAGCCTGGCCGGCTTCGGTCAGTGGCAACTCGTCACGCAGCAGTGCCGGGGAGATCATCGGTCGGCTGCCGACGATGCGCTGATTGTGTATCTGATCACCAATGGACACGGTGGGGATTCCTCTCCGCAAGCCGATCCAGGTGAGCCGGCTTGCCTGCGTAGCAGCAAACGAAAGGCTGAGGCTTTCTCGCCTCGCCAGGGCCGGCTCTGGATGATCGTCGCGGTCAGCGCGTGGTGTCGCCGCCGGGTCCATCCAGGACCGGCTCGCTAAACCACGGATAACGCCGCACGGGGCCACTGTACCTGAAGTTGACGCCCCACCGTCAATAGATCAGGATCCTCCAGGAGGCCAGCAGCACAAAGGCCGGCAGCGTGGAGAAGGCCGCGGGCCCTTGTCCGCACGGCAGAAGGGTGGCCGGATGCCACACGGCGGAGGCAGGCTCACCGTCGAGTCGTTGCGCGGCATGGTCGACGGCGGATCGGTGGACACGGTGCTCGTCGCCATCGTGGACATGCAGGGTCGGCTTCAGGGCAAACGGTGTGCGGCACACTACTTCCTCGACACGGTTGTCGAACACGCCACCGAAGGGTGCAACTATCTGCTCGCTGTCGACGTGGAGATGACCACTGTCGGTGGCTACGAGATCTCCTCGTGGGAACGGGGATACGGCGATTTCGTGATGCGCCCCGACCTCACGACGCTGCGGCTGGTTCCCTGGCTGCCCGCGACCGCCTTCGTGCTGTGTGATGTGGAATGGCCCGACGAGAGTCCGGTCACCGTCTCACCACGCCAGATCTTGCGCCGTCAGCTTGACCGGCTGGCCGAGCGCGACCTTGTCGCGCTGGTCGGCACCGAGTTGGAATTCATGGTGTTCGACGACAGCTACGAACGCGCCAACGACCTCGGGTACCGCGGGCTTCGGCCGGCCAACCAGTACAACGTGGACTATTCACTGCTCGGGACCTCGAGGGTGGAACCGCTGCTGCGCCGGATCCGCAACGAGATGGGCGGTGCCGGCATGGCCGTCGAGTCCGCAAAAGGCGAATGCAACCTCGGCCAGCACGAAATCGTGTTCCGCTACGCCGACGCGCTCACGACTTGCGACAACCATGTGCTGTACAAGACTGGTGCCAAGGAGATCGCCGCTCAGGAGGGCAAGAGCCTGACCTTCATGGCCAAGTACGACCAGCGCGAGGGAAACTCCTGTCACATTCACATCAGCCTGCGCGGCGCGGATGGCGGGTTGACCTTCGCCGGCGACGGACCGTACGGGCTGTCCAAGCAAGCCGGACACTTCATTGCCGGTCAGCTCACCTTCCTACGCGAGCTGACGATGCTGTTGGCACCGAACATCAACTCCTACAAGCGGTTCGTCCCGGGAAGCTTCGCGCCGACCGCGGTCGCATGGGGCAGGGACAACCGCACCTGCGCGCTGCGGCTCGTCGGCCACGGCGCTGGTCTGCGAGTGGAGAACCGCGTCCCCGGTGGCGATGTCAATCCCTATCTGGCGGTGTCCGGCCTGATAGCCGCCGGGCTGCGCGGCATCGACGACGAACTCGTGTTGGAACCCGAGGTCGCCGGCAACGCCTACGTCTGCGGTGCGCCCACCGTGCCGACAACCCTGGCGGCCGCGGCCGAGGAGTTCTCGGCGAGTGAACTCGCCCGGTCCGCCTTTGGCACCGATGTCGTCAATCACTATGTCAACGCCGCCAACGTGGAGCTGGCCGCCTTTTCCTCCGCCGTCACCGACTGGGAGCGTGTACGTGGCTTCGAGCGACTGTGAATCGCGCCCGGTCGTCGGAATCGTCAGCTATCTGGAAAGGGCGCGCTACGGCCCCTGGGATGTCGAAGCCGCGCTGCTTCCACGGACCTATGTGGATGTCGTCGTCAGTGCGGGCGGCAGTCCCGTGTTGCTGCCGCCGGTCGCGGAATGGCAGAAGGCCAGTCTGTCCTTTGTGGATGCCCTGGTGCTCGCCGGTGGTCCCGACGTCGACCCCGGTCGCTACGGCCAGCCGGCCCACCCCGGAACCGATGCGCCTCGCGTGGCGAGGGATGCCGTGGAGTTCGCGCTGCTACGCGCCGCCGTCGACGCCGACATTCCGGTGCTCGGCGTGTGCCGTGGCATGCAGGTGCTCAACGTCGCCTTCGGCGGCACACTAAGCCAGCACCTTCCCGACGTCACCGGCAGCACCGTCCACCGGCCCGTCCTCGGCGAGTTCACCCCCATCGAGGTCGAGCTGGCCCCCGGCAGCCGGGTCGCGGGCGCCCTTGGCCGCGGCAGCACCGTGTCCTGTCACCATCATCAGGCGATCGACCGGCTCGGTGCCGGTCTTGACGCCGTCGGGTGGGCGGCCGACGGCGTCATCGAGGCGGTCGAGCTGAGCACGGGCGGCTTCGTACTCGGCGTGCAGTGGCATCCCGAACAGGACGCGGAAGTCAGCCTGTTCAAGGCATTGGTCGATGAGACAAGGAGGCGACGATGATCCTCGATGTCATCAATCCCGCGACCGAGGAGCTGGTGACCACCGTCGAAGCCGTCACACTTGAGCAGACCGATGCCGCGATCGCCCGAGCACAGGCCGCGCTGCCGGCCTGGCGGGCGGTGGCACCGGGGGACAGGGCCCGACTGCTCCGGCGGTTCGCCGACGCGATCGACGCCGACCTGGAGAACCTGGCCCGGTTGGAAACCACGAACTCCGGCCACATCGCGGCGACCGCCCGATGGGAAGCCGGTGCCGTCCGCGACGTGGTGGAATACTTCGCCGCCGCGCCGGAACGGCTTTTCGGCCGGCAGATCCCGGTGCCCGGCGGTGTTGACGTGACCTTCTGCGAACCGCTTGGTGTCGTCGGTGTCATCGTGCCGTGGAACTATCCGATGCTCATCGCCTCCTGGGGTTTCGCGCCCGCGCTCGCCGCGGGCAACACGGTGCTGGTCAAGCCGGCCGAACTCACGCCGCTGACCGCCATGCGAATCGGTGAGCTCGCCGTGCGAGCCGGCATCCCCGAACACGTCCTGCAGGTGCTTCCGGGGGAAGGACCGGTCGTCGGGCAGAGGTTCGTCACCCACCCCGCCGTGCGCAAGGTGGTGTTCACCGGATCGACCGCTGTCGGCAAGCAGATCATGGCCGGCTGTGCCGAGCAGGTGAAGCGAGTGACCCTGGAGCTGGGCGGAAAGAGCGCCAACATCGTCTTCGCCGACGCCGACCTGGAGCGCGCCGCGGCAACCGCGCCGTACGGTGTGTTCGACAACGCAGGACAGGACTGCTGCGCCAGGTCGCGGATCCTGGTGCAGCGCAGCGTGTTCGACCGGTTCATGGAGCGGCTCGAGCCCGCAGTGCGTGGCCTGAGGGTCGGTGACCCACGCGACGCCGAATCGGAGATGGGGCCGCTGATCTCGGCTGCCCATCGGGCCAAGGTGGCCTCCTACGTGCCGGATGGTGCGCCGGTGGCGTTCCGGGGCGCTGCGCCGGACGGGCCAGGATTCTGGTTCCCGCCAACGGTTCTAGCTCCGTCATCGGAGACCGACCGCGCCGTGGTCGAGGAGATCTTCGGACCGGTCGTCGTCGTGCTGCCCTTCGACGAGGAGGCCGACGCGGTGCGGATGGCCAACGACAGCAGGTACGGCCTTTCCGGTTCGATCTGGACTTCCGACGTGGGACGGGCTCTGCGCGTCGCTCGCGGGGTGGAGTCTGGCACCCTGTCGGTCAACTCGCACTCCTCGGTGCGCTACTGGACCCCGTTCGGCGGATTCAAGCAGTCCGGACTCGGCCGCGAACTCGGGCCCGACGCCGCGGCGGCCTTCACCGAGACCAAGAACGTGTTCATCGCGACGGAGGAGTGAGATGGCACAACGACTCGACGGCCGGGTAGCGGTGATCACCGGTGGCGGCAGCGGAATCGGTCTCGCCTCGGTCCGGCGGCTCGCCGCCGAGGGCGCCAAGGTGGTCGTCGCAGACGTCAACGCCGTGTCCGGCGCCGCGGTGGCCAAGGAGGTGGACGGCCTGTTCATCCAGGTCGACGTGACCGAGGAGACCGAAGTCGAGGCGCTGTTCCAGGCCGCGGTGGACGCCTACGGCTCAGTGGACGTGGCGTTCAACAACGCCGGCATCTCACCGCCAGAGGACGACTCGATCCTGACCACCGGAATCGAGGCGTGGCAGCGGGTCCAACAGGTCAACCTGACATCGGTGTACCTGTGCTGCAAGCACGTCCTGCCGCACATGCGGCGTCAGGGCCGGGGGTCGATCATCAACACCGCTTCGTTCGTCGCCGTGATGGGCGCGGCGACCTCGCAGATCTCGTACACCGCGTCCAAGGGCGGGGTGCTCGCCATGAGCCGGGAGCTCGGCGTGCAGTTCGCCCGTGAGGGGATCCGGGTCAACGCGCTGTGTCCCGGGCCGGTGAACACCCCGCTGCTCAAGGAATTGTTCGCCGCCGATCCGGAGCGGGCCGCGCGCAGACTGGTGCACGTGCCGATCGGCCGGTTCGCCGAGCCGGAGGAGATCGCCGGCGCGGTGGCGTTCCTGGCCAGCGACGACTCCTCGTTCGTCACTGCGTCGACCTTCCTCGTCGACGGAGGCATATCGGGCGCCTATGTGACGCCGCTGTAGCCGATCCCGTCGCGCGGATTGCTGGCCACCGGCTGAGCGGGTGACCCTCCCCGTCCGTCGAACGCCTCGCGGAGGCCGGTGACCAGCGCCCGGACCGCGGCCTGGTAGGCGTGTCCGGCCGGTGCCGCGTAGCCGACCACCAGGCCACGTTCGGCCAGCGGTTGCCTTGCGAAGAACGACAGGGCGTCCACCGCGACACCCTGGGTGGCCAATGTTCGCTGGACCTCCAGCTCGCTCGGGCCGTCCGCGGACAGCAGCAGCGTCAGGTGCAGCCCGGCGGCGACTCCGACCGGCCGCACCTCGGGTACCTCCGTGCGCAGCGCGGTCAGCAGCAGGTCGCGGCGTTGCCGGTAGCGCGCCCGCATACGGCGCAGATGCCGGTCGAGGCCGCCGGTATCGACAAGGCGCGCGAACGCGATCTGGTCGAATGTGGGCGGATGCCGTTCGACCAGTGCGCGGGAGGACGTGATCGGGCCGACCAGCCAGCGCGGCACCGCGAACCACGCCAGCCGTACCGCGGGCGCCAGCGACTTGCTCGTCGTTCCGGCGTACACCACGTGCTCGGGGTCCAGCCCCTGGACGGCGCCGATCGGCTGCCGGTCGTAGCGGAACTCGCCGTCATAGTCGTCCTCGACAACCAGCGCGTCGCGGCGGCGCGCCCATTCGACCAGTGCGGTCCGGCGGGACGGATGCAGTGTCATTCCGGAGGGGAACTGATGCGACGGCGTGACGATCACCGCGTCGGCCGTCCCGAGGCAATCGATCCGCAGCCCGTCGCCGTCCACCGGTACCGGCTTGGGTCGCAAGCCGGTACCGGCGACAAGGTCGACATGCTGGGGAAGCCCGCAGTGCTCCACGGCCACCGTCGAGGCGCCGCGTGCACGCAGCACGTCGCAGATCAGCGCCAGCCCCTGGCCGAACCCGGAGCAGACGATCAACTGCTGCTCACTGGTCCTGACTCCCCGGACCCGTGCGAGGTAACCGGCCAGGGCGCGCCGCAGTGCCGGATGCCCGCGCGGGTCGCCGTAGTCGAGGTCGGAGTCGGGGACGGTGCCGATCGCGTGGCGCAGCGCCGATGCCCACTGTGTCCTGGGGAAGGCGCTGCTGTCCGGCCTGCCGGATCGCAGGTTGTGGTGGACTCCGGGGCTCTCCGATCCTGGCGCCGGCTCGTTCGGCGCCACGTGCGGCAACGCGGCCACCCTGGTGCTGGTCCGCGAACTGCTCTCCAGGTAGCCCTCGGCGAGCAGTTGCTGGTAGGCATGTACGACGGTGCCCCGCGCCAGCCCAAGGTCGGCGGCGAGTGTCCTGGATGACGGCAGCTGGGTGCCGCAGGACAGTCGTCCCGATCGGATCGCCTCCCGCAGCGCGCTTTCCAGGGCGGTCCGCCGCCCCAACGCCGGGTCGAGGTCGAGGTGCAGTTCCCGGCCACCGCTGGTCCATTGTTCTGGCATTGAGCTGGATCATACGAGTAGACCAGAGCGGAGTTACGCTGGACCTGTGACCGACACAGTGACCCACCGACAAAGACTCGACATCGCCGCTGAGGCCCCTTCCGCGTTCCGAGCGTTGCTGCTGCTCAACAAGACGGCGCACGAGGGCATCGACCCCAAGCTGGCCGAACTGGTCAAGATCCGTGCCTCGCAGGTCAACGGCTGCGGCTTCTGCCTGGACATGCATGCCACCGACGCGCGGAAGCTGGGTGAGTCCGAGCGACGCATCATCGCGTTGCCCGCCTGGCGAGAGGTGTCCTTCTACACCGACAGGGAATGCGCGGCGCTCGCGCTCACCGAAGCCATCACCCTGGTGTCGGAAACGCATGTGCCCGACGAGGTCTGGCAGGAGGCCGAGAAGCACTTCGACGCCACCGAGCTGGCGACTCTTGTGATGCTGATCGGCACGATCAACCTGTGGAACCGGATCGGTGTCAGCACCCGACGGCAGCCGCCGGCGGAAGACGAATGACTCCGCGGCTGGTCGAACACGCGCGGCGGCTGCGTGCGCTGCACCGCCCAGGCGATCCGCTGCTACTGCCCAACGCCTGGGACGCCGCGACCGCACGCCTTGTCGCCGAGGCCGAGTTTTCCGTCGTCGCCACCTCCAGCCATGCCGTCGCGCGCAGCCTCGGCTTCTCCGACGGTGAGCTGGCACCGGCCGTGCAGATGTTCGCCGCCGTCCGGCGCATCGCCGCGTCCGTCGAGGTCCCGGTCACCGCGGACCTGGAGGCCGGCTACGGTCTCGCCGCGGACGAGCTGGTCGCCATGCTGCTCGAGGCGGGCGCGGTCGGGCTCAACATCGAGGACACCGACCACCGTGCCGGCGGTCTTCGCGACCCGGCGTGGCAGGCGCAGCGGATCGCCGGCGTCAGGGAGGCCGTCGAGGCGGCGGGCGTGCCAGTGGTGATCAACGCGAGGGTTGACGTGTTCCACGATCTTCTCGAGGAGAAGCCGACGCGGGAACAGTTCGTCGACGGCGTCGAGCGGGCCAAGCGATACCGGGACGCCGGCGCGGACTGCGTGTACCCGATCGTGTTGTCGGACAAGGCTTTGATCGACGAGTTCGTGCGCACGGTCGGTTGTCCGGTCAACATCCTGCTGCGGTCGGCGGCGCCGCCGCTCGTCGAGCTCGCGGAACTCGGGGTTGCCCGGGTCAGCCTAGCCACCGGGCTGATGCGGGCCAGCCTCGACGCGGTCCGTGCGGTGCTCGAGGGTCTGCGCTGAGCCGGGGACGGTTTCGGCGTGTCCGGCACAGTTTCCGTGAACGGACCTCGGCGAGGGATTTCGGCAACAGCCGAAGCGTCAAGCCGCTCCCTCGGCCGTAGACGATTTTCGGACTTTCCTTGGCTTTGGTCTCGCGGGTGCTCGAACCGAGGCGTCCTTGACGAAACCGAACGACACGGGCACGTTCATCAAACGATGCAGAACCTTGACGGTGCGAGCGAGGCTTATCCGCGAGAAGAGCGGCAAGTTCAAGGACCTGTTGTTGGGATCTCGCCAGGTGATGATCGCAAACACCACCGTGTAGTTGCCGGCCCGCACCGGTTCTGTCAAGGCATCGATGTCGTCGCCCTCCTTGTGCTTCTCCGTGAGAAGCGCGATGAGTCGCTCTGGGGCGCCCTCCTCCGACTTGAGCAGCTCGACTGAATTGGTGCCCTGGTTGAACAGGTGGCTGAGCTGGCTTGAGGTGGTGGAGAACTTGACGTGCACCAGCGCCGCACGGTGGTCGATGACGGTGTAGAGGTCGCACGGTTCGAGTTGGGTCTGTCCTTTCGGACTCACGGTTGTCCTATCCAGGCAGACAAAGCCGGGTTTCTCGCCGACCGCCGTGTTGTAGTCGGGTTCGAGAGTGTGCCGGCACTCTTCCAGGAATGTCAGGTCGGACCAGAACTGATCCAGGCCGACCTGCAGGCTCCGCACGTAGTCGCGGTCGACCTCGTACCAGTTTCCTTCGGTCAGGTGGAACGCCGCGTCGCTGCCGGGAAGTGTGGTGTCGAACAACAACGACCTGAACACGCTGCAACTTCCGTGGATGTCGTCAACGTCGTTGCCCAACCGTAGTTGGTGTGTCTTCAGCCGCTCGATCGTCAAGGACGAGAGTTGAACGCCGTTGCCGCTTAGGTACTCGTAATAGTGTGTGATCGACACATCCTGATACAGCAGGCTGCGACCAGCCCCGCTGAATGTTACGTACGTGCTGCCGCCGCCCTGGCTGTAGTCGATCAAGTCCGGTATGGACATACTTACGTTGTCCGCTCGCTCCCGTATCTGTTCCCGCAGCCGGTGGTTCAATGCGGAAACCCGCTCTGGGTCACGCACGGGAGTGATCTTGTGGATATCCGGAAACGATTCCAGATAGGAGTCTTCGGCATACAGTGCCAGTAGGCGAGTGCACAGATCTACCAGGTTCGCCGACTCGACCGCCGTACTCACGCGCAGGCTGCTCGCGCCTGTGGCGTGTTTGAGCATGTCGGCGTACTCGGCCTTCGTCTTGCCGGTGACGCTCTTCAGTATTGAGGTGTCGTTGTCGAAGTCGAAGTATGTCAGTCCGGTCTCGATGGCGTGTTGCGTGCGTTGACGTCGTGCCGTGTCTGGTCGCAGGGTGTCGATGTTCTTCAGTTTCGTTGGGTCAATGCAGTTCAGTGTCACCCTGATTCCGAAGTCGTACTCGTAGGACTCGTCCCTCAAGTTGTGCCCGACACGCCCAAATGCGAGGACGAAGACCCGGTCTTGGACCGGGAGGAACACCAGTGCCCCCTTGCTGGCCTGAAGGAGATCCTGCTGTATGCCGAAGTAGGACTTCCACCATGGATTTTGCGGAATTCCATCCAACACGAACAACGTCGCACCGGCCGGCAGGCCGGTCGCCGGGACGTTGTCGCTCAGCGTGTTGTCCTTCCTGAGCGCGGCAGCGGCGTCGTATTCGCTCTTCAATAGGAAGATTGAGAACAATCTGCTGGGCGCCATGGGCTCGCCTCCGACTGCCGTCGTGTACGACCACCAGGACTTCGACCAGCCGTCCTCGGCCGCTACGCTCGGTGACATAAACGTGATCGAGGTGCGGTGGCGCTGTTGGGTTCCCGGTGTCACGCGGACCGAGGATCAGGCGATGGCCTGAGTGCAGTCGGATGCTCGTCGAGCCATCGGGGCAAGGTCGTCAATCAGTCCGTCTCGTCGCGGATGCGGCTCGCGTGCCGCCGTTGCAGCTGGATGTGCTCGCGGACGAAGCCGGTGAGCAACTCGAGCTGGGGTGCGGTGTACTTCGCCAGCTGCCGCTCGGATTCCGCGATGGTCTCGCTCCACGCCTGTTCGGCGAACCGCACGGCCCTGTCGGCGGCCCTGACGAGCACACGTCTGCGGTCACCGGGATCTTGTGCCCGTTCTGCGTAGCCTGCCTGGGTCAGCCGGTCGACGGCGAAGGTGAGCGCACTGGGGGTGAGCCCCGCCGCCGCTGCGAGCTCGCCCGCCGGCATGGGTCCACGCACGATCAGGCAGGCCAGGCAGCGGGCGTCGGTCCGGTTGAGACCGAGGCGGTCGCTGACGGCCTGGTCAACCTGATCGGAGACGTTGCGCAGTTCGGTGAGGGCCAGCATCAGCTCGTGAACCAGCCGCTTCTTGGAACCACCTTTCATCGCGAACCCGCCCAGTCGTCGGTGCACCTGACGAGCGGAGGATAGCCGGCGGCACACTCAGGTGAAGTCGGGGCGGTGTTCACATGCCCACTCCTCGAAGGTACGTGCCGGCCGGCCGGCGACCTCGTGCACCGCATCGGTCAGGACCGGTGCTCGGCCGACGGCCGCCGCGAGCTGGTCGAGGACGGCATCCACGATGGCGGCAGGCGCGTACCGGGTCATCAGTTCCCGTGCCCGCCCAGCCGGGATCTCGTCGAACCGCAGCCGGCGTCCGAGCACAGTCCCGATCGCGGCGAGCTGGTCGGCGTGAGTGAGAACCTCCGGTCCGGTCAGCAGGTACTTCGCGCCGTGGTGCCCGCTCTCGGTCAGTGCCCGGACCGCGACGGCGGCGATGTCCCGCTCGTGGATGGGGGCCGTGCGCGCCTGGGGATAGGGCGCGCACACGGTGTCACCGGATCTGACCTGTGCCGCCCACTGCAGACTGTTCCCGGCGAACTCGTTGGGGCGCAAGAACGTCCACTCCAGGCCCGACCGCGCCACCGCCCGCTCGAACGCCGCGTGGACCTCGGCGACCGCGTCCGGTTGCCGTTCGACGTCGTCGAGCACGTCACCGGTGGACAGCAGGACTATCCGCCGTACGCCACCACGTGCGGCAACGTCCACGAGTCGGTCCGCCACACCGCCCATGGCCATCAGGTACAGGGCACGCACCCCGCGCAGCGCGGCTCCCAGTTGATCCGGTTCGCCGAGGTCGCCGGGCACGACCTCGGCTGGTTCGGGAATGTCCGCGCGCTCGGGGTCCCTGGTCATGGCGCGAACCCGGTGGCCCTCGGCCAGCAGACCCGCTACGACGTGCCGTCCGACGCTGCCGGTGGCACCGGTCACGAGAATCATCGCCGCCCCCGGTGAGTTAGTACAATAATTGGAATATTTAGATACTAAGTTAGCCGTGGGTAGGCGTCAAGGTGGGGGATGCGCAAGGCCTTGCCTGACCGGCGCTCTAGGATCAGGTGCTTCTGGCGTGCGATCTCGCCAGCTCAGGTGCCCGTGACCGACGGCAAGAGGGTTTCTCCGTGTTGACCATGCAGGACGCGCTGCTCACGCTGCAGAAGTACTGGACCGACCGGGGCTGCATGGTGGTGCAGCCGTTCAACACCGAGGTCGGCGCCGGCACCGCGAACCCGGCAACCACGCTCCGGGTACTCGGTCCCGAGCCGTGGCATGTGGGCTACGTGGAACCCAGCGTCCGGCCCGACGACGCCCGCTACGGCGAGAACCCCAACCGTCTGCAGACTCACACCCAGTTCCAGGTCATCCTCAAGCCGGACCCGGGCAACCCGCAGGAGCTGTACCTGGACAGCCTGCGCGCGCTCGGCGTCGACCTGCGCGCCCATGACATCCGCTTCGTCGAGGACAACTGGGCACAGCCGGCACTCGGCTCTTGGGGCCTTGGCTGGGAGGTGTGGCTGGACGGGCTGGAGATCACCCAGTTCACCTACTTCCAGCAGGTCGGCGGGATGACGCTCGATCCGGTCTCGGTGGAGATCACCTACGGTGTCGAGCGGATCCTGATGGCTCTGCAGGGTGTCGACCACTTCAAGGAGATCGCCTACGCCCCAGGTGTTTCCTACGGCGAGGTCTTCGGCCAGTCCGAGTACGAGATGAGCCGGTACTACCTCGACGACGCCGACATCGAGGCGAACCAACTGCTGTTCGACACCTACGCTGCCGAGGCGCGCCGCATGATCGAGGAGCGGCTGCCCATCCCGGCGTACGTGTACGTGCTCAAGTGCAGCCACACCTTCAACGTGCTCGACGCACGGGGGGCGATCAGCACCACCGAGCGCGCCAAGGCCTTCGGCCGGATGCGGACGCTGACCAGGAAGGCCGCCCAGCTGTGGGTGCAACGGCGGGAGGAGCTCGGCCACCAGCTCGGCGTCGCCAGGCCGCCGGCCGCGGCGGAACTGCCCGCCGAGCTTCCCGTCACCGACGCGCCGGCCACCCTGCTGTTTGAGATCGGCGTCGAGGAGATGCCGCATGCCGAGGTGACCCGTTCCGCCCACACGGTGCGTGAGGCACTGGCGACGAAGCTCGCCGCGACCCGACTCGGGCACGGCGAGATCAGTGTGTACGCGACGCCCCGCCGGATCGTGCTCCTCGTCGACGAGGTGCAGCCGGGTGAACCGGACGCCGAGCGGACCATGCGTGGCCCGCGCGTCTCCGCGGCCTACGACGCCGACGGCTCACCGACCAAGGCGGCGCAGGGATTCGCCCGCGGGCAGGGCATCGACGTCGGTGACCTGCGCCGGATCGAGGTCGACGGGGTGCCGCACGTCGGTGCGGTGAAGACCGATCGGGGAAGGCCGGCGGTGGCGGTGCTGAGCGAGCTGCTCGGCCAGATCGTCGCGGAGTTGCGTGCCGACAAGAACATGCGCTGGCGGGACGCCGGCCTGTCGTTCACCCGGCCGGTCCGCTGGCTAGTGGCCCTGCTCGGCCAGACCGTGGTCCCGGTCGCGGTGTCGTCGCTGTCCAGCGGGCGCGTCACCCGGGTGCATCGCACGGCCGACGCCCCCGAGGTACCGGTTCCCCTGGCCCAGGGTTACCTCGAATTCCTTGCCGGCCATGGGATTGTGGCCGACGCGGCCGAGCGCCGACGCCGCGTGGTCGCCGACGCCACCGCGCTCGCGGCCAGCGTCGGCGGTGTCGTGGATGTCGAAGCCGAGGCCGCCCTTGTCGACGAGGTGACCAACCTCGTCGAGCGGCCAACCGCCATCCTCGGCGGATTCGCCGAGCGCTACCTCGACCTGCCCGCGCAGATCCTGACCACCGTGATGCGCAAGCACCAGCGCTACCTTCCGGTGCGCCAGGACGGCAAGCTGCTGCCGTACTTCGTCGCGGTGGCCAATGGCGACTGCGACCACGCCGTGGTGCGGGCTGGCAACGAGTCGGTGCTGCGGGCCCGTTACGAGGACGCCGCCTTCTTCTGGCGGGCCGACCTCGCGGTCGCTCCCGAGCAGCACAAGGTGGGCCTCGCCAAGTTGACCTTCGAGGACCGTCTCGGGTCGATGGCGGACAGGGCCAACCGCATCGCGGCGACCGCCGCGGATCTTGCCGACCTCGTCCAGCTCGCCGAGCACGACCGGGTCACCGTGCGCCGGGCCGGCGAGCTGGCCAAGTTCGACCTCGCCACCCAGATGGTGATCGAACTGTCCAGCCTCGCCGGCACCATGGCCCGCGAGTACGCGCTGCGGGCCGGCGAGAGCCCGCAGGTGGCCCAGGCTCTTGCCGAGATGGAGCAGCCGCGCGGGGCCGGCGACAGCCTGCCGGCCAGTGCCGCGGGCGCGGTGCTCGCCCTGGCCGACCGGTTCGACCTGCTCGCCGGACTGTTCGCGATCGGAGCCAACCCGACCGGCAGTTCCGACCCGTTCGGACTGCGCAGGGCGGCCGTCGGGGTGGTCTCCATCCTGCGGACCTTCCCCGAGCTCGGCGAGATCACGCTCGAGCGGGGGCTTGCCACGGCCGCCCGCCAGTTCACCGCGCAGGGCGTCGAGGTGCCTTCCTCGGCGCTGGCCGACGCGCGGGAGTTCACCGTGCGCCGGTACGAGCAGCAGCTGCTCGACGCGGGTCGCGAGCACCGGTTCGTGCAGGCGGTGCTCCCGCTGGCCGACGCCCCCGCCGCTGCCGACGCCTCGCTCGCCGAGTTGGACAAGCGGGCCGGTGACCCCGAGTTCGCCGCGCTGGGTGCCGCGCTGCAGCGGGTGCGCCGCATCGTGCCCGCCGGCACATCGGCCGAGTACCGGCCGGAACGTCTGGTTGAGCCGGCCGAGCTCGCGCTGCACGACGCCGTCGCCAGGGTCAGCTCGCGGCTGCCGTCGCGTTCGACAGCGCTCGCCGAGTTCGTTCCGGTGGCCTCGGCGCTGACCGAGCCCGTCAACGCGTTCTTCGACGCCGTGCTGGTGATGGCCGAGGACGCCGAGCTGCGCGCGGCCCGGTTGGGGCTGCTGGCGACGATCAACGCGCTCGCCGAGCCCGTACTGGACTGGCGAGCCCTGTAGGGGCCGATAGCCGGCTTGCTACAGGGTCGCCGCGCCGGCCATCTGGGCAAGCGGGACGTGGAACCCCTCCAGGCGGATCCGCTGGTCGTGGTACAGCAGTACGGAAACGGCCGCGGTGAACGGCATGATCAGCGTGGCGCTGACGGTCGCGACGACACCGCTCGCGATCAGCATCGGCCATGACGCCGTCGTGCGCAGCGCCGCGGCCGGATCGCTGAAGGTGGCGTGCAGTATCGACACCGTCTGCCATATCGAGATCGGCATCTGCACCACACCGCTCACCATCGCGGCGATCAGGCCGCTGAGCAGGATGATGCCGAAGATCCGCCACCAGTGTCCGCGCACCAGCCACCGGGAACGGGACAGCGCGCGGAAGATCGGCTGCGGTTCCAGGATCAGCGCGGTCGTGGCGAAGGTGAAGGTCACCGCGAAGTAGGCCGCCACGCCGAGCCCGACGAGGATGCCGAGAAACGTCAGCCCCAGGACAGGGCCGATTCCACCGGCCATGCTCCCGACGCCGAGGCCGATCCCCCCAGGCACGGCCAGAGCCGCGGCGAGGACAGCGGCGACGATCACGAACAGGCCGATCAGCGGAAGATAGCGTGGGCCCGCCGCTCGCAGTGCCTGGCCGAACGTGGTTGGCCGACCCAGTACGGCACGGCTGATCGTCACCGTGAACACCCCCTGGAACAACACGATCGTCACCGCTGAACCGATCACCGGGATCGCCATTGACCAGAGTTGGCCGGCCGTCCAGTTCAGGACGGCGTGGTCCGCCACTGGGCCGAGCGCGGTGGGAAACGGACTGCTGTTCAACGCCAACCACCTCAGCGGAACCTCAATGGCGTTCACGGCGAGCGTGATGACGAACGGAACCAACAGCATCGTCCGCCAATTGCGACGGATCGTGGCGAACGCGCCGCCGAATATGTCGCTGACACCGAGCGGGCGCAGCGGTATGACACCCGGTTCCGGGTAGCTCGGCGGTGGTGGTGCCACCGGGTAATACGGCACCGGAGGTGGTGTGGTCACGGCTCGTCCTATCAGTGGGCTGGGCGCCATCGTGTCACGTCGGCGGCATGCGTGCCGCCGCGACGATGCCCGCTATGACGGCCCGGATGCGCTCCGCGGTTCCCTCCGGATCGGGTTGGCCGACGTCCAGCCAGGCCAGCACCGCCTCGATCACCGCCACGCCGACGAACGTCGAGGCCCACTCGGCCCACGCTGGCTCGTTCACCTTCCCGGCCAGCCGTCCGGTGACGGCGGCCACCATGCCGGCGCGGAGTTCGTCGGCCTCCCTGCGGAACTCCGGTTCCCTCGCCGCGTGCCGGAACAGCAGCCGGAACCCGTCCGGGTCCTCCTTGGCGACCGCGAGCATCCCGTTCAGGCTGTGTTCGGTGTAGTCCGGGTGAGAGGTGGCTTCGGCCAGCCGGTCGCCGACCCTGTCGAGGGCACTGCGGTACAGCTCGCGCTTGGAGTCGAAGTGCCGGTACACGATCATCCGGCTGACTCCGGCCTCGCCGGCGATGTCGTTCAGGCTGGTCGCCGTATAGCCGGCGTGGGCAAAGGCCTTCGTGGCCGCGGCGAGGATCTGCTCGCGGCGCTGTGCTCTGGGAAGCCGCACTCCTTGAATGTCAGTCATGGCGGGGTTCCCCAGGGTCGACCATGTCGACATGCCTATGTATATTCTTGAGTATACATCTCAAGGGGGTAGCCATGACCGATCTTCCGTCCCTTCCGTTCCCGCGGCCCAGCGCGTTCGACCTCGCGCCCGAATTGCTCCGTTTGCAGGAACAGGGGCCGATCACGAGAGTACGCACCGCCGCTGGCGACGAGGCGTGGTTGGTGACCCGACACGATGAGGTGAAAGCCCTCTTCGCTGACCCCCGACTGGGGCAGTCACACCCCGAGCCGGAGCGGGCCGCGAAGGTGA
>Ga0213875_10000804_pt1 | contig 23444 bp, 21 predicted proteins | sample BarmaccomBMRX_R8_FD_160105 | JGI IMG/M metagenome (GOLD analysis project Ga0213875, IMG submission 160105) | Root-associated microbial communities from Barbacenia macrantha in rupestrian grasslands, the National Park of Serra do Cipo, Brazil - RX_R8 | ecosystem: Host-associated > Plants > Roots... | reverse complement strand
CCTCGGGGCGCTGGTGCCCTTCGTCGCCGACCACAAGGTCGCCTTCAGTGTCGCGGCGATCGTGGTGATCACCGGGATGAACCTGCGTGGCATCAGGGAGTCCGGTACCGCGTTCGCGATTCCGACCTACGCCTTCATGGGCGGGATCGGGGTGATGATCGTGTGGGGACTGGTCCGCGCCTTCGTGTTCGGCGAGCCGCTGCGGGCGGAAAGCGCGGGTCTGCAGCTGCATGCCGAGAACGAGCATCTGATGGGCTTCGCGCTGATCTTCCTGGTGCTGCGTGCGTTCACCCAGGGATGCGCGGCGCTGACCGGTGTCGAGGCGATCAGCAACGGAGTGCCCGCGTTCCGCAAACCGAAGTCGCGCAACGCCGCATCCACGCTGCTCCTGCTCGGGCTGATCGCGGTGAGCATGTTCTTCGGCATGATCGTGTTGGCCAGGATCACCGGGGTGGTCGTGGCCGAGGACCCAGCCGTCCAGCTGACCAACGCGCCGTCCGGCTACCAGCAGAACACCCTCGTGGCTCAGCTTGCCCACGCCGTCTTCGACAACTTCGTGCCCGGCTACGTGTTCGTCACCGTGGTGACCGCGCTGATCCTCGTGCTGGCGGCCAACACCGCCTTCAACGGCTTTCCCGTGCTTGGCTCGATCCTGGCGCAGGACCGCTACCTGCCCCGCCAGTTGCACACCAGAGGAGACCGGCTGGCGTTCAGCAACGGCGTGATCTTTCTCGCCGGATTCGCCGTCGTGCTGGTCGTGGCCTACGGCGCGGAGGTCACGAAGCTGATCCCGCTGTACACCGTCGGCGTGTTCGTGTCGTTCACCCTGAGCCAGACCGGCATGCTCAGGCACTGGAACCGGCTGCTGCGCGGGGAGTCCGACCGCAAGGTACGGCGCAGGATGCGCCGCTCACAGGCGATCAACGCCTTTGGGCTCGTCATGACCGGGTCTGTGCTGGTCGTGGTGCTGATCACGAAGTTCACCGCGGGGGCGTGGATCGCGATCGCCGCGATGACCGCGATCTTCGCGCTGATGACCGGCATCCGCCGGCACTACGACACGGTGTCCAGCGAACTGCGGATGGACCAGCACGAGCGCCGCAACGCGGTGATGCCCTCCCGCAACCATGCCATCGTGCTGGTGTCCAAACTGCACCTGCCGACGCTGCGTGCGCTCGCCTACGCCAAGGCGACCCGGCCGGACGTGCTCGAGGCGGTCACGGTCAACGTCGACGAGGCGGACACGAGGGACCTCGTCGCTGAGTGGGAACAGCAGAACTTCTCCACCCCGCTGAAGGTCATCGAGTCGCCCTACCGCGAGATCACCAAACCGGTGCTGGAATACGTCAGGCGGATCCGCACCGACAATCCGCGGGACGTGGTGACCGTGTTCCTTCCGGAGTATGTGGTCGGCCACTGGTGGGAGCAGCTGCTGCACAACCAGAGCGCGCTGCGCCTCAAGGGACGGCTGCTGTTCCAGCCGGGGGTCATGGTCACCAGCGTGCCGTGGCAGCTGGCCTCGGCCAAGGACCGCAACGAGCGCGGCGTGATGCCCGGCGCGGTCCGGCGGGGCCTTGACACGCCGGTCGGCCAGCACAAGGTCACCAAGTGAGCTGGGCGGGACGGCGGCTGGAGGTCGAGGTCGGCAACGTGGCCCACGGCGGTCACTGCGTGGCGAGGGCCGACGGCCGAGTGGTGTTCGTGCGCCACGCCCTGCCCGGCGAGCGGGTGGTTGTCGAGGTGACCGAGGACAAGGGCGGCTCCTACTGCCGTGCCGACGCGATCGAGGTGCTCGACGCGTCGGCCGACCGGGTGGAACCCCCCTGTCCACTGGCACGCCCCGGCGGTTGCGGCGGATGCGACTGGCAGCACGCGTCGGCGCCGGCTCAGCGCCGACTCAAGGCCGTCGTGGTCGCCGAGCAGCTGCGGCGGCTGGCCGGTCTCGAGACGCCGGTCGAGGTCGAAGAGCTGCCCGGCGGTCTGCTCGGCTGGCGCACTCGGGTGCGGATGGTCGTCGACGGCAGGGGGCGACCGGGTTTCCGCGCGCACCGCGGTCACCGGGTCGTGCCAGTACGGCACTGCCCGATCGCCGTACCTGATCTTGTCGAGGAGGCAGGGCAACGGCGGTGGACGCGGGGCGCGGAGCTGGCGCTGACCGCTGACTCGCGTGGCAGGGTGCACGCGGTGGAACGGCCGCGACGCGGTCGTGAGCGCACGGTGGCTGGCGACGGCGTCGCGGTGGAGCGGGCCGGGGGCCGGGCGTGGCGTGTCGACGCGTACGGCTTCTGGCAGGTGCATCCCGAGGCGGCCGAGGTGTTCGCCGAGGTCGTCGCGGAGTGGGCGGCGGCGCCCGTCGGTGGCACCGCGTGGGACCTCTACGCCGGAGTCGGACTGTTCGCCTCTGTCCTCGCCGAGCAGGTCGGCTCCGAGGGGACGGTGCTGGCGGTGGAGTCCTCGCGCGGCGCCGTCGCGGAGGGCAGGGCCAATCTGGCTGATCTGCCCCAGGTCAGCTTCAAGACTGGCGATACCGAAGTCGTGGTCGCCTCTTCGGCCGGCCGCCCTGACGTCGTGGTGCTCGATCCGCCGCGCAAGGGAGCTGGCCGGGCCGTGGTTGACGCCGTGGCCGGCCACGGACCGGCGCGGGTGGTCTACGTGGCCTGCGACCCGGCGGCGCTGGCCAGAGACGTGGCCGTATTCGCCGAACACGGCTACCGGCTGGAACGGCTGCGGGCGTTCGACGCGTTCCCCATGACCCACCACGTGGAGTGCCTCGCGCTGCTGAGTCGCTGACCCATAGCGGGCGGCTATGCCCGCTGCTATTGGCCCTGCTGCGCCATCCGCCGCATGATTGCCGTTGTCGATGGTCGGACGGAGTAGGAGTGGATCATGAGTGACGTCGGCGATCGTCTGGAGGTTATCGAGACCTGCACGCGGATGGCCTGGCACGCCGACCAGCGGGAGTGGGATCTGTTGCGGGGTGTGTTCGCCGACACGGTCAGGCTGGACTACACCAGCCTCAACGGGGGAGAGCCCGCCACGCTGACGGCCGAGCAGGTCGTCAGCGCGTGGTCCGGTCTGCTCGGCGCCTTCGACGCCACCCAGCACCTGGTCACCAACCATCTGGTGACCATCGACGGCGACAGTGCCGTGTGCACGGCCTCGTTCCAGGCCACTCACCGACTGGCCAACCCGTTCGGTTCGCCCCTGTGGACGTTGGGCGGCACCTACCGCGTCGACCTGGTACGCGCCGAGACGGGCTGGCGAATCAGCGGCGTGGTGATGACCGCCACCTGGGCGGACGGCAACAAGGACCTGATGTCCATCGCCGCGGGCGCCCAGTGATCGCGCTGGTGACCGGCGCGAACCGGGGCATCGGCCGGGAGGTCTGCAGACAGCTCGCCGAACTCGGGCACACCGTACTGCTCACCGCGCGGTCGAGGGAAGCCGCGAGAGCGGCAGCCGCGGAACTGGGGCCGGGCATGCACCCGTATCGGCTGGACGTCACCTCCGACGGTGACGCCGAACGGATCAGCGGGGACCTCGGCGACCGGTTCGGCCGGCTGGACGCGCTGGTCAACAACGCGGCGATCGGCTACGACCCCTGGCAGGACGCCGTCACCGCCGACCTCGACGTCGTGCGGGAGACAGCCGAGACCAACCTGTACGGCCCCTGGCGGTTGGCCAAGGCACTGGTCCCGCTGCTGCGCCGGAGCCGGCATCCCCGAATCGTCAACGTCTCCAGCGAGGCGGGCTCGCTGGCCGCCATGGGCGGCGGCACACCTGCCTACGCCGTGTCCAAGGCCGCGCTCAACGCCCTGACCAGGATGCTCGCCGCCGAACTTCGCGGCGACGGGATCCTGGTCAACGCCGTGTGCCCCGGGTGGGTCGCCACCGACATGGGCGGCTCCGGCGGCAGGTCCGTCGCCGAGGGCGCGGCGGGCGTCGTGTGGGCGACCACCCTCCCCGACGACGGGCCCACCGGAGGGTTCTTCCGGGACGGGCGCCCCCTACCGTGGTGACCGCGACTCCGCAGGGACGGCACGCTGAGCTGCAATGATGCTCGGATCGTATTGCGCGTTTCGCAATAGGTCTTGGACTGAGGGCACTGAGTACCACCATTGTGGGGTCACGCGCGCGACCCGGATCGGTTAGCACAGCTTCGGAGGAGTCGAGTGATGAGGACCGATGTCAGGTTCCCGAGCAATGGGCTGATGCTGGCCGGGCACCTGTACACCCCTGACGAGGACACCGGGGAACGGCGTGCCGCGATCGTGGTGTCGCACCCGTTCGGCGGGGTCAAGGAGCAGACCGCGGGTCTGTACGCCCGCATGCTCGCTGAGCAGGGGTTCGTCACGCTGGCGTTCGATGCCTCCTACCAGGGGGAAAGCGAGGGTGAGCCGCGGTTGCTGGAGAACCCCTTCGCCCGTGCCGAGGACGTCAGGAGCGCCGTGACGTTCCTGTCGGTGCGCGACGAGGTCGACCCCGACCGGATCGGCGCGTTGGGAATCTGTGCCTCTGGTGCGTATGTTCCCTATGCCGCACAGACAGAACACCGGATCAGGGCCGTGGCCACGGTCAGTGCCGTGGACATCGCCGCTGGGTTCCGCGAGGGGTTGCCGGAGATGCTGGACGAGTGCGGCAGGGCGCGCACGGCGGAGGCCCGAGGCGAGCGGCCGCGGCTGGAGCGCATCGTCCCGGACAACGACGAGGAGCTCGCCGCCGCGCGTGACTTGCCCGCGTTCGCGCGAGAGGCCTACGACTACTACCGCACGCCGCGCGGCCAGCACCCCAACTCGACAAACCGCTTCCTCTTCCGCAGCATCGACCAGATCGCCCAGTTCTCACCGTATACGCTCAACCACCTGATCGCGCCGCGCCCGCTGCTCATGGTGGCGGGCACCGCGGCCGACACCGCCCCCTTCAGCCAGGAAGCGATCGAACGGGCTGCCGAACCTAAGGAACTGTTCTGGGTCGAGGGCGCCACACACGTCGGCCTGTACGACAGGCCGGAGTACGTGCCGGGGGTCGTGGCCAAGCTCGCTGAGTTCTTCCAGAAGAATCTCGCCACCGCCTGAGCCGGGCGACTCCGCCTTTGCCGACGTCGACCGTTCACCGGCCACCCGCCGCGGTCGTTCCGCGACTTCCTCCTCGCCCATCGGCACGAGCTCGGTCGCGCCCAGTGACTTGTCGGTGCCGGATGGCACGATCCGGGCATGAGTGCGTGTGAGCAGTTCGACCGAGCGGCGGCCGAGGTCCAGCGGGTGGTCGACGCGGTGGACGAGGCGGGGCTGACGCTGCCGTCGCCGTGTTCGGAGTGGGACGTGCGGGCGGTGGTCAACCACATGGTCACCGGGAACCTGATGTTCGCCGCGATCATGCGGGGTGAGCCGTTACCCGACCAGACGGCCGACTACCTCGGTGCCCGGCCGGCCGAGGCTTTCGCGCGGTCGGTGTCGGCGTTCCGGGAGGCCTCTGCGCAGCCCGGTGTCCTCGAGCGCGGCTACCCGACGCCGATCGGCGAACGGCCGGGCGAGTTCATGGTGCACATGCGGGTTAACGAGATCGTGGTGCACGGGTGGGACGTCGCGGCGGCGACGGGACAGTCCACCGATCTCGTTGCGGACCTGGCCCAGCAGGCACTGCGGATGTGGCGGACCCGGCTGGCCGGCCAGCCGAGACCGCAGGACGGGCCGTTCGGGCCGAGCGGCCAGCGGCCAGCGATGCCACCGCGGCCGACCGGCTGGCCGCGTTCCTCGGCAGGCGGCCACCGGTCCGCCCGGGCAAGTATGCTCCGGGTGTGACGGATGACTCGGTCGAGTGATCTGGGGGTGAGGAGGGCAACCACGGCACAGCGTCTGGCATCGTCAGGGATGTGAGGCCGCGCCAGGTGTCCACGATGTCGCCGCGGCGTGTGCAGCCGACCTTCTCTGCAGGCCAGCCTGAACGTGACTGGGCTGGGTGCGTTCGGCGATGACGTGTGACCATGCCCCGGTGCCAAGGACGAGGTGAAGTGGTGACGTTGCTGGATTCCGTACACGGACCCGCCGACGTGAAACGGATGGGGCCGGACGAGCTGGTACAGCTCGCGGCTGAGATCAGGTCCTTTCTGGTGGACAAGGTGTCCCGGACCGGCGGCCATCTCGGCCCCAATCTCGGTGTGGTCGAGCTGACCCTGGCGCTGCACCGGGTGTTCGACTCGCCAGACGACGTCCTGCTGTTCGACGTCGGCCACCAGTGCTACGTCCACAAGATCCTCACCGGTCGGCGGGACGGGTTCAGCCTGCTCAAACAGACCGGCGGCGTCTCCGGCTACCCGGCACGGGCCGAGAGTGAGCACGACTTCGTCGAGAACAGCCACGCGTCCACCGCGCTGTCCTACGCCGACGGCATGGCCAAGGCGTTCCAAATCACCGGCAGCCGGCGGCACGTCGTCGCGGTTGTCGGCGACGGCGCGCTGACCGGCGGCATGTGCTGGGAGGCGCTGAACAACATCGCCGCCGACCAGAACCGGCCGGTGGTGATCGTCGTCAACGACAACGGACGGTCCTACTCGCCGACCATCGGTGGCCTTGCCGACCACCTCGCCTCACTTCGGCTGCGACCCGGGTACGAGCGTGCTCTGGAAAGCGGCAAGCGGACCCTGCAGCGCACCCCGGTCGTCGGCAGCGCCGTGTACGCCGCACTCCACGCGGCCAAGCGCGGCATCAAGGACGCGCTGGTGCCGCAGGCGATGTTCGAGGATCTTCGGCTGAAGTACGTGGGTCCCGTCGACGGGCATGACATCACCGCACTGGAGATGGCCCTGCGCAGGGCCAAGGCGTTCAACGGCCCCGTGATCGTGCACGCGGTCACCCGCAAGGGCAACGGGTATCCGCCCGCGGAGAACGACGAGGCCGATCAGATGCACCAGACCGCGGCGATGGACCCGGCGACCGGGCGGCCGATCGGTCCCAAGGTCACCTCCTGGACCTCGGTGTTCGCCGACGAGCTCGTCCGTGCCGGCGCCGGACGCGAGGACATCGTGGCGATCACCGCCGCGATGCTGCATCCGACCGGACTCGACACGTTCGCCCGCACCTACCCGGACCGATGTTTCGATGTCGGCATCGCCGAACAGCACGCGTTGACCTCGGCGGCCGGCATGGCCATGGCCGGCCTGCACCCCGTGGTCGCTCTCTACTCCACGTTTCTCAACCGCGCGTTCGACCAGCTGCTGATGGATGTCGCCCTGCACCGGCAGCCCGTCACCCTGGTGCTGGACCGGGCCGGAATCACCGGATCGGACGGGCCGAGCCACAACGGCATGTGGGACCTGTCCATCCTGGGCATGATCCCGGGCCTGCGGGTCGCCGCGCCGAGGGACGCCGCGACGCTGCGGGAGGAGTTCCGGGAGGCCATCGCCATCGAGGACGGTCCGTCCGCTGTGCGCTTCTCCAAGGGTGCCGTGGTCGACCTGGTGCCGGCCGTCGAACGGATCGGCACCGTCGACGTACTCGGCCGGCCCGCGGACGGCGCCGACCGGGACGTGCTCCTCGTCGTTATCGGGGCGTTCGGCGAGCTCGGCGTCGCCGCCTCCGCCCGACTCGCCGACCAGGGCATCGGTGTCACGGTCGTGGATCCACGCTGGATCATGCCCGTGCCCGAGGAGCTGATCGGTCTTGCCGGCGAGCACCGGCTCGTGGTGACGGTGGAGGACAGCGGTCGGCACGGTGGTTTCGGGTGGTCTCTCGCCGCCGCGCTGCGCGACGCCGGGGTGACCGTTCCCTTGCGTGATCTCGGTGTGCCGCAGCGTTTCCTCGAGCACGGATCCCGCTCGGACGTGCTGGCCTCGATCGGCCTGACCGCACAGGACGTCGCGAGGCGGGTCACCGAACTGGTCGTACGGCACTCAGGTCAGCCCGCCGCGGTCGCCGAGGTCGAGGAGCGTGAACGCGGCTGACCCGGCCGTCGTGGCCGGCTACCGGCCCTGACGGCGCACACTCCCTCGGCTGTGGCACCGTGGAGAGGTGCGGATCCTGATAGTCGAGGACGAACAGCCGCTGGCCGAGGCGGTGGCCCGAGGCCTGCGGCGCGAGGGCATGGCGGTCGACGTCGCGTTCGACGGTGAATCCGGCCACGAGAAGATGTCCGTCACCCGGTACGACGTGGTGGTCCTGGACAGGGACCTGCCCAGGATGTCCGGCGACGAGCTGTGCCGGGAGATCGTGCGATCCGGGGTGATCACCCGGGTGCTCATGCTCACCGCGAGCGCCGGCGTGCAGGACCGGGTCGACGGGCTGTCGCTCGGTGCCGACGACTATCTTGCCAAGCCGTTCGCGTTCGCCGAGTTGGTCGCACGGGTGCGGGCGCTGGCGCGCAGGGCCACTCCGGCCACGCCGCCGGTGCTGGTGGCCGCTGACGTCGAGCTGGACCCGGCGCGGCGGACCGTGACGCGGTCGGGTCAGCTGATCGACCTGACCCGCAAGGAGTTCGGTGTCCTCGAGGTGCTGATGTCGGTGGGAGGCGCCGTGGTCAGCAGCGAGGAGCTGCTGGAACGGGTGTGGGACGAGAACGCCGACCCGTTCACCACGACCGTCCGGGTGACGGTGATGACACTGCGCAAGAAGCTCGGCGAGCCGGGGATCATCGAGACCGTCGTTGGTGCCGGCTACCGGGTACCGACCGCGGACAAGGGTACGGACACGACGTCCGACGATGCCGCGTCCGTCTCGGGAGCATGATCCTCGGGTGAGCGACCGACGGCGCTACGGCCCTGGCCTGAGGCTGCGCATCACGCTGGCCACGGTCGGTATCGTCGCCGTCGTCAGCGCGCTGCTGCTATGGCTCGGCTGGTGGCTGGTCGGCGCCGTCGTCAAGGGATCCGTTCCGCTGCTGCCGGAGGGAGCCAGAGTCGTCGTCGACGGTGTCTCGGTGGACGCGGCCCTGCTCGGCGACGTGCTGCGGGACCACGCCCGCGCCCAGGTGCTCGGTGCCGGCGCCATCGCGTTCGCTCTCGTGCTTGCCACCGGCGCCATCCTCGCCTGGACGTTGACCGGGGGCGTGCTGCGTCCACTGCGCGAGGTGACCGCGACCGCACGACGGCTGTCAGCGGAGTCCCTCGGCGAGCGACTCGGTCTCGACGGGCCGAGAGACGAGGTGGCCGAACTCGCGGACACGTTCGACGGCATGCTCGACCGCCTGCAGGCGGCATTCGACGCCCAGCGCCGGTTCGTGGCCAACGCAAGCCACGAGCTGCGCACCCCGCTCTCGGTGATCCGCACGGAGTTGGACGTCACGCTGGCCGACGCCGACGCCGACGCCGACGAGCTGCGCCGGATGGCGGAGGTGGTGCGGACCGCGACGCTGCGGGCGGAACAACTCGTCACGGCGCTGCTGCTGCTGGCCAGGACCGAGGGGACGGGACTAGCCGTGCGCGAACCGGTCGACCTCGCCGTGGTGGTGTCCGGGGTATGGCGCGCCTCGCGGGCGGAGGCCGACCTCAGGGGACTCGGCGTGGTGTTCCACACCGCACCGGCTCCCACGATCGGCGATCCGGCGCTACTGGAGCGGATCGTCGGCAACCTCGTGGAGAACGCGGTCCGGCACAACGTGGACGGGGGCTGGCTCGACATCCGCACCGAGAGCGGACCGCGGTGGACGGTGCTGCGGGTCAGCTCCAGCGGTCCGCCCGTCGACGCCGAGCGGGTCGCGGAACTATTCGAGCCGTTCCGTCGCGGCGGGGTGGACCGGACGGCGAGGAGCGGAACGGGGCTGGGGTTGTCGATCGTGCGGGCCGCCGTAGGGGCACACGGTGGGCAGGTGCTGGCCGAACCCGTGTGTGGCGGCGGCCTCGCCGTGACGGTGCACCTTCCGAGCCAGCCAGAAGGTCAGTAGGTGTCTCCGCCGGAGAACTGCTCCTCCAGGGTGTCCACGGTCCCGGCGAGCAGCTGCAGCGGGTCGATGAACTCATTGATGTCCAAGTTGGACAGTGGAAGCGAATGGCGCAGCACCACGTGGTTTCCCATAATCGCCGCCCCTCCGACGACGGTGGTGTGTCCGATCTCGGTGAGCAGTGCGCGCAGGTCTACCTGATCGGCGAGTGCGCACGGTGAGACGATCTGGACCCATTCCTCCTTGCCGTCCAGCACCTCCCGGCTGAGCCAGATGTGTTGGCTGCGCTCGTCGTCGAACTCGATCTGGATCGTAAGCTCGTCCGCTCTCTGCTCGACAACCCGGTACTCGGCACGTACGAAGGCCACCAGGTCGTTCCATGTCGCCATGCCTACCGCCCGCCGTCCTTCAGCCGACCTTGGTCGATCGAGATCGTACTGGCGGGAGGATGTCGCGCCGTACCGATGGTGGCCCGGTTGGCCTCGAAAGAGTGACGGATTCGTTCAGGGTCGGCTCAGGGCGCGGCGGTGTCGAGCCGGCTGGCCAACGCGACCGCGTCGTGTGGAGCCCTTGCCCGCATGGTGTTGTCGAAATAGACGAAGGCATCGCGGTCGCGAGCCCAGTCGCGGATTCGCGAAGCCCAACGGTCCAACGCCCTGTCGGTGTAGCCGCTGGCGTACAGTTCCTCATCGCCGTGCAGCCGCACGTAGACGAAGTCGGCGGTGATCTCGTCGAACCGGGGCCAGGTTCCCGCGGTGTCGGCGACGACCGAGGCGACGTTGTTGGCGTGCATCAGCCTGAAGAAGGTTGGGTCGCGGAAGCTGGGGTGCCGGACCTCCAACGCATGGCGCACCGTTCGCGGCAGCAACCGCAGGAACCCGTCCAACACCTCGGGATCGAACCGCACACTCGGTGGCAGCTGCCACAACACGGGGCCCAACTTGTGGCCCAACTCGAGAACGCCGGAGGCGAAGAAGTCCGCCAGCGGCCGCTCGATGTTTCGCAGCCGCTTGACGTGGGTCACCTGGCGTATTCCCTTCACCGCGAACACGAAGTCGTCCGGTGTCGTGGCCGCCCATGCCCGGTAGTTCGACGGTTGCCGCAGCGAGTAGAACGAGCCGTTGATCTCGATGGAGTTCACCCTGCGCGACAGGTACTCCAGCTCCCGGCGCTGCGGCAGCCCCTTCGGATAGAACACGCCGCGCCATTCCGGGTACACCCATCCCGACGTCCCGACTCGGATCACGCCGTCGATCATGCACCAGTCCGACGGCCACGGCACGTGCCGAGCATGAGTAGTAGTGGTCCTAATTCGGTCTATAATTAAGACTATAGAGACTTTGCCTATCACTGACGTGAAGGCTCGGCTGGCCGAGCTGGTCGTCCAGGTGGAGAAGCAGCGGGATCGGGTAACCATTACGCGCAATGGCAAACCCGTCGCCATTCTGGTCTCGGTCAACGAGTGGGAGAGCATCAACGAGACGCTTGACGTACTTGGCGACCCGGCGGCACTACGTGACATTCACGAGGCGGACGAGGCCTACGTGCATGGTGAGATCTACAGCAACGCCGACATAGCGTCCATTCTGAGCGCCCGTATGGACGGAACGGACAATGTAGCGTGACTGAGCTCTATGACGTGGCCTGGCCTCCGCAGGCTCGCCGAGCACATACCCGTCCAGGTCGCCATGGCGGTGTACGAGCTGGTGGCTGGGCCCTTGGCGGCGAACCCGCACCGGGTAGGCAAGCAGCTCGATCCACCCGTGGACGACCAGTGGTCGGCCCGGCGCAGTGACTACCGCGTGCTGTACCGCATTCACGACGACAAGCGTCTGGTCTACGTCACCCGGATCAGCCATCGACGTGACGCGTACCGGGCGTTCTGACGTGGTTCAGACGGGCACTGAGGCGACACCAGGAGCGAGGAACCGTTTCCCGGTTACCCGCTCGGAGACCCCGGCGCGATCGAGGTACGGCGTAATCCCGCCGAGCCAGAACGGCCAGCCGGCCCCGAGCAGCAGGCACAGGTCGACGTCCTGCGCCTCGGCCACCACGCCGTCGTCCAGCATCCGCCGGACCTCGTCGGCGAGCGCCTCCTCGGCGCGGGTACGCACCTGCTCGGCCGTCTGTGGCTGGTCACCCCCCTCCCACAGGGCGAGGACCTCGGGGTCGACCCGCTGGTTGCCCGCCTCGTCCCAGAGGTAGACGGCAGTCTTGCCGGCCTCGACGAAGCGCCGCAGGTTGGGGCTGACCGGGAACCGGTCGGGGAACGCCTCGTGCATGGTCTCCGCGACGTGCAGCGCGACGGTGGGCCCGACCAGCTGCAGCAGCACCAGCGGGCTCATCGGCAGGCCGAGGGGTTCCAGTGCGGCGTCCGCGACCTCGAACGGGGTGCCCGCGTCCAGCGCGCTGACCACCTCGCCGAGGAACCGGGTGAGCAGCCGGTTGACCACGAAGGCGGGCGCGTCGGACACCAGCACGCAGGACTTCTTCAGCTGCTTGCCGACGGCGAAGGCGGTGGCGAGTGACGCGTCGTCGGTCCATTCGCCGCGGATGACCTCCACCAGGGGCAGCACGGCAACGGGATTGAAGAAGTGCAGTCCGACGACCCGCTCCGGATGGGCGAGTTCCGCGGCCATCTGACTGACCGACAGCGACGAGGTGTTGGTCGCGAGCACACACTCGGCGGACACGTGCTGTTCCACCTCGGCGAACACCTGCCGCTTGACGGCGAGCTCCTCGAAGACGGCCTCGATGACCAGGTCCGCGTCGGCGAAGACGGCCTTGTCCAGCGATCCCGTCACCAGCGCCTTGAGCCGGTTGGCGGCGTCGGGGGAGAGCCGTCCCCTGCCGAGCAGCTTGTCGATCTCGGCGTGCACGTAACCGACACCCTTGTCGACACGATCCTTGTCGATGTCGGTGAGTACCACCGGCACCTTCAGCCGGCGGACGAACAGCAGCGCGAGTTGGCTGGCCATCAGGCCTGCGCCGACGATGCCTACCTTGCCAACCGGCCGTGCCAGTGCCTTGTCCGGCGCGCCGACCGGTCGCCTCGCCCGCTTCTGCACCAGGTCGAACGCGTACAGCCCGGCGCGCAACTCGTCGGTGAGCAGCAGCTGTGCCAGTGCGTCGGTCTCGGCTGCGTAGCCGGCGTCGAGGTCGTGGTCGCGGGCCAGCTCCAGCAGCTCGAGCGCCTTGGCCGCGCCGGGGGAGGCGCCATGCGTCTTGGCCGCGACGAAGGCTCGACCGCGGGCCAGCGCGGCCTGCCACGCCTCGCCCCGGTCGATCTTCCGCCGCACGGGGGTGAGGTTCTCGCTGACGACGTCGGCCAGCCAGCGCAGCGACTGCTCGAGGTAGTCCGCCGAATCGAACACGACGTCGACGATGCCCAACTCGGCGGCGCGGGCCGGGGACAGCATCTTGTTCTGGTTCAGCGCGTTCTCGATGATCACCTCGACCGCGCCGTCCGCGCCGACCAGATTCGGCAGCAGCTGCGTTCCGCCCCAGCCGGGGAACAGGCCGAGGAACACCTCGGGAAGGGCGATCGCCGCCGCATTGCTCGCCAGCGTGCGGTAGTGGCAGGACAGGGCGAGCTCGAGCCCGCCGCCCATGACCGCGCCGTTGACGAAGGCGAAGGTCGGCACCGCGGCTTCGGTGAACCTGCGGAACACCTCGTGTCCGGTCTCGGCGATCCGCCGCGCCAGGTCGGGGGAGGACAGCCGGCCAACGCCGGAGAGGTCGGCGCCGACGGCGAAGACGAACGGTTTGCCGGTGATGGCGATGGCCACCGGGTCCGCGGCGACCGCCTCGTCGAAGGCGCGGGCGAGGCTGAGCAGGCCCTGCGGACCGAAAGTGGACGGCCGGGTGTGGTCGTGCCCGTTGTCCAGGGTGATCAGGGCAACCTCGCCGGACAGGCCCGGCACCCGCACCAGCCGGGTGACCGCGGTGGTCACCACCTCGTCGGGGAAAGCCTCCCTGGCCTGTTCCGCCGTGAACGTCGCCCGCCCTGTCGAGGAAGTCACTGTCCACCGCCGGTGTAGTTGGGGTTTTCCCAGATCACGGTGCCGCCCATGCCGATGCCGATACACATCGTGGTGATGCCGTACCGCACGTCTTGCCGAGTGGTGAACTGGCGCGCCAGCTGGGTCATCAGCCGCACGCCGGAGGAGGCGAGCGGATGGCCGGTGGCGATGGCACCACCCCACTGGTTGACCCGCGGATCGTCGTCGGCGATACCGAAGTGGTCGAGGAAGGCGAGCACCTGAACGGCGAAGGCCTCGTTGATCTCGATGAGGCCGATGTCGTCCATGGTCAGCCCGGTGCGGCGCAGTGCCCGCTCGGTGGCCGGCACCGGTCCGACGCCCATGACTTCGGGTTCCACACCGGCGAAGGCGTAGCCGACCAGCCGCATGCCGGTGGGAAGGCCCAGCTCGGCCACGGTCGACGAGTCGGCGAGGATGCAGCCGGTCGCCCCGTCGTTGAGGCCGGCGGCGTTGCCGGCGGTGACCCGGCCGTGCGGCCGGAACGGCGTCTTCAGGCCGGCGAGTCCGGCGACGGTGGTGCCGGGACGTGGCGGTTCGTCGGCGCTGGCCAGACCCCAGCCTCGCTCGGCGGAGCGGGTGGCCACCGGCACCAACTCGGGGCCGATATGCCCGGCCTTGACGGCGCGGTCGTACCTGTCCTGGGAGGCCGCGGCGAACGCGTCGGCCCGCTGTTTGGTGACGGCCGGGAAGCGGTCGTGCAGGTTTTCCGCGGTCTGCCCCATCACCAGGGCGGAGGGGTCGACCAGTCGGTCAGCCAGAAAGCGCGGGTTGGGATCGACGCCCTCGCCCATCGGGTGGCGCCCCATGTGTTCGACGCCGCCGGCGATGGCCACGTCGTACGCGCCGAACGCGATGCCGCTCGCCGCGGTGGTCACGGCTGTCATCGCGCCGGCGCACATCCTGTCGATGGCGTAGCCGGGCACCGACTTGGGCAGCCCGGCCAGCAGAGCCGCGGTCCTGCCGATGGTCAGGCCCTGGTCGCCGATCTGGGTGGTGGCCGCGATGGCGACCTCGTCTATCCGTTCGGGGGGCAGCTCGGGGTGTCGTCGGAGCAGCTCGCGGATGACCTTGACAACTAGGTCGTCCGCACGGGTCTCCGCGTAGATCCCCTTCGGGCCGGCCTTGCCGAACGGAGTGCGTACGCCGTCGACGAAGACCACGGTGCGCAGGGCACGTTCCGACGCCACCAGTGCGGCCACGCCTGCTCCTTATCCTCGGACAGGCGCCGACCAGACGGTTCCGGTCGGCGATGACAGGAACTCTAGACCGAGTTACTGGCCGGTAACCAGTGGCGGTTTGTGGCGTGCCTCACGGGGTGCCGCGGTGGCCAGCAATGCGCTACTCAGCGCCTCGGCGGTGAGTTCGATCTGCCACGGGCGCGCGGCGCCGGCATGCAGGGCCGTGCCGACCGATTCCGGTGTCGGTTCGGCGGGTGGCTCCCAACAGGTGCGCCGGACGAGGTCGGGCAACAGCAGGTTCTCCACAGGCATGCACACCCGCTCGCTGATGGCCGTGAGCGCCGCTCTGGCGGCCGCGAGGCGAGCCGCGGCGTCCGGGTCCCGATCCGGCCACCTGCTGGCGGGAGGTGGCCCGTCAGGGGGTGCGGACGACTGGGGGAGCTCCCGCGGCGGCAACCCGCGCGCCTCAGTGAGCGCCTCCCACCAGATCCGCACGGACTTGCGCTGCGCGCGGCCGCGAAACACCGGCAGTGCCAGCAGTTCGGCTTCGGTGGCCGGTTCGGCGGTCGCGGCCTCGACGATCGCACTGTCGGGCAGCACCCGACCCGGTGCGATGTCGCGGCGTCGGGCTAGTGCGTCCCGCGCCATCCAGAGCGCCCGCACCGCGGCGAGCTGGCGAGGGTTGCGCAGCCGGTGGATACCTGAGGTGCGCCGCCACGGCTCCGAGCGGGGCCTGGCCGGCTGCGCGGTGCGCACAGCCTCGAACTCCTGCAGAGCCCAGTCGAGCTTGCCCTGGTCGGTGAGCTCGCGTTCGAGGACATCGCGGAGGGGGATGAGCAGTTCGACGTCCAGCGCCGCGTAGTTGAGCCACTCCGTGGGCAGTGGGCGCCGTGACCAGTCGGCGGCACCGTGCCCCTTGTCGAGGCGGTACCCAAGCAGGCGTTCGACCATAGAGCCGAGCGAGACACGGTCGAAGCCGGCGAGCCGGCCGGCCAGTTCGGTGTCGAACAGCACGCTCGGCCGCAGGTCGAGCTCGGCGAGACAGGGCAGATCCTGGGAGGCCGCGTGCACCACCCATTCAATGCCGGTGAGGGCGTCGGCCAGCGGACTCACCCGGCCGCCGAGCGCGACCGGGTCAACGAGTACCGTGCCGGCGCCCTCGCGCCTCAGCTGCACCAGGTAGGCACGCTGGGAGTAGCGGTAGCCCGAGGCTCGCTCGGTGTCCACCGCCACCGGACCGGTTCCACCGGTCAGCGCTGCGGCCGCGCGCCGCAGCGCCGCCGGATCGGACACCACCGGTGGAACGCCCTCGACCGGTTCGGTCAGCGGCACCGGGTCGGTGCCGGAGGGACCTGTCTGTTCGCAGCGGGGTGTCTCCACACTCGAGGACCCTAAGGGGTCACCGAATGACTCCTGCACGCATCGCCAGCGCGACCATCTGCGCACGATCCCCTGTGCCCAGTTTCCGGCCGATCCGCGACAGGTGTGACTTCACCGTCAGCGCGGACAGGTTCAGCGCCTCACCGATCTCCTTGTTGGACTGGCCATCGGCGACGAGCTGGAGAACCTCGACCTCACGCGCGGATAGTTCCCGCGGCGTGTTGTCGGTTCCCGGAACCCTGGTACCGGCCGCGAGGACCGGTGCCACACTCGGGTCCGCGTACACCCCGCCGTCGAGTACCCTGCGCACTCCGTCGGTGACCACCATGGGCGAGGCCGACTTCAGCAGGTAGGCCTGAGCGCCTGCCTGGAAGGCCGACCGGACCGCATAGGGGTCGTCGGAGGACGCGAGTACCACGATCCGCGGCCAGCCCTGGGCACGAAGTTCCGTGACCAGGTCGATGCCGCTTCCGTCGGGCAACCCGAGATCGAGGATCGCAAGGTCGCACGGTCCCGTCGCCAGAGCACGCGCCCTCGCTTCGGCCACCGATGCGGCTTCATGCACTGTCCCGGCCCCCATCTGGGTCAACCGGGCCGCTATCGCCTCCCTCAACAGTGGGTGGTCGTCAACCACCAGCACCGAGAACAACTCTTCCCGCGGATGCGGGACCATGTTCGCCGGCAATGAGCCGGCTGGCGTGGTACGAACGGCCTGACCTAAGCCGACGGCAGCCACGTCACTACCTCCCTGGAGTCGGTCGTGCCCCCCGACCGGCACCGGGACTCTCGTCCAATCAGCCGCGCCACTGATCGACCGAAAGTGGTGTCGACGGCAGCAGCGTAGCTGCCCAAGCGGGTCAGCGGGACGATCAAACGGGTATCTATCCCGATCGAGTTGTTACTGCGTGCAGGTTTTGTACCTCGATTGAGGGACTCCTGCTGAGAAGGCTAACGCGAGAATGGTTCACAACGATGAACCATAGTTGGGGCACAGTTGTCATGGGGGTGTTCATGGTCGGGGCCGGGGGCTCGGCGCGGCGCGCGACGGACCTACTGCGGCGGACCCAGCTCGCTGATGGGCACAACGATCTGCCGTGGGCTCTGCGCCAGCTGGCGGGAGGACGGCCCTGGTCGGCGGACTGGGCGGCGCCGGACCTCACCGTCCGGCAGCCGGCGCTGCACACCGACCTGGTCCGGCTCGCCGAGGGACAGCTCGGCCTCCAGTTCTGGTCGGTGTACGTGCCGTGCGAACTGGCCGCCGGGGACGCCGTCGCCGCCGTCCTCGAGCAGATAGAGCTGGTCAATGAGCTTGTCGTGCGCCACCCGGACCGGCTGGCCCTCGCCCGCACCGCCGATGAGGCGGAGGCGGCCTTCTCGGCCGGTCGGATCGCCTCACTGATGGGAGCCGAGGGCGGCCACGCCATCGCGGAGTCGCTCGGCGTGCTGCGGGCCCTGTACCGGCTCGGCGTGCGCTACCTGACGCTGACACACAACTCGAACACCCCCTGGGCCGACTCCGCCACCGACGTGCCGGTCGCCGGCGGGCTCACCGACTTCGGTCGGGACGTGGTGCGTGAGATGAACCGGTTGGGCATGCTGGTCGACCTTTCCCACGTGGCGCCGGCGACGATGCGTGCCGCGCTCTCGGTGAGCAGGGCGCCGGTCATCTTCAGCCACTCCTCCTGCCGCGCGGTCACCGATCACCCCCGCAACGTGCCCGACGACGTACTCGTCGCGATGGCTGGGCAGGGCGGCGTGTGCATGATCACGTTCGTGCCGTCCTTCGTGTCGACGGCCTGTGCCGAATGGGACGCCCGGCTGCGCGAGGCCATGGCCGGCGCCGGCGAGGACCACCGCGACCTCGTCGCGCGTGGGCGGTTCGCCGAGGCATGGGCCGACGGTGGAGCCCGGCCGCGGGCGGGCCTCGGCGACGTCCTGGCACACATCGAACACGCCCGCGAGGTCGCCGGCATCGACCACATCGGGCTGGGCGGGGACTACGACGGCGTCGACTCCCTGCCGGCCGGCCTCGAGGACGTCGCGAGCTACCCGCGTCTGTTCGCCGGCCTGCTGGACCGGGGCTGGAGCGAGTCCGACTGCGCCAAGCTGGCCGGCGGCAATACGCTGCGAGTGCTCCGCGAGGCCGAATCGGTGGCACGGGCGACGAGCTGACGCCGCGTGCCGGACCGCCGCGGGTGACCAGGTCATGACGAGCCGCGGCCCTGGCTGAACAGGGTGACACCGACGGGAGGCAGCCCGACGGTGCTGGACATGAGCTCGCAGAAGGCGTCGCCGTGTGCGGCGAGCTCGACGTCCCGCGAGGTCCACGAGGCACGTAGTTCGAGGTCGTCGGTGCGGGCGGGACCGGAGATCATGCCGAACCGTGCCGACGACGTCTGGGTGACGGTCCCGCCGAGCGCGGTCCAGTTGGCGGCCGAGTCGTCCAGCGCGTCGGTCAGCCAGGACCAGGCCACTGCCGGCAACAGCGGATCGGTGGCCAGCTCGGGATCCAGTTCGGCGCGCACGAAGGCGACGAGCCGCAGCACTCCGCCCCAGGCATCCCTGCCGTCCGGGTCGTGTAACAGCACCAGCCGCCCGGTGGCCGTCTCGCCGGCGGGCCCACCCGCTTCGGCGCCGAAGGCGAACGACCACGGCGCCAACCGCTGTGGCGCACGCATCTCGGTGAGCTCCACCTCCGGTCGAGGCCGTACCGACGTGAGCGCTTCCACCGCCCGCCGGAACAGCTCGGGAGGTCCCGACATCCCGGTCACAAATAGTGACCTTAGGCGCATGTGGCGTCGGTCTGCGGTAGCACACGCCGAGCGGTGCCGACCGAGTAACGGGGCGGCCGGGCCCGTCGGCCTCTTGCCCGGGTCCATCGCCCGCGTGGGAACATGAAGTCGACATGACGAACACTGCGCCGGTCCCGGTCCGCCGTGACCTCTCCGAATCCCCGTTCCTGGCCGCCGCGCACGGCGGAGTCCCGTCGAGGACTCCGGTGTGGTTCATGCGGCAGGCTGGTCGTTCGCTGCCGGAGTACCACAAGGCGCGCGCGGGAGTCCCGATACTGGCCGCCTGCCTCGACCCCGAGCTGGTCTGCGAGATCACCCTGCAGCCGGTGCGCAGGCACGGCGTCGACGCCGCCATCCTGTTCAGCGACATCATGGTGCCGCTGCACACCGCCGGCGTCGACCTGGACATCGTGCCGGGCACCGGACCGGTGCTCGCGACGCCGGTGCGCACCGAGTCCGACGTCGCCACTGTTCCGGCCGCGCTCGGTGAGCGCGCCGACGCGGTCGCCGAGGCGGTGCGGCTGCTGGTCGGCGAGCTCGCGCGGACACCGCTGATCGGGTTCGCCGGTGCCCCGTTCACGCTGGCGTCCTACCTGGTCGAGGGCGGTCCGAGCCGCAACCATGAGCGGACCAAGGCGTTCATGCGCTCCGCGCCGGGGGCGTGGCACGCGCTGCTGGACAAGCTCGCCGAGGTCGCCGGCCAGTTCCTCCGGCTGCAGATCGCGGCGGGGGTCGACGCGGTCCAGCTGTTCGACTCCTGGGCGGGCACGCTGTCGGAGCGGGACTACCGCGAATTCGTGCTGCCGCACTCGGCGAGGGTGCTCGCCGGAATCGCGGACGCGGACATCCCGAAGATCCATTTCGGGGTCGGCACCGGCGAGCTGCTCGCCGCGATGCGCGAGGCCGGTGCCGACGTGGTCGGCGTCGACTGGCGCGTGCCGCTGGACAAAGCCGCTGACCGGCTGCGCACCGCCGCCCCGGAGGCCCCCGATCCGGTTCTGCAGGGCAACCTGGATCCGGCACTGCTGTTCGCCGACTGGGCGGTCCTCGACCGCGAGGTCCGCAGGATCCTCCGCGACGGACGGTCGGCCGGAGGTCACATCTTCAACCTCGGCCATGGCGTGCTGCCGCAGACCGACCCCGCGGTGCTGACCAGGGTGCGGGAGTTGGTGCACTCGCTGTCGACACCGCCCGAGACGCCATGACCCCACCCCGGGTCGCCGTCATCGGCGGCGGTGTGGCCGGGATGGCGGCGGCCTACCGGCTGCGCTGCCTGCTCGGTCCGGCCGCCGAGATCGTGGTGTTCGAGCAGTCCGGCCGGCTCGGCGGCAAGCTGTGCACGATCGAGTTCGCTGGCCGGCCGTACGACGTCGGCGCCGAGGCGTTCCTGGTGCGCCGTGCCGAGGTCGTCGAGCTGCTCACCGAGCTCGGCATGCTCGACGAGCTCATCCACCCGGCGCCCGTCGGTGCGTCGATGCGTGCCGGGGGCAGGACGAACCCGATGCCGGGTCGGACGCTCCTGGGGGTGCCGGCCTCGGCGGACGCCGTGCGGGACGTGCTGTCGCCGGAAGCGGTGCGCCGGGTGGCGGCCGAGCCGAGCCTGCCGCCCGTCCGGCTCGACGGCGACGTGTCGGTCGGTGCCTTGGTTCGTGAGCGGTTCGGTGACGAGGTGATCGATCGGTTGGTCGATCCGCTGCTCGGCGGCATCTACGCCGGACGTGCCGACGCCCTCGGACTGCGCGCGACAATCCCGACGCTGGCCGGTGCCCTCGACAGCGGCGTCGGCTCGCTGGTCGCCGCGGCGGCCGCGCTCACGCCCCGGGTCTGGACGTTGGGCGCCGGGCAGCCGCGCACGCCCGTGTTCGGCACCCTCCGGCACGGCCTTGGCTCTCTGATCGACCGGTTGGCCGAGGCGTCCGGCGCACGGCTGCGGCTCGGCGGCACCGTCACCGGTCTCACCCGCGTCGACTGCACGTGGCGGGTGCACCTCGGATCGGACACGGTCGCGGTGGACGGTGTCGTGGTCGCCGCGCCGGCGCCGGCCGCCGGCAAGCTGCTCGCGGAGGTGGCCCCGGCGGCGGCCACGGAGTTCGCGGCCATCGAGGTCGCGTCGATGGCCGTGGTGTCCCTGGCGCTGCCGGCCGGTACGCGGCTGCCGGCCAACTCCGGTGTGCTGATCGCCTCCGGTGACCGGCGGCAGGACGGCATGCCCTTCACCGTCAAGGCCTTCACCTACTCCAGCCGCAAGTGGGCGCATCTCGACTCGACGGGGCCGGTACTGGTCAGAGGGTCGATCGGCCGCGTGCGGGAGACCGCGGTCTTGCAGGTCGACGATGCCGACCTGATCGCGGCGGCACGGTCCGACCTCGCCGAGCTGGCCGGTGTCGCGGCCGAACCGGTGCAGGCGAGCGTGACCCGCTGGGGTGGCGGCCTTCCGCAGTACGACGTCGGCCACGTCGGCCGCCGTTCCCGTATCGAGGCCGCCGTGGCGGAGGTGCCCGGGCTGGCCGTTGCCGGCGCGAGCCTGCGCGGAGTCGGCGTGCCGGGCTGCCTTGCGACCGCGCAGGCCGCCGCCGCTCGTGTTGCCGCCCACATCCTTGGTCGCTACCGGCAGCCCAGTGGAACGATGGGGTCATGTCCCGCCTGAACTACACCGAACTGAACGACACGATCCGGTACACGATGTGGTCGGTGTTCCGGGCGGAACCCGGCCGGCTGCCGGAGGACCGCGGCCCGGCCGGTGCGCGCGCGCAGGAGTACCTCGATTCGCTCGACGGCAAGGGCGTCGTGGTTCGCGGCGTCTACGACCTTTCCGGCCTGCGCGCCGACGCCGATTACATGATCTGGTGGCACGCCGGGGAAATCGAGCAGTTGCAGACCGCCTACTCGGGCTTCCGCAGGACCGCCGTCGGACGGGCGTCGGTGCCAGTGTGGAGCAACGTCGCGCTGCACCGGCCGGCGGAGTTCAACAAGAGTCACGTCCCCGCGTTCCTCGCCGGTGAGCCGGCCCGCAAGTACGTGAGTGTCTATCCGTTCGTGCGGTCCTACGACTGGTACCTGCTCCCCGACGACGACCGCCGCAGAATGCTCGCGGAGCACGGCATGCAGGCCCGCGACTATCCCGATGTCCGGGCCAACACCGTGGCATCGTTCGCGCTCGGGGACTACGAGTGGATCCTGGCCTTCGAAGCCGACGAACTGCACCGGATCGTGGACCTGATGCGGCACCTGCGTGGCAGCCAGGCACGACGGCACGTGCGCGAGGAGACGCCGTTCTACACCGGCACCCGGGTGCCGGTCTCCGAGCTGGCCATCGCGCTGCCGTAGCCCCGGCTGGGCACGATCGGCGGCGGCCGGGGAACATCTTGACCGTGTCGTCCACCCTTGCGGACGTCCGCCGCGGGCGTGACACGTGTGTCAGCCGTTCGTGGTGATCGTATCCCTCCGTCGGCCCCTTTTCGACTGAGCGTAACGATCACTAGCCTGGACGCGAACAGCTGAACGGGGTGTGATGCTGTGACGTCGACGGTCTCGAAAGGCTCCCCCGGATCGGGTTCCGCCGTACCCGAAGCCCGGGAGCCGCAGCTCGCCGGGGCTGACGCGCCGGGCGACAGTCCGCTGCCGCCCGCGCCACCGACCGAATGCGACCTGGTCATGCAGGGCGGAGTCACCAGCGGTGTTGCCTATCCCGCCGCCGTCATGGAGCTCTACCAACACTTCCGGTTCCGTTCCATCGGGGGTGCCTCCGCCGGTGCGATGGCCGCCGCGGTCACCGCCGCCGCGGAGTACGCCAGGGACACCGGGGGATTTCAGCGGCTTGAGGCGCTGCGGGAACAGTTGCGCACGTCCGGCATGATCGCGAGCTGGTTCAACCCCAGTCGACGGGCCGCACCGATCTTCCACATCCTGCTTGCCGCGCAGGCCAAGCGGACCGAGGGAGCCAAGGTGATGGCCTACCTCGGCGGCGTACTGCGGTGGCTGTTCCTTCCAGCCGTGGTGATCGGCGCACTGGCCTATGGGCTCGGGGTCGTGTTGGTGCACAGCGCCGGCGGCACCATGGGCGGTCTCGGCGCGGCCGGCTGGGTCGTGCTGTGCTTCGGTGTCCTCGTCACCGCCACACTCGGCCTGGTCGTCGCCCTGCTCCGCTCGGTGTCCGGCATGCTGCGGGACATGCCGAAGAA
>Ga0213875_10000803_pt1 | contig 23497 bp, 21 predicted proteins | sample BarmaccomBMRX_R8_FD_160105 | JGI IMG/M metagenome (GOLD analysis project Ga0213875, IMG submission 160105) | Root-associated microbial communities from Barbacenia macrantha in rupestrian grasslands, the National Park of Serra do Cipo, Brazil - RX_R8 | ecosystem: Host-associated > Plants > Roots... | reverse complement strand
TTTTTCGGCGGCCACGGCATCGTCGGCGCGCAGGTGCCGATCGGCACCGGGCTGGGCTTCGCGCACCGATATCGCGACAACGGCTGCATCTCGGTGACCTATCTCGGCGATGGCGCGATCAACCAGGGGCAGGTCTACGAAAGCTTCAACATGGCCGCGCTGTGGAAGCTGCCGGTCGTCTATGTGATCGAGAACAATCGTTACGGCATGGGAACCTCGATCGACCGCGCCTCGGCCCGCACCGACCTCTACCATCGCGGCACGGCCTATGGCATTCCCGGCGAGCAGGTCGACGGCATGGACGTCGTCGCGGTCAACGAGGCCGGGCTCGCCGCTGCCGAGCATGCCCGCTCGGGCCAAGGGCCGATGATCCTGGAGATGCTGACCTACCGCTATCGCGGCCACTCGATGTCCGACCCGGCGAAGTACCGCAGCAAGGAAGAGGTCAACCGCATGCGGACCGAGCATGATCCGATCGATCAGCTCCGCCACCGCCTGATCGAGGGCGGCATCGCCGAGGAAAACACGCTGAAGGACATCGAAAGACGGGCGCGCGACACCGTTGCCGAGGCGGCCCAATTCGCCCAGGACAGCCCCGAGCCGGAGGAGACCGAGCTGTGGACCGATGTGCTGGCCGAGGCGTGAAGGCGTGATGCGGCGGCACCCTGCGGCGCCGCGCCGGGGGGAAGCGGCTGACGCGCCACAAGGGGAGCCGAGGAAGACATGGCCAGCCAAGTCCTGATGCCGGCGCTGTCGCCGACCATGACCGAGGGCAAGATCGCCCGTTGGGTGAAGAGCGAGGGCGAGCCGGTCCGGGCCGGCGACGTCCTGGCCGAGATTGAGACCGACAAGGCGACGATGGAGGTCGAGGCCATCGATGAAGGCGTGCTGGCAAGGATCGTGATCCCGGAGGGGACCGACCATGTCGCGGTCAACACTCCGATCGCGGTGATCGCCGAGAACGGCGAGGATGTCGGCGAGGTCGAAACCAGGCCCCCTGCGCCGCGCGGCGCCGCGTCCGCCTCCGCGACCGAGCAGCCGGGGTCGCAACCGCCGGACCAGGAAAAGGAGCCGACAGCGCCGGGGCCGGCCGCGCGCAGCGGCGAGGGGGTCTCATCGGCGCGTCCGCCGGCGCGCTCCGCCCCGGCGCCCGCCGCTGAGCCGGAGTACGCCGGCAAGACCGTCACGATGACCGTGCGCGACGCGTTGCGTGACGCGATGGCCGAGGAAATGCGCCGTGACGAGACCGTTTTCCTGATCGGCGAGGAGGTCGCCGAGTATCAAGGCGCTTACAAGGTCAGCCAGGGGTTGTTGCAGGAGTTCGGCGCGCGTCGCGTCGTCGACACGCCGATCACCGAGCAGGGGTTTACCGGGCTCGGCGTCGGCGCCGGCTTTGCCGGGCTGCGGCCGATCGTCGAGTTCATGACCTTCAATTTCGCGATGCAGGCGATCGATCAGATCATCAATTCTGCCGTGAAAACCCGCTATATGTCCGGCGGACAAATGAGCTGCCCGATCGTGTTCCGCGGCCCGAACGGGATCGCCGCGCGCGTCGCCGCGCAGCATTCGCAGTGCTACGCCAGCTGGTACGCGCATGTGCCCGGCCTCAAGGTCGTCGCTCCGTACACGGGCGCCGACCACAAGGGACTGCTGAAATCAGCAATCCGCGATCCCAACCCGGTCGTCTTTCTCGAACACGAGCTCGTCTATGGCGAAAGCTTCGCGGTCCCGGACGATCCCGAATTCGTCGTGCCGATCGGCAAGGCGCGCATCGCGCGGTCGGGCGAGCAGGTCACGATTACCGCCTTCTCGCGGATGGTGAAGCTGGCGTTGCAGGCGGCCGAGGAACTGGAAAAGGCGGGGATTTCGGCGGAGGTGATCGATCTGCGCTCGCTGCGCCCGTTCGATGTCGAAGCGGTGGTTGCCTCGGTCAAGAAGACCAACCGTATCGTTTCGGTTGAGGAAGGCTGGCCTTTCGCCGGCATTGGCGCGGAACTCGCGGCGATCATGATGGAAGAGTGCTTCGACTGGCTCGACGCGCCGATCAAGCGGGTGGCCGGGAAGGACGTGCCTTTGCCTTATGCAGCGAACCTCGAGCGACTCGCCGTGCCGCAGGTCGCGGATATCGTCGCCGCGGCGCGCGAAGTCGCGTACCGATAGTGAGCGGAAGGCTCTGCCGATCTGCTAGATACCCCCTCTCTCCCCGCCGGCCGGGGGGAGAGGGAAATTGCGGGCACCTGCGGAAAGGGAGGCGATGCCGATCGAGATCCTGATGCCGGCCTTGTCGCCAACGATGACCGAGGGCAGCCTTGCGAAGTGGCTGAAGAAGGAAGGCGACGAGGTCCGTTCCGGCGACGTGCTGGCCGAAATCGAGACCGACAAGGCGACGATGGAGGTCGAAGCGGCCGATGAAGGGCGGATCGGCAAGATCATTGTTCCCGAAGGCACCCAGGGGGTGAAGGTCAACCAGCCGATCGCGCTGCTGCTCGAAGAAGGCGAGGACGCGGCGGCTCTCGATCGCGCCGGTTCGCAAACGGACCGGGCGCCGGAGCAGCAATCGCCGCAGCGGCCGGAATCGTCTGACAGCCCCCACCCTGGCCCTCCCCAGCTAGCGGGGGAGGGAACGACACCCGCGGCGGCCGGAGCACCCCCTCCCCCGCAAGCGGGGGAGGGTCGGGGTGGGGGTCCTGGGTCACAGGCGCCAGCCGCTCAGGGCAATGGCCACGCCGCCGACCCATCCGCCAGCGATCGCATCTTCGTCAGCCCGCTGGCGCGGCGCATGGCGCAGCAGGCCGGGCTCGATCTGGCGTCGCTGCGAGGCTCCGGGCCGCAAGGCCGCATCGTCAAGGCCGACATCGACGCGGCGTTGGCGCGCGGCGGTACGACGGCGCCGAGCGCTCGTCCTTCGGCCGCTCCGGCCGAGCCGAAGCGCCCGGAGCCAACGCCGGCGGCGCCGGTCGCGGCATCTGCGGCGGCGCTCGGCAAGGAGCAGGTGCTGGCCTTAGCCGGCAACCCTCCCTACACCGAGAAGCCGCATACCGGCATGCGCCGGGTCATCGCGCGGCGTCTCGCCGAAGCCAAGCAGACCATCCCGCATTTCTATCTGTCGGTGGATTGCGAGATCGACGAATTACTGAAGACCCGCGCGGCGCTGAACTCGAAGCTGGCGGCGGGCTCCGCCGAACCCGCGAACGGGGCAGGGCAGGGCGGCCTCCGCATCTCGGTCAATGATTTCGCGATCCGCGCCGCGGCGCTCGCCTTGCGCCAGGTGCCGGGCGCCAATGCGTCGTGGAGCGAGGACGCGATCCTGCTGTGGGACCGGGTCGATATCGCTGTCGCGGTCGCGCTCGAAGACGGACTGATCACGCCGATCGTCAAAGGCGCCGATCAGAAGGGGCTGGCCGCGATCGCCGCCGAGACCCGCGACCTCGCCCAGCGCGCCCGCACCGGCAAATTGAAGCTCGAGGAATTTCAGGGCGGCACGTTCTCGATCTCGAACCTCGGCATGTACGGCATCCGCCAGTTCGAGGCGGTGATCAATCCGCCGCATGGCGGCATCCTCGCGGTCGGCGCCGGCGAGCAGCGCGCGGTCGTCCGCAACGGCGAACTCGCGGTCGCGACGGTGATGACCTGCACCCTGTCCTGCGACCACCGCGTCGTCGACGGCGCGGTCGGCGCCCAATTCCTTGCCGCCTTCAAGCGCCTCGTCGAAGACCCGCTGACCATGCTGCTGTGACCCGGCGAATGCGCCCGCGCAGTTCCCTCACTCTCGTCATGCCCGGGCTCGACCCGGGCATCTCGACCGCCGCACGGTCCTGCCCCCGAGGTTGCCGGGTCAAGCCCGGCAATGACCCGTTTGTGGGAGGGCGGTAATGGCCGAAACCACGTTCGATCTGGTCGTCGTCGGCGGCGGGCCGGGCGGCTACGTCGCGGCGATCCGGGCGGCGCAGCTCGGCATGAAGACCGCAGTCGTCGAGCGCGAGCATCTCGGCGGCATCTGCCTCAACTGGGGCTGCATCCCGACCAAGGCGCTATTGCGCGCCGCCGACATCTACGACGTGCTGCATCACCTCGACCAGTTCGGCTTTACCGCCCGCGACATCGCTTACGACCCGAAAAAGGTCGTCGCCCGTTCGCGCGCGGTCGCGAAACAACTATCGGCCGGGGTGGCGCATCTGCTGCGCAAGAACAAGGTGACCGTGTTCGACGGCGAGGGGCGGCTCGCCGGCAGCCGCAAGCTCACGGTCGCGAAAGACGGCAAACCGGTCGCCGATCTCGCGGCCGAGCACATCATCCTGGCAACCGGCGCGCGCGCCCGCAGCCTGCCCGGGCTGGAACCAGACGGCAAGCTGGTGTGGACCTACAAGGAAGCCATGGTTCCGACCGCGATCCCGAAATCGCTGCTGGTCGTCGGCTCGGGCGCGATCGGCATCGAATTCGCCAGCTTCTACCGCGACATGGGCGCCGAGGTCACGGTGGTCGAGGTTCTCGACCGCGTCTTGCCGGTCGAGGATGAGGAGATCTCGGCCTTCGCGCGCAAATCCTTCGAGAAGCGCGGCATCAAGATTCACACCGGCGCTACCGTGAAGAGGCTGAAGCGCGGCGAGGACAAGGTGGCGGCGCAGATCGAGGCCGCCGGCGAGGCATTCGAGGTCGCGGCCGAGCGCGTGATCCTGGCGGTCGGCATCGTCGGCAATGTCGAGGATATCGGCCTTGAAGGCACCAAGATCCGGGTCGAGCGAACCCATGTCGTCGTCGACGAATGGCTGCGCACCGGCGAGGACGGCATTTACGCAATCGGCGACCTGGTCGGGCCGCCATGGCTGGCGCACAAGGCCAGCCACGAGGGCGTGATCTGCGTCGAGCATATCGCCGGGGTCAACGACGTGCACCCGCTCGAGACCAGGAACATCCCGGCCTGCACCTATTGCCGGCCGCAGGTCGCCAGCGTCGGGCTGACCGAAAAGGCCGCGCGCGACGCCGGCTATGAGGTCAAGATCGGGCACTTCCCGTTTATCGGCAACGGCAAGGCGATCGCGCTCGGCGAGCCCGAGGGCATGGTCAAGACCGTGTTCGACGGCAAGACCGGCGAACTCCTCGGCGCGCACATGGTCGGGGCCGAGGTCACCGAGCTGATCCAGGGCTTCGCGATCGCCAAGACGCTGGAGACGACCGAGACCGAGCTGATGCACACGGTCTTCCCGCACCCGACGCTCTCCGAGACCATGCACGAAAGCGTGCTTGACGCTTACGGCCGCGCCATCCACTTCTGAAGCGTGTGTCGTTCCCGCGAAAGCGGGGACCCAGAAAAACCGCTTCGTCGTCCGCGCCTGGGTTCCCGCTTTCGCGGGAACGACGGAATAGGGTGCGACGGGCTCAGTTGGTAGGATGGGTCGAGCGCAGCGAAACCCATCGCCGTCGGAGAGTTACGGTTCTTGGTCGATGAATATCCCGACGGCTGAATTGCAGATACCCGAGCGCCACCCGGAGAAGGCAGCGCGTGCGGATCGGCCGAGTCCGCGCAAGCCTGCCTGGATCAGGGTCAAGGCGCCGGGGTCGCCGCAATATCACGAGACCCGCCGGCTGATGCGCGAGCTCGACCTGCACACCGTGTGCGAGGAGGCGGCCTGCCCGAATATCGGCGAGTGCTGGAAGCAGAAGCACGCCACCGTGATGATCCTCGGGCGGGTATGTACTCGCGCCTGCACCTTCTGCAACGTCGCGACCGGCCGGCCCGATCGGCTCGACCCGCATGAGCCGCAGCGGGTCGGCGCCGCGGTTGGCGCGCTCGGGCTGGCGCATGTCGTCGTCACCTCGGTCGATCGCGACGACCTGCCGGACGGCGGCGCCGGCCATTTCGCCGCGACGATCGCGGCGATCCGCGCCGCCGCGCCCAATACGACGATCGAGGTGCTGACCCCGGATTTTCTGCGCAAGGAGGGCGCGCTCGAAACCGTGATCGCCGCCCGCCCCGACGTGCTGAACCATAATCTCGAGACCGTGCCGCGGCTCTATGCCGAGGTGCGCCCGGGCGCCCGGTACTTCAACTCGCTGCGCCTGCTCGACCGCGCCAAGCGGCGCGACCCGGAAGTATTCACCAAGTCCGGCATTATGGTCGGGCTCGGCGAGGAGCGGGGCGAAATATTGCAGGTCATGGAAGATCTGCGCGCCGCCGACGTCGATTTCCTGACGATTGGGCAATACCTGCAGCCGACCCCGAGGCATCATGCCGTCGCTCGCTTCGTGACCCCGGAGGAGTTCGACGGCTATCGCCATATGGCGCTCGGCAAGGGGTTCCTGATGGTGTCCGCCTCGCCGCTGACCCGCTCTTCGTATCATGCGGGGGAGGATTTCGCCCGGCTCAAGGCGGCCCGCGCCGCCGCTGCGGCCGCCTGCTCGTCACCCTAGACGAATGACGCTATTGCTCCTCTTCCGTCATTCCCGCGAAAGCGGGAATCCAGGGCAACCGTTCCGTCCTTTGGCCTGGGTCCCCGCTCTCGCGGGGGCGACGGGAACGAGCTGAAGGCTGCCGGCGTGCCGACCCATGCGGAGCAGCGGGTGCTTCCCTATACCCCGGAGCAGCTTTTCGCGCTCGTCGCCGATATCGAGCGCTATCCCGAATTCCTGCCCTGGTGCGTCGGCGCGCGTGTGCGCGAGCGCAGCCCCGATCTGGTCGTCGCCGATCTGATCATCGGCTTTCGCATGTTCCGCGAGCGCTTCACCTCTCGCGTCGTGCTCGACCCGTCGCACCGCATCGATGTTACCTACGCCGAAGGGCCGTTTCGCTACCTGAATAATCATTGGACATTCGAGGCGGTGACCGGCGGCTGCCGCATCGATTTTTTCGTCGATTTCGAGTTCCGGTCGCGGGTGTTGCAGAGAGTCATCGGGCTGCTGTTCGGCGAGGCGGTGCGCCGCATGGTTGCCGCCTTCGAGGGCCGCGCCCGCCAGCTTTACGGCAGTCCGGCCGGCCATGGCGCCAATGCCGCGGCAATGTAGGCCGGCTGACCTGCGGTCCAATCGGGTCTAATCCGGCGGCGACAGGCGTAATTGGCGCAGCTCCGCGGGCGGAATCGGCTCCTCGACCAGCTTGAAGCGGCCAGTGGCAAACGGTGCGTCCGGAGCGTCGGCCACCTTCACGACCCGTTCCCGGATTCCGCGCCGCGCCAGGGTCAGCACCCGATGATGGCAGTAAGGGTTGTTACCGCGGCGGCCGAGCAGCGCATCCGCGGTCCAGCTGCAGCCGCCGCGGCAGCTTGCGGCAAAGCGGCACTCGCGACAGAAGCCCCAAAGGTGATCCACGTCGCGTTCCCGGTTGAAGGCCAGCGCGGCGCTGCTCGCCCACAGCTGGGAAAGCGAAGCGTCCCGGACGTTGCCCCCGGTGTATCGGGCGGTGGGCAGCGAGGGGCAGCCCTTGACGGTACCGTCCGCTTCGAGCCCCATGACGTTGCTGCCCGCCGCGCACCCGGCATAGGCGTAGCTCTGCCCCCGCCATAACGGGTCATAAGGGCCAAAATAGCCGATATTGTTTCCCGGCAGCAGCGACAAGCCCTGCCGGCGCGCTTTGCGATGCAGTTTGGCGATCAGCGGCATCAGCGAGGCAAGGGCGAAGGGCTGCAGCAACAGTTCGTGATGGTCGACCGCGTTCCCCATCGCCACCGTCAGCTGCAATTGCCAATAGCGCGCGCCGGCGGCGATGATCGCCGCCATCAGATCGCGAAGATGCGGCATGGCCGGTGCGGTGATCTGGGTGTTGACGCTGACCGCGAGCCCCGCCTGGCTCGCCGCTTCGAGCGCGCGCATGGCTGCGGTATAGGCGCCGGGAACGCCGCGCAGGCGATCGTGCAATTGTTCCGGTCCGTCGATTGAAATGCCCAGCCCTTGCAGCCCCGCGGCGGCGGCGTCCGCGATCATTTCAGGGGAAAGTTTGTAAGCCCCGCTCTGCATCGAGCAGTCGATCCCGGCCGCCCGAACCGCGCCGATGATCGTCAGCCAATCCTTGCGGATGAAGGCTTCGCCGCCGATCAGCGAAATCTCGCGCGTGCCGAGTTGCGCCAGCTGGCGGATGACATCGACGCATTCGGCGGTGGTCAGTTCGCCGGCGCGCTGATGGCCGGCGCGCGACCCGCAATGGCGGCACTTCAAATTGCAGGCAAGCGTCAGCTCCCATACGACGTGGACCGGGACATTCCCGGTCCGGTCGCGATGCGACAGTACCCGGCGGGTCGCGACCTCAGCGGCGGCGCCAGAACCGGAGGAGGCGAGACCACCAAGTGTCCGGCGGCGGAACCTGCCAACGAGGCGGCGGACCATAGAGAACCTGCGGAGGCGGCTGATCGGGGGGTTCTTCCGAACGGGGGAGGGAGTCATCGGTCAGCGGCCGGCCGCAACCCGCGCACCGCAAGGCGCCGTCGGGGTTTTTGGCGCCGCATGAGGCGCAAATCATCGCCATTTACGAGCCGGGACTTGCCGCCGCCGCCAGAAGCTCCAGCGCCAGCATCGTCGCGGCCCGCCGGATCGCGTCGCGGTCGCCGGGAAAGATGCGGCGCTCGCCGCGGTTGTTGCCGTCCCGGCGCGCCACGCCAAAATGGACCAGCCCGACGGGCTTCTCGATAGTGCCGCCGCCGGGGCCGGCCACTCCGGTTATCGACACGGCGACATCGACGGGCGCGCGGGCGACCGCGCCCGCGGCCATCGCCTGCGCCGTCTGCGTGCTGACCGCACCATGCACGGCGAGGACTGCCGCCGGTACGCCGAGCAATTCCATCTTGGCTTCATTCGAATACGTGACGAACCCACGCTCGACCACATCCGATGAACCGGCGATCGCGGTCAAGGCCGCCGCTACGAGGCCGCCGGTGCAGGATTCGGCCGTTGCCAGAGTCCAGCGGCGGTTGCGGCACGCGGTCAGCACCGTTTCGGCAAGCGACAGAGTTTCAGGGTCGAACATCGACAAAGGCCGAAATCAGCCGGAACGCCACGACAGCGTAGCCGGCTGCTGCAATGTCGTCGAGCATGATGCCGAGGCCGCCTTTGAAGCGCCGCTCCACCCAATTGACCGGCCAGGGTTTCAGGATGTCGAACACCCGGAACAGCGCAAAAGCGAGACCGTAAGCGATCAGATCGCGAGGCGCGGCCAGCAGGACCAGCCACTGCGCCGCGACCTCGTCGATGACGATGCCGCCGGGGTCGGCTTGTCCGCTCGCGCGGGCGACGCGCCCCGAGGCCCAGCAGCCGGCGACGACGGCCATGCTCGCTGCAGCGCCAAGCCCGCCGACGCCGGCATATCTTTGAAGGGCCCAGGCAAAGGGCAGGGCGGTCAAAGATCCCCAACTGCCCGGCACCCACGGCAGCAGCCCGGTGCCGAACCAGGTCGCGATCAGCACCGCCGGATGCCGAAACGGCAGGCCGAAGCGGAACGAAGCCGTGCTCAGAACGGCAGTCGCACGGTGGCGACCGCTTGCGCGGCAATGCCCTCGCCGCGTCCGGTGAAGCCGAGCTTTTCGGTCGTGGTCGCCTTGACGCTGACTCTATCGGGCGCGAGGCCGAGGATTGCCGCGACCCGATCGATCATTGCCGCGCGGTATGGTCCGATGCGCGGGTGTTCGCAGATGATGGTCAGATCCGCCGCGGCGATCAGGCCGCCCTTGTCGCGGACCAGCCCGGCGGCATAGGCCAGAAACCGGTCGGACGACGCGCCCCGCCACCTCGGTTCGCTCGGCGGAAAATGCTGACCGATATCGCCGGCGGCAATCGCGCCGAGCACGGCGTCGGTCAAGGCGTGCAGCCCGACATCGGCGTCGGAGTGGCCGACGAGGCCGGCGCGGTATGGCACTTGTATCCCGCAGATCCAGACATGCGCGCCCGGACCGAACGGGTGGACGTCAAAGCCCTGGCCGACGCGCACATCGCCGAGCCGTCCCGCCAACAGCCGTTCGGCGGCGGCCAGATCCGCAGGGGTCGTCACTTTCAGATTGTCCTCGCTTCCTTCGACGATCAGCGGCGCAATGCCGGCCGCCTCGGCGATCGCTGCGTCATCGGTCAATTCCTGCCCGCAAACCGCCCGGTGCGCCGCTCGGATCATGTCGAAATGGAAACCCTGCGGGGTTTGCGCCCGCCACAGCGCGGCGCGGTCCACCGTGGCGCGAATGCGTCCGTGCTCGACCCGCTTGATCGTGTCGCGCATCGGGAGAGCGGGAATTACGGCCGGCCCCCGGTCGAGCGCGTCGATGACGCGGTCGATCAGCGCGGCATCCGGAAACGGTCGGGCGCCATCATGGATCAGGACGTGGGTCGGCCGGTACGCGGCCAATTCCTCAAGGCCCAAACGCACCGAATCCTGGCGCGCCGCCCCACCCGCCACCGGCGGCAGCACGCTGAAGCCGGCGGCCGCGGCCTCGAACAATTCTCGATCTTCCGGGCGGATCACGACTATCACCCCGGCGACACGCGGCTGCCGCGCAAATGCCGAAATCGCGTGCCGCAGCACGGTGCCGTCGCCAAGCGCGAGATACTGCTTCGGCAAAGCGCCGCCGAAACGGACGCCGCGTCCGGCGGCGACGAGAAGTGCGTAGGCACCCGACATTGCGCTACCCTAGAACAGGATTCGCGCGCGGTCAGCAGGCGCAGCACCAACGACTCGCCCAGATCGGGGCGTCAAACCAATGTTGCAGTGCAACAAAGACCGGCCTAGAATAGGTGATTACGTTTTAGGCAAATACAGGGCGTGCGCAATTCGTGGGCATCTCGCTCGGAACCGTAACGATCGAAAATCCGGTGATCCTGGCGCCGATGTCCGGGGTTACCGACCTGCCGTTTCGCCGCGTCGTCAAGCGGCTCGGCGCCTCGCTGGTCGTCTCCGAGATGATTGCGAGCGAAGCGATGATCCGGGAGAGCCGCAAATCCTTGACCATGGCCCGCAGCTGCGCCGAGGAACAGCCGATGGCGGTGCAGCTGGCGGGCTGCGAGCCGGCGGTGATGGCAGAGGCTGCCAAGCTCAATGCCGATCGCGGCGCACGCGTTATCGACATCAATTTCGGTTGTCCGGTCAAGAAGGTCGTCAACGGTCACGCCGGTTCCGCGCTGATGCGCGATGAGCGGGAAGCGGCTCGGATTCTCGAAGCGACGGTCAAGGCCGTAGACTTGCCCGTGACCCTCAAAATGCGCACGGGATGGGATGACCGGAACCGCAACGCGCCGCGGCTCGCGCGCATCGCCGAAGCTTGCGGCATACGCATGGTCACCGTGCACGGGCGAACCCGCTGTCAGTTCTATAGCGGCTCGGCCGATTGGCGGTTCATCGCCGAGGTCAAGGCGGCCGTGGCGATCCCGGTCATCGCCAACGGCGACATCACCACCTTGGACGAAGCGGATCAAGCATTGCGCGAATCAGAGGCCGACGGGCTGATGATCGGGCGCGGCTGCTACGGCCGGCCCTGGTTCGTGCATCAGGTTAGCGAATGGCTGCGCGCGCGCCGCCGCGTGCCGGATCCGCCGCTGCCGGTGCAGCTCGACATCCTGCGCGGCCATTATCAGGACATGCTGATTCATTACGGCCGAGAGGCCGGGATGCGGATCGCGCGCAAGCATTTGGGCTGGTACTCGAAAGGGCTGCCGGGCTCGGCCGAATTCCGCGCCGCCGTAAATCGGACGGCAGACGTCAACGAGGTCAGGGTATTGGTCGCGTCCTTCTACGAGGCGCTTTTGGTCAGGCAGGCAGCTTGATGATGGCGGTGCCGCGGCGGCGTCGCGAGGTTCTCGACCGTCTTGCGGCCGCGCTGCCGACCCGAGGCCGCGCCGCCCCCGAGGCCGTCGCGCTGCTGGCCGCTTTGCCCGACGCGGTGATCGCGATCGACAAGGATGGCCGGGTCTGCTTCGCGAACCCGGCGGCCGAGCACTTTCTCGGGTCGAGCGCAGCGGCGCTGCACGGCAGCCCGCTCGCCGATCTCGTCTTCCCGAACAGCCCGCTGCTGGCGCTGGTCGATCAGGTGCGCCGCAGCGGCGGTCCGATTTCCGAATACGATGTGCCGCTCGAAGGGCCTCGGCTTGCAGCCCGCTCGGTCACGCTGCGCGGAGCGCCGATCGGGGAGGGGGCGGAGACGCTCGTGCTGAGCCTGCACGAGCGATCGATGGCCGAAAAGATGGACCGGCACCTGACCCGGCGCAATGCGGCCCGCTCGGTCACCGCCATGGCGGCCATGCTGGCGCACGAGGTCAAGAACCCCTTGTCGGGCATTCGCGGTGCGGCCCAGCTGCTCGAGCAGGACGCCGATGAGGGGACTCGCGAGCTGACCCGGCTGATCTGCGACGAGACCGACCGCATCGTCGCGCTGGTCGACCGCATGGAGGCGTTTTCCGATCACCAGCCGCTAGCCCGCGCCCCGGTCAATATTCACGAGGTGCTCGAGCGTGTGCGCATGCTTGCCCAATCCGGCTTCGCGCGCGGCGCCCGGATTTCCGAGGAATATGATCCGTCGCTGCCTTTGGTGTTCGGCGTTCGCGACCTGCTGGTCCAGGTGTTTCTGAACCTGGTCAAGAACGCCGCGGAGGCGGTCCCGAGCGCCGGTGGCGAGATCGTGCTGACCACCGCCTATCGCCATGGGCTGCGGCTGGCGGTCCGGGGCGGCGGCAGCCGGGTGCATTTGCCGCTGATGGTTTCGGTGACCGACAACGGGCCGGGCATCCCGGAAGACTTGCGCGCTTCGCTGTTCGATCCTTTCGTGACGACAAAACACAACGGCACTGGCCTTGGACTTGCACTGGTCGCGAAGGTGGTCGGCGACCATGGCGGCGTCATCGAGTTCGACAGCCAGCCTCGGCGGACCGTGTTTCGGGTGTTTCTGCCGATGGTTCCGCGGAACGCCGGGCCACCGGCGGACTGACGCGGCTGAGGCCCGCAGGACGGGTGCAGGTGATGGGTGCGACGATCCTTGTGGCTGATGACGACCGTGCGATCCGCACGGTCTTGAACCAGGCGCTGGTCCGGCTCGGACACGAGGTGCGCCTGACCGGCAACGCCGCGACGTTGTGGCGGTGGGTGGCCGACGGAGCGGGGGATCTCGTCATTACCGACGTGATCATGCCGGATGAAAACGGTCTCGATCTGATCCCCCGCATCCGCAAGATCCGTCCGGAACTGCGCATTATCGTCATGAGTGCGCAAAACACGTTGATGACGGCCGTCAAGGCAACCGAGCGCGGGGCCTTCGAATATCTGCCGAAACCCTTCGATTTGCGCGAGCTGGTCGGCGTCGTCGAGCGCGCCTTGGCGGCCCCGCGCCCTCCTGCCCGGGGCGACGCCGAGGCGGAGGAGGTCGAGGAGCAGCTGCCCCTCATCGGCCGCTCGCCGGCAATGCAGGAAGTCTATCGGGTTCTCGCCCGCCTAATGGGCACCGACCTGAGCGTCATGATTGTCGGCGAGAGCGGCACGGGCAAGGAGCTGGCAGCCCGGGCGCTGCACGATTACGGCAAGCGCCGCGCCGGGCCGTTCGTCGCGATCAACATGGCGGCGATCCCGCGCGAACTGATCGAAAGCGAACTGTTCGGGCACGAAAAGGGCGCTTTCACCGGTGCAACCTCGCGCAATATGGGCCGCTTCGAGCAGGCGCGCGGCGGCACCTTGTTCCTCGATGAGATCGGGGACATGCCGTTCGAAGCCCAAACGCGGCTGTTGCGGGTCTTGCAGGAAGGCGAATACACCGCGGTCGGCGGGCGCACGCCGATCCGCGCCGATGTCCGCATCATCGCCGCCACGCATCGCGATCTCAGCCAGTTGATTCGGCAGGAATCCTTTCGCGAGGACCTGTTCTATCGGCTCAATGTCGCGCCGATCCGGCTGCCCCCGCTGCGCGAGCGCACCGCCGATATCCCGGCTTTGGTCCGCCACTTCGCTGCCGCCGCCGCCAAGGAAGGGTTGCCGGTTAAGACCCTCGACGCGGCGGCGATGGAACGGCTGCGCGCCTATCGTTGGCCCGGCAATGTCCGCGAGCTCGAAAACCTGGTCCGCCGGCTGGCGGCCTTGTATTCGCAGGAAGTCATCGGCCTCGATGTCATCGAGGCCGAGCTGTCGGACGCGGCAAAGCCGCCCAACCCCGCCGAGCTTCCCAGCGGCGAGGGTCTCGGGGCCGCCGTCGAGCGGCATATCACCGGGTATTTTGCTGCTCACAAGGGCGTGTTGCCCGCTGCCGGTCTCTACGACCGCGTGCTGCGGGAAGTCGAGCGTCCGCTGATTCAGGCCACGCTTGGCGCTACCCGCGGCAATCAGATCAAGGCGGCGCAGCTGCTCGGCCTGAACCGCAATACGTTGCGGAAGAAAATCCGCGAATTGGACATCCCGGTGGTGCGCGGCCTAAAATAGGGGCGTTGTCGCGCCGATTTGGCGTCACCGTATCAGCCGTAACGGCGGGCTCGGCGGTGTCGTGGATCTGGTCGCGACGTCGGGTAGAGGATAGCAATGAGCGTCACGCGGCAGGTTCGCAGCTGGGCCAGCCGTATCGGCGTGTGGCGGAAGATCGCTGTCGCGCTTGCGTTTGCCGCACTCGCCTCGGGGATAGCGACCTATCTCGCGCTGACCGGAGCGCCGCCTTTCGGTCCGCACCCGGGCGTCGTGCTGTCGCTGCTGAACCTCGACCTCATTCTGCTGCTGGTGCTCGGGGCGCTGGTTGCCAAGGGAGTGTTCGAGGTATGGGCGGAACGGCGGCGCGGCCTTGCCGGCTCGCGGCTGCAGGTCCGGCTGGTGGTGCTGTTCAGCGTGATCGCGGTGCTGCCGACGATCATCGTCGCGGTTTTCTCGTATCTGTTCTTCAGTTTCGGCATCGAGTCCTGGTTCAGCAACAAGGTACGCACGGCGATCTCGGAATCGGTTGCGGTCGCCGACGCCTATGTCAAGGAGCACCAGCAGGCGATTCGCGCCGACGTTTTGGCCATGTCGAACGATCTCGACCGGTCGGCCCTGAGCCTGCAGCTGAACCCCCAATATCTCGGACCCGTCCTGACCGCCCAGGCGGCGATGCGCGGCTTGACCGAAGCCGCGGTCATCAATCGCCGGGGCGAAATGCTGGCGCGTACCGGACTGGCGTTCGCGCTCGGCTTCGAGGATGTCAGCAAGGAGGCATTGAAGCGCGCCGATGCCGGCGAGGTCGTCATCATGACCGACGACCAGGACGAGCGCGTGCGGGCATTGGTCCGCCTCGACGAGTTCAGCGGCCTTTACCTCTATGTCGGTCGTTTCATCGAGCCGCGGGTGCTGGCTCATCGCCGCGAGACCCAGCTCGCCGCCGCGCAATACGAGCAATTGGAGGGTCAGAGATCGGGCTTCCAGATCACCTTTGCCGTGATCTTCATTCTTGTCGCGATGCTGTTCCTGGCGGCGGCGGTGTCGATCGGCATCCATTTCGCGGTCCAGCTTGCGGATCCGATCAGCCGCCTCGTGACGGCGGCAGAGCGGGTACGCTCGGGCGATCTTGCGGCCCGGGTGCCGGAAGGCGAGACCGATGACGAGCTTGCCTCGCTGAGCCGCGCCTTCAATCGAATGACCTACCAGATCCAAAGTCAGCAGCACGAGCTGATCGAGGCCAACCGTCAGCTCGACGAACGGCGGCGTTTCACCGAGACGGTATTGACCGGCGTCTCGGCCGGAGTGATCGGCCTGGACCGGGCCGGCCGCATCAATTTGCCCAACCGCTCCGCCTCGGCGCTGCTCGGCGTCGATCTCGACCTCTCGATCGGCGAGGATCTGGCCGATATCGTGCCGGAAATGGCCGATCTGTTGGTGGAAGCCGCGCGCCGCCCTGAGCGGCTGGCGCAGACCCAGCTGCAGATCGCGCGCCGCGCCAGCACCCACACCCTGCTCGTGCGCATCGCCGCCGAGCGCGATGCCGAGAGCGAGGGAAGCGGGATCAGCGGGTTTGTCGTCACTTTCGACGATATCACGGAACTGGTGTCGGCCCAGCGCAAGGCGGCCTGGGCCGACATTGCCCGCCGCATCGCCCACGAAATCAAGAACCCGCTGACTCCGATCCAGCTCTCGGCGGAGCGGTTGAGCCGCAAATATCTGAAGGACATCCGGCACGACCCGGAGACCTTTAAGATCTGCACCGACACGATCATTCGCCATGTCGGCGATATCGGCCGCATGGTAGACGAATTTTCCGCCTTTGCCCGCATGCCCACACCGGTGCTGAAGCCGGGCGATCTCGTTACGATCACCGCGCAGGCCGTGTTTCTGCAGCGCACCGCCCATCCCGAAATCGAGTTCGAAACCCGCTTTCCCGCACAACCCGTGGCGGTACGATGCGATGCGCGACTGGTCGGCCAGGCGCTCGTCAACATCGTCAAGAACGCCATCGAATCGATCGAGGCGCGTATCGCCGAGACCGGCCAAGACACCCCCGGGCAGATCGTCGTGTCGGTCGCCGAGGAAGCAAACCAAGCCGCCGTCGTTATCGAAGACAATGGCAAGGGGTTGCCGCAACATGGCCGTGAGCGGTTGACCGAACCCTATGTGACAACCCGTGCAAAGGGCACCGGGTTGGGTCTCGCCATCGTAAAGAAGATCATGGAAGATCATCATGGCGAGCTGGTTCTGGAAGATCGCGAGCCGTGCGGGGCACGGGTCAAGCTTCTGTTCGCCTCCGAGCTTCGCAGCATCGCGGCCCCCGACCTTCCCGAGAAGGAGAGCGAGGAGCACCCTCGGCCGAAGATGGAGTTGAGTGCCGTCGACCATGGCGCATGACATCCTGATCGTCGACGACGAAGCCGACATCCGCATGCTGATCGCGGGTGTGCTGAAGGACGAGGGCTACGCGACCCGGGAAGCCGCTGACAGCGACGAGACCGCGGAGGCGATCCGGGCGCGTCAGCCCAGCCTGATCATTCTCGACATCTGGCTGCAGGGCAGTCAGCTCGACGGCATCGAGATCCTGAAGCAGTTGCGCGACGACATGCCGGCCGTGCCGGTCGTCATCATCAGCGGGCACGGCACAATCGAAACCGCGGTCGAGGCGATCAAGATCGGGGCTTACGATTTCATCGAGAAGCCGTTCAAAGCCGACCGCCTGCTGCTCGTCATCGCGCGGGCGATCGAGGCGGCCGAACTTCGCCGCGAGAATGAAGAGCTGCGGCTGCGGGCAGGCGGCGAGATCGACCTGGTCGGGGGTTCATCGGCGATCAACCAGGTGCGCCAGCAGATCGAGCGAGTGGCGCCGACCGGAAGCCGGGTTCTGATCACCGGCGCTCCTGGTGCCGGCAAGGAAGTGGTCGGCCGGCTGCTGCATTCGCGCTCGCGTCGTGCAAAAGGCCCGTTCGTCGCGGTCAATTGCGCGACGATGCGGCCCGAACGGCTCGAGATGGAATTGTTCGGCAGCGAAACCGGCGTCGACGGGGCCGGCCGCAAGATCGGTACCTTCGAGCGCGCCCATGGGGGAACGCTGTTTCTCGACGAAGTCGCCGACATGCCGCTGGAGACCCAAGGCAAGATCGTGCGGGTATTGCAGGAGCAGACCTTCGAGCGGGTCGGCGGCTCGAGCCGCGTGGAGGTTGATGTTCGGGTCGTGGCTTCCTCGAACCGGGAGCTTGCCGGCGAGATCGCAGCCGGCCGGTTCCGCGAGGATCTGTTTTATCGGCTGAGCGTCGTTCCGATACGCGTACCGGCCTTGCGCGACCGGCGTGAAGACATTCCGTTGCTGGCGCGCCATTTCATGGCCCGTGCCTGCGAAGCGGCGCGACTGCAGCCGCGCGATTTCGGCGAGGACGCCATGGCGGCGCTGCAGGCCTATACTTGGCCCGGCAATGTTCGCCAGCTGCGCAATGTTATCGATTGGCTGCTGATCATGGCTCCCGGCGATGCGCGCGAGTCGGTGCGGGCCGACATGCTGCCGAACGAGATCACGGCCATCGCGCCGACGGTCGTCAAGTGGGACAAGGGGAGCGAGATCATGACACTGCCGCTGCGCGACGCGCGCGAGGTGTTCGAGCGGGAGTATCTCCTGGCACAGGTAACGCGGTTCGGCGGCAACATCTCGCGCACTGCCGCTTTTATCGGCATGGAACGCTCGGCCTTGCATCGTAAGCTGAAATCGCTCGGCGTGTTCGGCAACGAGCGGCCGCTCAAGATCGGCGCGTGACCCCCGGCGCTGTTGCATCCTTCGCCTACCGAACCCAAGAAACGCCCCAGCCGGTGGAGTCGTGATGTCGCGCATCGCCTATGTCGATGGCCAGTACGTGCCGCACCGCCTGGCCGCCGTGCATGTCGAGGATCGCGGCTTTCAGTTTTCCGATGGCGTATACGAGGTCATAGCGGTCAGAGGCGGGCGCCTTCTCGATGAGATACTGCATTTGCGGCGCCTGGATCGGTCGCGGTCCGAATTGGGTATCGCGGCGCCGCTGAGAGAGGCGGCGTTGAAAATCGTCATGCGCGAGGTCATCCGCCGCAATCGGGTGATGGATGGAATTCTCTATCTTCAGGTTACGCGCGGGTCGGCCCCGCGCGAACACGCTTTTCCCAAGGCCGCGACACCTACCCTGGTGGTTACCGCCCGCCGTGGGCGACCGCCCGACCCGCGTCTTGCCCGCGATGGGGTGGCAGTCATCACAATTCCCGACATCCGTTGGCAACGCTGCGACATCAAAGGCGTCGGGCTGTTGCCCAATGTGCTCGGCAAGCAGCGCGCCCGCGAAGCCGGCGCCTTCGAGGCTTGGCAGGTCGATGCCGGCGGCCGGGTTACCGAAGGCACGTCGACGAATGCGTGGATCGTGTCGCTGGATGGCGCCGTGATCACCCGTGCGCCCGACCATGCCATCCTGAATGGCGTAACCCGCCTGGCATTGGTCGACATTATCCGGCGCGAAGGCTACGAGCTGGTCGAGCGGCCGTTTACTGTGGTCGAAGCCAAAGCCGCGCGGGAGGCCTTCCTGACCAGCACGACAGCCGATCTGCTGCCGGTGATCGCGATCGACGGCGCCCGCGTTGCCGATGGCAAACCCGGCCCGCTCAGCCGCAAGCTGCGCGCCTGGTATTTCGACCATGTCCGTGCCGCCTGAACCGCAAGGAGCGCGGCCGGTACCGCCGCTGCGGCGTCCCCGCGCGATCCTGTTCGACTGGGACAACACCCTGGTCGATAGCTGGGGCACGATCCACGAAGCACTGAATTACCTGATGGCGGCCATGGAGAAGCCGATCTGGTCGCTCGCCGACACCAAAGAACGGGTCCGCCTGAGCCTGCGCGAAAGCTTTCCGATGCATTTCGGTGAGCGCTGGGAGGAGGCCCGCGACATCTATCTCGGGCGTTTTCGCCAGATTCACCTCGACCGGCTGACGCCACTACCGGGTCGCGAAGCGATGCTGCGCACGCTCGCCGATGAGGGCATCTTCCTCGGAGTTGTCAGCAATAAGACCGGCGAACTGCTTCGCCTCGAAGTGGCCCGGCTGGGCTGGACGGCGCTGTTCGGCGCGGTGGTCGGCGCCGGCGATTGCGCGGCCGACAAGCCGGCCTGCGACCCGGTGCATTTCGCGCTCGCCAAAAGCGGGATTGCCGCCGGCCCGGAGGTCTGGTTTGTCGGCGACACCGGCGTCGATCTTGAATGTGCTTACAATGCCGGGTGCACGGCTGTTCTGCTGGGGGTCGATGCCGGTGGAGAGGAGTTCAGCCGCTTCGTCCCGCACCTCGCGGCGGAGGACGAGGCCGGCCTGATTCGTGCCGTGCGGGACTTGTGATTCATGGCCGCGCGCCCATTTCGTGTCTGTCGATTCTCCGCTCGGTTGGAGGCGTGGCCCTATTTTTACGCAGCGCAACTCCATCGGCGGACAAGATCGAATGGGGGCAGGCCATGTCGTCCGAAAAATCGCAAAACGTCCAAGACGTGTTTCTGAACCATATTCGCAAGAACAAGACCCCGGTCACGATCTTCCTGGTCAACGGCGTGAAGCTTCAAGGAATTGTCACCTGGTTCGATAATTTCTGCGTATTGCTGCGGCGGGACGCCCACTCCCAGCTGGTGTACAAGCACGCGATCTCGACGGTGATGCCGGCACAGCCGATCCAGCTGTTCGAGGGCGGCAGGGAGATCGACGAACCCTGACCCGCACGGATACCTCTTCCCCCGACCCGCAGGACCTCACCGGCCGGGCGCTCGTCATCCACCCTGCTCGCAGGACCGCGCCAAGCCGCGACGCAGCGGATGCGCCGCGGCGCTCGCTCGAAGCGCGGCTCGACGAGGCCGTCGGGCTCGCCCGTGCCATTCGCCTCGAGGTCGTGCGGGCCGAAATCGTCCGCATCGCCCGCCCGGCGCCCGGCACCCTGCTCGGGCGTGGCACCGTCGAGAACCTTGCCGCCGTGATCGCGGAAAACGGCATTGGGCTCGTCGTGGTCGATGGCGCGGTAAGCCCGGTACAGCAGCGCAACCTCGAGCGCCGCTGGAATGCCAAGGTCATCGACCGCACCGGGCTGATCCTGGAGATCTTCGGGGCCCGCGCGCGCACCCATGAAGGACGCCTGCAAGTAGAGCTGGCGGCACTGACCTACCAGCGCTCGCGTCTCGTGCGTTCCTGGACCCATCTCGAACGGCAGCGAGGCGGCTTCGGCTTTCTCGGCGGGCCGGGGGAAAGCCAGCTCGAAATCGACCGCCGGCTGATTGGCGAGCGCATCGCAAGGCTGAGGCGCGAGCTTGAAGACGTCACGCGCACCCGCTCGCTGCATCGCGAGGCGCGCCGGCGCGTACCCTATCCGGTGCTGGCGCTGGTGGGTTATACGAATGCCGGCAAATCGACGCTGTTCAACCGGCTCACGCGCTCTGCGGTTGGTGCCGAGGACATGCTGTTCGCGACGCTGGACCCGACCATGCGTCGCCTCGATCTGCCTTCCGGCCGCAAGGCGATCCTATCCGACACGGTCGGCTTCATCTCCGACCTGCCTACTCACCTGGTTGCCGCCTTTCGCGCCACGCTGGAAGAGGTGACCGAGGCGGATGTCGTCGTGCATGTGCGCGACGCGCATCACCCGGACAGCGCCGCCCAGCGTGCCGATGTCTTGGCCGTGCTGGCCGATCTCGGCCTGAGCGGGCTCGATGCCGAATCCGAGGGGGGCGACGCCGACGGGCTGATCGAAGTCATGAACAAGATCGATCTGCTCGACCCCGCCGAGCGCACCACGCTTGCCAACCAGAGCCTGCGCAATACCGAGGTGGTCGCGCTCTCGGCCGCAACCGGGGAGGGCTGCGAGGCGTTGCTTGGGCTTCTCGATCGCCGGCTCGACCGTGAAAACCGGGCGGTGCGGCTTGATATTCCGCTAAGCGACGGCAAGACCCTGGCGTGGATCTACGAACATGGCGAGGTGCTCGGCCGCCGTGACGACAATTCGGCCGCCCACCTCTCGGTGCGCCTGTCGGACGCCGATCTCGGCCGCCTGCGGCACCGCCAGCGGCTGCATTAAACCGGCCGCCCTCGGGGCGGTTCGGGGCCGGCGAAAATGTGGGTATGCCCGTTGCGCCGGTCCGGCTTGAAGCCGAGCGCTTCCCAGAAGGCACCGCTACCGGCGGCGGCGTTGACCGCCACCGCGCGGCCGTCACGGGTCGCTCGTTCGAGTAACGCGCCGGCCAGCTCGCGGCCGATCCCGATTTGCCGGAATCGCCGGCGCACATAGAAGCGTCGCATCCGCAGGAGGGTGGGGTTGCCCGGGTCGGCCGTGAGGCCCCCGATGCCGGCCAGGCCGCCCTCCACCCGAGCGGCCAGCAGCGCCTCGCCGGGCTGATCGAAGCGGGTCGTGCCGCAGTTCCAATCGGCGGCGAGCCGTTCCAACATCTTGTAGCCTTCCGCTCGCGCTTCCGCTTGCAGCTCGCCGATCCCCGCAGGCAACGCCGCGATCACCGCTTCAAGCCGAACCGCGGCTCTCATGCGGTCTCACTCCCCTCACTCTCCTCGCCTTTGACCCGCTGCCACAGCGCCTCGAGCGCGTCGAGGTCGCGCGCAACGCGATGTTCGGCGGCGAGGGTCTCGACTCGGCGAAACCGGCGCTCGAATTTGGCGGTGGCGCGGCGCAGCGCGGTCTCCGGCTCGACATCGAGCTTGCGCGCCAGGTTGGCCGCGGCGAACAGCAGATCGCCGATCTCGTCTTGAAGCCGGTCGTGACCCGCCTCGCGGGCGATCTCGGTTTCGACCTCGGCGATTTCTTCGGCGAGTTTGGGAAGGACCGCGCGCGCATCCGGCCAATCGAAGCCAATCCGGGCCGCCCGGCGCGAAACCTTGGCCGCGCGTAACAGCGCGGGCAGGGCGAGGGCGACCCCGTCAAGCACGCTCGGAGTTGCGCCCTGAGCCGAGCGCTGCGCCCGCCGCTCTGCCGCCTTGTGCTCTTCCCAGGCCTCGTTCTGGGCCGCGGCGGAGGCAATCTCGGCATCGCCGAACACATGCGGATGTCGGCGCACCATCTTGTCGGCGATCGCCGCGGCCACGTCCTCGAAGCCGAACAGCCCGGCCTCCTCCGCCATGCGGGCATGAAAGACCACCTGCAGCAGCAGGTCGCCGAGCTCGTCCTTCAGCCCGTCCACGTCGCCGCGTTCGATCGCGTCGGCGACTTCATAGGCCTCCTCGATGGTGTAAGGCGCGATCGTCGCGAAATTCTGCTCGCGATCCCACGGGCAGCCGCGCTCGGGATCCCGCAGGCGCGCCATGATCGCGAGCAAACGCTCGATGGATCTGTTGCCCGGAGAACTCATTTCAATCCACCCACAAGCCACGGCCCTTGTGCCAGTCCTCGATCGACAGCGCCGGGTATTCGTCGAAGCAGTCGTCGCCAGGCCCGATCTGGGGTTCCACCCAGCTCGGCTTATAGCGCAGCATCAGGTGCACCCGCGCCGGGGGCTGCGGCAACTCCGTATCGATTGCAGATGCGAATGGGTGCACCAGATCCGGCCACGTCGGGTCGTAAAGCCACAACGCGCTGCCGCAGCGGCCGCAGAAGTGCCGTGCACCGGTGCTGAGCCGGCCGCCGATCGTCGCGTGCCAAATGCGCAGCTCGCCGCGGCTGGGCACCACGAGGCTCGATGCCAAACCCATGATGTTGATCGCATACCCGCCGCCGCTCGCCGTCTTGCGGCAGATCGAGCAATAGCACAGCTGATAGGGGTAGGGCGTGTGGCTGTCGAGCTTGAAGCACACTGCGCCGCACCGGCACGAGCCTTCGAGACGCATCGGCATCGCATTCACTCCATCAGCCGCTTGCGGAACAACCCTTCGGCAGCGGGCACCGGAATGTCGCATAATATATATTATGGAAATCACGCCAGTCGCTTGCGCATGAACACGCGATCGTACCCGGCCTCGCGACCGCGGCCGGTTTCCTCGTAACCGAGACGGCCATAAAGCGCGATGTTCTCGCTCATTTCCCGGTGTGTGTAGAGCCTCAGTTCGGAAAACCCGAGCCGGCGGGCCTCGATTTCGGCAAAGGCCATAAGCCGCCGTCCGATGCCGCGGCCTCGGCACTCCGGGCGCACGGCGATATTGTCGAGA
>Ga0213875_10000802_pt1 | contig 23498 bp, 26 predicted proteins | sample BarmaccomBMRX_R8_FD_160105 | JGI IMG/M metagenome (GOLD analysis project Ga0213875, IMG submission 160105) | Root-associated microbial communities from Barbacenia macrantha in rupestrian grasslands, the National Park of Serra do Cipo, Brazil - RX_R8 | ecosystem: Host-associated > Plants > Roots... | reverse complement strand
TGGTGATCTGCTCGATCATCGGGACGGCCGGGTCCAGCTCGGTCTGTGCGAGCAGATGGTCGGCCGCCTGCTGGTACACGGCTGCGAACAGGTCGCGTTTGGTCCGGAAGTGGCGGTAGAGCAATGCTCGGGAGATGCTGGCGTGCTCGGCAATCTGCTCCATCTGCACCGCGTCGTAGGGCTTAGCCGCGAACTCCCGAGCGGCAACGTCGAGGAGTTGGGCGCGGCGCTGGGCTGGATCGAGCCGACGGCGGGACGTCACCCTGTCAGCTTAGTTGACATCTGTCTACTACGGTCGTACCGTCAGTGTTAGTAGACCCGTGTCTACTAACAACGAGCGAGGTCGCCCTATGCAAGTTCAGCGCATCGCCGTCGAGCCGGCGAACGCCGCCAGCGCCCTGCCGCGGTCCGGCTACGTCGTTGCGTTCGAGCTCAGCCATCCGGCCGCCGATACCCGCTCGCCCGAGCAGTGGGCGCGCGCCGTATGGGACCAGGCCCCGCCGCCGGTGCGTCGACTCTTGCTGGCCGGGTGGCGGTTCGGCCTGGGCCTGCGGCTCAGCTCGCTGGACACGCCGACACATGTTCTGGGCTGGGCGGTGACCAGCACAACTGGCCGGGCGGTCGTCCTCGATGCCCGGTCCCGGCTGATGACCGCGCGCAATGTCGTCGAACTGCGCGGCACAAGGGTGCGGTGGACCACGTTCGTGCGCTTCGACAGGCGGCCGGCCGGCACACTGTGGTTCCTCGCTGCGCCTGTCCATCAGGTCATGATCCCTTACCTGCTGCGCCGCGCCGCAGCACGCGGTTGAACAGTCCTCGGCATGAGCCGCCGACAGTTGTCCCTCCCGAACGGTCCAGCCTCTTCCGGATGCCGCGGAGGCACCGAGTGGAGGCTGTTCCCAAAGATCGCTGGCGTTGGCGCAGGCGTGCCAGGCGCCCAGCTCGGCCCGATGCCATAACAGATAATCGGCGCGCGGCGTCCGCCCCAGGCGAGCAGCAGTGGATGAGCGCGTATTCGGCGTTAGGTGCGACCTGGCCACTGGCGGAAGGACGCCTCGGACGGCGAGCCATCGCGGTGTCTGGCACCGGCCGAGCTCGGGACGCTTCCACAAGGGCGTTCGGCACAATCATTGGCGCTGAGGAAAGGTGCGGGCGCGGTTGGCCACGGCGCGCCTGCGACGTAGTCAGACGTCCCCAGACGGCACGCGGTGTTGGTGCGTGTCCCGGGGGCGATGCCTAGCCTAAACTGCATGGATCAAGCTCTTTGGGCCGAAGAACTCGCGGGCAAGCTTCTTGAGGTGCCGCTGCCGCGACGGTGGGTGCACGTCCAGGGGGTGGCGGTGCGAGCCCAGTTCTTGGCACCGATCCTTGGCGATGACGCCGATCTGCTGGAGGCCGCGGCTTGGCTGCATGACATCGGCTACTCCCCCGAGGTGGCCGACACCGGGTTTCATCCCCTCGACGGTGCGCGATATCTGCGGGATGTACAGGGCACCGATCCAATGCTGTGCCGGCTGGTGGGCAACCACTCCTGTGCCTTTATCGAGGCGGAAGAGCGCGGACTCGATCACGAGCTCGCCGAGGAGTTTCCAGTTGCGGATCAGGAGCTCAGTGACGCCCTCACCTACTGCGATATGACGACTAGTCCCAGTGGATACCCGGTGTCCGTGGGTGCCCGCCTGGCTGAGATCAGGCAACGGTACGGTCCGTCGGATGTGGTTACCAGCTTCACGCAGAAGGCTGAGCCGGACCTTCTGGGGAGTGTCGCACGGATCAGCAGTCGGCTAATTGCTCATCACTCGGAGTCCTGGCGCCAGGTGCCTTAACCGGGACTTAGATGAGAACAGGGCTCACCGGACGGTCTAGGTAGTGCCCTATCCGCATGCGCATGGATCGGTCCATGGTGTAGGCGGTCACCTCCGAAGGCGGGACCCAGCGGACCTCGGTCGATTCGTCGCTCGGGGTCGGCATGCCGCCGGTGGGGCGAGCGGTCAGGAGGATGGAGAATTCCTGCCGCGCCTCGCCGTTACTGGTGTACAGGATGATGTGCTTCGGGTCGGTGTAGATCCCGACCAGGCCGGTGATCTCGCAGTCGATGCCGCTTTCTTCTTTGGTTTCGCGGATGGCTGCTTGGGTCATGGATTCGCCGAGGTCGATGGCGCCGCCGGGGACGGCCCAGTTCTCGTTGTCGGAGCGGCGGATCATGAGGATGTCGCCAACATCGTTCACGACGACGACGTTGACCGAGGGGACGAGGCTGTTCGCCTTCGGGGCCTCGGGATCGTCGTAGTAGTCAATCCTGCGGCCCATGGGTCACGCTCCCTCGTGTGGTGCCGCGCCGTCCCAGACGCGCTCGAAGCTCTCCAGGTACGTGCTGACCATGTCGCCGCCGGCCACTTTGCGGAGGTGGAAGACGGGGGCGTTGCTGGCCATCGTTCCCCAGATGTGGGTGTTGACCAGGAGCTGATCGTCGGCGCGGTAGATCGAGTTGTACAAGACCGTGCCGTGGAGGCGGATCTCCACGTTCTCGATCGTCTGCAGGCGCCGGAACAGGACGATGGAATTACGGACCTTGGCCGCCATCCCGTCGTCGATTCCCTCAGTTGCGCCTCTTTCTGACACGTTCGGGCTGTCGGGGTCGCCCAGCAGGATCCGGACTCGCGCACCGTTGCGGGCTCGCTCGCCGATCAGCCGGTGGACGCCGATGTCTTCGGCCATGAACATGCCTGAGTAGACGAGGACCCCTATTTCCTGTTCGGCTTGGGTGAAGAAATGCTCCCAGGTCTCCCGCGGAACCGACCAGCGGTGCGGGTAGACGGCGACGATTTCGCTTTGGGCCGCAGCGGCGATCTGGTCCTGGTCTAGCGCACCGGGCCAGATGAAGGACTCGTCGACGCCGAAGTATGCGGCCACCGAATAGCGGTGTCGCCGGTAGGGCACGCGCCCGGCGGTGATCCAGCGCTCAATGGTTTTGGGGTCGACCTCTACGTGTTCCGAGAGCTTGGCGGGCGTGACTCCTCGTTCCAGTAGGAGCGCGCGCAGCCTCTCGTTGGCCATTCCACCCATGCCCGCAAGACGTAAAGGACGGCATCACCCTAGTAGGGACGTCCCGGCACGTCCACCTTCCGTCCCGTTCCGTAGTCACTTCGTCCTACTCCCCCGGCGCATTCTGCAATGCGTAAACGACATATCGCCGCCGCTCCTGAACACCGGACGACGGCGCCGAGTGGAGGGAGTTCAGATGCACCCGCACCCCTACCTTCTTGCGGCACTTGCTGACAATCGGCGCCACCAATGCCCGTGCGGCGCGGCCGCCGAGCGGCCGAATGGTCTGTGCCGGAAGTGCCAGGCCCGCGTGCAGTGGCGGCGGAGGACCACCAGGACCAGCCGTCGTGTCGCCCGCCGTCTGGTCTCACGGCAGGCCCGGACCGGGGCCCAGGCACTTGCCCAGGCCATCCGCCTCGCCGGGAAGGGAGCTGAAGACTGATGCTGACCGCAGTGCTTTTCGTAGTTGCCGTTGCGGCCTTGATCGTCGTTCTGCTACTCGCGGTGGTGGTCGCCGGTATCCGCCAGGAGCCGACGGACGCCAAAATGACCAGCCGGGCACCCCGGCCCACCGCCGCCTTGGCCCGGCTCGTGCTCGGCGCGCACGTCCGCCGACCCGATTCGGCCGACGACGTCGACGGAAATCGATGCTCATGTCTGGTCGGCCAGGGCTCGGACGGAGAACGCCGGTGAGCCAGGCCAACGAGCGCCAGCTGCTGTCGGTCATGCCTCTGCACGCCATAACCACGCTGTATGGCGTGCAGGGGCTCCGGGACCGGTTCGCGCTGGAGACGGCCCGGCTCGCCGATCCGGCGAGCCGAGCCCGAGTGGACCGGGCGCTGGAGCTGGCGACCCGGCTGCATGCCGGCGACCGGCGTCAGCGCGAGCCGTACGTGAATCACCTGTTTCGCGTGGCTCTCCGGATCATGGTCCACTACGGCGTCTGGGATCCGGACGTGATCTGTGCGGCGTTGCTGCACGACGCGGTCGAGGACCACGCCGAAGATCTGTGCCCGACCGGGCGGCTGGGCGCTTTCCCACTGTTGGGCGCGGTTTACGGGACGCGGGTCGCGGACCTTGTGGCCGCGGTGACCAATCCGGTCTATGCGTCCGGGAGCGACCGGGACAGTCATTACCGCGAGCATGTCAGGGCCAGCCTGGACGCATTCCCGTGGGCGCGGGTCATCAAGCTCTCGGATTTCACCGACAACGGCGTCGGCGTGATCCACACAACCGGAGCGAAGGCCGTCCGACTGGCTCGCAAGTACGCCCCGCTGGTCCCGGCATTGGCGGACCTGGTTGCCCGGGCCGACACTCCCCTATCGGACGAAGTCAAGGCCCGCGTTCTGGCCCAGCTCAACAGCGCCACCGATCGTTTCAACGCGATCCTCGCGGCCGACTCCGGGGGACGGTGAGGCGCATTGGCGATCTCGATCTCGCTTGTCCTGCTGCTTGGCGTCGTGGTGTGGCTGCTGCACCGGTACGCGGGGCTCAAGCCGTGGCACGGCTTCATCTGCGTGCTGTTCGGCTTCTACCTGGCCACCACCAGCCTGGCACCTGAGATCCGGAACACCATCACCGCGATCATCCGTGCCCTGACCGGCCAGGGCTGACCATCGCGACCGGAGGAGGTGATCATCACGACCGAACCCAGAAAGCACACGGACGCTGATCTTCAGGAGGTAGCCAGCCGACACGACGCCACCGCGGCATTGGACACGATCTCCAACGCACTCGACATGATCCCGCTGCTCCTTTCCGAGGTTGGCGAACTCCGCGCGCGCCTGGTCCGGACTGCCGCCAACCTGCACAACCTGATCGCCGCGGCCCGGGCCACTCTCGGCGCCGCTGCGGACGGCGAGGACGACGCCCTGTTCTACCTGCGTGACGAGCTCGAAGCCCAAGGACAGCTGCCTGCTCAGGACCGCGAGCGACCGTGACGAACCGGCCATCGCGGAGTCAGCTCCGTCGTCGCGCCCGCCAGCTTCGTCGCGACGGCTTCCAGCCGACGATGTTCCTCAGCCCGGACCAGCCGCTCCCTGAAACCACCAGCGCATTCGTTGCCCATGTCCTGTGGCGGTACCGCTCTGAACTCGTCCCCTTGGTGGTCGCTGCGGGCATCGTGGCTGCAGCTTCCACGCTGCATCGCTCCCACCCCGGATGGTGGCCATGGCTGATCGCCGTCACCCTCGTCGATGCGGCTGTCCTGGCTCTGCCGGCGCCACGACGGCTGCGTAAGGAATACGCCGTCCTCGACCGGGCGGCAGAACGTTTTTACGCCGCAGCCGTCTCGGTAGTGGCGGGCGGATGGCTCGCGGCCGCGACCGCAATAGGGCCAGCAACTTCACCCATGCCAGCTGTGGGTGTCATCGTGGCCTTGCCCTGCGCCATTCCCTGGTGGGTCGACCGCCGACGCCGGGCCAAGGTCCGGCTCGCGCGGACCCTCGAGTCGTGGCCGGAGATCGCTCGGGCGGTCGGATTGGCCGGCTCGCAGGTCATGTCGGCGATGGTGGATCTGTGGGGGTGGCGGGCGCGGTTTCGGCTCGCCCGCGGCCAGACCATCCAGGACGTGATCGCGAAGATTCCCGCTATCGAATCCGGCCTCGGCACCTTCCGGGGCGCGGTGCGCGTCTATCCGACACCCGACAACCACGCCAACCGCTGCGAGCTGCGCGTTCTGGACACCGACCCGCACGCCAACGCGATTCCGTGGCCGGGCCCGTCGGTCACCTCGATCACCGAGCCCATTGAGCTGGGCCCGTTCGAGGACGCCGTTCCGTGCCGGGTCTCTTTCCTCCGCCGGCACGTCCTGTTCGGCGGGGCAACCGGCGCGGGCAAGAGTGGCGGCCTCAACGTGCTGATTGGCAACCTGTCCGCCTGTTGCGACGTGGTCCTGTGGGGCATCGATCTCAAGATGGGAATGGAGCTCGGCCCTTGGCTTCGCTGCCTTGACCGGCTGGCAACCACGCCCGATGAGGCCGGCGTCCTCTTGGCCGATGCGGTCGCCGTTCTCGAGGCACGAGCCGCAGTGCTGGCTGGCCGGGGCCAGCGCGTCTGGGAACCGGCCCCCGACATGCCCGCGCTCGTCGTCGTCATCGATGAGTACGCCGAGTTGGTCGACGACGCTCCGGAGGCGGTCGGGCAGGCCGACTCGATTGCCCGGCGTGGCCGGGCGGTAGCAGTCAGCCTGATCGCCGCCACTCAGCGGCCCACACAGAAGGCGATGGGGCAGGGAGCCGTGCGCTCTCAGATGGACGTCCGGATCTGCTTTCGGGTCCGGGAGCGCAGGGACGTAGACCTCATCCTCGGCCAGGGCATGCTGACCGCTGGCTGGCAAGCGAACGCACTCGACGCACCGGGCAAGTTCCTCGTGTCGGCCGCCGAGCACGACACACCCCGGCGGGCCCGTGCCTATCTGGTCACGGACGAAGCCGTGGCCAGCACCGCCAGCCTGCACGCCGACTTGCGACCGCCACTCGACGAGATCTCGCAGCAGGCAATCGAGGGACGAGTAGGGACCGCCTCAGCCACCGGTGCAGTTGGCCAGGCAGGTGGATCGGGCCACCCTCCGCCAGCCACTGAGGATCAGCACAGCAGGGCAGACGACCCCGAAGCAATCTTGTGGGCTGCGCTGTCGCTGGCCCCTGACGAGGGCACCACGGCGCCTGAGCTCATGACCGCGACCGGTATGAGCCGGCCATGGATCTACCAACGGCTGCGCCGGCTCGCCGAGCAAGGCCAGGTGATCCAGGTCAGCCACGGACGGTGGCGGGCGACCAGCAGTGACGATACGTAATTGTCTATGTCTATGAGCCTCGCACGCGTCTGCACGTAAGGGGCGAAAAGGTCCGTAGACAAAGACATAGACAATCACGCCGAGTGACGCAACGAGAGGAGACGCCCGGGAGAAGCCACGACCAGGAGGAGGTGATCAACCGTTGCAGGCCTACACCGTCGAGCAGGTGGCGAAGATGTTGAACGTCGGCCGGGACAAGGTCTACTACCTGCTGCGCACCCATCAGCTACGCAGCCTCAAGATCGGCAAGTCGCGCCGAATCACCGAGGAGCACCTGGCCGAGTTCATCGCCTCACAAGAAGATGCAGCTTGACAAAAGGGACGCCTAGGGACGTCTTACCGTAGAGTCGGAGGAGGACCGGATAACCGAAAGGAGCTGAACCTATGGGCACACCATCACCATCCAGGCCGAAGAAGCGCCGGGAGCGTGGCGATGGCGGCATCTCGTGGGACAAGACCAACAAGTACTACGAGGGCTCGATCTCCCTCGGCTTCGACCGCGACGGCAAACGCCTCCGTCGGCGCGTCCACGCCAAGACCAAGGCCGAGGTCAAGGAAAAGCTTGATGCGCTTCAACAGGAAATCAGCGCCGGCATCGAAACCCCGGCGACCTACACCGTCCAGCAGTGCGTCGCGGACTGGCTCGACTCACTAGAACTTGATCCGTCGACTGTGGCTGGCTACCGCAGTCAGGCGGAGACGTGGATCTATCCGAGCATCGGCGCGACGAAGCTAAAGGACTTCAAAGCCGTTAACGCGGACCGCTTCTTCCGGGATGCCGCCTCGACGCTCAGTCGGGCGTCGCTTGCGAAGATGAAAGGCACGCTGACGCGCTCGATCCGGCGGGCGCAAAAATACGATCTCATCGGCCGGAACGTTGTTGAGCTCATCGACCTGCCAAAAGGTCAACCCGGAAGACCGTCCAGGGCCATGAGCGAAGAACAGGCAGGCAAGGTCCTCCAGGCTGCGAACGGCCAGCCAATCGGGTACGTCAAGGTAGTCAAGGTGAGCCATAGCCGATACGCGGCGACCCACGCGGCCATGGCGACAGGTGACGTGGCTTGTGGAACGCAGCCACGCGGACAAGTTCCCATCACCGAGATTGGCACCGATCTAGGTGCGGTTTCCTGCCGTACCTGCCGCGCGGAGCTTGGTGTGGACGATCGTGTCAGCGAAGCGCGCCGTCTCGAAGCACTTTTCGTACTAGCGATCACACTCGGCCTTCGCCCCGGAGAGCTACGCAAGCTCTCCTGGGATCACGCGGATCTCGGGAAGGGAGTGATCCACGTGTGGCGGTCAGCGAGCCGCACCGGAGAGGTCAAGACGATGAAGTCCAAACGCTCCCTCGTCCTACCTGGACGCGCGGCAGCCGCATTAGTGGCGCACCGGAAGCTGCAGGCCGCCGAACGACTTGCTGCCGGACCCGCCTGGCAGGACCACAACCTGGTCTTCTGCCGCGAAGACGGGAGCATGTACAGCAAGGACGCGCTCAACTGGCGGTTCAGCAAGATGACCCGGCGCGCCGGGATCGGCCACTGGCACGCCCACGAAGGGCGGCACACCGCGGTGTCGATCATGAGCAGCAACGGCGTGCCGCTACAGGACATCAGCGACACGGTGGGCCACAAGTCCACCCACGTCACCGAGACCGTCTATCGGCACGTGATCGTGCCGGCCATCCGTGGCGGCGCGAGCGTGATGGACACCGTCTTCGGCGATGCAACAACAAACGCAGATGGCGGAGAGGACGCGGCAAATATGCCGTAGTCCCTTAGTTAGTCCCTGGATCAAAAGATCGAGGTCCGGAAAGCCAGTGGAGCTATGGGGATTCGAACCCCAGACCTCTTCCATGCCATGGAAGCGCGCTACCAACTGCGCCATAGCCCCTTGCGGTACCGGTAGAGCTTAGCGCATGTTCTGAGTACCTGCGGCCATCGTCAGCGGCCCGGGTTAGCGACGGGGTGCGGGCCAGTCCTGGTCGGCTTGGTGGTTGCGCTGGTACTCGGCTCGTTCGCGCAGGCTGGGGGAACGCGGTCCGGTAGGGCCACTAGGGCCAGTAGGGCGGATCGAGTCGAAGTAGCGGCGGCTGGGGGTGCTCCACAGCAGGGTGACCGAGATCGCGCCGACCACCCATTCGAGGGCGGCGAAGGCGCCGGCGACGGCGGTGGCCTCGCCGCGGGCGGTGAGGTTGATCGCGATCAGGGTGGCCAGGGCGAACAGCAGCGTGGAGATCGTGCGGGCGCGGCGTTCGCCGCGGCGGGTGACGCGGGCCATCCACAGCCACAAACCAGTGCCGAGGCCGCCCAGCACGATCATGGTGAACGCGGCGGTACCGAGCGAGGAGCTGATGTAGGACGAGCTGGCGTTGGGGTTCTGCTGCTCGATCAGCACCCGCAGGCTGTGCAGGGTGGCAAGGCCGGACACCAGGCCGAGGAGGGCGACCCCGGCCCCCGTGTACATGAACTTCGAGGCGCTGACCACGGTCTGCGGGAGCGGCAGGCGGCCCGCCGGGGAGTTGCGGGGGCTGGTGGCGACGCCGTTGCGCGGGCGCGGGCCGGTTGGGCCCGCCGGGGCGCGGGTGGTACCGGAGGTTCGCGGTCCGTTTGGGGACCCTGAGGCACTTGGGGCGCCCGGTACGCGGGGGTTGCTGGAGGTGCCGGTGATCCGGGGGTTGCTGGAGCTGCGCGGGCCGTTGGTGCTGCCCGGGCCGGTGGGCCCGCGGCGGGCACCGGACGCCCGATTCGGGCCGGACGACTTGCCGGGCTGGGGGCGAGCCCATTCCGGGGGAACGATGCCAGCGTCGGCCGACGGCCGGGCATCCGCGGCGGCGGGCCGCGCGGGCGACTGGCCCGGGGCCCCGGACTGTGACTGGCCTGCGGCCGCTGGTCGGCCCGGGGCGGGCGACGGTGAGCCGGATCCGGGCGCCGGGGACGGCGGACCCAGGGCGGCCTCCGCTTGCGTGCCCGCTTGGGCCGCGCTGGCCAGGGTGGGCCACCAGGACTCGGTGAAGTCGCCCAGGTTGCCCGCGGACAGCGTGCGGCAGGTCTCGATGATCTGGGCCGGGTCGGGGCGCTGGGCCGGGTCCTTGGCCAAGCAGGCGGCGACCAGGTCGTGCACGCGGGCGGGGCAGCCGGCCAGGTCGGGGGGCTCGTTGAGCACCCGGTGCATCAGCGCGGCCGGGTTCCCTTCGCCGAACGGGACCCGGCCGAGCAGCGTGAACGCGGTCAGCGAGCCGAGCGCGAACACGTCCAGGGCGGGGGTGGCGGTGTTGCCGCGGATCTGCTCGGGCGCCATGTACTGGGGCGATCCGACCCGGATACCGCTGCCGGTCACGCTGGTGGACTCGGCCGCGCGGGCGATGCCGAAGTCGATGACGCGGGGACCGTCGGGGGCCAGCAGCACGTTGGAGGGCTTGAGGTCGCGGTGCACGACCCCGGCCGCGTGAATGGCCTCAAGGGCCTCGGCGATCCCGGCCACCAGCCGGATCACGGTCTCGACGGGCATCGGGCCGTGGTCGGTGACCGCCCGCTGCAGGGACGGGCCGGGGACGTAGGCGGTGACCAGCCAGGGCGGGGTGGCCTCGGGGTCGGCGTTCAGCAGCTCGGCGGTATAGAGGCCACGGACCCGCTGGGCGGCCGCGATCTCCTGCCGGAACCGGGTGCGGAAATCCGGGTCGTCGCCCAGCTCGGGCCGGACCACCTTGAGCGCGACGCGACGGCCACCGGGCGTGGACGCCAGGTAGACCCGGCCCATCCCGCCGGCCCCGAGCCGGGCACGCAGCCGGTAGCCACCGATCTCAGCCGGGTCTTCACCGCTCAGAGGCTCCATAGCCGCCGCCAGCTCCCTCGCGCCAACTGCCTACCTTCCACTCTGGCACATACGATTCGGTTGCTAACACCACCAGTCGCCATCATGCCTCGCCAAGACCGCAAAAGCCGTGATCCGCGCTGGTCAGGGGGTGTGCCCGAGCACGGGCCGCACCGAATAATTAACCAGATCGGCGCGCCGCGGCCGGTGACCGACGGGTCCGGGGGCGGGATCCTCGCGATTCGCACCCTGGTTCGTGCTACCCAGATCGCCCGCGCGTAGCCTCGTCGCATGCTCATCCAGGTCATCTCCAGCACCACCCGTGAAGGCCGGTTCAGCGAGCGGGTCGCCACCTGGGTGACCGGGCAGCTGGCCGGCCGCGACGACTTCGACGTCGAGCTGGTCGACCTGCGGGACTACCCGCTGCCGTTCTTCGACGGGGTGGCGCCGGCCCGCGCCCCGCGCGAGTACGGCCACCCGGAACTGGAGCGGCTGGGGCGGCGGCTGGACCGGGCGGACGGCTACATCGTGCTCACGGCCGAGTACAACCACGGCTACCCGGCCGTGCTCAAGAACGCGATGGACTGGACGTTCGTGGAGTGGCGGCGCAAGCCGATGTCGTTCGTGGGCTGGGGCCAGGTCGGCGGGGCCCGCGCGATCGAGCAGCTGCGGCTGGTGGCGGTGGAGTTCGAGATGGCACCGCTGCGGCACGCGGTGCACATCCTGCCCCCCATCACGGCCGAGGCCCGGCAGGCCGAAGATCCCGGCGACGTGTCGATGTTCGCGCCGCTGGAGCCACGGCTCAAGCTGCTGGCCGACGATCTCGCCTGGTGGGCGGGGGTGCTGGCGGCGGCCCGCTAGCTACCGAGGCGGCTCGCTGGCGGCTGAGATTGACACCGTGACCAGCGATCGGGAACAGTGACTTTCACCAAGTTGACCGGACAACGGACGATTGTCCGCTGTTAGCCAGGTCCCGCGAAGGAGCGAGCCATGACTGAGTTCGAAGCTGGGCGGCCGGTGGTCCTGCGCGGCGGGACCGTGCTGCCGATGGACGCGGGCCGCTCGGTCCTGTCCGACACCGACGTGCTGGTCAGCGGGGACACGATCGCGGCGGTGGGCCCGCACCTGAGCGTGCCCGACGGCACCGCCGAGATCGACGCGACCGGCGGGATCGTGATGCCGGGCATGATCGACACCCACCGGCACATGTGGCAGACCGCGATGCGCGGGTACGGCGCCGACTGGACGCTGACCCAGTACTTCGTTTTCTACTACCTGGAAAACGGCAGGCACTTCCGGCCCGAGGACGTACACGCGGGCAACCGGCTGGCGGCCCTCGAGGCGATCGACGCCGGCGTCACCACCTGCGTGGACTGGTCACACGGGCTGCAGACGGTCGCGCACGCGGAGGCGGCGGTGGACGCGCTGCGGTCGGTGCCGGGCCGGTCCGTGCTGGCCTACGGGAACATTCAGCAGGGCCCCTGGGAGTGGGCCACCTCGCCCGAGTTCCGCGCGTTCGCGCAGGCCCGGATGGACGAGCGCGACGACATGCTCGGGTTCCAGATCGCGTTCGACGTCACCGGCGACCCGGCCTTCCCGGAGAAGGCGGCCTACGAGGTCGCCCGCGAGCTCGGCGTCCCGGTCACCACCCACGCGGGAGTGTGGGGGGCCACCAACGACGACGGCATCCGGCTGGCGCACGAGGCCGGCTTCCTGAACGAGTCCAGCATCTTCGTGCACGCCGCGACCTTGTCGGCCGACTCCTACCAGCGGATCGCCGCCTCCGGCGGATCGGTGTCGGTCTCGACCGAGAGCGAGCAGAGCGCCGGCCAGGGCTACCCGCCCACCTGGGCGCTGCGGGCGCACGACATCCCGGTGTCGCTGTCGATGGACACCAGCGTGTGGTGGAGCGGCGACCTGTTCTCGGCCATGCGGACCACGCTCGGGGCCGACCGGTCGCGCGAGCACCTGGAGGCGCACGCCAGGGGCGAGACCGTGACCAACGCCAGCCTGCGGGCCGACCAGGTGGTCGAGTGGGCGACCCGGGGCGGGGCGCGGGCGCTCGGCCGCGAGTCGTCGCTGGGCAGCCTCGAGGCCGGCAAGCAGGCCGACGTGGTGCTGCTCAAGAACGACTTCTCGCCGGTGTCGTTCCCGATCCTGTACCCGTACGGGCACGTGGCGTTCCAGGCCCAGCGCGGCGACGTGCACACCGTCATCGTCAACGGCAACGTGGTCAAGTCCGAGGGCCGGCTGACCGGGGTCGACCTGGGCGCGGTGCGCCGCGAGGTCGAGTCGACCGTGGATCACCTGCGGTCGGTGATCGGCGAGGAGGCGTGGGCGCAGGGCATGCACCCGGAGATCCCGGAGACCAAGGTCATGGACAACCCGTACACCTACACCGACTACCGGAGCGGCTCCACGCACGGCCACTGAGGCCGGCCGGGTCAGGCGCCGAGCGGGTACCGGATTTCGACCAGCTGGCCGGCCGCCGTGCGGAGCTTGCCGTTGTCCCACAGGGCGGGCTGCTGCTTCCCGTTGACCGTTACCGAGTAGGACTGCGGGCAGGCGCCGAGCATGACGACGGCGGACGGGCCGGCCGCGGCCGGGGTGAAGCGCAGCGTGTACACGGTGGCCAGCGGGGCGCAGCTCATCCCGCCCACCACGGACGGGGGCGCGGGGACGCCGGCGTTGATGATCGATGTCAGCCGGGCGATGTCGGCCGACGCGGTGAACGTGCGCGTGGTCACGCCCGACCGCCAGGGCTGGGCGGATATCGTCACCGACCGGAAGCCGGCCGAGTTCAGGTGCTCAGCTGCGGTCCTGGTCGGCAGCCAGGCGGTCTGCGCGTGGACCGCGATCAGGATCGTGCGGCTGGAAAGCGGGACGAGCGTGACGCCGAACTCGGCCACGTCGATGCCGGTCTCGGGAGCGGGCAGCACGGCGACACCGCTCTCGCCGGGTGCCAGCGGGCCGCCCTTGAGCGGGGTGCGGGTGAGCAGGGCGGTCCACGCTGATTCCGGCTGGGCCGGCGCCTGGAGGGTTTCGGTGACGCGGACCCAGCCGGTCGGGAGCGGGGGCTGTGGCTGGTTCAGCGGCGGGGGCAGCTTCTGCAGATGAACCGGCCTGGTCCCGGGCGGCGGCCGGAGCTCACCGACGAGGTGCCAGGCGAGCGAAAGCGCCCGGTCGCGGAGCGGCTGGGCCTGCGCTGCTGGCACGGTGCCGGGCGGCGACTCATGGCTGGATGGTGCCGCGGCCGCTCCGCAGCCGGTGAGCAGCACGGCGGCCGTCGCCACGGCCAGCCATGCCCGCATCGGATGCCTCCCTCGTACCGTTCTACCCCGGTTGGACGCTGGGCGGACCCGGCGGGATGTATTCGGCGTTGCGGTCGACGGTGCGGTAGATGGCGTCGGCGACCGGGCGGCGGATCTCTTCGGCGATGTGACCGAGCAGGCCGGCGCAGCGGGCCAGCAGGACCACGCCGCGCAGCAGGTCGAGCGGCAGGCCGAGGTCGGCCAGGGCCGCGCCGCTGACGCCGGCGCCGTTGAGTGGCAGCTGCTTGCCGAGGATCTTGGGGTGCACCCGGCCGATCGCCTCGAACAGAGCCAGGTGCGGGCCGTACAGATCTTCCTGGTGGGCGATGGCGATGATCCGCGGGGTGCGCGGGTCGCCCTGCTTGTGCACCGGGTGGCCGAGGCCGGGCACGAACTTCCCGGCCGCCTTCTGGTCGGCGACGGCTTGCTCGGCCAGGGCGTCCCAGGCCGCCGCGTCGTCGCCATCCGGGAGCGGGTCCGGGGTGGCGGCCAGCACGCCGGCCAGGAACCGGCCGGTGTCCTCGGTGACGCCCAGGTAGCGGGAACCGCCGCCGAGCAGGCCGGCCGCCAGCGCGCCCTGGATCGAATCGGGGGCGCTCAGGTAAGTGAGCCGGGCGGCGATGGCGGTCGGGGTGAACCCGTGGTCGGCCAGGCCGATCAGCACCGCTTCGAACAGCCGGGTCTGCCGGGGGGTGGGCCGCTCCAGCGTGATCAGCCAGTAGGCCAGCTCGCCGAAGCTGACCTGGCCCATCAGGTCGCCGGCGACGTCCTGGCCGAGCAGGCTCATGGTCGTGCCCTCGGACGTGCCGAGCGAGGTCGGGAACGACGGACCCTCGGTCACTGGTTGCCTCCTTCGCGCGGGGTGCCGAGCCAGGCGCGGATCGCGTCGCCGTCGGCGTTCAGTGGCGGGGGCGGCAGCTCGTGCCGGGCCGGGGTCTTGGAGAACCGGATCGGGTTGCGGACGGTGGGGATGTCACCGGCCAGCGCGACCGGGTCGAGGCCGAGGCTCTCGGCCAGCTCGACCCCGCCCTTGACGTCGTTGATCGGCCCGCAGGCGATGCCCGCCTCGCTCAGCAGGCCGAACCACTCCTGGGCGGACCGGGCGGCCAGCTTTTCCAGCAGCAGCGGGCGGAGCTCCTCGCGGTTGACGTTGCGCAGCCCGACCGAGCTGAACCGCTCGTCGTCGGCCAGCTCGGGGGCGCCCAGCACCTCGGTCAGGCGGCGGAACTGACGGTCGTTGCCGGCCGCGATGATGAGGTCGCCGTCCCCGGTGGCCAGCGGCTCGTAGGGGAACAGGGACAGGTGGGAGTTGCCCATCCGGCGCGGGATGACCCCGCCCGCCACGTAGGCCGAGGACTGGTTGACCATGGCCGACAGCGCGCTGGAGAGCAGGTTCGTCTCGATGTGCTGGCCCTCGCCGGTCAGGTCCCGGTGGTGCAGCGCGGCCAGGATGCCGAGGGCCGAGTGCAGCCCCGTGAACACGTCGAACACCGAGATGCCGGACCGGAACGGCGGGGTGTCGGGGCCGCCGGTCAGGCTCATCAGCCCGGACACGCCCTGGGCGAGGATGTCGTAGCCGGGCAGCGACGCGCCCTTGCCCGCCCCGAACCCGCTGATCGAGCAGTAGATGACGGACGGGTTGGCGGCGGCCACGCTGTCGTAGTCAAGGCCGAAGCGCTTCAGTCCGCCCGGTTTGAAATTCTGGATGAAAATGTCCGCCCGGGCCGCGAGTTCGCGCGCCGCCGCGTTGTCCTCCTCGGCGGCGAGGTCGAGGGCGATCGAGCGCTTGTTGCGGTTGACGCCGAGGAAGTAGGTGCCGACGCCGTCGCGGCGGGGCGGTACCCACTCGCGGGTGTCGTCGCCGGACGGGCTCTCGACCTTGATCACGTCGGCGCCCAGGTCGGCCAGCATCATCGTCGCGTACGGGCCGGCCAGGACCCGGGAGAAGTCGGCGACCAGGATTCCGGACAGTGGTCCCCTTGGCTGGGGTCCCTCGGGCTGGTCGACGGGCTCTTGGTTGACTGTCACCTGCGCGCCTGCTCCTTGACCGCTATACGGACACTTGTCCGTTCATGCTATCGCCCGCCGCCACCTCGGCGTGCGGGCGGGACTGCCAGAGCGCCCAGTCGGCCGAGATCTCGCTGGCCGCCCGGATCAGCCGCGGCAGGTGCTCGTCGACCAGGGTGGCCACGCTGGTCTCGGCCGCGTGCACGGTGACGTTCATGGCCGCCCGGACCTCGCCACAGCCGTCGCGGACCGGCACCGCGACCGAGCGGATGCCGGGCGCCAGCTCCTCGTCGGCCAGCGCCCAGCCGCGCGCCCGGACCGTGCGCAGTTCGTCGTCGATGGCCCGGCGGTCGGATGGGGCGGCGAGCGGCAGGCCGGAGCGGCTGGGCTCGGCCAGGGTGGCGGTCAGCGCGTCGGCGTCCAGCGCCGCCAGCAGCACCTTGCCCTGGGAGGTCTGAAGGGCCGGGAACCGGGTACCGATCACCACCCGCAGCGTGATGATCCTGGGGACCGAGACCCGGGCCACGTAGACGATGTCGGAGCCGTCCAGCTGGGCCATCGAGGACGACTCGCCGGTCTGGGCGACCAGCGCCTCCAGGTGCGGCCGGGCCACCTCCCAGAGGCCGAGCGAGCCGACGTAGGCCAGGCCGAGGCTGAGGACCTTGGGCGTGAGCGTGAACCGGCCGTCGGTGACCCGGACGAAACCCAGCTCCGCCAGGGTGAGCAGCAGCCGCCGGGCGGTCGGGCGGGCCAGCGCGGTCCGGTCGGCGATCTCGGTCAAGCTCATCCGCGGATGCCGGTCGTCGAAGCAGGCCAGCACGTCCAGGCCCCGCGCCAGGGCCTCGACGAAGTCCGGCCCGGTGCCGCGTCCGGCCATGCACACCTCCCGCGGCGGGTTGTCCGGTTCCGCTATCGTCGCACAGCTAGCCGCCGTTGAACGGACAACTGTACGCTAGCGCCGGTACGACCGAGTTGAGGAGATGGTCCATGGCGGAACTGGTCGCGATCCTGGCCACCACGCACCACCCGTTCTTCTACACGACGAGCAAGCTGCCGCCGGCCGAAGCGCCGCCGTTCGCGGCCGAGTGGGTACGCAAGGTGGAGGCCTACCGGGAGACCTTGACCCGGGCCCGCCCGGACGTGCTGGTCATGGTCGGCTCCGACCACTTCCACCAGCTCTGGCTGGACAACATGCCGCAGTTCCTGGTGGGCAAGGCACCGTTCTACGACGCCAACTACTACAACGAGGAACGCGAGTTCGGGCTGCCCAAGCTGCTGCTGACCGGCCACGAAGAGCTGTCCGCGCACATCCTCCGGGCTGGCCTGGACGCCGGCTTCGACTTCGCCTTTTCCAATGAACTGCGGGTCGACCACTCGATCACGTGCCCGATCTTCACCGTCCGGCCACAGAATGACCTGCCGGTGGTACCGATCTACACGAACATCTTCGCGCCGCCGCTCCCCCGGCCCGAGCGGTTCGTCAAGCTCGGCCAGACGCTGCGGGAGATCATCGACGGCTGGCCCAGCGACCTGCGGGTGGCGGTGATCGGCACCGGGCACCTGTCGCTGGAGCTGGGCGGGCCCCGCCAGTTCGGTGAGCACGGGCCGGATCCGGAGTTCGACGCGCGGGCGGTCGAGTGGATCGGGAATGGCGACCTCGACGGCGTGCTGGCCAACGTGACCCTGGACAGCCTGCACTCCCCCGGCAACGCCACCCACGGGTTCATGGACTTCATGCTGATGATGGGCGTCGCGGGTTACCACAAGGCCGACTACGCCGACCACCTGGACCTGTTCCACACGATGGAGGCCTACTTCACCTGGTACCCGAACGGGACGCGGGGGTTCGAGGACGAGGCGGGGATTCGCTGATGAGTAAGTACCTGCTGGACAAGTTCCTGTTCACCATCGACCGGGACCCGGACCTGGTCGAGCGCTACCGGGACGACCCGGCCGGCACGGTCGCCTGGTGGGAGGCCGAGCAGGCCAACCAGATCCTCAACTGCATCGCCGGCGAGGCCACCACCTGGCTGGCGTTCACCGAGGAGGAACGGGACGCGCTGTCGGTGCAGGACCACGTGGCCCTGTTCCAGCTCGGGGCGCACCCGTTCCTGACGCTGACGCTGTGGATCGCGATGTTCGAGCGCGACCACCCCGAGCCGCTCGGGATGCAGCGCGACTACGCGGTCCGGCTGTCGCACTTCAACCTGCCGTATCCCGACATCACGACCTGAACCGGGTCCTGGTGACCGCCCAGAGCAGCAGGGCCAGCAGGGACAGGCCGCCGCCGGTGGCGGTGATCGCGGTCCAGCCGCCGGCCGACCACAGCAGCGAGGCGGCCAGCGAGCCGAGGGCGGCGCCGACGAAGTTGCCGGCCACGTAGGCGGTGTTGATCCGGCTGCGGGCCTCGGCCGACAGCGCGAACGCCCTGGTCTGGTTGAGGATGCGCTGGGCCTGGGTGCCGACGTCGAGCACGATCACCGCGGCCAGCAGCCAGCCCAGCGAGACCTGGCCGAGCTGGCTGAACACCCACGCCAGGACCGTGACCGCCCAGGCCGCGCCGGTCGCGGCGTTGGACCAGCCGCGGTCGTGCAGCCGCCCGGCGCCCTGGGCGACCAGCGCCCCGACCAGGCCGGCCAGGCCGAACAGCCCGATGACGCCGGTCGAGTAGTGATAGTGCGGGTCGCTCAGCAGGAACGTCAGCGCCGTCCAGAACAGCGTGAACGTGGCCATGCTGATCATGCCGAACACCATCAGGATGCGCAGCCGGGCCTCCTGGCGGACCAGGGTGACGACCGAGCGCAGCAGCGACCCGTAGCGGGCGGTGGTCTTGGGCGGCAGGGTGGGCGCCTGCCGTCCGATCAGGGCGGCGAGCACGACCATGATCGCGGCCGCCAGCACGAACACCGTCCGCCAGCCCGCGACCTGGGCGATCAGCCCGCCGATGATGCGGGCCCCGAGGATGCCGGTGAGCACGCCGCTGAACACGATGCCGAGCACCCGCCCGCGCGAGCTTTCCTCGGCCAGGTCGCCGGCGAACGGGGTGAGAATCTGGCCGGAGACCGTGGTCACGCCGACCAGCATCATCGCCACCGCCAGCACCGCGAAGTTGGGCGCGACCGCGCACAGGACCAGGGCCAGCGCCGAGGCCAGCATCATCAACGGGATCAGCCGCCGCCGGTTGCGGACGTCGCCGAGCGGCACGATCAGCACGATCCCGCTCGCGTAGCCGACCTGGGTGGCGGTCACCAGCAGCCCGGCGGTTGAGTTGCTGACGTGCAACGATGCGGCGATCACGGCCAGCAGCGGCTGGACGTAGTAGAGGTTCCCGACCGCGGCCCCGCCCGCCACCGCGAACAGCAACGTCAGCGCCGGGGTCATGCGCGGGGCCGGGCCCGACGGACCGGATGGGGCCGAGTGGCCCGGCTCGGTGACGGTGTCGAAGGCTCAGCCCGCCAGCGGGACGGGGTCGGTGGCCAGGGTGGCGGCCAGTTCGGCGTTGCGAGTGGCGAACTCGGTCCAGGCGGGCGGGGTGGCGGCCAGGTGCGGGGCAGCTTCGGCGGGTTCGCAGGCCCGCTGGTCCCAGTGGGACAGGGCGGCTACCAGTTCGGCGCGGGCCTGGGCGACGGCGGCGGGGTCTTTGTGCAGCACGGCCGCCAGGGCCTCCAGGTCCTGGTCGGCGGCGGCGGTGGCTGGATGGCGGCCGCGGGCGCGGGCCAGGTCGAGATGCAGGCCGCGCGCTACGGCGCTGGCATCAGCCGCCGGCCGCAGCCGGTACAGCGCCGCGACCGCCTGCCGCGCCCGTACTCCGCCCAGGTACGGTCCGAAATACTGAAAAGGGAGCCCGGGTTGCGGCCGGTAGACGACGGCCAGCGGCGTTCCGGCCGGCCGGCGGCTGAGCCGGATGTAGACCTGGCTCTCCTGCCCGCCCGGGGTGCGATTCCAGCGGGGCAGGGATGCTCGCAGCAGGTTGCGTTCCAGCCAGGCCGCTTCGTGGACGGAGTCGCAGGCCACCGCCTCGATCCGCGCCACCTGAGCCACCATCCGGACCAGGTGGCGCCGGTCGCGCAGGTCCGACCAGTACGAGCCGACCCGCTGCCGCAGCGCGGTGGCGCGGCCGATGTAGAGGACCCGGTCCCGGGCGTCGCGGAACCGGTAGACACCGGGGCCGGACGGGAGGCGCCGCACGGCTGGGGGGCGCGCGGCGGTGGTCACTTGTCCCAGTATGCGCGGCCCGGCATCCGCTCGATGACGCTGGGCAGGTCAAAACGCGCAGGTCGACGCAGCCAGGCGGGTCACTGGGCGGCAACGAAAGCCAGGACGCAAAGGGAAGGCGCTGAGCCCTTTTGACCGGAGATATTTTTTTGGTCATGCTTTTGACTATGACCACGCTGCCGCTGGGTGAGGTGAAGGCACACCTGTCCGAGCTTGTAGGCCGGGTTCACGACCATCACGAGCGCGTTACCGTCACGGTCCACGGTCACCCGTCCGCCGTTCTGGTCGCGACCGAAGATCTTGAGCAACTCGAAGAGACCCTGTCGATCTTGCGCGACAGTGAAACCGTACGCCGACTGGCCCAGTCCGATTCTGAACTGGCCCGGGGCGAGGAAGTCACGGCTGAGGAGCTGGCTGAAGACATGCAGCGGCGCTTGGGTAAGTGACCGGTCCAGAGCCGGATTCGCCCTACCGCCTGAGAACGACGCCCACCGTGCGGCGGGCCCTGACGGAGACTTTGCCTGAGTCAGTGGCGGCGGCCGCCTACGAGTTCATGATCGGGCCGCTGCTGGATCAGCCGTACCGAGTCGGCAAGCGTCTGCTACCGCCGCTCGACGACCGGTTTTCCGCCCGGCGGGGCACGTACCGGATCATCTACCGCATCGACGACCATGCGCACGTGGTGACGGTGGTCGACGTGGGTCACCGCCGGGACATTTGCCGGACCTGAGCGCCCCGGATGAGTCTGACCGTGGAAACAGAGTGACCGGACATGAAGAACTATCCGCTTTTTGATGTGCGCGTCAGCACACCAGCGCTCGAGCTGTGCAGCGCCACCGGCGAGCTGCTGGATCAGCTCACGGATGTCGTACGCGCGGGCAAGACCGATGCCAGCCCGGCCCCGTATGACGACTCAGGTGAGGGGCTTTTTGAAGTAGGTGGCGGACTCGTCGTAGGCGAGGGCGCGGTAGAAGGAAGCGGCGCGGCGGGTGGCGAGGGCGACGTAGGCAGCGTGGCGGGTGCGGGCCCAGGTCTCGGCGGCGGTCATGAGGTGGCGGCCGATGCCGGTGGCGCGGTGTTCGGGCGCGACCATGACCTCTTCGATCCAGGCGACGGGGGCGTTGGCGTGGAAGGTGGGGTGGGTGGTGGCCAGGAGGTAGCCGAGGATGGTGCCGCCGCGCTCGGCGACGAGGACCAGGGAGTCGGGGTCGGTCAGGGCCGCGGTGAAGGCCTGGCCGAAGGCGGGGCGTTCAGCCGTGTAGGACGTGGCCAGGTCGCGGGCGAGGGGCCACACCTGGTCCTGGTCAGCGGGCCGGGCCGGGCGGACCTGGAGCTGGGGCTGGGGAGGGCTCATCTCGCCCATTGTGGCTCGGCGGGCGGCCGATCTGTTCCAGCTCGGCAGGGACCAGGCGGTGGCCGCTCAGCACGAGGATCTTCGGCTCGGGGCCGATGAGGATCTGGGCCACGTAACCCGCGTGGGTCAGCCAGGCGACGAACATCCGGGTCTGCCGCCAGGCGGACTGTTCCTCGTCCAGCTCGATCCATACGCGCATCTTCGCATGGTAACGAACGTTTTCAATATCATGTTCGAGAATGGGATGCTAACGGGTGTTCGGGGTCGGCGAAGGCTGGGCGCGGCGAGCGGCCGGCCGGGCCGCTCTGGCCGCTCTGGCCAGGCGTCGACAGCAGATGCTGTTATGGGGTGGGCGACGGGCGGAGAGCGCAGGCGGTCGGCCGATCCGGCGTTGCCCGGCCAGACGGTGTCCGGCCGGGCGTCGACAGCAGATGCTGTCATGGGGTAGGCGGACGGGCGGGAAAGGCGCAGGCGGGCGACCCGGCGGTGTCCGGCCAGGCGTTGACAGCAGATGCTGTCGTGGGGTGGAACGGGCAGGCTGGACGGGTCGGCGCGCGGGCGGGGGCTCGTCGGGGCGGGGAATCGTCGGGCGGGGCCCCAGATGGCTGGGGCACCTGGCCCCGCGGGCGCGGGTCAGGCGACGGGGGTGTCGGGGATGGGGCCGGTTTCGGAGGGGTCGGCGTTGGCGGGGGCCAGGCGGGCGACGTCCTGGCGGGTCTTCTTGCCCATGACCCAGAACAGCACGCCGATGAGCACGAAGACCAGGACCGGGACCACCTCGGTGGCCAGGTAGGTCCAGCGCTCGGAGTGGGTCCAGCCGTCGGGGGCGAAGTCGGAGCTGAACCAGTGCATGCCGGCGCCGGGCGCGAACAGCTCGATGACGGTGATGACCAGCAGCACCATCAGGATCACGGTCAGCGGCTTCATCCACGGCATCTTGAACGGGCGCGCGACTTCGGGGTGGCTGCGGCGCAGCTTCCACAGGGCCGGGTAGATCAGCAGGTAGCTGACCAGGGTGGTGGAGATCGTGACGCCGAGCACCGCGCCGAAGAACTTGGCCGCGTTTCCGCTGGTCAGCTGGTGGGCGAGGATGAGCACGATCGTGGACACGATGCCGCTGAAGATGTTCACCCGGACCGGGGTGCCGAAGCGGGCATTGATGACGCCGAGGAAGCGCGGGGCGGCGCCGTCGTAGCCGGACACCGCCAGCGCCCGGTCGGCACCCATGATCCAGGTGACGCCCGAGGTCAGCACGCAGATGATGAACATGATCGCGCAGAGGTCGCCGAGGACCGCGCCACTGCCGGTCAGCGTCACCGTGCCGCTCTTGCTGACGCTGCCGCCGAACACGGTGAACACCTGCTGGATGGCGTCGACGAAACCGCCGAAGTTGGTGACCTGGCTGGCGGGCAGCACGATGAGGATGCCGAGGACCGGGACCGCGTAGAGCAGGAAGCTGGCCACCGTGCTGCGGGCGATGCCGAACGGCACGTCACGCTGGGGGTTGGTCATCTCCTCGCCGGCGCTGTTGGGCAGCTCGAAGCCCACGTAGTTGAACAGCAGCACCGCCACCAGGGCGACGAACCCGGCCTCGCTGGGCTTGAAGTTGCCGGCGCTGAGGCCGTGCACGCCGTGCTTGGTGGCGTAGACGATGACCGCGATCGTGAAGAAGCCGAGCAGGAAGAAGCGGGCGAACGCGCCGGCCGTCGGCAGCCATTTGCCGTAGCTGAGCGACATCACCGCGGCCAGCACCGCGACCCAGATGAAGATCAGCGTGATGATGAAGAACCAGGGGGTGGAGAAGTTCTTGCCGCCGTGGAAGAACACCTCGATGGCGGTGATCATCGAGAACGCCAGCGTGCCGCCCAGCCAGACCGGGTTGGTCACCCAGTACAGGAAGTTGTTGATCGCGCCGGCCAGGTGACCGAAAGCCAGCCGGGTCCACAGGTAGGGGCCGCCCTCC
>Ga0213875_10000801_pt1 | contig 23505 bp, 21 predicted proteins | sample BarmaccomBMRX_R8_FD_160105 | JGI IMG/M metagenome (GOLD analysis project Ga0213875, IMG submission 160105) | Root-associated microbial communities from Barbacenia macrantha in rupestrian grasslands, the National Park of Serra do Cipo, Brazil - RX_R8 | ecosystem: Host-associated > Plants > Roots... | reverse complement strand
TGTGGGCTGCGGGCCGTTGATCACCGCAGTGTCCGAGGGCGTATCGGTGAGCTGCCCGGACACGCTGAGGGAAACCCGGTGGCCGGAGTGGTGCGAGGAGGCGCTGCGCAAAGGAGTGCGCTGCTCGGCGCATCTCGTGCGCACTCTTCCGCCGATGACGCTGGTCCTGTCGCTGTTCGGGGTGAGGCCGGCGGTGCTGGACACGGACGCCGCGCCGGTGGCCCAGACGCTGACCGCCTTCGGCGGCGCGATGCTGGCCAACACCATGGTCTACGGCGAGGCGCAGCGCACCGCCACCCAGCTCAAGGACTCCGTCGCGGCACGCGCGATCACCGACCAGGCGAAGGGTGTGCTGATGCACGCGCTCGGCTGTGACGCGGATGCCGCACTGAAACACCTGCGCCGCGAGTCGCAGCGCCGCCACGTGAAGGTCACTCAGGTGGCGGCCGAGGTGATCGCGGCCTACGGCGGCCGGGATAGTGGGACTCTTCCGCCCTGACCCCTGGCCGGGTGCCGTCGACATGCTGGCGGCCGCGGGACGGGCCGCGGCCGCCGCGGTGACCGAACCCGGCCTGCTGCAGTCCCTGGCGGACTCACTCGCGGACCAGTTCGCCGACTGGGCCATCGTCGACGTCGTCTGCGACGGGCAGCCGCGCCGGGCCGTCGCCAGCCACCTGGCCGCTCCGCTGCTGTCCAGGGAACTCGCCTCCGCCCGCGCGCAGGAATGCCCGCTGGTGCAGGACGCCATAACGCGCAACACGCCGGCGGTGATGGCGTCGCTTGACGATCCGCGGCTGCTGGGGGCGCTCCCCGACGGGCGGCCGGTCGCGGACGCGCTGCACGCCCACTCGGCCGCCGTCGGCCCGATCAGCGCCGACGGCAGCGCCTGCTGCGGCGCCATCACGATCGTCCGCGGCCCGGAGCGCCCGTACGTGGGTTTCGGCGAACTGCAGGCGCTCAGCCGCGTCGCCGACCTGGCCGCCGCCGCGATGAACCGCCTGCGGCGCCGTTAGGCGCCGTACCGGGCGGCGCACACGACGTTCGGGATAAAAATCCTGATCCACCCGGCTGCCGGAGTAACCGTCGTTCCCCGGGGTAGCCGAAACCCCGGGCGGGACGGCGATGAGGAGGACGGACTCGGGTGGACACCGAGAAGCTGCGCCACGCTCTGGCGGGGAACGTCAGGGGAGAGGTCAGGTTCGACGCGGGCAGCAGGGGAGCCTACGCGCACGACGGGTCCAACTACCGCCTGCCGCCGATCGGCGTGGTGGTGCCGCGCAGCCCTGACGACGCCGCGGCGGCGGTCGCGACCTGTGCCGAGTTCGGCGTCCCCGTGCTGTCCAGGGGCGGCGGGACGAGCCTGGCCGGCCAGTGCTGCAACGAGGCCGTCGTCATCGACTGGACGAAGTACTGCCACAGCGTCGTCTCGGTCGACGAGAAGGCGCAGACGGCGATCGTCGAGCCGGGCGCCGCGCTCGACAAGGTGAACGACCACCTCCGGCGCTACGGGCTGATGGTCGGGCCACGGCCATCGACGCACGTGAGCTGCACGATCGGCGGGATGATCGGCAACAACTCCTGCGGTTCGGCGGCCCAGGCCTACGGCAAGATGGCCGACTCCGTGCGGCGGCTGGAGATCCTCACCTACGACGGGCTGCGCACCTGGGCCGGCCCGACCAGCGACGCCGAGTACGAGGCGATCGTCGCCGCCGGCGGCCGCAAGGCGGACATCTACCGCAGGCTGCGCACCCTGCGGGACCAGCACCTGGCCAGCATCAGAAAGGGGTACCCGAACATCCCGCGCAGGGTGTCCGGCTACAACCTCGACCACCTGCTGCCGGAGAAGGACTTCAACGTCGCCAGGGCGCTGGTCGGGAGCGAGTCCACGCTCGTCACCGTGCTCAGCGCGGAGCTCCACCTCGTCAAGGTGCCCAGATGCCGGTCGCTCATCGTGTTCGGCTACCCGGACATCTTCCAGGCGGCCGCGCTGGTGCCGCTGGTCAACCAGCACTCGCCGCTGGCCTGCGAGGGCCTGGACGACGTGCTCATCTCGCTGGAGCGCGAGGAGCACCTCGGCGGCGAGGCGCTGAACAAGCTGCCCGAGGGCGCGGGCTGGCTGATGGTCCAGTTCGGCGGGGACAGCGAGGAGGAGGTCAAGGAGAAGGCCCAGGCCCTCATCGACGCCGCGCGGTCCGACGGCGAGCACCCGAAACCGCACGTCGCCTACATCGAGGACCCGTCGGTCGAGGACGAGCTCTGGGAGGTGCGCGAACTCGGCCTGGGCGCCACCGCCTACCCGCCGGGCAAGCACGAGACCCACGAGGGCTGGGAGGACGCCGCGGTGCCGCCGGAGCGCCTGGCCGACTACCTCCGCGACTTCCGCGCGCTGCTGGAGCGGCATGACTACAAGGGTGCCTCGCTGTACGGCCACTTCGGCCACGGCTGCGTGCACACCCGCATCCCGTTCGAGCTGCGCACCGACGAGGGCGTCGCCGCCTACCGGTCGTTCGTGGAACACGCCGCCGACCTCGTCGTCTCCTACGGCGGCTCGCTGTCGGGGGAGCACGGCGACGGGCAGTCCCGCGGCGAGCTGCTGCCGAAGATGTTCGGGCCGGAGCTGATGCGGGCGTTTGGCGAGATGAAGGCCATCTTCGACCCCGGCGACCGGATGAACCCCGGCAAGGACGTCGCGCCGCGCAGGCTGGATGAGAACCTGACGCTGCGCGCCTGGTTCCCGCCCGAGCCGCGCACGCTGTTCCACTACCCGAAGGGGTTCAGCCACGAGGCGGCGCGCTGCGTCGGCACCGGGAAGTGCCGCGGCGACGAGGGCGGCGTGATGTGCCCGAGCTACCGCGTCACCCGGGAGGAGGAGCATTCCACCCGGGGGCGTGCGAGACTCCTGATGGAGATGGTGCGCGGCGAGATGGTGCCCGGCGAGGTGGTAAGCGGCGGCTGGCATTCTCCCGAGGTGCACGCCGCGCTCGACCTGTGCCTCGCGTGCAAGGGCTGCCGCAAGGAATGCCCGGTCGACGTGGACATGGCGACCTACAAGGCGGAATTCCTGGCGCATTACTACGCCGGGAAGATAAGGCCCGCCGCGCACTACTCGATGGGCTGGCTGCCGGTCATCGCATGGCTTGCCACCGCCGTTCCCGGGTTGCCGGGAGTGCTCAACACCGCCGGCCGTACTCCGGTTATCTCGGGTATCACCAAACGAGCGGGGGGAATCGACCCGCGCCGCGATATCCCGGCGTTCGCGGATGAGCCTTTCACGCGGTGGTTCGCCCGCCGCAGTCAGCACAGCGGGCGGCCCAACCGCGGCCAGCGGCGCCTGGTCCTGTGGCCGGACACGTTCTCCAGCTACTTCCACCCCGAGGTGGCGAGAGCAGCCGTCACGGTCCTCGAACGGGCCGGGTTCGACGTCACGCTGCCGACGGTCCCGGGCGTGCGGCGGCGCCCCACCGGGTCCGCGCGCCCGCTGTGCTGCGGGCTCACCTGGATCTCCACCGGCCAGCTCGGCATGGCGTCGCGCGTCCTGCGGCGCACGATCCGCGCGCTGCTGCCGGACGCGCGGGCCGGGGTGCCGCTCGTCGTGCTCGAGCCGAGCTGCGCCGCCGTGTTCCGGTCGGACGCGGCCGAGCTGCTCGGCTCGGACGACGCCCGGCTGGTCGCCTCGCGGACCCGGACGCTGGCCGAGGTGCTCATCGAGGCGGGCTGGCCGCAGTCCGGGCTGCTCGCGGACCTCGCCAAGGCGGGCGCGGCCTCCCCGGACGGAAACGGGCGGGGCGCGGCGAGCCGGGTGCGCGCCGTCGCGCAGGTGCACTGCCACCAGCACGCGATCATGGGCTTCGACGCCGACACCGAGCTGCTGCGCCGCTGCGGCGTCGACATCGACGTGCTCGACGCCGGCTGCTGCGGCCTGGCCGGCAACTTCGGCTTCGAGCGCGGGCACTACGAGGTGTCCGTCGCCTGCGCCGAGCGCGGGCTGTGGCCGGCGGCGCGTTCCGCGCACCCGGAAACGGTCATCCTCGCGGACGGCTTCTCCTGCCGCACCCAGCTCGCGGCCGGCCGCACCGGGCGCGAGGGATGGCATCTCGCGCAGCTGCTGGCCCGCGTCACCGGGGACTGCGCGGGGCCTGAAGGGACGGAGCCTTCGTGATCGGCGTTCAACTTACAGAAGGAAAGGTATTAAGGAGTCCTGCCATGGAGCTTACGCTCTCGATCATCGTCGTCTGGCTCGTCACCGGGCTGGTGATAGGCGGGCTGGCGCGGCTGCTCGTGCCCGGCCGGCAGCGAATGAGCATTCTGCTGACGATGCTGATCGGCATCGTCGGAGCGCTGCTGGGCGGAATCATCACGGCGGCCATCCTCGGCCCTGGCCACGCGATCATCACGTTCATCGTGGCGCTGATCGTCGCCGCGCTGCTGATCAGCGCGACCACGCACCGGGGCTACGCCCGGCGGCGCGGCTACTACCGCCGCCGTTCCCCGCGCTGGCTGCGCTGGTGACGCATGCGGAACGCACCGCCCCGCCGGAGATGTCCGCGGCGGGGCGGTGCGTTCTTCGTTTACCCTGCCCCAGCGGCCTCCCACCGCATCCCCGCCGCCGCTTCGCACGTGCCGTATTGTTGACGAGAGCGGCTCACCAAGGCGATGATGCCTTGCTGTCAAGTCCGAACCGACCGAAGCTTAGGTGGCACGCCGCCGGGGATACGGCACCGTGCAGATCGCGAGGAACATGTCCCAGGGCGCCCGGCCGCACGACCCCCTGGCCGATCTCGCATTGAGGCGTGACGGGCTCCGGCAGGCTGCCGGAATACCCGGTGCCGACGTGCGGGCGCTGCTGGACGCCGTCCTCACCGAGCTCGACGCGGCCATCGACACGCTGGCAGAGCGGAGCGACGGCGGCCCTGGCGCCATGGACGCCGTCCCGGACACCCAGAACGGGGAGCGGCAGCAGCTGCGCGCCGCGTTCCAGCAGGCGCCGGTGCCGCTGTTCCTGCTCGAGCGGGACGGCACTATACGGCGCGCCAACCGGATGGCCGGCGAGCTGATCGGCTCCGCCGCCGGGTACGCGACCGGGAAACCGCTGACGGTCTTCATCGACCTGCCGTCCCGCGCCGCGGTACAGACGCAGCTCGCCGCCGTTGCCAGGACCGGCAAGACACGGCAGGTTGACTGCCGCGTGCTCGCGCCCGGAGGCCCGGCCGACGCGATCCTGACCGCGGACGCGATCTCCCTGCCCGGTGACCCGCCGCTGCTCATCGTCACGCTCACCGCCGGGACCGACGGGCGGACCGGGGCCGGGGGCGGGGCGGGGCAGCCGGTGAGCCGCCCGCGCGGGCCGGACGCCGCCGGGGAGGCCGGGAACAACGGCTCGCCGGAGCGGTCCATCTATACGATGACGCACCGTATGGACATGGTGACCGCCGTGACCAGGCTGCTGCTGGACAACAGCACCTTCAGCGAGGCCGTCACGCTACAGCGGTGCGCCCGGCTGCTGGCGGGCGAGATCGCGAGCTGGGTCATCGTGGACGTCGAGCGGGGAGGCCGGCTGCGGCGGCAGTTCGCCATCGGCCCGCGTGACAACGCGTCGGAGGACCTGGCCCGCAGGGTGCGGTCCATCGACCCGGAGCCCGGCACGGTCCCGGAACAGGTGCACAGCTCCCGGAAGCCGGTGCTGCTGGCGCACGCCGAAGACGCGGGCATCCTCGGCCCCGGCCCCGGCGGACCCCCGCTGCTGATGGCGATCGGCGCGACCTCGGTCATCAGCGTCCCGATCTCCGACGGGGAGACCAGCTACGGCGCGCTGACGCTCGCCAGGCAGGCCCGCGAGGGCCACTTCGAGATCGCCGATCTCGGCCTGGCCGAGGAACTCGGGGAGCATCTGGCCATCGCGATCCGGGTCGACCGCATGTTCCGGCGGCGTTCGGAGGTGGCCGAGGCGCTGCAGGCCAGCCTGCTGCCGGCGCGGCTGCCGGACGTGCCGGGCCTGGAGCTCGCCGCGGCGTACATCGCCGCGACCCAGTGGCAGGACATCAGCGGGGACTTCTACGACGTGTTCCACTCGCAGGATGGCTGGGCGATCGCGCTCGGCGACGTCTGCGGCAAGGGACAGGACGCCGCGGCGATGACCGCCGCGGCCCGGCACGCCATCCGCGCGCTCGCGCACCGCAACTCCGACCCGCTCGACGTGCTGCGCAAGGCGAACGAGGTGCTGCTCGCCGGCGACTACGAGGACCGCTTCGTCACCGCCAACCTGGCGTTCCTGCGCTGGGAGGATCGCCGGCTGCGAGTGGTGCTCGGCAGCTCCGGCCATCCGGGGCCGGCCGTGGTGCGGACGGACGGGCGTGTCGAGGTCCTCGAGGGGGACGGGCTCCCGCTCGGCCTGTTCAGTGACGCCGAGCCGAACAAGCTGGACCTCGAGCTCGGCGAGGGCGACCTGATGTTCTTCTACACCGATGGGGTTACCGACGCCCGCGGCGCGGACATGAGCTACTTCCAGGACCGGCTGGCGGACGAGCTTGCCGCCGTCGCCGGGCGCTCGGCCGCCGAGACCGTCCGGGCCGTCCAGGAACTCGTCACCGCGTACTCCCAGGACGAGCTCCGTGACGACATGACGATCCTGGTCGTCAAGGTCGGCACCCGGCCCTGATCACTCCTCGTAGACGTCTTCCTCGATCACCTCGGTGTCACCGGAGACCGGGGCGGTGGGCACTGGCTCGTCCACGTCGCCGGGTACCGTCTGGCCGCGGATCGTCCTGCCGTTGATCCGGGTGTCCGGGCTGGGCGAGTTCTCGGTGTAAACGCTGGATCCCGGCGGGAGCCCCGCCCTGACCCTCGGTTCGCCCGGGTCAGGGGGAACGTAGTGCGGGACGTTGTACTCCTCCACCCGGTGGCCGCGGGCGGTGCGGACCCGCCGGACGAGCAGGCGCCTGCCGAGCCAGCCGTAGCTGCTGCGGGGGATCGCCAGCCCGATGATGCCCACGATCATGAGCACCCACCCGGCGACGTGCAGGTTCAGCCACCATGTGTTGGTGGTCACCGCGAAGGCGAGGATCGCCCCCACCGCGACAAGCGCCAGACCCGTTCCCATCTTCATTTTTCTGTCCTTCCAAGCTTCCTAGCAGGCTGGGCGTTCCAGCAGAGTGGAGTCTTCGAGCGGGCTCGAGCCTCGCCGCCACCGTGCTTCTTGCGGCGTGTTGGAGTGTCCGAGCAGGCTGCGGAGGTCGTCCGCGTGGTGTTCGTGCTCGGCGAGCAGCGATTCGAGCAGTCGCCGCGTCGCGGGGTCGCGGCCGCCGACCCGGCGGATGATCTCGCGATACGCGAGGATCATGGTCCGCTCGGCGGCGAGGTTCTCCCGCAGCATCCCCGCCGCGTCGGCGTTCTCCGGCATGCCGTACGCGGTCTCCACGTGCGAGGCCTGCGTGCTCGGCGCGAAGTTCGGCTTTCCGCCGCACTGGCTGACCCGCTCGGCCGCCCGTATCGCGTGCCGCAGCTCCTGCTCGGCGTATCTGTAGAACGCCGCGCATACGTGCTCGCTGCCCAGTCCGGACAGGGAGTCAGCGTGCCGGCTGTAGCGCAGCCAGCAGACGATCTCGGTGCCGACCGCGTCGTTGAGAACGTCGACCAGGGCTGGATGGTCTGTTTTCCGGGCGCTGCGCTCGATCTGCTGTGTCATCATGCCCTCTCCAGTGGGGCGTTGCCGTGGTCGGCTTCGTCAGTTGCCGTGGCCGGGTTCATCAGGACGTGAGGGACGTCATGGCGGGCTCGACCCTGCCAGCGGCGTCGGATGGCCCGAGGAGCCGGCTCCTGAGGTGGGCTAGCGCCCGTGCGAGCAGCCGCGACACGTGCATCTGGGAGATGCCGAGGCGGTCTCCGATCTCGGCCTGGGTGAGGTTGCCGTAGAAGCGCATGACGAGGATGCGCTGTTCGCGCTCGGGAAGCTCATCCCAGTGCGCGCTCACCGATTCCATGTCGATCGTGTGCTCCACGCCCTGATCGTCCTCGCCGAGCAGGTCGGCGAGCTGGGCCGGGTCGTCCCGCTCGGACAGCGGGGCGTCCAGCGAGTAGGTGCTGAACACCAGGTCCGCCTGACGCGCCTCGAGCAGGTCATCCCTGCTGACGCCGAGCCGTTCGGCGAGCTCGTCCTCTTCCGGCGCGCGGCCGAGCTTGTGAGTGAGCTCCTCGGTGGCCTTGCGCAGTTCGAGGAGCAGTTCCTGAGCGGATCGCCGGACGTGGATCTGCCATCGCTTGTCGCGGAAATGCCGCTTGATCTCGCCGCTGACGCATGGCGCGGCGTACGCGGAAAGGCTGTTGCCGACCGCGGGGTCGTAGTTGTTGATCGCCTTGAGCAGGCCGACGTAGCCGACCTGCATCAGGTCCTCGACCGGTTCGGGGCTCCCGCGGTACTGCCTGACGCAGGAGCGGACCAGTTTCTGGTAGCGGGCGACCAGGATCTCGCAGGCGGCCGCGCGCTCTCCGCTGTCGCGGGGCAGTTCACGGAAGCGAGCCAGCAGCGCGTCGTCGCTGAGCTGTTCCAGTTCAGCGCGGAAACCGGGGCCGGGGTCCGGGGCGGCAGCATCACAGACGGCGGCGGGGATGGCGCCGATGTCCGGATGCCGGATGGTTCCCTGTGTCATCGTCGTCTCCTGAGGACTTGAAAGACGGACGACTTGGGTGTGCCCGCATAGTGCCGGATAAACATGTCCGACTGTGACGCTCGTCACATAATCCGCTCCGGTAGCGCACGGGGCCGTTCACATGGCCCCGGCGTCGCCCCGCGGGTCCCGTTACGCGCACCTGTACGGTTCCGCGTCCGCCGCCCGCAGCGTCATGCCGTGCCCGGGCTGATCCGGGTCGGGGCGCATCGCGCCGCCGTCCCCGGCCGGGAACCCGTCGAAGAGCAGCCCTTCGATCCGCTGGTGATCGTGGAAGTACTCGACATGCCGCAGGTTCGGCACCGCCGCCCCGACGTGCGCGTGCAGGCCCGGCGCGCAGTGTCCCGAGACCTGGAGGTTGTGTGCCGCGGCCAGCGCGGCGCCGCGCAGGAACTCGGTGACCCCGCCGCACCTCGTCACGTCGAGCTGCAGGCAGTCGACCGCGCCCGCGTCGATGAGGCGCGCCGAATCGGCAAGCGACCAGCTGTACTCCCCGGCCGCCACGTCGGCCGTCACCTGACGGCGTACCGCGGCGAGCCCCGCCAGATCCTGCGATGACACGGGCTCCTCGAACCAGGTGACGCCGTACGCCGCCAGCTCGCCGGCCATCCGGACCGCCTGCCCGGTGGTGTAGGCGCCGTTGGCGTCGACGTACAGCTCCGTGTCCGGGCCGATCACCTCGCGGGCGAGCGCCACCCGTGCCAGGTCGCGGCGCAGGTTGCCGCCCCACGACTCGCCGATCTTGATTTTCACGCGCGGGATGCGCTCCCGCTGCACCCAGTTGGCGAGCTGCTTGCGGGTGCGGGCATCGTCGTAGCTGGTGAACCCGCCACTGCCGTAGACCGGAACGCGCTCGGCGGCCTGCCCGAGAAGGCTGGTGAGGGAGCGGCCGAGCAGCCGCGCCTTCAGGTCCCACAGGGCGATGTCGACCGCGGAGATCGCCATCGCCGCGATGCCCGGCCGCCCGATGTTGCGCACCGCGCGCGCCATGGCCTCCGCCGCGCCGGGGATGTCGAAGGCGCTGCGGCCCACCACGACCCCGGCGAGCACCTCGCTCACCACCGCCTGCGCGGCGGCCGAGGTGTAGCTCCAGCCGATGCCCCGCTCACCGTTCGCCCAGGCGGTCACCAGCACCATCGTCGTCTTGTTCCAGGCGAGCGTGCCGTCGGCTTCCGGTGCGTCGGTGGGAATCACGTAGACCGCGGCCTCCAGCTCGGTCACCGGAGGCCCCGTGACGGTCCGGGTGCCGCCCGGAGCGGCCTGCCCCGAGGCGTCGGTCCCGTAGGGCTGCGCCCACGCAGATTCCTTCCATGGCAGCCTCGTCACTGCGGGTCCGGTCACGGTTGCGTACCTCCTGGTCAGCCTGTGCCCTCCAGCTACCTCCCGGTCAGCCTGTGCCCTCCAGCTACCTCTCGGCCGCCCATGCAAACCCGCCGCGGCCGCCGCGCCGGGGATCGCCGCCGCGCCGGGGATGGCCGCCGCGCCGGGGATCGCCGCGGCGCCGGGATCAAGGCGCACCGCTTGCGTCCCCCAGGCGCTAGGGTGACGTGAAGCGAACCCCGGATACCCGCCAGACGGGGGAGGCCGCAAGATGACCACCGAAGGCGACCCGCCGGACAGGCGGAGCACGTTCGCGGACATCGACGTCAGCAGGCCGAACGTCGCCCGCGTCTATGACGCCTTCCTCGGCGGGAAGAACAACTTCGCCGCCGACCGGGAATTCGTCGAGAAGGCCCTGCAGGTGGCGCCCAAGGCGCCGCTCGCAGCGCTGGCCAACAGGGCGTTCCTGCGCCGCGTCGTTCGCCATCTGGTGGGCGAGGCGGGCATCACCCAGCTGCTGGATATCGGGTCCGGCCTGCCCACCCAGGGCAACGTGAGCGAGGTCGCGCACGAGATCAACGAGGCGGTCCGCGTTGTCCACGTCGACAACGACCCGGTCGTCTACTCACACAGCAAGGCGCTGCTCGCCGACGCCCGGACCACGGACATCGTCCTCGGCGACGTCCGCAGGCCCGCGGAGATCCTGGCGGATCCCGCCGTCCGGGCACTCATCGACTTCGGCCGGCCGGCCGGCCTGCTGCTGATCGCGATCCTGCACCACATCGATGATCACGACAACCCGGGCCGCATCGCGGCCGAGCTGCGCGACGCCATGGCCCCGGGCAGCTACCTGGCCATCTCGAGCTTTCACATGCCCGGCCCGGAGTTTCCGGAGCTTCGCGCGGCCACCATCGAGGGGGAGAAACTCCTCATGGGGACGCTCGGCAGCGGGCGCTGGCGCGAGTACGGCGAGATCCTGTCATGGTTCGGCGACTGGGAGCTGCTCGAACCGGGCCTGGTGTCCCTGATGGAATGGCGTCCCCCGGTGCGCGGCCGAATCCGGAGGGACGAGATCTACCACAGCTTCTACGGCGGCGTCGCCAGAAAGACCTGAGCCGCCCCGGCCCCCAAGCATCCGAACGTCCCGCACCGGTCCCTCGTTCCCGCAGCCCGTCCGCTTCGCCCCGCGCCCCGTCCGCTCCTTCGGTCGGCCCGTCCATTTCCCACCGGCCCCCTTGTTCACACTGGCCCCTTCGTTCCCACCTCCCAGGCCCCTCGTTTCCACCATCCTGATCTAGGCCGGCGCGTCCCGGAAGTCTCGGGCCTTATACGACCCCTCGTTTCCACCACCCCGTTCACGCCTGGCACGTCGTGGAAACGCGGGGCCACCTGGCGAGCGCGAAGACTCCCTGATGTCCGAATTACCCGCATTTGTCGCTCCACCACCACTGCCGCCCCGCCGTCCCGCCGTCCGCCATCCCAAGGCCCAAGACCAGGCCCAAGACCAGGGCCAAGACCCCGGCCCTGGACCCAGGCCCAAACCCCGGCCCCGGACCCCGGCCCCGGACCCCGGCCCAAAACCCCGGCCCCTGGGGAAAACCCCGGGGTCAAAGACGGATGGTTTCCGCGTTCCGCGGACAGAGCCCGGTTCGTAGCGTGGTCTGCATGATCGATGTCACCCAAATGATCGAGGTCCGCGGCCTGACCAAGCGATACGGCCGCGTGCTGGCGGTCGACGCGCTGAGCTTCGACGTCATGCCCGGCGTCGTCACCGGTTTCCTCGGGCCGAACGGCTCGGGGAAATCCACCACGATGCGGATGATCCTGGGGCTGGACACTCCGGACCGCGGCTCGGTGCGCATCGGCGGCCGCGGCTACCGGGAGCTGGGCTGGCCGCTGCGCGAGGTCGGCGCGCTCCTCGAGGCGAGGGCGTTCCACCCGGGCCGCAGCGCCCGGGCGCACCTGACCGCGCTGGCCGCCAGCAACGGCATTCCCGCGTCCCGCGTCGAGGAGGTGCTCGGCATGACCGGCCTGCGCGGCGCGGCAGGCCGCCGCGCCGGCGCGTTCTCCCTCGGCATGGCCCAGCGGCTCGGCATCGCCGCCGCGCTGCTGGGAGATCCAGGCGTGCTGCTGTTCGACGAGCCGGTCAACGGCCTGGATCCCGAGGGAGTCCGCTGGATACGTGACCTGATGAAGTCGCTGGCCGCCGAGGGCCGGGTCGTGTTCGTGTCCAGCCACCTGATCAGCGAGATGGCCCTCACCGCCAGCCGCCTGATAGTCATCGGCGCCGGGAGGCTGCTCGCCGACACCACGGTGGCCGAACTGTCCGCCCGCTCGGCGTCGCTGGAGGACGCCTTCCTCGAACTGACCGCGAGCACCGCCGAATACCGCGCGACAGGGAGCCCATCATGACGACAGCAGCCGTGACGCACAACGAGAAGCACCGGGGTCACTACCGGTTCCGGCACGCGGCGCGGATGGAATGGATCAAGCTCCGCACGCTGCGCTCGGTGGGCTGGGCCCTGCTCATCGCCCTGGCGGGCATGATCGGCATCGGCATCGCCGCGGGGGTGAACACGCGCAATCCGCGCGGGGACGTGACCAACAACATCCTGGCGGGCGGGGCGCTGGGGTCGCTGGTGTTCGCCGTGCTCGGCGCGCTGGTGATGACCAGCGAGTACTCCTCGGGAACGATCCGGGCCACGCTCACCGCGATCCCCCGCCGCCCGCTGGTGCTGGCGGCCAAGGCGTCGGTGTTCGCCGTCGTGGCGCTCGCCGCCGGGGAACTGGTCACCTTCGCCGGCTTCCTCGCGGGCACCAGGTTCCTCCGCGCCAGCGTGCCGCACCCGGCGCTCAGCCAGCCCACGGTGCTGCGGGCCGTCGCCCTGTCCGGCGCCTACCTGTGCCTGATCGGGCTGACCGGACTCGCGCTCGGCGCGATCATCAGGCACGGCGCCGCCGCCGTAGCCGTCGTTGTCGCCGGACTGTTCGTCGCGCCGCTGGCCGGGCTCGCGCGGACCGGGGCCGGAAAGTTTATGCCCGAGCTCATCTACGCGAACTCCCTCGTCGCAACCCAGCCGGTGCAGGGATTCACCGTCTCGCCCTGGACGGGACTGGGCATCATCGCCGCGTACACCGCCGTCCTGCTCGCCGTCGGCGGCTGGCTGCTCGCCAGCCGCGACGCCTGAGCGGGACAATCGGAACATGGACGCTGCACGGACGGTGAGCCGGTGAGCGCGACCGGGCTGGCGGCCGCCGCCGTCCGTGCGCCGTTCACCGGGCGGGCGCGGCGAGAGCTGCTGTTCTGCCTGCTCGGGGTGCCCTTCATCGTCTTCCTCCCGCTGGCGGGCTTCTTCGCCACGGCATTGCTCGCCGCGCACGCACACGGTACGCCCTGGGCCGGCCGCGGGAACCCGTCCGCGCTGGCGATAGCGGCCGCCGCCGCCGTCGCGGTGCTGCTGACGGTGCTGCTGGTGACAACCGGCGCTGCCCGGGGACTGGCGGCGGCACCCCGCTGGCTGGCGGGCCGGCTGCTCGGCTGCCAGGTCGTGGCCCCGCCCCCGCCACGCCAGGCGCGGGGCGTGCTCGCCACACTCGAGGCCAGGCTCCGCGACGGTCCTGGCTGGCGGGCCGTGGCGTACCTGCTGCTGAAGGTGCCGGTCGCGCTGCTCGGCGGTTACGCCGCCGGGGTGTTCTGGGCCGCGGGGCTGGTCAACCTGACGTTCCCGTTCTGGTGGCTGGAGTTCCGCAATCATCCGGCGAGCGTGCGCCTCAGCCCGGTACCGGTCGTCACGCCGTTCGACTGGATCGGGCAGGGGCACTTCCAGGTGACTACCTTTCCCGGCACGTTCGCCGCGTTCGCCGCCGGGGCCGGCATGCTGCTCACGGCGCCGTGGGCGACCAGGGCCGTCGCGGTCGCCGACGGCTGGCTCATCCAGCGGCTGCTCGGGCCCGGCCCGCTCGCGCAGCGGCTGCGGGACCTGGAGCGGACGCGGGCGCTGGCGGTCGACGATGCGGCCGCCCGGCTGCGCCGGCTCGAGCGCGACCTGCACGACGGCGCGCAGATCCGGCTCGCCACGCTCGCGATGAACCTCGGCATGGCGAAGAAGAAGCTCGGCGATCACGGCGACGTCACGGACGCCGAGGCGGCGCGGGAGCTGGTCAGCGCGGCGCTTCAGGGCGCCAAGGACGCTCTGGGCGAGCTCCGCGAGCTGGCCAGGGGCATCCATCCGCCGGTGCTGGACAACGGGCTCGCGGACGCGCTGGCCACCCTCGCGGCAAGCAACGCCATCCCGGCCGAGCTGACCGTGAGCGTCCCGGTCCGGCCGACGCCCGCGATCGAGACCATCGCCTACTTCTGCGCCGCCGAGCTGCTCGCCAACGCGGCCAAGCACAGCCAGGCAAACAAGATCAAGATCGATGTGACAGAACGGGCGGGGGTCCTCGTGGTGCGTATCGCCGACGACGGCCGCGGCGGGGCGGACCCGGCGGCCGGCAGCGGCCTGTCGGGGCTCAGGCAGCGGGTCGCGGTCGTGGACGGCAGCCTCGACATCGTCAGCCCGCCCGGCGGCCCGACACAGGTCACCGTCGAACTCCCGCTTCGCGCCTGAGGGGTGTGCCGGCCATGCGCATCGTGATCGCCGAGGACGCCGCCCTGTTCCGGGCCGGACTGGCCCGGCTCCTCGAAGACGACGGCCATCAGGTGTGTGCCGCGGTGGCCGACGGTGACGAGCTGCTGGCCGCGGCGGCGGAGTACAAGCCCGATGTGGTGATCGCGGACATCCGGATGCCGCCCACCTATACCGACGAGGGGCTGCGCGCGGCACTCGAACTGCGCCGGACGCGCCCGGAGACCGCGGTCCTCGTGCTCTCCCAGTACATCGAGACCAGGTACGCGGACAGCCTGCTGGGCGGCAGCCCGGCAGGCGTCGGTTATTTGCTCAAGGACAGGGTGGCCGACGTCACCGAGTTCACCGACGCGGTGAGCCGGGTGGCCGCCGGCGGCACCGCGCTCGACCGCGAGGTGGTCGGCCAGCTCCTCGCGGCCAGCCGTCACGCGGACGGGCTTCGCGCGCTCACCGCGCGCGAGCGGGACGTGCTCGCCCTGATGGCCGAAGGCCGCTCCAACACCGGCGTCGCGGCCGCCCTCGTCCTCACCCTCGGAACGGTCGAGAAACACGTAGCCAGCATCTTCGGCAAGCTGGGCCTGCCGGCCTCCGAGAGCGACAACCGCCGCGTCCTCGCCGTCCTGCGCTACCTCGAGCCCTGATGTCCATCAAACCGTGACCAGCGGCGGTGTCCACGCCGGCCTCCTGCGGCGTCTCCATTCTCGGCGAAGAGACCAGAACTGAGGGAGGCAGCATGTTGGGCAAGGTTTGGGGAGTGGCGGCCGGAGCCGCCGGGCTGCTGGCGCTGGGCGGCGTAACCGCGGCGGCCCCGGCGGCGCCGCCGTCGTGGCACATCGTCAAGTCGGTGCACAGCGGGGTGACCGGCGACTTCACAGCGATCACCGCGACAGGGAAGACCACCGCGTGGGCGTTCAGCGGGAACCCGGTCGATAACGAGGTTCCGGCGGCGTGGACGCGCAACGGGACCACATGGACGCGTGTGAACTTCCCCGGCAAGAACAATGAGGAGGTCGTCGCGGCGGGCGCGACGTCACCGTCGAACGTGTGGGCGTTCTCCGATGTCGGCGCTGGGTCGCGTGTGCTGCGCTGGAACGGGCATGCGTGGTCCGTTGTGCGGGCGTTTCCGCAGCCGATCGGCGGGGCATCCACCCTCGCGGGCAACGACGTCTGGGTCTTCGGGCAGCCCGGGATCATCGAGCAGCTCGGCGCCTGGCACTACAACGGGCGCACCTGGTCCCGGGTCGCGAAGAACCTCGACGGCGGCAGCGCCCTGGCGGTGAACAACGTCTGGGCGTTCAGCGGCACGAACGTGGACCACTGGAACGGCCGGACCTGGGCCGGCGCGTCGGTCAAGGGCCTGCTGCCGCCCAGGACCCAGTTCAGCGACCCGCTGGTAACAGGGATCTACGCGCAGTCGGCGAACAGCGTGTACGCGATCGGCAACGGCGACCTCCAGGACGAGGGCGGCCCGACGGTGGTCCTGCACTACAACGGCCACACCTGGAGCAGGGTCGCGCAAGGCAGCTTCGGGTACGGCACGCAGCCGAGCCAGCAGATCGCCCCGGACGGCCACGGCGGCCTGTGGCTGCCGATGCCCGGCGTCCTCGGCGCGCCCTCCTACCTGCTGCACTACGCCGTGGGCAGGCTCACCCAAGCGAGGCTGCCGGTGGGCCCGCAGTCCATCAGCGCCGACTCGGTCGCCGCCATCCCGGGCACCGCCCAGGCGCTGGCCGGCGGCTTCACGCACGCCAGGAACAACCCCTTCGGCAACGTGGTGGCGGTGATCCTGCAGTACAGCTGACCTGAGCGCCGGCCCGGGCCGCGTCGCGGGAACGGTGGTAACGCAGCAGCCCGCCGCCTCCCTGCGCGCGGCCCGTGCGCGCCTCTACTATGGCCCTGGAGCAGCGGAGAGGAAGGTCGGCGACGCCAGAGGGATTCTGGCGGGGATGGCGGGCGGGCGGCGGGCCGGCCCTCGCTCAGCGAACCACTTGGGTGTCAGGCGGGGTCGCGCTCGATGGGGCAGGTCATGCATCGGGGGCCGCCGCGGCCGCGGCCCAGCTCGCTGCCGGCGATCTCGATCACCTCTATGCCGTGCTCGCGCAGCATCGTGTTCGTGGCCACGTTGCGCTCGTAACCGAAGATGACACCGGGGGAGACCGCGAGGTAGTTGTTGCCGTCGTCCCACTGCTCCCGCTCGGCGGCCCGTGCGTCCTCGCCGATCCTCAGCACCGTGACCTTGTCGATGCCAAGGACGTCGGCAACCGCGGGCCACAGACTGTCATTCAGCGAAATCCGGAGCTCGCCCCCCTCGGACCTCACCGTCCACGACCGCAGGCCGGGGTCGAGGTACGGGTACAGCACGAACGTGCCGTGGTCCACCATGGTCAGCACCGTATCCAGGTGCATCATGGCCCGCGCCGACGGCAGCTCGACGGCTATGACCGTGTTGACCTGACCGCCTTGGAACAGCGCCTGGGCGAGCAGCTCGACCGCCATCGGCGTGGTCCGTTCGCCCATGCCTATCATCACCGCGCCGTTGCCCAGCACGTGCACGTCGCCGCCCTCGATGGTGGCGGGCAGGTGGCCGTCATCGTCGCCGTAGTAGCGCGTGAACTCCGCGGCGGCGAACGCCGGGTGATACCGGTAGATAGCCCGGCTGTGCAGCGTCTCCCGCCGCCGGGCCACCTTGGCCATCGGGTTGACGGAGACACCCCGGTAAACCCAGCAGGACGCGTCGCGCTGGTACAGGTGGTTCGGCAGCGGGGGCAGAACGAAGTCATCTGCATGCAGCATGTCCCAGGTGAGGCTGTGCGGCTGCCCGCTGCGGGCCGGGCTGATGTCGGCCTTGAGCACCCCGCCGATGAGAAACTCGGCGAGCGCTGCCCCGCCGAGGTCCTCGAACAGTTTGCGCACCGGGGCGGCGAGATTGGGACCCAGCACCTGCGGCGTGCACACCCTGTCCAGGACGAAGGCCCGCCCTTCCGGCATCTCGAGGGTCTCGGCGAAGAGCTGCCCGAAATAGTGCACGTGAACGCCCCTGCCGCGGAGCGCAGCGACGAAAGCGTCGTGCTCCTCCCCGGCGCGTTTCGCCCACAGCACGTCGTCGAACAGCAGCTCCCTGGCATTGCGCGGGGTCAGCCGGGACAGCTCCAGACCAGGCCGGTGCACGATGACCTGCCGGAGCCGCCCCACCTCCGACTGCACACTGAACGTCACACCTGAAACACTACGTCGCGCAAACGGGACGCACACCGCGGGCATTCCTCCCGCGGAAGGTGGACACGCATTCGAGATCAGCCGCGAGCGGGGCGGCACGTTATGGTCACGAGGGGGCTGCGTCACGGCCGCGCAGGATGCCGAGCCGGTACGGTCTCAGGTCACCGCGCATGTAGCCGCCGCTGGTCACGGGCTCGTCGGCGACGATGCGCCGCGCCTCCTGCTCGCTGGCCGCCTCGAAGATCGCGATCCCCGTGTTGACCCGGCCCAGGCACGGGCCGGCCACGACCAGCACGCCGTCGGCCAGCAGCCTCCGCAGCCACGCGGCGTGCGCGTCGAAGGCGGACCGTTCGTGGTCGCTCATCGTCGCCATGAAGTCGTCGCGCGGCGGGTGCATGAAAAAGACCCATTCACTCACACGCCGATCCTTCCACCCCGGCAGCCTCACGAGAACTACCGGCGGGTGCCGGCCCGGCGCTCCGCTGGAACGCGCGGCCGCGGGCGGCACGGTGCCGCGCGGCCCCGTCGCCGGAAGCGGCCGGGGCAGCGAGACCGGGGCGAAGAAGCGGGCATGCTGCCAGCAGCTGGCCCGCCGCCACGGCGAGCAGCAGCTGACGGGCGGTGAGAGCGTCCACGAGCAGCCCGGTCGCGGCGGCCCCGAGCGCGTAGCTGCCGGTCTTGAGGCTGGCCGCGGTGGCGACGGTCTGCGCGTACCGGTCCGGCGGCACGCACTGCTGCCGGACGGCGAGCGTCGCGGCGAGTGACGGGCCTTCGGCGATGCCAGCCAGCACCGACACGCAGAAGGCCAGCCAGAAGTCCGGCGCCAGGGCCGCCACGGCGAGGCAGCCGCCGAACGCTCCGAGGGACGCGATCAGCACGGCCCGCGGGGTACGGCGGCCGAGCAGGCGTTCGCTGGCGAGCGCCCCGGCCAGACCGCCGGCGCTGATCGCGGTCAGCAGCCACCCGCCACCGGATGCGGTGCGGCCGAGCCGGATCGCGAGCAGCGGCAGGGTGACCGGAAGCAAGCCCTGGGTGAGCTGGCTCGCGGTGGTCGCGATCGTCGTCGAGCGCAGCAGCGGCATGGCGCGCAGCAGCCGGAGCCCGTCGGCCACCTCCGCCCGCAGCGTTCCCGCGCGGCGAGGGGCGGCGCCAGGCGGCAGCGCCGGCGCCGTGGGCATCGGCGCGGCCAGAATCAGGCCGCCTCCGCCCGCGGCGATCGCGGCGACGGCGCTCAGCGCGGCGGGCGCGCCCGCGGCACCGGCGATCACCGCGACCAGGGCCGGGCCGCCGAGCCCGGCGACGTTGTAGCTGGCGGCGTCCAGCGCGTTGGCGCGCCGCAGCGCCGGCGGCGGCACGACGAGCGGGACAAGGCTGCTGAACCCCCCGGTCAGAACCGGGGCGGTGAGCCCGGCGGACAGCCCGAGCCCGATGAGCACCAGCCCGGTGGTATGCCCGGCCAGCAGCAAGATCCCGGTCAGCGCCGCGGCGAGCAGCAGCTGGTTGCCGGCGAACAGGACACGCTTCGCCCGCAGCCGGTCCAGGCAGGCGCCGAGGACGGGGCCGCTGACCAGCGTGGGCACCGTGAAGGCGGCGACCACCAGCCCGGCCAGCCGCGGGTCGTGGGTCCGGGCGATCACCACCAGGACAACGGCGATGCCGGCGGCCTGGTCGGTGAGCCTGGACACCGTCGCGGAGGTGAGCAGGACCGCGCCAGGCCTTCCCAGCCCCGCGGCCGGATCCGGTGATGTAACGGGTTTCATCCCTGATACCGTAACAGCCGTGGGGGCTGACACCCGGTTCGGGCCGGCGCGGTGGGGGCGGCTGGCGGTCGCGCTCGTCAGCACCGCGCCGTCGCGGCGCCACGGCGACCTGCTGGCCGGTCCGGAGGAGCTGCGTGCCCTGCTGCTGGCCCATGGCGAGCCCGGCCCGGTCGAGGTCGATGAGCGCGATCTCGCCGACGCGCGCGCCGCCCGCCGGGCGCTGGCCGCCGTGTTCGCCGCGCGCGGCGACCAGGAGCAGGTCGCCGCCCTGCTCAACGACCTCCTCGCCAGGACGGCGAGGCCGAGGCTGACCGGGCACGGGGAGGTACCTCTTCACCTGCACGTCGACGCGCCGGGGTCCTCGTGGGGCGGCTGGCTCGCCGCGTCGGGAGCGATGGCGCTGGCGCTCCTCGTCGCCGAGCACGGCGTCGAGGTGCTCGCCCAGTGCGAGGCCGAAGGCTGTGCGCACGCCGTGCTGCGGATCGGCCCCGGCCCGGCGCGCCGGTACTGCGACGCCGCCTGCGCCAGCCGCACCCGCGTCGCCGCCTACCGGGCGACCCGGAAGGCGTCCCCCGGGTAACCGCCTCCGGCTATACGATCGGCTCACAGGACTCGCCTGAAGGAGGCCGGCCTCGTGACGCTTCACCGCGGCGCCCTGGCGGCGCCCGGCGACGGCGCCGCCAACGGCACCGGGCCGGCGCCCGCGCCGGGACCATGGCTGGCCAGGCGCCTGTTTCCGGTGCTCGCCGCCGCCGTGATCGTCGTCACCGGCATGATCTCCACCACCCTGGGCCCTCGCCTGCTGGGCAAGACCCCGTGGGCGCTGCCCGACGACCTGTGGGGGACGCTGGTCGCGGCCAGCCGCCTGGCGCACCTGCACCTGAGCGGCCTGTACACCCAGCCCACGGGCCTGGTCTCCTTCCCCGGCACGGCCGTGATCATGATCCCGGCCGCCGCGGCCGCCGACGCGGCGGGTCTGTCGCTCCACGTTCAGGACGCGCAGAACCCGTATCCCGCCGTGTGGCTGCTCGCCGGCCCCTACCAGATGGTGCTGTCCGCCGTGGCGCTGTTCGCCGCCGACGCGATCGCCGAGGGCATGGGCGTGACGCGGCCGAGACGCCTGCTGCTCACCGCCGCGGGCGCGGTCGGCGTGTGGAACGTCTCGGTCCGCTGGGGTCACCCGGAGGACGCGGTCGCGGTGGGGCTGCTCATGTACGGCATCCTGGCGCTGTCCCGCTCGCACGCCGGGCGGTCCGGCTGGCTCACCGGAGCGGCGGTCGCGGTGCAGCCGCTCGTGCTGCTCGCGCTGCCGGTCGTCGTGGCCGTCATCGAGCCCAGACGGATGCCTGGTTTCCTGGCGCGGGCGGCCGTCCCCGGCGCGCTCCTGCTCGGCGCGGCCCTGGCGGCGAACCCGCAGGCCACCTTCACCGCGGTCACCGAGCAGCCGAACTCGCCCGTGATCAACCATTCCACGCTGTGGACCCCGCTTTCCCCCCACTTGAGCGACGGAACGGTCGCCGCCGGGCCCGCCCGGGTGCTCGCGGTCCTCCTGGCATGCGCGTGCGGCGTAGCCGTCTGGCGCCGCCGGGCCGCCGCACGGGAGGCAGCCGGATGGAGCCCCGGCGCGTTCAGCGAACTGCTGTGGTGGGCCGCCGTCGCGCTCGCGCTGCGCTGCGCGTTCGAGCCGGTGATGGTCTCCTACTACCTCTGGCCGCCGGTGGCCCTGGCCCTCATCGCGGCGTCGCCGGCCTGGCCGCGCCTGATCCCGGCCGCCGTCGCCGCCGTGACGCTCACGCTCGTCTCCCAGCTCTGGTGGCATGGCGCCTGGAGCTGGTGGGTCCCCATGCTCGCGGGCCTCGCCCTGGCCCTCTTCCTCGCGCGTCCATGGCCCCACCCCGCGGCCCCGGCTCCGCGCATGAACGTGGGATGGGACCGGCTGTAGGTGGTTTGCCCAAGTACGAGAGAAAGCAGTGCCTGCCCCCGATTATCTCAGGCCGGAAGTCTTGCCCGCCGCGCGGATCGCGCCTATTTGCACGGTGATGAGGACGGCGAGCACGGCGGGCAGGAAAAGGAGAGGCACTCCCGTCCCGCGGTAATGCGTGGCCAGGTCCTCGGCGAAGACGCCGATGTACAGGCCGTAGATGACGATCCCCGCCGCCGGCCAGGTAACCAGCCCGGCGGTCTTCGACAGGTAGTGGCCGTAACCCCGGAGGCCGTGATGTACCGGAACCCTGGCGTCTGAGGGAAGCGTAAGCCATCCGCGGACCGACATGGCGATCATCGCCAGGACCAGCAATCCGCCGACCGTAAGCCCTGTCGCGGCCATATTACTCCAGCCATCGGAACCCCGATCTTGTCGAGCGGCGACGATCGGCCACGCACATACACCCATCCAGCGTCTGTTCACCGGTATTTTCTCCGGTCCGGGACCCAGCCTTACGGTGGAAGACCCCCGCGTAAGCATTATGTAACCCCGTGCTCAGCGAACTGCGCTTTGGCGAGGCGTCCAGAGAGCACCTTCACCGTCTCCGTTATCTTCTCTCCAGACACGGGAACAGCAGATAGCCCTAATTCGTCAGGTATTCCTAAGTTCGGCGGCAACATAATACCTCCGCAGGCGTGAGATATCCCTGCCGGTTCTGGCCGACCGGGGTGACCAAGCACACAACCTGGTCACCGCCGGAATCCCGCAAACGGCGTCATCGCTGCTGCCGTGCCAGCGGTCCAGGGTCCGGCAACCGACACGCGGCGGCTGTGTGTCATTCACCAGCGTGCAGTGTCAGAACCGGAAGCGAGTCAGGCCGCCCGGCTCCGTCGCCAGGGTCACGATCGCCGAGCGTGGCTCGATGCGGTACACGTTCCACGGCGGCGGTCCTTGCGACGGTGCGTTGAACGGGGCAGTGATGCCCGGCCCGCTGTCGTCGGGTTCGGCCGGCCAGCCGTTGTCCGCCCACGCCTTCGCAATACGCGCCAGTGCGCCCGGCTCGGTCACTCGCGCGGCGTCACCCTCGATCACGACGTCCGCGTCGCGGACCGACACCGCGATCGAACACCGCGGATCGCGTGCGACATTGCGCCCCTTCCGCGTGCCTGCGCCCGTCTGGAACCAGAACGTGCCGTCAAGCCATAGGGCACCGACCGCAGTCACATGCGGGCTGCCGTCCTCGTTGATGGTGGCCAGCCAGGTCGTGCGGGAGTTCACGGCGCCCGGATCTGGCGCCGACCGTGCGTCGAGCTTGTCGGTAACCGTGGCCCAGCCCACCGGCGGCAGCCCGTCCGCCTTACCCAGATTGATGATCTCCACGAGGCATCCTCTCCTTGTCCAGCGGACACCCTGACTAACAGCGTCCGGCCAATAGGACGCGCGACGACCGCGAAAGTCATCGCGCATACGCGGGTCACGAGCCGCCCGAGTCGCACACCCGGCATACAGTCGCACACCCGGCATACATGGGCCGCTGACCGGGCCGACCCCGAACAGCCCGGTCAGGCTCGTGCGCAGCGGGCCGCAGGCAGCGCCAGCCTTTACGGCCGGAGATACTCCGATAGCTGGGAATACGCGGCGTGGCGGCGACGGCAGCGGCAACCGCCTCTTGAAGATTACCTCGGTGAGCTGCGCGCCTTCGGCTGCGAGCTGGAACCGGTGCCAGGACAGCAGCCCGCCAGGCGCGACGGGATACACGGCTTCCGGCTGCGGCATCCCGGCGGCAACGGATTTGTGTGGCTGTTTCACGAGTGGATGCACCGGAACTGGTGCGAGAGCCTTCACGAGCTGGCTGGCCCGCAAAGTCGCCCGGGGTTAGCGTCCGGATGATCTGGATCGTTAGGTTCTGCCGCTGCGACATGGCCGCCGGGCACCAAGCCCGGCACCGGCGGCAGCCTCAGGGCTCGAACACGAGCCTGCCGATCGTGTCGCCGTCG
>Ga0213875_10000800_pt1 | contig 23523 bp, 25 predicted proteins | sample BarmaccomBMRX_R8_FD_160105 | JGI IMG/M metagenome (GOLD analysis project Ga0213875, IMG submission 160105) | Root-associated microbial communities from Barbacenia macrantha in rupestrian grasslands, the National Park of Serra do Cipo, Brazil - RX_R8 | ecosystem: Host-associated > Plants > Roots... | reverse complement strand
TGGGGCCGTTCCCGGTGCTGGACGCGACGGCGACCTGGTCCCCCGACCGCCGCGAGGTCATGCTCAGCGTCATCAACCGCGACCCCGAGCATGACGTGAGCACCGAGCTGCAGTTCGCGCAGTCGTTCGAGCCGGTCACCGCCACCGTCGAGGTCGTCAACGGCGACAGCGTGACGGCGATCAACGACTTCGACCAGCCAGAAGCAGTAACGGTGACCGCCGGCACCATCGAGAAGTTCGAATCGGGCACCACCCACACCTTCCCCGCGCACTCACTCACCGTTGTGACATTCCGAATTTAAAGGGCCATCCAAAGGAGGAAGGCACCCATGAGACTCCGGCTCATCGGCGCAAGCCTGGCCGCCGCGACCACGCTCGGCCTGGTCGCCGCCGGCTGTTCATCGGGGGGCTCGTCCAGCTCCTCGGGCTCGTCGGGCTCATCGAGCTCGTCCGGCCACGTCACCCTGACCTACTGGAACGGCTTCACCGGTCCGGACGAGCCGGCGGTCAAGGCGCTGGTGAACAAGTTCAACGCCACCCACAAGAACATCACGATCAAGATGACGATCATGCCGTGGGACGTGTTCTACGAGAAGCTGCTGCCCGCCTACGCGGCCAACAACGGCCCCGACATCGTGGCGATGGACACCCAGCAGCTGCCGCAGTACGCCGCCAAGAACGTGTTCGCCCCGCTGACCAGCTACTACAGCAACTCCGCGAACAACACCAGCTCGCTCGTGAGCGCGGCCACCGACGCCACCAAGGTCAAGGGAACCCAGTACGCGGTCCCGGCCAACTTCGCCCCGCTGATGCTGTACTGGAACAAGACCCTGTTCTCGAAGGCCGGCCTGTCCGGGCCGCCCACCAACTGGGCGCAGTGGCAGTCGGACGCGGTCAAGCTGTCCAAGGGCGGCGCGTCCCCGCAGTACGGCATCGCGCTGGCCGAGAACAACACGATCGCGATGTGGCCGATCCTGCTGTGGGAGAACGGCGGCGGGGTGACCAACTCCGACGCGACCAAGAGCATGCTGTCCGACCCGGGCACGATCAGCGCGGTCGACCAGTGGTCCAAGCTGGTGATCAAGGACGGGATCGCCCCCAAGAACATCACCGGGGCCGAGGCCGACAGCCTGTTCACCGCCCAGAAGGCGGCCATGGAGATGAACGGCCCGTGGGCCACCACCGGCTACCAGACGGCCAAGGTCGACTTCGGCCTGGCGCCGATCCCGGCCGGCCCCAAGAAGAGCGTCACGCTGGCCGACGTGGTCGGCATGTCGGTCAACGCCAAGGACAGCTCCGCCCAGCAGGCGGCGGCCGAGACGTTCTTCACCTGGTGGAACACGGCCAGCAGCCAGACCTACTACGCCATCCACACCGGCTTCGTGCCCACCAACACCGCGGTGACCGCGGCCGAGCTGAAGGCCAACCCGGACGTGGCCGACTTCCAGAGCGTGTCCTCCAGCGCCCAAGCCTACGAACTCGGCACCCAGTACACCAACGTGGAGACCAACACCTGGGAGCCGGCCATCGAGAAGATCCTCCAGGGATCCCCGGTCAATTCGACCCTGAGCGCCGCCAACACCCAGGTCAACGGTTACCTGGGCGGGTAGATGACTGCCTCGCCGCTGGCGCGGCCGACCGGGCGGGTGGCCCGGATGAAAGCTCCGTTCGCCACCCGCCTGCGCCGGCGGCGCATCCTCGTCGCCTACACGTTCATGCTGCCCAGCCTGGTCGTCCTGGGCGTGTTCATGTTCTATCCGCTGATCCGGGCGGCCGTCTTGTCGTTCACCAACTACTCGGTGTTCGGCGCGGTCAAGTACGTGGGGCTGGCCAACTACACGACCTTGCTGCAGAGCCACCAGTTCTGGGGCGACCTGGTCAACACCGTCTACTACGCCGGGGTCACCACCCCGGTCTCGGTGGCGCTGGCGCTCGGCCTGGCCCTGCTGCTGAACCGGCGCGGGCTGCCCGGCCGGGGGGTGCTGCGGGCGGCGATCTTCCTGCCCGCGGTGGTGTCGCTGGCGGTCGCGGCGATCCCGTTCCGGCTGATGTTCACCCCGTCGATCGGGCTGATCACCTACTGGCTGGGCTTGATCGGGGTGCACTCGACCGACTGGCTGGACAGCACCACGCTGGCCATGCCCGCGGTGATCATCGTCGGCATCTGGAAGGACGTCGGCTTCTACATGGTGATCTACCTGGCCGGGCTGCAGACGATCCCGCCCGAGTTCTACGAGGCGGCCCGGATCGACGGCGCCTCGGCCTGGCAGCGGTTCCGCAACGTCACCTGGCCGCTGCTGAGCAACACCACGATGTTCGTCACGATCATCGCGCTGATCGCGTCGTTCCAGGCGTTCGACCAGATCTTCGTGATGACCCAGGGCGGGCCCGCGTTCAGCACCGAAACCCTGGTCATGCTGATCTACCGGACCGGTTTCCAGAACTTCCAGATGGGCTACGCCTCCGCGATCGGCTACGTGCTGGTGCTGATCATCCTGCTCTTCAGCCTGTTCCAGATGAGGTACTTCAACCGCCGTGCCATCCGTTACTGAAAGTGTCGCCACCGCCGGGACCGGCCTGCCCCTGCAGGCCCGGCCGGCCCGCCCGCGGGCCCGCCGTCGCCGCATCCTCGGCACCGGCTGGGCCCTGGCGGTGGGCATCGCCGCCGCCCTGGTCATCGTGTTCCCGCTGGTGTGGATGTTCACGACCTCGATCAAGCCGGAAAGCGAGATCATCAGCGCCCACCCGGGCCTGTTCTCGGCCACCGTCACCGGCAGCAACTACGTGCAGGCGTGGCAGGCGATCGACTTCCCGCGCCTGTTCATGAACACGGTGATCTTCGCGGGCGGGGTGACGCTGCTGTCGCTGACGTTCGACTCGCTGACCGCCTACGCGCTGGCCCGGCTGGACTTCCCGGGCAAGAACGTGATCTTCGTGCTGGTGCTGATCACGCTGATGCTGCCGTTCCAGGTCAACCTGGTGCCGCTGTTCCTGCTGCTGACCAAGCTGCACTGGGTCAACACCTACCAGGGACTGATCCTGCCGCGGGCGACCAACGCGTTCGGGATCTTCTTCCTGCGCCAGTTCTTCCTGTCGATACCGAAGGAACTGGAGGACGCCGCCCGGGTCGACGGGGCGTCGGACTTCAAGATCTACCGGAGCATCGTGCTCCGGATGTCGGTGCCCGCGCTGCTCACGCTGGGCTTGTTCCACTTCATGTACAACTGGAACGACCTGCTGTGGCCGCTGATCGTGTCCACCAACAGCTCGATGTACACGCTTTCCTCGGGGCTGGCCCTGTTCTTGGGACAGCACGTCATCCAGTACGGGCTGATCATGGCGGGGTCGGTGCTGGCGATCGTGCCGATGGTGATCGCGTTCCTGCTGATCCAGCGGAGGTTCGTGGAGTCGATCGCGACGTCGGGGCTGCGCTAATCGGGCTGGCTGGCGGCGGCGAGCACCTGGTCGGCCAGGGCGGCGGGGGTGAGCTGGTCGGAGCGGAGCATGAGCGTGCCGGGCGGCTGGCGGGTGGCGGCCGCCACGATCTCGTCGATGCCGGGCAGGCCGAGCTGCCGGGCGACCGGTTCCCACTCGCCGCCGGGCTGGGTGATGCGGGCGTCGAGCCGTTGTCTGAGGACGCTGGCGTCGGCCTCGAGAAAGACATGGAGAAGGGGCTCACCCGCCGCGGCCAGGGCGCCGAGGATCTCGGTCCGGTAGGCGTCGCGGATCAGCGACATCCGGACGATGAGCGTGCCGGTGTGGTGCCTGCGCAGCGACAACGCGGTCGCCACCACCAGTTCCCGCCAGCTCGGCAGGTGCTGGAAGTCGCCGGTCGGCGGCAGCGACTTCCACAGCATGCGGCCGACGTCCTCGGGATTGAACACGAGCGCGTCCGGGAGACGGCGGTGCAGTTCGGCGGCCAGCGTGGTCTTGCCGGCGCCGAACCCGCCGTTGATCCAGATGATCACCGACCCAAGTTACCGGGGGTGGCGGGGGTCGTCTTCGGGGTGCACGTAGTCCAGCGAGATCGGCCCGATCGCGGTCACCTGGGTGGTGTACTCGCCGGACTTCGCCCAGTGGAAGTGGGCGGTGCCGCCGGGCAGCACCACGACCGCCCCGGGCGGGAACGCCTGCAGCTTGGCCTCGTCGAACTCCTCGCCGAGGCCGATGTAGAACACCCCGGAGATGACCGTGTAGACCCGGTCCTCATGGTGCCGGTGCGGCATCAGCCTGGTGCCGCCCGGCAGCTTGACCCGGACCACGTAGGGCGCGGGCTGGGAGGTGTCGCCCACCACGACCGCGAGCCGGGCCGCGGGCGGGAACGACGGGAACGGCTCCCAGTCGACCTCCTCGGGCAGGACGGCCCGGAAGACGGCCTGATCGAGCTGGTGAGTGCTCATCGCCGGTGGACCTTCCATACTCGTGACGGAGCGGCCGGACGCCGCTAGCCATAGCGTGGCGTAGGGACACGGCCTGCCGAACCCGTGACCACCCCGGGCAATCCCCTGGCTTCCGTCCGGGTCAGCGGCGTCGGGCGGCCTCATCGCGGCAGATGAGTGCGATCAGAAGGTGAAGTCCTTGGGCGTACCTTCACCTACCCGGCCGTCCACGGCCTCGCGCAGGACGTCCGCGTGGCCAGTATGCCGCGCGTACTCCTCAATCATGTCGAGCAGCATCTCGCGGACTGTGGGCGTACGCCCGTCCGGCCAGGTAAAAGACGCCGGGCCGTCGAGCCCTCGCTCCCTGATGACCCCGGCTACCAGTGCGCGTGACCGCTCGACGGCGTCTCGCCACACTGCGTAGACATCTTCGGGAGCGTCCAGCGTGCCAGTGCGCCATTCCCAATCAGGATCAGCATCGAAATCCACCGCGTCCCAAGGCGGTCCGTACCCGTGACCGGCGAGCTTGACCGCGAGCCAGTCCGCCTCGACCAACGCGACATGCTTGACTAGACCACCGAGCGTCATGGCGCTGGCAGCCGTGGTCGCGCGCAGACCCGCCTCGTCCAGGCCTGCGGTTTTCCAGGCGAAAGTCCGTCGGTTGCGTTCGAGAACCGCGAGCACCGACTGCACCTCGCCGCGAGCCGCCGACGCGTCAGGCTGTTCAGCCGCCTCACTCATGGCTGGAGCTTAGCCAGCTACTCATCCCGCCCGCTCATCGGCTATGAGCGGGCGTTTGCTCATCAGCAACGATGCAGCATGAGAGCCGGGGCAACATTGCTGCGCTCCACCATCCGGCGGCGGGCCAGGCTCTACCGCTGTCTCGAGCGAGCAGCCGCCGCGGTTTGATACCGTCCGGCCATGGGCTGCGGCTAGCCGCAAGCCCGGGGAGGTGCCAGATGTCCATGGCAACCGACGTCGTCGACGCCCAGATCGAGGCCTACCAGGCCAAGGATGTCGAGCGATTCTTGGCGTCCTACGCCGAGGATGCCTCGGTGGTGCTGTTCGACGGCACACCGATGTTCGCGGACAAGCAGGTGATGCGGGAGCAGTACGGCAGACTGTTCGCCGACAGCCCCGGCCTGCACCTGACCATTGCTAAGCGCATGAGCGCCGGGGCGTTCGTGGTCGACGAGGAGCACCTGTCCGGCGTGCATTTTGCTGGCATGCCGACCGAGATGACGGCCCTGAGCGTCTACCGGGTCACCGATGGGAAGATCGCCAGACTCATGCTCCTGCTCTGACCAGCACTGGCAAGCTCGAGACAGGGAACGCGGACTGCGGCGCTGGCTTACCGCGCGAGATCGCCGATTATGAATGCAGGGTTTTGGGCGCGTACTGGGCTGGAGATACTCACGTATTGACCAGCACCGGTCGATTGAGGCGTGCTAGGAGTGTGCTCGGCGGAGGCGTTCGGCGGCTTGTGCGCGCAGTGTGTCGCTGGACAGCGGGGTGGCGCCCTCCCACACGTTGTACGCCGCCATCCACAAGCTGGCCGCCCACGCGACCTGCAGCTCCGCGGCGGTGAACGAGCGCCCCTTGATGTCCTGGTAAGCCGCGAGGAACGCCCCGGAACTTTCGACCGGCGCCAGGGTGGGCGCCCCGGTGCTGGCAAACGCCCCGCTCGCCGCGCCCACCAGGGCTGCTTCCGGCTGCCAGGCCAGGCTGTCCCAGTCGTGCACCGCCCATACCTCCGGGCCGCGCCAGCGCAAGTTCTGCGCCTCGAAGTCGGCGTGGCCGAGCACGCACGGCAACTCGGCCGCCAGCAGCCGCCTCCGAACGCGCCCGGCTGTCTCAGCGACGTACGCCGGCAAGGCGTCCCCGTCCCGGTCTCCGGGGGACTCGCCGGCCGGCCACACCCCGCGGCCGGTGTGATCCCAGCGTACCCAGGGTGGATTCGGCAGCGGCGGCGCAACGGCCACATCGGCCAGCTCGGTCATCAGCCCGGCGAACACCCCCGCGCAACGGGCGGCTACCTCTGGGGAGTCCCCGTGCAGCATCTCGCCACCTGGCCGGAACTCCTCGGCGTGTACCGCCAGCCCGCCGACATCAGTCGCCGGGGTGAGCGGCCTGGCACACGGGAACCCGCGCCCAGCCAGCTGGGCCTGCGCCGCGACACACGACGCCGCCCGGCCGCCATCGGGGCGCGCCTTGACCACGACATCCCATCCGCCGGCCAGCCGCAGACCGAACACCATCGAGACCTGACGCACCTGGAACAGTACGCCGACGGGCCCGTCGCCCAGATGATTCACACACCAGCCCGGCAACCAGTCCGGCAGATCCTCCAACGACACGGCCAGAACTGTGCCACAGGCACCGAACGCACCGCCAGATCGACCCGTTCCGCGCGCCCGAACAGGCCATCACCGTCAACCCAGCACACGCGCCGAACGGCGGTACAGGTCCTCGGGCAGCTCATCGCGGTAGGTCCCGCTAAATCCCCGGCGGAAGAACCGGTCATCAACGTGATGCAGCTCCGCGAACGTCGGGATGGCCGTGGTGGTGGCAGGCTCCAAGCCCAGACCCAGCGCTTCGGTGACCCGCTGGACAGCGGGACGATCCGCCCCGGGTGAGCCGGCTGCAGCCAGCTCAGGACATTCCGGCCCCACTGGCCGATACCACGCCCGGCCGGGAGGAACATCGGGTCACGCAACTCATCGGCAAAGCACCGGGCGCCGTCTTCGCTGCGCTGACGCGCCCACGAGACTAGGCAATCCCGGCCGTCCCGGACCAGGCAGATCGCCTTGTCACCATCCAGGACCTGCTCATCGCGCGGCCGGTGCGTCTTGACCAGATGCACCCGCGGTGACTCACGCATGGCCACGAAGCTACCGGGCCGCGGAAACGATGCAATCCAGACGATCACCCGGTCACCCTACGGCCCACCCCTAGCTGCGCAGGAGCGCCAGTCTCGCTACCTGCAGCAGCGCAGCCGGCGCGGCCGGATGAGTCGAATCCGCGCCCTCTACGCGGCATGAGAGCCTGTTCGGCCAGCGCCCGGAATGAGAGAACTTGTCGCGGGAATCCGCAGCGGAAACGCCGCCGGTCCCTCGCAGGGAGGGCAGATGCCGTCAGAGAACCGCGCCGCGCGGTGCCACTTCGATAGCGGCGACGCCCCGGCTGAAGAGACCGACAAGGCGGTCACCATGGTGGACGCGAAGCACGCCGGAGGTCTGGGCCAGCGCCGAGATGACATGCTCGGTGACCTCATCCGTGCTGGCCGTGCCGGGTTCGTCATAGCTGACGTCCAGGTGTTCGCCGCCGACCAGCCGCACGCGCAGCACAATCTCCGCCATGGCCCCGCATCTTAACTGTCTCGCTGCAAACAGCGAGTGCCGCGTCCCCGGTGCACGGCAAGATGCTTCGGCCGGCCCGGCCTGAAGACACATATGAGCAGAACCGCCCACGGTCGAATTCGCCGCGAATACCGCCGTCCGCGCAGCGGCATGAGCGGGCGTTCCGAAAGCTTAGCGATCATCGCAGTCACGGCTGGGAAGCCGGCACCGCAGTCGCAAGTGAGGCCGCGAACGCCAGTGATCGGGTTGCCGTTCCCGGCGGTCTCCTGCCGGTGCCGATGACAGCGCACGCTGGCTTTGACAGAGTGGCCGTGGCAGCCTGAAACGGGCCGTGCGTGGTCAAAGGAGACCGCTATGAGTGTGTACAGGGTGACCGAGATCATCGGGACCAGCAGTACTTCATGGGAAGACGCTGCCGCGGAAGCGATCAGGACCGCCGGCGGCACGCTGCGCGATCTGCGGGTAGGTGAGGTCGTCAAGCTGGACATTGCTCTGGACGAGAGCGGGGCGATCACCTATCGCACCAAGCTCCAGCTCTCCTTCAAGTACGACCCCGACCACTGATCCAGGCAGCCGGTCCCCGCGCTGGCGGATCAAGTGAGTCAGCCTCCGGGCCGATCCGGCCATGCCCAAACGGCCTTGGCGCATTTCAAACACCACGGATACGTGCCCGCTCTGCGGCATGACAGTGCGTCGAGTCCGCACCAGATCCGCCTGATTGGCGTGGCTATGGTGTCCTCGGCGGCTGCCAGTTGAGCCGTGCCGACCGGGTTGATTTGGCGCTAGGTTCCCGCCAGCGCGGCGTTAATGACCCGTCTCCGAAAACCGCTAAATAGCAGGTCGAAGGCTCCGTCAAGCAGCGTGGGGATCTCGGGTGGGCGCCACGCCGCGTGAGAGGCGCTCGTGTGTCAGGTGGGCGGCTTCGCGTGAGGCTCGTGATCTCGTCCGGGAACTGCCCGGAACCCGGGTCACGCCGGGTTCCGGGGGGTGCGAGGTTAGGCGTCTGGATGTTGCGTGGCGGACGGGCTCCCGGCTGGTACCTGCCCGGTGGGCGGGCCGGGTTGGGTGGCGTTCGGGGGTCAAGCCCTTGAGTATCAGCCAGGCCGCCAAGACGTACTCCTGGATGGCGATGGGCAGGATCAGAAGCGTATAAGAGGTCACGGGGGTGCGGCCGAAGGTGGCCAGCAGGCAGGCGGTGAGCAGCGCGAACTCGGCGGCGACGCCCCAGCCTGTCAGCCAGCGGGGGACCAGGCGGAAGCGGTAGAAGACGCCGTAGTACATCAGTGCGCCGGCGATGTAGGCGTATGCGCCGGCGAGGGTGGCGCTTTGGCGTACGCCGGTGAGGGCGTCCCCGATTGGCCGGATCCCGGCGTCGCTCAGGGCTGTCGCGGGGACGTGCTGGCGGGTGAGGTACAGCAGGGACAGCGTGATGACTCCGCCGACCGCGTACATGGCGGCCTCCAGGGTCCTGAGGGCGACCGCTCCCAGGGCCAGCCCTTTGCTGCGCTGGCGCAGGACCGGGTACAACGCGACGGCGATGCCCGCGCTGGTGCCGGCCTCGACGAACTCGAGCAGCCCGCCCGCGGACACCCGGCCCGCGTTCTCGGCGATCTTGGCGAGGTAGTCCGTCCCGGTGAGGACCGGGTGCTCGACCGCACCGGCAAGCAGGCCCGCGACGCCCGCGATGATGAGCAGTGCCCCGGCGGTCAGCGCCGCTCGTCGATCTGGGGACATCATGATCCGAACCTGTACATGGCGAGATCTCCCTGAGTTGCTGTGCGGCACCAGCAGGTGCCGGGCGGTCGCGATGGGCCAGGCCGGCGCCACTGCGATTGGTTACGGGCACCAGGATTGGCGGCGAGCGGCCTGCCGGGCTATCGGCCGTTGGGAGGTCGCTGGGCGACCAAAGTCGGTGATCCGATCGACTTCGGTCGGCTGTTCAGCCGCGTCCGGTGCCGCCTAGGCTGCCGGTATGACCGCCGTGCGTGCTGTCTTGAGCAGGGCCTTGCGCCCGGAGGAAGAAGACGCGCCGGTCGCCGCGCGTTCCCGGCGTGACTGGATCGTCGACAGTGCCCTTTTCGTCCTCGCGGCCGTGCTCGCCATCGCCTCCGGCGTGACCAGCGCCCGGCAGGGGGCGCAGGGTCCGCTGGTCGTCATCGACGGGATCGGCGGAGCGGTGTCCTGCCTTGCCCTGTGGTGGCGGCGGCGCTGGCCGCTGGGAGTCGGGCTCGCGGTGGTGGCGGTCTTGGTGGTCTCGCCGGCGGCCGGGGTGGCCGGAGTCGTCACGCTCTATACGGTTGCCGCCTATCGTCGCTGGCAGCTGGCGTTCCTGGTCGCCGGGGCACAGGTCGCGCTGCTGCCACTCGACCGTGCGATCCAGCCCGGGGGCGTCTCGTCGGCGGTGTACTACCTCGCCGGCACGCTCGGCCCGGCGGCGGTCGTCGCCTGGGGTATGTTCCGCCGCACCCGCATGCAGGCGCAGCGCGAACGCCGGCGCCGCGCCGCGGCAGAGGAGCAGTTGCGCGTCGAGCAGATCCGCTACGCCGAGCGCACGCGTATCGCGCGTGAGATGCACGACGTGCTCGCGCACCGGATCTCGCTGCTCAGCCTGCACGCCGGCGCGCTGGAGTTCCGGCCGGAGGCGCCGCCCGAACAAGTCGCGCGCGCAGCGGCGGTGATCCGCGCCAGCGCGCACCAGGCGCTGGAAGACCTCCGCACCGTGATCGGCGTGCTGAGAGACGGGACCGACGGCCACGAACCGCAGCCGCCCCAGCCGACGCTCGCAGCACTGCCGGGCCTGCTGGAAGAGTCACGCGCCGCCGGGATGCGCGTGCACGCCGAGGTCCGCCTTTCAGACCTGGCCGCCGTCCCGGACGGGATCGGGCGCCATGCGCTGAGGATCGTCCAGGAGGCGCTGACCAACGCGCGCAAACACGCAACCTCGGCCCCGGTCGAGCTGGGCCTCGACGGCGCCCCCGGGCACGGTCTCACGATCGAAGTGCGCAACCCGCTGCCCGCGCTCGCCACCGCAGAACCACAGATCCCCGGCACCGGCGCGGGCCTGCTCGGTCTCACCGAGCGAGCGACGCTCTCCGGCGGCCGCCTCGAGCATGGGCTCGACGAGCGCGGCCACTTCCGGCTGCACGCGTGGCTGCCGTGGCCGCCGTGAGCGAGCGGATCCGCGTGCTGGTCGTCGACGACGACGCACTAGTCCGCGCCGGGCTCACCATGCTTCTAGCGGGTGCCGGCGACATTGAGATCGTCGGCGAGGCCGCTGACGGCAGCGAGGCCGAACGCGCCGTCGCCGAACACCAGCCCCGAGTCGTGCTGATGGACATCCGCATGCCCGGGATGGACGGCCTGGCGGCCACCGAAATCCTGCGCGGGCGCGACTACCCGCCCGAGGTTATCGTTCTCACAACCTTCGACGCCGACGACCACGTCCTGCGCGCCCTGCGGGCCGGCGCCAGCGGCTTCCTGCTCAAAGACACACCACCCGCTGACATCGTCCATGCCATCCGAGCCGTCGCGTCCGGCGAGCCGATCCTGTCCCCCGCGATCACCCGTCGGCTGATCGGGCACGTGACCAGAACCGACGGCGGCGAGCGCCGCCGCCACGCCCGCGCGCAACTCGACCACCTCACCGAACGCGAGCGCGAGGTCGCCGTCGCGATTGGACGCGGCAAGTCCAACGCCGAAATCAGCCGCGAGCTCTACATGAGCATCGCCACAGTGAAGGCGCACGTCTCGCACCTCCTCGAGAAGCTCGAATTCAACAACCGCGTCCAGGTCGCTCTGCTCGCACACGACGCCGACGAAGCCTAGTCAACGGCAGGCTTCCCAGTAACAGGACCTTCTCGGGTAACCGCCAGCCAACCAGTCCGTCATGCCGAGGCACCAAGCGCCGGACGTGCGCTCATCGGCATGAGCGAGCGTCCGTAGTTGAATCCACGGCACAGATCGACGTGGCCTGCGTCGGCCTCAGGCAACTGCGCTGCACATCGGCCGTCATACAGATCGGCGGATCTGGTGCGGAGTTGACAGACTCTCGTGCCGTGATTGGAGCGGCTCTTCTTATCGCTGGCTCACCACGGGCCGTGGCTGACACAGTCCTGGCACCGTGTTGTGGCAATCAGGTCCGGGCTCGAGCCGGGGAAGTGCGCTATTCCATTCGGGGAGATCAGCAGCCGCCTGGCCGTCGCGGTGGCGTTCCGGACTCTCCCCGCTTGACCGTGCTCGCAGAACTCCTGATCCAGGTCGCATATATCGCAGCGGGCCATGCCCTACATGATCGCGCAAACTCGATAGTGGCGCACCGGTTCGGCAGTCGGCCAATTCAGGCGGGGGTGTAGAGGGCGAGCTTGAGAGCGGGGTCGTCGTTGGCCTGGAAGGTGGCGTACTCGTAGCGGCGCGGGGGGCGGCCGGGGTGGTCCGGATAGTAGAAGGTCTTGACGCCGGCCATGCTGCGGCGGACGTGGTGAGCTTCCCACCAGCGGGTGAACTCGGGGCTGGTGCGCAGGCGGGTCATCAGCGACTCGAAGGCGGGGTCGCGGGCCCACAGGTCGTGGGTGGCGCGGAACTGGGCCACCATCCGCTGGGCCTCAGCCTGCCAGCCGGGGCCGAAGCGGGCGCGGGCTTCGGGGGTGGTCAGCATCCAGATCAGGACATTGCGGTCTTCCCGCGGAGCCTGGCCGAAGTCGGTGATGACGTCGGCGGCCGCGGCGTTGGCGGCCAGCACGTCCCAGCGGCGGCCGGTGATGTAGGCGGGGTGGGGCAAGCCGGTGATCAGGCGGCGGATCGGGTCCGGCACCTGCTCCCGGGTGAACGCCTGGTGCCCGGGGCTGCGGGCTAGCATCCGCAGGTGGGTGCGCTCGGCCGGGTCCAGTCGCAGCGCCTGGGCCAGCGCGTCGATGGTGGCCACGGACGGGCGGACCGCCCGGCCCTGCTCGAGCCGCACGTACCAGTCGACCCCGATGCCGGCCAGCTCGGCGACCTCCTCGCGGCGGAGGCCGGGGGTGCGCCGGCGGCGGCCGTCGGGCAGGCCGAGGGCGGCGGGCGTGAGCCGCTCGCGCCGGGACCGGAGGAAGTCACCGAGCTCGCCGCCGGACTCCAGGGAGGTAGTCATCGATCCTAGGATAGTACTAGGCCTTTCTACCGGGACTGGGACGCGGCAGGGTGGGAGCCATGAAGGCTGCCATGCTCAGAGAATTCGGGCCGCTGCAGGTGGAGACCCTGCCTGACCTGGTCCCGGGGACCGGCGAGGTCGTCGTCGATGTGGTCGCGGCCCACGTGCTGTCCTACACCGGCGAGGTGCTGCGGGGCGAGCGGAACTACCAGTTCGAGCTGCCGCTGGTGCCGGGCACCGGCGCGATCGGGCGGGTCCGGTCGACCGGGCCCGACGCGACCCGGCTGGCCCCGGGCGACTGGGTGGTGTGCGACATCACCGTGCGCTCGCGCGACGACCTGCTGACGCCGGACATCGCGCTCCAGGGCTGGAGCGCCCGCGGCCAGGGCGGGCTGCGGCTGATGCGGCACTTCCGGCACGGGGCGTTCGCCAGCCAGATGATGATCCCGACCGAAAACGCGATCCCGATCGGGCCGATCGCCGCCGCCGACGCCGGCCGCTGGTGTGCGCTCGACCTGCTGCTGGTGCCGTACGGCGGGCTGGTCGGGGTGGACCTCCAGCCCGGCGAGACCGTCCTGGTCAGCGGGGCGACCGGGAACTACGGGAGCGCCGGGGTGACGGTCGCGCTGGCCATGGGGGCGGCCCGGGTGGTCGCCCCCGGCCGCAACGAGAAGGTGCTGGACGACCTGGCCCGCCGGTTCGGGGACCGGGTGCGCCCGGTCCGGCTGACCGGTGAGGTGGCCGCGGATCGGCGGGCCATGCGGGCGGCGGGCGGCGGGCCGGTCGACGTGGTGCTGGATCTGCTGCCGCCGCAGGCGAGCGCGGCCACCGTGCGGACCGCGGTCATGACCGTGCGCGAGTTCGGCCGGGTGGCGCTGATGGGCGGCGTCGGCATGCTCGGCGGCGAAGATCTGGCGCTCCCCTACCCGTGGCTGATGCGTAACAGCATCACCGTCCGCGGCCAGTGGATGTTCCCGCGGGTGGCTGCGCCCCGGCTGATCAGCCTGGCCCAGGCCGGCCTGATCGACCTCGGCCAGTACCAGGTCACCGAGTTCAGCCTGGTTGAGGTGAACCAGGCGGTCGCGCACGCGGCCGGGGACAAGCCGTTCCAGCTGACGGTGGTCCGCCCTTAACCTGGTGCGATGCCAAAGGGCCGGCTCGAAGCGTTCAGCGATGGCGTCATCGCGATCCTGATCACGATCATGGTGCTTGATCTGCACCTGCCCGACGGCACGACCTGGCATGCGCTGGGCAAAGAGGTGCCGGTGCTGCTGGCCTACCTGCTGAGCTTCATCATGCTCGGCATCTACTGGAACAATCACCACCACATGCTGGCGGCCGTGTCCCGGACCTCGGGCGCGGCCCTGTGGGCCAACCTGCACCTGCTGTTCTGGCTGTCGCTGATTCCGTTCACCACCCCGTGGATGAGCGAGAACGACTACGCGCAGGTCCCGGTGGCGGTGTACGGCATCGTCCTGCTGATCTGCGGGCTGGCCTACCTGATCCTGCAGCAGACGCTGTTGCGGGTCGAAGGTCGGGACTCGATGCTGGCCCAGGCGACCGGTCACGACCTCAAGGGCCGGGGCACGGCCCTGCTCTACATCCTCGGCATCGGCTTGTCGTTCCTGGACCGGTGGCTCGGGGTCGCCGCCTACGTTCTGGTGGCGCTGGTGTGGCTGGTTCCCGACCGGCGGATCGAACGCACCCTGGCCTCGACCGAGCGTTGACAGCCCGGGAGCGACGCCCTAGCGTTGGATCGCTCCAACCAGAGGGAGCCAGAGGGAGCCAGAGGGAGAGGGTGTGGCGACCCCGGGCACCAAGCGTGACTCAGGCCGGCCGACGCTGGAAACGGTGGCGGCCCGGGCCGGAGTGTCCCGGTCGCTGGCCTCGCTCGTGCTCAACAACTCCCCCAAGGTCAGCCAGGCCAGCCGGGACGCGGTGCGGCAAGCGGTGGCCGACCTCGGTTACCGGCCCAACGCGGCCGCCCGGCGGCTGGCCGAGCAGCGCTCGCGCACGGTCGGGGTGCTGCTCAACGACCTGCGGCAGCCGTGGTACGCGGACATGCTGGACGGCCTGACCCCGGTCCTGCACGGGGCCGGCAAACACATCCTGCTGGGCGACGGCCGCATCGACCGGCAGATGGACGACACGCTGACCTGGTCGTTCCTCGACTTCGGGGTGGACGGGCTGGTGCTGGCGGGGTCAATCCCGATGTCGGAGGCGGTCAAGTCGATCGCCAGCTCGATCCCGACGGTGGCGGTCGGCGGACGCGGCCTCGACCTCGGCCTGCCGCACATGGACGTGCTCGCCAACGACAACGAACTGGGCGCCCGGCTGGTGGTGGAGCACCTGACCGGGCTCGGGCACCGGCGGATCGCGCACATCTCGGGGCTGCCCAGCCTGGCCGGGCAAGTCCGGATGCAGGGCTACCAGGACGCGATGCGGGCGGCCGGGCTGGAGGCGGAGATCCGCGTCGAGCACGGCGACATGAGCGAGGAGGGCGGTTACCGGGCCACCGTCGCCCTGCTGGCCGGCCCCGGCCGGCCGACCGCGATCTTCGCCGCCAACGACCTGACCTGCGTGGGCGCGCTGTCGGCGGCGACCGCGCTGGGGGTCCGGGTGCCGGAGGAGCTGTCACTGGCCGGCTTCGACAACTCGGTGTTCGCCCGGCTGCGGGCGTTGTGGCTGACCAGCGTGGACGGCACCGCCTACCCGATGGGCCAGCAGGCCGGCCAGATGCTGCTCGAACGGATCGCGCATCCCACCGCGCCGGCCCAGACCAGGCTGCTGCCGCCGCGCCTCGAAGTACGCGGTTCGACCGGTCCGGTACCGGCCCTTTAGATAAAAAATCTGGACCCTTGACAGGTCTCGGCCCAGATCTGATGATGGCAGAAGTTGGAGCGCTCCAACAGGATGTGAGGACGGCGATGGGCAGGGAACGGCTGGAGCGGTACAGCCTGGTGGGCGACGAGAATCAGGCGGCGGTCGAGGCGGGCCTGGCCGGCGCGGCCTGGTTCCGGAGCGCGGTGCCGCGCAAGCGGATGAAGGAGCTGATGCGCCGGTCCGATTACCCGGCCGTGCGCGACACCATCATCTGGATCGGGCTGATCGTCGGCTTCGGCGCCCTCGGCAGCGTCTTCTGGCTGGTGTGGCACAGCTGGTGGGCGGTGCCGTTCTTCCTGGCCTACGGGGTGCTGTACGGGTCGACGTCCGACTCACGCTGGCACGAGGCCGGGCACGGCACCGCGTTCAAGACCCGCTGGATCGACGAGAGCCTCTACCAGGTGGCGTCGTTCATGATCATGCGCGATCCGACCACCTGGCGCTGGAGCCACACCCGGCACCACACCGACACGCTGATCGTCGGCCGCGACCCGGAGATCGCGGTCATGCGCCCGGCCCGGCTGGCCAAGCTGCTGGCCAACTACTTCGGCCTGGTCGACGTGCCGGTGGCGTTCGCCCTGCTGTTCCGGCACGCGGCCGGGCGGCTGACCGCCGACGAGGCCGACTACGTGCCCGAGTCCGAGCGGCCCAAGGTCTACCGGACCGCGCGTATTCACCTCGCCATCTACGTGGTGACGGTCGCGCTGGCCGTCATTTTCCGCACCTGGCTGCCGGTCGTGCTGATCGGCGGGCCCGCGATCTACGGCCGCTACCTGCTGCAGGTGTACGGGTTCACCCAGCACGCGGGCATGGGCGAGAACGTGCTCGACCACCGGCTGAACACCCGCACGGTCAAGATGTGCGTGGTCAACCGGTTCCTCTACTGGAACATGAACTACCACGTCGAGCACCACATGTTCCCGATGGTGCCGTACTACCGGCTGCCCGAGCTGCACGAGGAGATCAAGCACGACTGCGCGCCGGTCTACCCGTCGCTGTGGGCCGCCTACAAGGAGATCATCCCGGCCGTGCTGCACCAGCTGCGCGACCAGGAGTACTACGTGCGGCGCGAGCTGCTGCCGGGCGCGGCCGCGTTCAACGAGCCGACCCCGGTCAGCGACGGCCGGGCCCGCCCCTTGACCAGCGCCACAGCCGCCTGAGGAGAAAAAGTTGGCTGAGTGGATCGCCGCCTGCGCGGCGGACGAGATCGACCCCGAGGACGTCATCCCGTTCGAGCACGGCGGGAGCGACTACGCGCTCTACCGCTCGCCCGAGGACGCCTACTACGCGACCGACGGGCACTGCACCCACGAGAAGACGCTGCTGTGCGACGGCCTGGTCGAGGGCGGCATCATCGAGTGCCCCAAGCACAACGGGCGTTTCGACTACACCAGCGGCAAGGCGCTGGGCGCCCCGGTACTGGTCAACCTGCGCACCTACCCGGTCAAGGTCGAAGGCGGCACGGTCTACGTCGACCTGGGCTGAGTCAGCTGGCCGCGCGCCAGCCCGGCGCCCAGCGGGGCCTGCTGGTAGATGACCGTGTGGCGGTGACGGCGGCGGGTGACCAGCCCGGCGCGGTGCAGGACGGCCAGGTGCTCGGACACCGTGCTGGCGGCGACCTGGTGGCGGCGGGCCAGGGTGTGGGTGGAGGCCGGTTCGGCCAGTGATTCCAGCAGGGCGGCGCAGGTGCGGCCGAGCAGGTCCGCCAGCGCCGCCGAATGCCGGGTCGGGGTGGGCTGCCACAGTTCGGCGATCCCCCGGGCCGGGTAGCTGAGCGCGGGCTGGGCGGACGCCCCGGGCTGGCCGGGCGCCTCGATCACCGCCAGCACGTCCGGCCAGGCGAACACGCTGGGCATGAGCTGCAGGCCAGCCCCGCCCAGCCGGTACCGCCCGGCCGGGGCAGGCTGCGGGCCGGACGGCTCGATGATGAGGGCGCGGCCGGTCCAGCGGGCCCGCGGGTGCAGATCGGCCAGCACCCGCTCCAGGCCGTAGTCGGCCAGCAGCTGGGTCCGGTAGCGCACGTCGGCCTCGAGCAGGTCCCGCAGCCGCGGCCAGTGCGGTGCGATCAGCAGCCGCCAGCAGTCCTCGAGCAGGCCGGCCAGCCGGGCGCGGGTCGCGGCCGGGTCGTCCAGCAGCCGCCAGGCCGCGGCCGGCACCGGCTGGCCGTAGCGTTCGGTCAGGCTGCGCCGGACCTCGTAGGCGACCCGGGCGGGCGGGGTCGCGCGGACCTGAGCGAGCTGCTCGGTGATGTCGGCGCCCGGCCCGGGCCGAGCCGGGCTGAGGAAGTCCGGGGTCCAGCCCCGGTGCGGCGACAGCGCCAGCAGCGGCTCCAGCTCGAGCCGGTCCAGCTCTGGCCGGACCGCGTCCAGCCAGGGCAGGTGATAGGCGTGCCGGTGCGGTTCGCTCAGCACCCGCAGCGCCGCCATCGTCTCCCACAGCGGCGAGGTGACGAACCGGATCCGGGCCGGATCGTCGCGTCCGAAGCTGAGCACCAGCGCCATGAGCCCACCAGAACGACCGAGTTTGATTCGGCGGGGGCCGAATCTCTGGTGTTCATGGTAGGCGGCCGGCGACCTTGGCTCTATGACCATCGCCGACGCCGACGCCGACGCTGCTCGCGAGGATGCCCGGGACCGCCGGGCCCGCTATCGCGACGTGCTCGGGGTCGGCGAGTTCCGGGTGATCTTCAGCGCCAGCATCGTGTCGATGCTGGGCAACATCGTGGCCGACGTCGCGCTCACCGTGCTGATCTACCAGCGGACCCGGTCGGCGGTGCTGGCGTCGCTGGTCATGGCCCTGGCGTTCCTGCCCTACCTGGTCAGCGGGGTGCTGCTGGGGGCGGTGGTGGACCGCTTCCCCGCCCGCCGGGTGCTGGTCGGCTGCGACCTGGCCAGCGCGGCGGTGGTGGCGATCATGGTCATCCCGGGGGTGCCGGTGGCCGGGCTGCTGGCCCTGGTGGTGGCGGAAGGGCTGATCGCGCCGGTCTTCAGCAGCACCCGGGCGGCGCTGCTGCCGGAGGTACTTCCGCCCGGTCCCCCGTACGTGCTCGGGCGGTCGCTGATGCGGATGGTTTCGCAAGGCGCGCAGATCGCCGGCTACGGGGCGGGCGGGCTGCTGCTGGCGTTCCTGCCGCCGCGCGAGGCGCTGGCGGCCGACGCGGTCTCGTTCGTGGCGTCGGCCTGGTTGCTGCGGGTGGGCCTGGCGCGGCGCGGGGCGGCCGCGGGCGGGGCGGCCGCGGGCCGGGCGGCCTCAGGCCGGCGGGGCGGGCTGGCGGGTGACTCGGTGGCGGGGGCGCGGGCGGCGCTCGCGCACCGGGCGACCCGGCGCACGCTGCTGTTCGGCTGGCTGGTGGCGGCCTGCTCGGTCGCCCCGGAAGCGCTGGCCGCCCCCTACGCCACCCACATCGGCGAGCCCGCCCGGGTCGCCGGCTACCTGCTGATGGGCCTGCCGGCCGGGACGGTGGCGGCCGACGTGCTGGCCGCGCGGGTGCTGTCGGCCGGCTGGCAGCGGCGGATCATTGTCCCGGCCGCGACGGCGTCGTTGGCGCCGTACGTGCTCTTCGCGGTCAGCCCGGGGCTGGCGCTGGCCCTGGTCCTGCTGGTGGTGTCCGGGCTGGGGTCGGCCTACATGGCGGGGATGGACGGGCTGCTGGTCGCGGTGACGCCGCCGGACCTGCGGAACCGGGCGCTGGGGCTGTCGACCATCGGGCTGATGTTCACCCAGGGCGCCGGGTTCGCGCTGTGGGGGCTGGCCGGGCAGTTCCTGCCGTTGCCGGTGGTGATCCCGGCCGCGGCGGTGGCGGGGATCGTCGCCGTAGTGGCGCTGCGCCCACAGAGCGTGGTGGCGCGGCGGCCGGACAGCAGCCTCGGTGGAGGCGCTGTGTAATTGGTACGGAGACATTTGCGGACGGGTTTGTTACGCACGCCCAAATATCCGGCCCTGTGCCATACTGGCGCCGCTTGTGCATGGCCGTCTGCTCGGGGGCAGTTCTGTTGCGGCCTCATTTCCGCTGGTGGCGGTCGGTTTGTTCGGTTTTGCCGTGCCGCGACAGCGGCGCGTTCCGCACTGGGGAGGAACGACAAATGAAATGTTGGGCAACGGCCGCCCTGTCGGCGGCCGTAGTGGCGGGGGTGGCGCTTCCGGCCGCCGTCGCCGGAGCAGGCACTACTGGCACGACCACTAACACCGTCAAGGTGAGCGTGGTTCGCAGCGGCCTGAACAACCCCCGGCACCTGACCCTGACCGGGTCCGGGTTGTGGGTGGCGCTGGCCGGCGCGGGCGGCCCGACCGGGAAGTCCAACTGCGTCACCGGCCCGTCGACCGGCGGGACCGGCAACACCAGCTACTGCGTCGGCTGGACGGGAGCGGTGTCGCTGCTCCAGCACGGTCACGTCGCCGCCTCGGTCACGCTGCCGTCGGTCATCCAGACGGACAGCAGCGAGGTCGCGGGCCCGGCCGCGGTCGCGTTCAGCCACGGCCAGGCGGCCGTGATCATGCAGGATGTCCTGGTCAACAGCAAGGGCGTCAACGCCCTGCCCAAGCCGGCCGGCAAGCCGTTCGGCCAGTTGCTGATCCGGTCCGGCCGTCACCTGAGCACGGTGAACCTGGCCGCCTACGCGGCCGCCCACCCGCAGCCGTCCTGGAGCCTGGGCACCGTCCCGGGCGAGACCGCCTACGACTCCGACCCCTACGACGTGATCCCGTACCACGGTGGCTGGGTGGTGGCCGACGCGGCTGCGAACTCGCTGCTGCAGATCTCGCCGTCCGGGAAGATCCACCTGCTGGCCCGCTTCCCGGCCGTCAGCGAGACCGCGCCGGCCGGGGTGCTCGGCCCGTCCGCGGTGACGGTCAAGGCCCAGGCGGTGCCGACCTCGATCGCGGTCGGCCCGGACGGGGCGCTCTACGTCGGACTGCTCCGCGGCGTCCCCTCGGTCCCCGGTACGGCCTACATCTACCGGGTCGTGCCCGGCCACCAGCCGACCATCTGGGCCAAGGGCCTGACCGCGGTCACGTCGATCGCGTTCGACAACCACGGCCGGCTGCTGGCCACCGAGTACAGCACCGGCGGGCTGCTGTCGCCGCCCACCACCCCGGGTGCCCTGGTCCGGATCAGCCACCACGGCCACAGCGTCGCCACGCTGCCGGTCAGCGGCCTGTTCCAGCCGACCGGGGTGACGGTCAGCTCCAACGGCACCGTCTACGTGTCCAACTACGGGGACAGCACCGCCAAGGCGGCCCACCCCGGCGAGATCCTGAAGATCACCGGCCTGTCGTAAGGCGGGTGTAGCAGCCGTCAGCTTGCGGTGCCGGTCGTGAGGCGGGCACCGCAGGCTGGCGGCTTTCGGCCTTCGGCCTTCGGCCTTCGGCTTTCGGGGCTCAGGCGACTGGGCTGCAGGTGCCGCAGCGGCGGATGGAGTGGCTGACGTTGGTGTGGGCCCAGATCTCAAGGTCCTGCGCGGACGACGAGCAGACCTTGATCCACTCCCCGGTCCAGGTGCGGCCGCGGGCCGGACGCCCGTTGATCGTGAGGCAGCTGGCCCGGTGCAGGCGGCCATCGGCCGGATTGAGACTGCGCTGGATGTTGATGACGTAGCCGTTGGGGTGGGAGGCCGTCCAGGCTTCGTAGCCCTGGTCGTCGTCGATGAACTTGCGAACCTTCACGTGCTTTCTCCCTCCCGGTGACGGGAAGATGGCGGCATGGAGCGCTTCAGCAACGGCGCGTTGAGCTTCGAGGTCAGCGACACCGCAGCGACCAAATCGGGCGAACCGCGCGGCACCATCATCCTCCTGCACGGATTCCCGCAGGACCGGCAGAGCTGGGACCAGGTGGCGGCGACGCTGGCCGGAAACGGGTACCGGGTGCTGGCGCCGGACCTACGCGGCTACTCCCCCGGCGCCCGCCCAGCGGCCCGGGCCGCCTACCGGAATTCGGAGCTGGCGGCCGACGTGCTGGCGCTGGCCGACGCGGCCGGGGCCGAGCGGTTCCACCTGGCCGGGCACGACTGGGGGGCGGCGCTGGCCTGGTACGTGGCCGGCCGCCAGCCCGAGCGGGTGGCGTCGCTGGCGGCGCTGTCGGTGCCCCACCCGCAGGCGTTCGCCGAGGCGATGGTGACCGGCGGCCAGGTCATCCGCTCGTGGTACATGGCGGCCTGGCAGCTGCCCTGGCTGCCGGAACGGATGCTCGGCCGCCGCGGCGGGCAGGCGCTCCAGGGCATGCTGGTGGGCTCCGGCCTGGATACGGCCAGCGCCGAGCGCTACGCCGCCCGGGCTGTTGCCCCGGCCACGCTGCGCGGCCCGCTCAACTGGTACCGGGCGATGCCGTTCAGCCTGCGCGAGCCGCCCGGCCCGGTCCAGGTGCCGACCATGTTCATCTGGGGTAATCGGGACCGGTTCGTGGGCCGGGCGGCGGCGGAGCGGTGCCAACGGCACGTCCGCGGGCGGTACCGGTTCGCCGAGCTGGACGGGGCTTCGCACTGGCTGCCCGAGCGGTCGGCGGATCAGGTGGCGGCGCTGCTCACGGAGCACTTCGGGACGGCACCGTAACCGGCGGGCCAGGACCAGGCGGGCGCGCGGGCTGCCGTCTTCGCGCTGGCCGAGTGACGTCAGCGCGGTGGTGGTCACGGTGAAGCCGGCGGCGGTCAGGTCGGCGCGGAGGGCGGCCAGCGGGCAGGTGCGGTAGTACATGACGAACGGCGGGCGCCAGACGGTGTTGCGGGCCCGCATGGCCAGGTCGAAGGCGAGCAGGGTCCAGTACCAGCGGGAACCGACGGGCGGCGGGGCGACGACCGGGAACGCGAACAGGCCACCCGGCCGCAGGGCGCGGTGGACGCCGGTGAACAGGGCGGGGCGTTCGGCGGGCAGGAAGTGGCCGAGCGCGCCGAAGCTGACGGCCAGGTCGAAGGCGCCCGCGAACGGCAGCGCCCGGGCGTCGGCCCGGACCAGGGTCGCGGCCGGGTGGGCGGCCCGGGCCTGGGCCAGCATGCCCGCGCTGAAGTCGGCGCCGGTGATCGGGCCGCCGGCCACCGCCGCGAGGACCGGCAGGCCCGCACCGGTGCCGCAGCAGACGTCGAGCCCGTCTGCGAACGGGCCGAGGCCGCGCAAGGCGGCGGTGCTCGCGTCGAGGATGGGGCCGGACGTGCGGAACGGGGTCTCGTCGAACTTAGGGGCCAGCCGGTCGTAACCGTCCTCGACCGAAGACAGCGCCTGCCCGGTCAGTTCACGCAGGGACGGGCCGCGGGGCGAGAACACCGGGCCAGCGTACTTTCTCCGTGGCCGCATCCGCCGCCAGCCCGCTACGGTGGCCCAATGGCGTCGGTCAGGCAGGTCCAGATTGCGTTCGACTGCGCGGAGCCCCAGAAGCTCGCCCGGTTCTGGTGCGAGGTGCTCGGGTACGTCCTCCCGCCGCCTCCGGCGGGGTTCACCAGCTGGGAAGACCACGACCAGACGCGGCCGGCGGAACAGCGGGACACCTGGTCGGCCTGCGCTGATCCGGCCGGGGTGGGCCCGCGGCTGTACTTCCAGCGCGTCCCCGAGGGCAAGGCCGTCAAGAACCGGGTGCACCTCGACGTGCGGGTCGGCACCGGGCTGGCCGGGGACGAGCGGGTGGCCGCCCTCGAGGCCGAGTGCGCCCGGCTGGAGGCGCTCGGCGCGGTCAAGGTCAAGCTGCTGCGAGCCGACGAGGAGAACGAGTCCTGCCTGCTCATGCAGGACATCGAGGGCAACGAGTTCGACCTCGACTGAGGCTCTATCGGAGAATTTGATTGGCGATAGAGTGGCA
>Ga0213875_10000799_pt1 | contig 23538 bp, 20 predicted proteins | sample BarmaccomBMRX_R8_FD_160105 | JGI IMG/M metagenome (GOLD analysis project Ga0213875, IMG submission 160105) | Root-associated microbial communities from Barbacenia macrantha in rupestrian grasslands, the National Park of Serra do Cipo, Brazil - RX_R8 | ecosystem: Host-associated > Plants > Roots... | reverse complement strand
TGCAGCCTGCGCAGGCTGTTCTCCACCTCGCGCACGATCCAGCGGCGTGAGTTCCCGCCGGCGTTGGGATCGTCCCCCATCGGGCCGTGGGCCTTGGTGGCGAGCACCACGCTGTCCCGGCGCCCGCGCAGTGCCTTGCCGACGATCTCCTCGGACTCCCCCGCCGAGTACACGTCCGCGGTGTCGATGAAGTTGATGCCGCCGTCGAGCGCCGCGTGGATGATCCGGATGCTGTCGTCGTGGTCGGGGTTGCCCCAGGCGCCGAACATCATCGCGCCGAGGCAGTATGGACTCACCTTGATCCCCGTGCCGCCCAGGGTCCGCATCCGCATCCGTGCCGCCTTCCGCCGGTGAAGGGTGGCCGCCCTCCCGGGCGGCCGGCCGTCTTCGTCTGTTTCCCATTATTCATGGCGCCCTTTTCACGCTTCGCGGGCATCGGCCATTGTGATTGCCGAAGTCAACGTTTTAAGCTTGACTCAGGCAAAGGAGGCGGTTCCCATGCAGACGCTGGACGCCAAGCTGGACGTCACGGACCCGGTTGCCGAAGTGCGCGCGTTCAACCGCTTCTACACGAACGTCATCGGAGTGCTGCAGGGCATGTACCTGGGCACCCCGTACTCGGTCACCGAGGCCAGGCTGCTGTTCGAGCTGGCACGGCAGGGCGAGGCCGCGGTCGCGTCGCTGCGGCGCTCGCTCGACATCGACGCCGGGTACCTGAGCCGGGTCCTCGCCCGGTTCGAGGACGACGGCATGGTGAGGCGGCAGCGGACTCCCGCCGACGCGCGCCGTCAGGTGATCAGCCTCACCAGCGCCGGCCGCTCGGCCGTCCGGGAACTGGACGCTCGCGCGGCGAAGCACATCAGCGGCTTGCTCGCGGGGGTGGACCGCGGCCGCCTGCTGGGGGCGATGCGGGTGATCACCGACGTGCTGAGCGAGGTGCCGCGACAGCGCGCCATCGTGCTCCGCCCGCCCGGCCCCGGCGACATGGGCTGGGTGGTGCAGCGTCACGGCGCCGTCTACGCGGCGGAGTACGGATGGGACTGCACCTTCGAGGCGCTGGTGGCCAGGATCGTCGCGGATTACATCGACAACCGGAAGCCGGAGCGGGAGGCCGCGTGGATCGCCGAGGTGGACGGCGTGCCCGCCGGGTGCGTGTTCTGCGTCGCGGACAGCGACACCGTGGCGCGGCTGCGGCTGCTGCTCGTGGAGCCGGCCGCGCGCGGGCTCGGGATCGGCTCCCGGCTGGTCGAGGAGGTGCTGCGGTTCGCCCGCAGGACGGGCTACGGGGAGATCACCCTGTGGACGAACGACGTCCTGGCCAGCGCCCGCCGCCTCTATGAGGCGGCGGGGTTCACGCTGGCCGGCGAGGAACCGCACCACAGCTTCGGCCACGACCTGGTGGGACAGACCTGGACCCGCGCCCTGTAGCGCGCCGCGGCGGGCTCAGTGCAGGCCGCTGCGCAGGCTGATGATGCGCGCCACGGCGGCACGGAACGGGCCCTGCGGCAGCTGTCCGTGCTGCAGCGCGCTCGCCAGGCTGGTGACGGCGGCCTCGCCCTGGCTGACGTCCTGGGAGGCCGCCAGGATGACGTCCATGCCGGCCTTCGCGGCCATGACCGACCGCTGAGCGGTGCCGCCGAACCTGGCCAGCGCACCCGCCTCGAGCGCGTCGGTGATGGTGACGCCGCGAAATCCCAGCCGGCCGCGAAGCTCCTGCTGGACGATGCGCGGCGACAGGCCGGCCGGCAGCCTGGCGTCCAGGGCGGGGTAAACGGCCCATGAACACATCACGAGCTTGACGCCCGCGTGAATCGCCGACGGGTAGGGCAGCTCGTCGATGGCGCGCAGGTCGCGCAGCGAGACGTTGAGGGTGACCGGCTCGACGTCGGTGTTCTGGCTGGCCGCCGCCGCGCCGAGGCCCGGGAAGTGCTTTGCGGTGGCCGCCACCCCGGCTCGCTGCTGCGCGGCGATGAAGGCGCTGCCACACTCGGCGCACACCCGCGGGTTCATGCTGTACGAGCGCTGGAACTGGTCATCGAAGTCGCCGGGCTGGCGGAAGACGTCGAGCACCGGAGCCAGGTTGACGTTCATCCCGACGCTGGCCAGGAGCTTCCCCGCGCCCTGGCCGGCCGCGGCGGCCTCGGCCTGGGGGTGAGCCGACTCGCCGATCTGCTTTTCGGACAGCACGGGGGCTCCGGGAAGCCGCCTCACCTCGCCGCCCTCCTGGTCGGTCATCAGCAGCAGCGGCGCCTTGACGGGACTGGCCAGCCTGGCGCTCTCCAGCTGGCGGCACACCGCCCTGATCTGGCTCAGGCTGGAGATGTTGCTCCCGTAGAAGATGACTCCCCCGGCCAGCCCGGCGCTGATCTGGTGCAGCAGGGACTGCGGCACGGTGAGGCCGGAATAGGAGAAGATCACGCGCTGGCCGGCCATCTGCAGCGGCGTGAGCGCCGGGGCCTTCAGCGTGCGCCGCGCGGCGGAGCGCGCCGCCGCACCCGTCGCGGCGTCCGCCGCGACGCTGGCGCCCCCTGCCAGCACCCCCGCGGCGAGTGTTACACCCGCGGCCCGCACCGCGGTGCGTCGGCTAACGGTCCTGCTTGGGTCATTCGTCGTATTTCGGCTCATATCCCCTCGTATCTGCTCATGTCCGCGCTCATGTTCTCGGCGATGGCGCGAACTGCCGCCATGGACCAGAATTATCACACCGCTTTACGCATAAACCCGCTAGCCTGGCATTTACTTTCGGCCATGGTGATCGTTAGTCGCCGGATCGGGCGGCGCCGCCGCCAGGGTCGCGGCCGGTGGCGACGGGGCGGGCTGGGTTCGCGATCCAGTTCGACCAGGAGCCGATGTACAGCGCTGCCGGGAGGCCGGCCACGTCCAGCGCGAGCACCTCGTGCGCCGCGGTCACCCCGGACCCGCAGTAGACGCCGATCGCGTCGGCTCCGCCCACGGCCGCGCTCAGTGTCATGAACCGTTCCCGCAGTTCAGCGCCGCTTTTGAAGGTGCCGTCCTGGTGCACGTTGCCGGCCGTTGGGGCGCTGACCGCGCCGGGGATGTGACCCGCGACGGCGTCCACGGGCTCGGTCTCGCCGCGGTAGCGCTCCCCCGCCCGCGCGTCGAGCAGCAGCCCGCCGCGGGCGAGCCCGGCGGCGCCGTCGGCGTCCAGCAGCGGCATGTGCCCGGGCCGCGCGGTGAAGTCTCCGGGCGGCCCGGCAGGCTCCGCCGCCGTGACCGGCTGCCCGGCCGCGGTCCAGGCGCGGTACCCGCCGTCGAGGACCTGGACCTGCCCGTGGCCGAAGTAGCGCAGCAGCCACCACGCACGGGCCGCCGCCGTGGAGTCGGCGTCGTCATAGACCACCACGGGCCGGTCCTGCCACACTCCAGCCTGGCGCATCGCCGCCTGGAAGCGGTCAGGTGCGGGCATCGGGTGCCGGCCGGCCGGGCCCGGCTCGCCGGACAGGTCGCGGTCCAGGTCCACGAAGACCGCGCCGGGAATGTGGCCCTTCCGGTAGCTGTCGATGCCCGGCGGCCCGCCGAGCCGCCACCGGACGTCGAGCACCGCGGGCCGGGACGGATCCGCCGCGGGCCGCGCGCCAGGCGCCGGCGGCGCGCCGCGCGCGGGCGCAGCGCCGCGCGCGAGCAGCCGGGCCAGCCCGGCAACGTTGATGAGGCTGCGGCCAGTGTTGATCGCGTTGTCCGCCTCGCGTTCGGTCACGAGGAAAGTATGGCCCACCGCGTGGCCGCGGTCGGCTGACGCGGAACCCGATTTCGATTGTTGAGTATCGATCCTGTCGCGGCCGGGGCCCCGGGTCAGCTCGCGGACCGGCGGCCTTCGGCGAAGAATTCCGTGACGGCGGCGCCGCCCAGCCACTGGCGGCGGATGGCGCGGCGCTCCGCCGCTACCAGGCCGCCCCAGACACCGTCGCCTCCCGCGCCGAACCACTGCCGCAGCGCGAACTCCAGGCACTCCGCGCGCACCGGGCAGATGGTGCACAGCGCGATCGCGCTGGCCGCCTGGGCGCGCGCCCTGGAAACGTCGGCGCTGAGCGGAAACCACTCTTCGGGATCGAGGCCCGAGTCCGCACAGCGCGCCTGACCGCTGTGCAGAATCCGCCACAACTCCCGCTCGCTGTGGGTGCCCGGCATTTTCCGCGCCAGCGCGGGTTTCGCGGTCATAGAGCAAGCCCCCTCCCGACCTGCCGTGTGCTGCCAGTTTCCCCGGTGTGCTCCCAGGTTCCCTTTCCCGCTGCTGCGCCGCATCCTCAAGTCGGGTAGTTAATAGTTCAACTGGTCGCGGGGCGTTGCTGCTCGGTCGCGACCCTCGCGAGCTGAACCCGGGACCCGATGCTCAGTTTGCGGAAAATCTGCCTGAGGTGGAACGCGACCGTGTGCGCGCTCACGAACATCTGGACGGCTATCTGCCGGTTCGTCAGCCCCTGCGCGACGAGCTCGGCGATGCTGCGCTCGGTGTCGGTCAGGCTCTCCCAGCCCTGCACCGGCCGGTCGGCCGTCCTCCAGTGCCGCCGCCGCACACCTATCTTCCGCAGCCGCTGGCGGATACGGGCGACGTCCCTCGCGGCGCCCGCGCCCTCGTAGCCGCTGAGCGCGCGGTCGAAACGCTCGATCGCCTCGTCGGGACGGCCCGTGCTGATGAGCAGGACGCCGAGGTCCTCGGCCGCGGACGCGCGGGCCCAGGCATCGGTGTGATGGTCCGCCGCCCGCCTGAGCAGCAGGGCGTCCCGGTGCAGCAGGCCGCTGACGTGGGCGGCGGGGGCGGTGACCACGGGAAACTCGGGGTTGCTCCGGGCGACGGACTCCGCGGCCGCCGCCACCCGTGACGCGCTCGCCGTGTCGCCGACGGCGAGCGCGGTGCGCGCCAGCCAGGGGGCGACCGACGGATCGCCGATGAGCAGCCACCGGTTCCTGGCGATGTCGTCGCAGACGCTGGTGATATCGGTCATCGCCGCGGCGCCGCCCTGCGCCTCGGCCACGCGTGCCGACAGCAGCCGGCACCACGCCTCCACGTGCGGCGCGCGCGCCTCCCCGGCGAGCTCGGCGGCGCGCCGCACGCAGTGGCCGGCGGACGGCAGGTCCCCGCGGCGCAGCGCGATGGAGCCGAGGATGCACTCGGCAAGGGCGGCGTAGGGGCGTGACTGCGCCTCGCCGCCGAGGCCGCGTGCCACCTCCGCCTCCGCCTCGGCGTCGTCCATCCGGCCCGCCGTCAGGTTCGTGACGGACCGGAGCAGGGCCGCCCGTGCCTCGGTGGCACCGAAGCCGCGCGCGGCGTTGATGAGCGCTGCCGCCTCGTCGAACATCCGGACGCCGACCAGCCGCTCGGCGAGTTCGAGGTCGGGCTGGAAGGCGCGGGCGTCGCGAGGCTTGCCGTCCGTCCGGCGAACCGCCTCGCGGGACAGCTCCAGGCTCTCCGAGATCCGCCCCTCGTCCCAGCTGACCGCGGCGCGGACAGAAAGGGCCGCGACGATGACGTCGTTCCCGCTGCGCTCGGGCGCGGCCAGGATCGCCAGCGCCTGACCTGCCGCCTCGCGCCGGTCGGGCAGCATCGCCAGCGCCCGCAGCAGCGCGATCTTCGCCTGGTCCCGCAGTCCGGCCTCCAGGTACGGCTCGCCGAGCACCGCCTCCGCCTCGGCCCGCGCCTGCCCGGGATGACCGCTCATGGCGAGGATCGAGGAGTAGGCGCAGCGGAGCCTGGCCCTCGGCACAGCCGGCAGCGGATCGGCCAGGGTCGCCCGGGTCAGGCTGGCCGCCTCGGGCAGCCGTCCCGCGGCGGCCAGCGCCTGGATCGCGGTCAGGGAGCGCTCGGGGCGCGCTGGGTCCCGCGGGGCGGTCAGCTCGAGTGCGCGCATGGCGAGGTCGGCCGCGGCCTGCGGGGAGGACTGCAGGATCTCCGCCGCGGCCTGTGACAGCCCGTCAAGAGTGCGGCTGTCCCCCCGGCGCGCCCCCTGCAGCAGGTGCGACGCGGCCGGCAGCGCAGGACCGCCCCGGTCGAGGAGGATCTCGCCGAACTGACGGTGCAGCGCGCTCGCCACCGGCTCGGGTATGGCGTCGATCACCGCGCGCCAGACCAGCTCGTGCCGGAAGCTGAGGGTATCGTTGCCGGTCACGAGGATGCGGGCCGCCAGCGCCTCCTCGACGGCCGGAAGCAGCGCGGCCGGCTGTATCCCCAGCATCCTGGCGGCGTCCTCGATCGCGAACGACCGGCCGAGCACCGCCGCCGCCTCGAGCAGCTGCCGGGTGAGCGGCCCCAGCTCCTCCACGCGGTCCCGCATGAGGTTTTGCACGCGCTGCGGCACGCGGTCCGACACCAGCGCGGCGCGGCCCTCCTCGACGCGCAGCGCGCCCTCTTCCTGAAGCCCCTGAACAAGCTCGGCAACGACGAGCGGGTTCCCGCCAGCGCCCGTGGCCAGCGCGAGTAGCGGCGCGTCCGGTGTCGCGCCGAGGGTGTCGGTGACGTGCGCCGCGATGGCCTCGTCGTCGATCGGGCCGAGCGTCACGCGGGTAGCGCCCGTCCCCTCCAGCAGCCCGATCAGCAGCTCCGCGTCGCTGCCCCGGGTGACGGAGCAGGCGAGCAGCCACGCCAGCGGATACGACGTCAGGTTCTGCGTGAGCATACGGAGCGCGAGCAGGGTGACGGGATCCGCGTACTGGAGATCGTCCAGCATCACCAGCACGGGCCCCGTGCTCGCCATCTTCTCGAGGCGGCTCTGCATCAGGCCGATCAGCCACATCCGCATGTCGGGCACGCCGGGGCCCGCGGGCTGCCTTGCCAGCACCTCGGGAGACTCACCGATCGCCGTCAGCAGCGGGTACAGCGGCATCAGCCGCTCCAGGACATCCGCCGCGCCGGACGCTACCGCGATGCCCAGCCTGCGCGCCTCGGCTCCCGCCTCCTCCAGCATCAGGGACTTGCCCAGGCCCAGCTCGCCGTCCACGATGAGCACGCCACCGCGGCCTTCCTTCGCCTCGCGAAGGACGCCGCCGACGATCCCCCACTCCCTGTCCCTGCCCCGCATGCCTTCACCCCCGATCTGCGGTCATCGCTCCCACCCGGAATGTGGCGCGCTGAGTGTGGGGCACACGCCTGGGCTGGCGCACGTCGTGTGTTTTCCCTGCTTGCCGGGGGATACATACAAACATTCAAGCTGGTCATATGGCAAGACCGGGCATTCGGCGCAGCGCTCGCCAAAGAGGTACGAGCCACCCTTAACCGGTGGCGAGCCCTTCCCGGAGGCGAGATGCGGCAGGGGCTCGCCGCGTACGGACTCACGTCCTGAACCGATCGGCCCTGACCACCGGGCCGCCGCGCCCGGTGACCCCCTCATGCCAGCAGCCTCGCCCGCCTGACCAGCCACCACATCCCCCATTCAGCTAGGCAGTCAAGAAGAATTTCACAGCTTTCCGGTGCTGCCGGTGCTGCCGGTGCAATAGATGCCGCCGGTTATATAGAGGTAAATTTTTCTAAACGATACGGGTGTTATCCAGTGGCGTCGCTGGTACCGCTCAGGCACATCCCCTGCTAGGGACTACTCATCCAAGGGATGCGGGCGACGTTTGCGCAGGAAAGGGTCGAGCGTGTGCGCAAGCTTCGTGCGAGGGAGGTGCGTCAATGGGCTTGACAACGTGTGTCCGGCCGGGTCACGGCGGGACCATCGTGGGGATCAGCGGTGACATCGACGGCGGGTCCGCCGCTGTCTTCGAGGAACTGCTGCTGCAGATCATGCGGATGCATGGCGCGCCGCTCCTGCTGGACCTGTCCGGCGTGACGTTCATGGACTGCGCCGGCCTGCGGGCCGTGTTCACGATCAGGCGGCTGGGCGAGGCGCGAGAGCGCCGCGTGCACCTGGTCGCGGCGTCCGCCGCGATCCGGCGGCTCGCCGAGCTGACCCACACGCAGGACGACCTTGGGCTGCCGGCGCCGGATGTGGTGCCCGCGCAGGCGCCGGCGGTCCTCGACCAGGAGCTGAACGGCTCGGGGCCCGCCGAGCTCAAAGCGGGCTGAGCCGGGACGCCTGTCTTAAGGGCACGTTGAAGCCGAGGAGCGGGACGAGCTGCTCGGAAGCGGTCAGCGATCCGTGCATGCCGAACAGCGCGCTCTCCTTGGGCTCCGCCTGTGACGCGACGATGCCGAAGGTGCCGGCCGCCGCCGCGACGACGTCGCCGATGCGGGGCGCCATCGCTGGATCCACCGGCCCGAACCAGCCGTCCTTGATCGCCTCGTCGCGGGACAGCACCCAGGCGCGGTCGCCGAGCACCTCACGCCAGGTGGAGAGCACGTCGGCCGCTGCCCCGGCCCTGGCGTACACGTGCCGGGCCCGGGGCTCGCCGCCCAGCAGCGCGACGCCGTCGCGCAGCACGGGCATCTCGTCCACGTCCACCCTGTCCTCGGCACCGACGTTCACCATCCCGTGGTCGGCCGTTATGTACAGGACGGCTCCCATGGGCAGCGCGGCGGCGATCTGCTCCGCCAGCTTGTCCACGTGGGCGAGCTGGTAGTACCAGGCCTCGGAACTCGTGCCGAACTCATGCCCGGCTCCGTCGAGGTCACCGTGGTAGGCAGTGACCAGCGCCCGTTCGGAATCCTCGAGGGCCGCCACCGCCTGCGCTGCGACCGGTCCCATCGCGCTCGCCGGCCGGTACCCAGCGCCGCGCATGACGGCGGTGGTCAGGCCGGTGCCGCGGAACGAGCGCTGCGCGACGTGGGATGCCATGATCCCGGCAGCGGCGGCCTGCTCGTAGATCGTCGGATGCGGCTGCCAGCGGCGCGGGTCGACCGTGGCGTCCCAGCTCAGCCCGTTGAGCAGCTTGTTCTCGCCGGGAACCATGACCTGGTAGCCGAGCAGGCCGTGCTCGCCCGGCGGCCGCCCGGTGCCGAGTGATGCCAGGCTCGTCACCGTTGTCGACGGAAAGCCACACGTCAGCGGCCTCGAGTTCAGCGAAAGCTCGGACAGGAACGGCGCGGCCGCCGGATGGTCGCGGAGCAGCTCCCAGCCGAGGCCGTCCACGATCAGCAGGCATGTGCGCTTCGCGGGCGGCAGGCCCAGAACGTTACGGCCGTCGCCGGACAGCGAGGCGACGATGGACGCCGAAAGATCGGCGAGAGTCCCCGCGCCATAGGACGGTACGATCGGCTGGGTTCTCGGCTCGCGCGCCATACGTCCTCGTCTGCTGCTCGTGGGTGCCACTGCTCGCCTGCCGGAACATCATGCCACCCGCTGGGGGTCAGCGGCTCAGCGGGGCGCGGCGGTGGCGTCGGAGAGCGCCGCGGCGAAGGAGAGCACCTGGCGGACGGCATCCTCGCCGTCCGCGGCCTCGCTCACCCGCAGGATGAGGTCATCCGCCGTGATCGTTCCGATGTAGCCGTGGTCGGCCTCGCAGCTTTCGTCGCCGCAGTGCGCTGGCTCCAGTTCCACGTGCGACAGCACGTTCCAGCCGATGGTCATGATGACCTCGGACGGCATTGTCACGCCGGGAACGTAGGACGCCGGGTCCGGCACCACGCGGGTGAGCGAGACCGAGGAGACCCGCGAGAAGCGGATCGCCTCCGTGCTCGTCTCCGCCCTCGGGCGGCTGTCCGGGTCGTCGGCGGGATGCTCGTCGGTGTGCGAGTGGACCAGCCGGGTGGGAGTGAGCGCCAGCACGGTCATGTGCCGGCGGACCTCCATGCCAGGGTCGAATATCGCGTCATGGTGGACGACGAAAGCGGTGACCGCCTCCGAGCCGAGCGCCGAGGAGACCGCGTCGGCGATCAGGCCCGGATAGTAGCCGCTGCGCTCGATTGCGTTCCGCAGGCCGTCGGTCATGACTCGCGTTTCCCTCATGCCCCCATCCTGCACCGTCGGAGTGGGTGCTACACCCCCGGCGGCACAAAGAGAGCGTCGTGGCTAATCCCGCCACGCGGCCGGAGCGGCGGCGCCGTGCCTGCCCGGCGTGACCCGCACCCGCTGGGTGTACTCCGGCCCGGCGGGAAGGGCCTCGCGCAGGTCGATGCGCCGCTCCTCGGCGGCCTCGTCAAGCTCGAGGGCGGCGGCGCTCGGCGCCGGCTTCGGCTTGCGCGGCTTGGTGGCGCCGGCTCCGCCGCCCCTGCCGCGGTACACGAGAAGCCCGTTGACCGGGTCCGGCACCCCGTCCAGGGCCGTGCGCACCGCCGGGAGGGCACGGAAAGCCTCCCATTGCTCTTCCTCGGGGAAGCAGACCTCGAACACCACCCCGTAGGAGTGCTCGTGCCACTCCCAGTACACGGCGCCGTTCGTCACGGCCGCCTCGGTCAGGGCGTCCTCATAGGAGTCCCGCCACCGGCTCGCCGGCAATTTCTCGCCGTGGAATACCTCGATGGACCACCACTCAGCCACGCTCGCCACCCTGTCGCATCGTCGCGCTGCCCGCCATCGCTGGCCACTCCACGCGGTCGCACGCCGGGTCAAGCCCATCGCATGCCGCGTCCCATTGAGATAGTACGTCTCCGTCGCGACGCTGCGGAAGGCCTTTCTGCCGCCCCGGCGACGTGCCCTTAGGGTTGGGGGCCATGAGCTGGGATGGGCTGAGGCTGTCGGTGACGCTGCTCACCGTGTTCCCGGTGAGACACGAACCGGAGGCGCCGGGGCGGCGCGACGCGGAGACGGCGATCCTATGGGCGCCCGCAGTCGGCGCGGGCCTCGGCGCCATCGCCGCCGCGGTGCTCCTGCTCGCCGGGCCGCTGGGCGAGGGGCGGCTGACGTCGGCGGCGCTGGCGGTCGCAACGCTGGCCGCGCTCACCCGGGGCCTGCACCTGGACGGGCTGGCGGACCTCGCCGACGGTCTTGGCAGCGGTCAGCCCGCGGCGCAGGCGCTCGACATCATGCGCCGTGGCGACGTCGGGCCGTTCGGCGTGGTCACGCTCGTGCTCACCGTGCTGATACAGGTCGCGGCGGTGGCCCATGCCGGGGCGCAGGGCGCCGCCCGGGGCGCGGCGGCGCTGATCGCCGCGGCGGTCACCGGCAGGCTGGCGCTGGCCTGGGCGTGCCGCCAGGGGGTTCCCGCCGCCCGGCCCGGCGGGCTTGGCGCCATGGTCGCCGGAACCGTGCGGCCGGCGGCCGCCTGGACACTGACCGCCGGCGCGCTGACCGCCGCCACCGCGGCGGTGCTCACCTCCACCGGGGCGCACGGCGGGGCGCTCGGCTGGACGCTGCCGGCCGCGGTGGCCGCCGGCCTGGCCGCGGCCCTTGCGCTTCAGGAGCACGCCGTGCGGCGCCTCGGCGGCATCACCGGCGACGTGCTGGGCGCCCTCGTCGAAATCGCCGCAACCGTCTGCCTCCTGGTCGCCGCCATGGGCCCCGCGGGGACCGTGTGACACTCCCCTGACTCCCGCCACGGCCCCGTTTGCGGAGTGTCACCAGGCGCGCTACGGTGCACGGCATGGCTGCAGACGGACGGCGGCACGTGCTCGCGGTCGGCGGGGGCATGCTGATGCCACGGCACCGTATTCCGTTGCAAATCGGCTACGCGCTGTCACTGACGGGCCGACCGCAGCCCCGGCTGTGTGTGCTGAGCACGGCGACCGGCGACGACGCACAGGCGACACTGCGGATATACGACCGCTTGGCAGACAGCCCCGCCCAGGTCAGGCATCTGGCGCTGTTCCCGATGCCGAACGTGAGGAATCCGGAGGACCTCCTGCTGTCCCAGGACGTCATCTTCGTCGGCGGCGGCAGCGTAGCCAACATGCTCGCCGTCTGGCGGGTGCATCGCATCGACGAGATTCTGCGGAAGGCGTGGCAGGCGGGGATCGTGCTTTCCGGCTCCAGCGCGGGCGGGATCTGCTGGTTCGAGGGGGGAACCACCGATTCGTTCGGTGAAGAACTACGGCCCTACACCGGCGGCCTCGGCATGATCGCCGGAAGCTTCTGCCCGCATTACAACTCCGAGCCCGGGCGGCGGCCGCTGTACCAGCAGCTGGTCGCCGAGGGCTCGCTGCCCGGCGGTATCGCCTGCGATGACGGGGCCGCCGCGCACTTCACCGACGAGACGCTGACAGACCTAGTCGCCGACCGGCCGGGGGCACGCCTCTACCAGATCCAGCCCGACGGCAAGGGCGGAGCGTCCGAGACTCCGCTGGACACACGGTTTCTTGGGGTCCTCCCTACGGAGTAGCTGGTCATCCCGCAGGGTGACGACCTGACGTTGACGCCCGCGTACGCTGGTCGCGTGCTCGCGTTCTACGCCTGGCTGCGCCGTCACCCGATGCTGGTGGATGGCCTGCTCGCGCTGTTCGTGGCAAGCTTTGGCCTGAGCCTGGTGGGCGGGCACTCTCACCTCCGCGTGGTGACGGCCGTGCCGCTCGGCCTCGCCGTGATCATCCCGGTGACGTTCCGCCGCAAGTACCCCGTGGGAGCGTTCATCGCGGTGGTGGTGGCGGGCGCGCTCCAGGTCGCGATGCTGCCGAAGCCGGTCGGCTCCGACGTGTCGATGCTCGTCATGCTGTACACGCTCGCCGCCTACCGGCCACGCAGGACATCGGTGCCGGGACTGATCGTCTGTCTGGTTGGCGCGGTTGTGGCCCTCATGCGATGGGCGCCGGAGAGGGTGTTCCACAACTGGTTCACGCTCGGCGCCGTCGCGGCCTTCCTCGGCGGCCCTGTGCTGCTTTCCTGGCTGCTCGGCGACTCCATGCGCTGGCGGCGCGGCTTCTACCGGGCACTCGAGGAGCGGGCCGAACGGGCCGAGCGTGAGCGGGACGCGCAGGCCCAGGTCGCGGCGGCGGCTGAGCGGGCCAGGATCGCGCGCGAGCTGCACGACGTCGTCGCGCACAACGTCAGCGTCATGGTCGTGCAGGCGGACGGAGCCGCCTTCACTCTCGACAGGTCGCCGCAGCGGGCGCGGGAGGCGCTGACCGCGATATCCCGCACCGGCCGCCAGGCGCTCGCCGAGATGCGGAGCCTGCTCGGCGTGCTGCGCACCGCGGACGACGACCCGGCGCAGCTGGCCCCGCAGCCCGGGATGGACCAGCTCACCGGCCTGCTCGCGCAAAGCCGCGCGGCCGGGCTTCCGGTGTCGTTCACGGTCGAGGGGGTGCCGCGGCCGCTGCCTCCCGGCGTGGCGCTCGCGGCCTACCGGGTGGTGCAGGAGTCGCTGACGAACACCCGCAAGCACGGCGGCCCGGGCGTCGCGGCGGGGGTGACGCTGCGGTTCTGCGAAGACGGCCTGCTGATCAAGGTGACCGACGACGGGCGCGGCAGCTCGGCGGTCTCGGACGGCGCAGGCCACGGGCTGGCCGGAATGCGCGAACGCGTGGAGATCTACGGCGGCACGGTGCGGTCAGAACCGCGGCCGGGGGGCGGCTACCAGGTGACCGTGAAACTGCCGGCCGCGGCCGGCACGCAGGGAGCCGCATGAGCGAGCCGGATAACAGCCCGGTGCCACATCGCCGTTGTTCTCATGCGGTCGATGTGACATCGGTATCTAGCTTTAGGGGTGGACAGTGATCCGGGTGGCCCTTGTCGACGATCAAGAGCTGGTGCGGGCCGGGTTCCGCATGGTGCTTGACTCACAGCCCGACATGACGGTGGTCGGTGAGGCGGCCGACGGGGGCGCCGCGGTCGCGCTCGCCAGGGAGCAGAGGGCGGACGTGATGGTGATGGACGTACGGATGCCGCGACTGGACGGCGTTGAGGCGACGCGCCGCATCTGCGGCGCGGGCCCGCTTCCCCGGGTGCTGATGCTCACCACGTTCGATCTCGACGAGTACGCGTTCGCCGCGCTGAAGGCCGGCGCGAGCGGCTTCCTGCTGAAGGATGTGCCGCCGCAGGAGCTGCTGTTCGCGATCCGCAGCGTGTACTCAGGTGACTCGGTGGTCGCGCCGTCGACCACAAGGCGGCTGATCGACCAGTTCGTGCCGCTGCTTCCCGCGGACGGCGCCGCGCCGGCGGAGCTCGCCGGGCTGACCGAACGCGAGCGGGAGGTACTGATCCAGGTGGCCGGCGGCCTGTCCAACGCGGAGATCGCACAGCGGCTCTTCGTCTCCGAGGCCACCGTCAAGACCCACGTCGGGCGGATCCTCGCCAAGCTGGGGCTGCGGGACCGGGTGCAGGCCGTGGTACTCGCCTATGAGTCCGGGCTGGTGCAGGCGCGCGCCAGGCGCTGAACCCTGTCGGGTTACACCGTCCGCCGGATAGCCGGGGCGGCCGGCGCCTTCGCCTGCTGGCGTTCGAAGAGGCGGACGATCTCCTCCACGGGCAGCCCCTTGGTCTCGGGCAGGAACCAGTACACGAACGCGATCGCGGCCAGGCAGAGGCCGGCGAAGCAGACCATGACCCCGGCCAGGCTGATGGCGTTCTGCCAGACCGGGAACACCTCGATCAGGGCGAAGTTGGCCAGCCAGTCGATCATCGCGCAGAACGCGGCGGCCTGGCCGCGCACCGCCGTCGGGAACACCTCACCCTGCAGGGTCCAGCCCGTGCCGCCGACGCCGATGGCGAAGGAGGCGATGAAGAAGTCCAGGCCGATCATGATGACGACCAGCCGGGCGTCGCCGGACAGGAGCGCCAGGCCGAGCGCGGCGACCAGGGCGAAGACGATCATGCCGGTGTAGCCGCCGATGGCCAGCCAGCGGCGGCCGAACTTGTCGATCCAGCGGAATCCCAGGTAGGTGGAGGCGACGTTGACGGACGTCATGATCGCGGTGACCTCGACCCCGGCCACGGTGGTGTCGACCAGGCTGGCGTGCCCGCCGGCGAAGATCGGGCCGAGCAGGTGCGGCCCGTAGTACAGCGGCACGTTGATCCCGGTGATCTGCTGGAAGATGAAGAAGACCGACACCACGGCCAGCGCCCGCAGCACGCCCGGCGTCCACGCCCGCCGGCGCTGTTCCTTGCTTCCGCCCTCCACCCGTTCGATGACCTCCGCGGCACGGTGGATGTCGTCGTCGCTGACGTCCCCGGCGCCGAGCGTCTTCATCGCGTCGCGTACCTGGTCGTACTTGCCGTGGCGGAGCAGCCACCGTGGCGATTCAGGCATGCGGGTGCGCAGCGCCAGCCCGACCAGCGCCGGGACCGCGCCCAGGCCCAGCACCAGCCGCCAGCCCACGGACGCGGCGCTTGCCGGGAACGAGGCGAAGATGATCAGCGCGATGATGTAGGCCACGAGGATGCCGACGGTGATCATCCACTGCTGCAGCATGGTCAGCGAGCCACGCCGGTTCTTCGGCGCGTACTCGGCGATGTAGGCCGTCGCGATCGCGGAGTCCGCGCCGATGGCCAGCCCGATCAGCGTCCGCGCGAACAGCAGCACTCCGGCGTCCGGCGTCACCGCGGACAGTACCGCGCCCACGGCGTAGATACCTGCGTCGACTATCAGCAGCACCTTGCGGCCGAAGCGGTCCGATGCCGGCCCGCCGAGGATCGCGCCCGCCGCCGCGCCCAGAGAGGCGCCCGAGACCAGGTAGCCCATGGCGAGGCCGTGCAGGCCGTAGGGCACGAAATTGAGCGCGGAGCCGATATTGGAGGTGTCGTAGCCGAAAAGGAATCCGCCCAGCGTGGCCAGCAGGGTGAGCTGCCAGTAGAAGGACGTCGGCGCCCGGTCATCAAGTGTTCTGAGGACGTTACTCGCCGTACCGGGCTGAGCCATCGCGCGCTCCTTCCGAGGTTAGGGCGGCTTCACTTCCCGGTTCGGAGCAGGACTAACATGATCAGCTTTGGCGAGCCGGGCATACGAGGCCCGGCGGGCACCGCACCGGGGCTCCCGGCCGTCGGCTGAAATCTCAGGGCTACCCGAAAAACCTGCGGGCCCGGCCGCAAACACGTGTATCAGAGCTTCGCGGCGCCCCTCTGTACTGATGAGCCAGCCAGCCGTAGGGGACCGGCTGGCTGGGGTGGGGGCTCGCCCGCCCGGCGGAATCCGGGGAAACCGCCGGGCGGGCTCGGCCGCTAGGAGCGGCCTGCCGTCGCGCGGTGCAGGGACCAGGCAAGCGCGCCGATGACGCACAGCGGCAGCAGCCACCACGCGTTCACGCCGGCCACGTGCACCACAAGCGCGGTCAGCGCGAGCGCCGCTACCACCACCGCGGCGACGTGCCAGTCGTCGCCGATCACGAAGTCGTACCAGAACGCGCCGAATGACCGCAGGGACCTGATCACGCGGCCCATTACCTCACCATCCCTTCCGACGAGGGTGCATGCTCTGCTGGCGACGCATCAGCTGACCCCGCCCGCGCCGGTGAGGCCTCTGCCGATGGCGCGTGTGCCGATGGCGCGTGTGCCGGGGGCGCCTCTGCCGGCGCGGCTGGTTCCGCGTTCGCGGCGGCGACGGCGCGGCCGCGGCGCAGCCAGGCCACGCAGCCGAGCGACACCGCGGCCACGGCCGGCACGATCACGAGGAGCGCGGCGTCGCTGCCCGGCCAGGACACCCCGGCGCCCTCGGCACCCCAGAACGTGCCGAATGACGTCAGCATGATGCCGACCGCGAACTTGAGCGCGTTCTCCGGCACGCGGGACAGCGGCGCGCGGACCGCGATCCCGGTGGCGGCGACCACGACGATGGCCGCCGCGGCGCCGATCACCGCCGCCCCGAGGTTGCGCTGGTTGTCCCCGAAAGTGATCACGATGAACACGACCTCGAGTCCCTCCAGCAGCACCCCCTTGAACGAGAGCGTAAACGCGTACCAGTCGCTCACACCGCGCCTCGAGGAGACCGGCGCCTGCTTGGCGGCAGCGACCTCCCGGAGGTAGGCACTCGCTTCGTCGTGCAGCGCCTTGTACCCGGTGGCACGCAAGATCGCCTTGCGCAGCCACTGCAGCCCGAAGATCGCGAGAAGTGCGCCGACTATGAGGCGCAGTGCCCCGAGCGGCAGCAGCGTGATCGTCGGGCCGACCACGGCGACCACCACGGCGAGCACGGCCAGGGCCACTGCCATGCCCTGGAGCGTCGACCGCCACTGCCTGGTGAGGCCGGAGGCGAGCACGATCGTCAGCGCCTCGATGGCCTCCACCGCGCAGGCGACGAACACCGTGAGGATGAGCGGGAGCGCATTCAATGAGACTCCAGAGGGTCGGGGACAATGTGGGGGTGAGCGATGACGCTGAACCAGCGCACCGGGGCTGGCTGCTGCTGATATACCGCGTTCCGCCGGAGCCAACCAGGCTCCGGTCCACAGTCTGGCGCAGGATCAAGAGCCTCGGCGCCATCTACCTGCAGAACTCGGTCGCCGCGCTGCCGGCGAGCCCCGCCGCCGAGCGTTCGCTGCGCAAGCTCAGGCACGAGATCCTCGACATGACGGGGACAGCCGTGCTCCTCGAGTGCGCCGTGCTGGTCGGCGAGCCTGAGGTGCGCAGCGCCTTCCAGGCCGCCAGGAACGACGAGTACGAGGAGATCGTCGACCGCTGCGAGGACTTCCTGCATCAGGTGCAGAAGGAGTACGACGAGAACCACTTCACCTACGCCGAGCTCGAGGAGAACGAGGTCGACCTCGTCAAGCTGCGCAACTGGTTCGACCGGGTGCGCGAGCGGGATGTCTTCGGCGCGGACGGCCGTGCGGGGGCGGAGCAGGCGCTGGAGAAGTGCGAGCAGTCGCTGGAGGCGTACGCCGCCCGCGTCTTCGCGGAAGAAGCCGAGGGACACTGACGCGGCGCTCATGCCCGCCTCCTTTCGCCGTCTCATTGTAACAGCGGTTAGATTACAGTCCTAACGATGGCTGCATCTAGGTTATGACCATCACGTCAACTCCGGTCACGGCCAGGATCTTCCGGGCGCCTGCGCCCCCTCAGGACCCCGGGCGCTCGGACGTTGCTGATCTTGACCTGAGAGCGTCCGGAGTCTTAACTCGAAGATCGCTCTATTCATTTGCGCTTCTGTCACCCGATGTTCGCTCTCGTTTCACCCCGAGCACGCGTTGGGGGGCAACCGTCCCTCCGGGAAGGGAGATGTCTAATGCAAAGACCGCGAATGACCCGCGTCCCGCGGAGTTGGAGAGTTCCTGGACTGATCAGCGTGCTCGGCGCCGCCGCGCTCGCCGTGTCGGTCGCGATCCCGGCCGCGGGCGCGACGACGGGCGCGCCCGCGGCACCGGGCGCCGGCGCCAGTGACCGAACCTCCACGCCGATCAAGCACGTCATCGTGATCATCGGCGAGAACCACACATTCGACAACGTCTTCGCCACCTACCGGCCGCCAAAGGGCCAGCATGTCAGGAACCTGCTGTCCGAGAGGATCGTCACCAGGACCGGCGGCCTCGGGCCGAAGTGGGCGAAGGCGGCTCAGCTCACCGCCTCGGACACCAAGAAGTACACCGTCACCCCGGCGATCACCGGCGCGTACGCTCACCTGCCGCAGCCGAACACAACCTACGTATCGTCCGGCTGCTCCGGGCAGCCTGGGAACACCCCGGACAAGCGGTTCCCAGCCAACCTGCCGGACGCGCCGTTCCAGATCACGAAGTACGTGCCGTACTTCGACAGTCACCTCGAGTACACCGGCGGCTGCGAGTTCTTCGGCGCCTACGTCGGCGACCCGATCCACCGCTTCTACCAGATGTGGCAGCAGTCAGTCGGCCATCACTACCGGCTCGCCACCTGGGTGGCCAACACGGCGGGCGACGACAACGGCGCCATCCCGCCCGCGCCGATCTACCAGGGTGGCCTGTCCATGAGCTACTACAACATGGCCGAGGGCGACGCGCCGATCCTGAACGACCTGGCTCAGCACTACGCGATCAGCGACAACTACCACCAGGCGGTGCAGGGCGGCACCGGCGCGAACCATATAGCGCTCGGCACCGGCTTCGCGGCGTCGTACCAGAACGCGGCGGGGCAGCCCACTCCCCCGCCGCCCGGCGAGATCGAAAACCCCAACCCGAAGCCCGGCACCAACAACAACTACACGCAGGACGGCTACGGCAGCAGCACCACGCCCAACACCGGCGGCAGCTACTCCGAGTGCGCCGACCACTCCCAGCCCGGCGTGGGGGCGATCTTCCGCTACCTCGCCAGGCTGCCGTACAAGGTCATGGACAACTGCCAGCCGGGCCGGTACTACCTCCTGAACAACTACAACCCCGGCTACACCGTGACCGGGGCGCTGGAAAAGGCGCCGTACACCGTCCCGCCGCAGAAGACGGACTACGTAACGATCGGGCAGGCGCTGTCCGAGCGCCACATCAGCTGGGGCTACTACGGCGAGGGCTACAACAACGGCAACCCGCAGTCGCAGTACTGCGGCATCTGCGACCCAATGCAGTACTCCTCGGCGATCATGACGAATCCCGCGCTGCGGAAGAACACCCAGCATGACCTGAGTGACTTCATCAGCCAGGCGGTGAACGGCACGCTCCCGGCCGTGACGTTCCTCAAGCCAGGAGACGACGACGGGCATCCGGGCTACTCCACGCTCGCCGCGTTCGAGAACTTCACGGCCCGCGCGATCGCGGCCGTCCAGGACAACCCGGCGGAGTGGCGGTCCACCGCGATCTTCGTGACGTTCGATGAGGGCGGCGGCTACTACGACTCGGGCTACATCCAGCCGGTCAGCTTCTTCGGCGACGGCCCGCGTGTGCCGATGATCGTCGTGTCCCCGTACGCCAAGCGCGGCGCGGTGGACCACACGTACACCGACCACGTCTCAATCCTCAAGTTCATCGAGGCCAACTGGGGACTGTCCCCGCTGACCAGTTACAGCGAGGACAACCTGCCCAACCCGGCGCCGGGCGTCTACGTGCCAAGAAACCGGCCGGCGGTCGGCGACCTGATGACCCTGTTCGATTTCCGCGGTCCCGATTTCGCGACGCTGCGCCTGCCTGCCGCGGCACAGCCGCGTTCCACGGGCCACGCCCCTGCGATCAGCAACGCTCAGCGCTAGCCGCCGACGTCGCCGCGCGGTGGGCCCGGGTGCAGCCCGGGCCCACCGCAGCTGGCGCGACCGGAAGATAGCCAACCCAAGAGGGCGGCGCGGAGCCGCCGATGAGGCTGGCGCGACCGGAAGATAGCTGCCCCCAAGGGCAGCGCGGAGCTGCCTGTGGCCCCCCAGTACACCCACGCTGCACCCACTGCGCTTGCACCTCACCCACGGTGGGCACGAGCCACCTCACCAGGCCGACATGCGGTCCGCGGCAAACGAGCATTTCATGATCACGGAAACGGAGGGTCGCATAAGACACCTTAATTTCCATAAAACGTTTTCGCCCCGCCGCGTTCTGGAAACGACGGGCCGAATACGGGGCTTTGGCATGTATTTCTGGATGGTCACGGCCGGGCTCACGATGGCGGCGGGGCCGCTGGCGCATTTGGCCCCGCACGGGGGCCGGCCGCCGGCAGCAGAGGTGTTACCTGTGGGCATGGAGGGCGGGTAGCGATCGATGAGGTTAGTTACCATCCCAAGAGATTCAAGCCAGGGCCGAATACGCGCGGTCACCTAAAGGGCGCCGCGCCCCGCGGCGACCTGAAGCGGCCGCCGCGGGGCGCGGCCAGTGATGGTGGTGTGGCTGATTGAGGCTAGGCGCGGCGGGCGTAGATGCCGGCTTGGGGGACGTCCCAGGTGGGGCCGTCGCGGCTGGCGAGACCTATGAGCCGGTAGTGCGTGCGGAAGTAGGCGTACAGGGAGCGCGTCCACGGGATTTGGCCCTGGCTGCCGGTGAGCAACCAGACGTAGCTGGCCCGCTCGAACGCCGAGCGCCAGACCGAGGTCACCGCGCTCAGCACCGGCGGCGCGGCTCCCATATCGCGTCCGCTGGTCATCGCGATCAGTGTGCCAAACGAGTCGACCATGGACGGGCATCCCGGAGCGTCCGGGATGAACCGGCTGGCGGTGACGGTGAACGCGGCCTCATTGGTCAGCACGCAGGCGCCCGGCGGGATCAGCCGGTCGGCGACGCCGGCCACCGAGTTGTCCGACAGCCGGGATTCCGTCACCAGGTCCCGCGCGCCGGCCCAGGCCACCACCACCGCGGCGATGACACCGATGGCAGTGGCCGCCGCGACGGGGCCCCGGCCGCGAGCGGCGGAGGCTCCGGCGATGGAGGCTCCGGCGGCCCAGACCGCAAGGCGGCCGGCCGGGAGGGCCAGGACAAGCGCGAGGAACTGCCCGAAAAAGGCGCCGTAGTGGTGGTAGTAGAGCCTCGGCAGCAGGAACATCACAGTCACGGCCACGGCGGTGACGAGCGCGTACCAGTCGAGTGCGGCGGGCGGCCGGCGGGCTGCCAAGCTTCCGGCCAGGTACAGGGCGGCGATGGCGATCGCGATGAGCAGGAGGATGGTGCCCAGCGGGAAGTGGGGAAACACTGACAGGCCGAGCATGTCGGCCAGTCGCTGCAGCAGCTGTGCCTGGCCGCCGTTGGAGGACCTGACGAACTGGCCGACCAGCACGCCCCTGATCAAGGCGCCGGGAGCCACGATCAGGAACGGCAGCAGCGGCAGCCCAATCCCGGCCACGGTGCCGCCGGCCAGGGCGGCCGGACGCCGCCACTGCCGGGGGTGCAACAGCAAGAGCAGGATGATCACGGCCAGCGGGACCAGCGCCCAGAGTTTCACCGAGGCCGCGACCCCGAATATGACACCCGCCCAGGCCAGCCGCCTTGTTGCGGAGGGACTGGAGGTTGAAGAGCGACTAAGGGTCGCTGAAGGGGTGGAGGGTGCGGAGGTGCTGGGCGTGCGATAGAGATTCGATCTGCTGGAGTGTCTGGTGTTCCTGAAGTGACTGAAGTGATTAGAGGGGCGGAAGTTATTCGATTGGTTAGCAGCGCTGGGGACGCCGGAGGAGCTAGGAACGCCGGAGGAGCTAGGAACGCCAGAGGAATTGGGGACCGCTGAGGAGGTGGGGATGCCTGGGGAGTTGAGGGCGGCTTGGGGGCGGAGGGGGGCGGGAGGGTGGAGAGGGGCGGGAGGGTGGAGGGGGGCGGGGTCGCCGGCCAGGCGGTCGCCGTTGAAGGCCAGCACCGCGCCGGCCAGGCAGAGCATGTTCAGCCAGGGTTCCAGCAGGAACGTGTGCGAGGCCACAAGCGCATCGGGGTCCACCGCGTAGATCCCGCACGCGATGCCCGCGGCGAGCGGGCCGCGGTGCCGCACCGCGGCACCGAGCAGGACGATGGCGGCGCAGTCGGCGCACACCGTGAGCAGCCTGGCGATCCCGAGCCCCCAGGCGGTGCCGGTCGCCTTGGCCAGCAGCGCGACAGGGGCCATGAGCAGGATGGACCCGGGTGGCTGCACGACCGCGAAGTCGCGGTAGGGGATCACGCCGCTGGTCAGGCGCAGGGCATTGCCGAACAGGACGCCGTCGTCGTATTCGGTCACCCCGGTCAGGTAGCCGGACCTGGTCAGCTGGTACAGCCGCAGGAATAGCCCGGCAGCCGCGCACACGGCGATCACGATCGTCACCGGGCGCGGCCGCCCCCGGTCGCGGCTGATCATCACGTGCTCCTACGGCTTCGGCGGACGATGCTGAGAGCAACCTACCCGTGCTCGCGGCTGAGCGGGGAAGCGTACTGCAGGGAACCGAGGGGCGGGACAGAAGAACCAGGCCATACAGCGTCCCGCGCCCGAGGGCGTTAGCGTTCAGTGTGCTCTAACATCGGCTAGGTGACGGTCACCCTTTCCACCAGCCCGGCGTCTCCCGGCACCACGGATGCGGACGCCCTCGTCATCGGGGTCATCCAGAGCCCCGACGGACCAAGCGCCGCACCAGGCGCGGACGCGGTCGGCGAGGCACTCGGCGACCTGACGGGCACGCTCACCGCGCTCGGCGCGACCGGCGAGCCGGAGGAGCTCACCAAGATCCCTTCTGGCGGCCGGCTTCCCGCCGGGGTCGTTCTCGCCGTCGGACTGGGGCCGGCCCCCGCGGCCGGCGCGTTCGACACCGAACTGCTGCGCCGCGCCGCCGGCGCGGCGATCAGGGAGCTGAACGGGAACAAACGTTCCGTTCGGTCAGAAAATGGGAGAAGCGGCGGGAAGCGGGTCGCCGTCGCCCTGCCCGCGCGGGACCCGGCCGAGGCCGAGGCGGTGGCTACGGGCGCGCTGCTCGGCGGGTACGCGTTCCGGCGGTACCGCTCCGGCGGCCCCACGGCGGACACCGAGGTGATCCTGCTCACCGGCGCGGGCAACGAGGCCGCGGTGCGGCGGGCCCGCGTGCTCGCCCGGGCCGTCACGCTTGCCCGGGACCTCGTCAACACCCCGCCCGGTGACCTCTCCCCCGCGGACCTCGCGGGCGAGGCGTCGCGCATCGGGGCGGCCAGCGGTGTCGAGGTCCAGGTGCTGGACGAGAAGGAACTCGCCGCGGGCGGCTTCGGCGGCATCCTCGCCGTCGGCCAGGGATCCGCGCGGCCGCCGCGCCTGGTGCGGCTGGAGTACAGCCATCCGGGCGCTGCGAAGACGGTGGTGTTCGCGGGTAAGGGGATCACCTTCGACTCGGGCGGGCTCTCCCTCAAGCCGCCGAAGTCGATGGAGACGATGAAATCGGACATGGGGGGCGCCGCCGCGGTGCTGGCCGCGGTCGCCGCCGTCGCCGAGCTGGGGCTGCCCGTGAACGTGGTCGGCTACATGCCGCTCGCGGAGAATATGCCGGGCGGCG
>Ga0213875_10000798_pt1 | contig 23550 bp, 24 predicted proteins | sample BarmaccomBMRX_R8_FD_160105 | JGI IMG/M metagenome (GOLD analysis project Ga0213875, IMG submission 160105) | Root-associated microbial communities from Barbacenia macrantha in rupestrian grasslands, the National Park of Serra do Cipo, Brazil - RX_R8 | ecosystem: Host-associated > Plants > Roots... | reverse complement strand
GTGTGGCGTCTTCTGCCTGACCCTGAGCGGCGGGATCGCGGTCGTGCTGCTGCGCGACGTCACCGCCCAGACGGCGATGCCGGCCGGCGGCAGCGCGCTGTTCGCCGGGGTCGGGCTGACCCTGATCGCGATCGCGGCCGGCAGCACGGCGGCGTCCTGGCCGGGACCGCCAGCGCCGGGGCCGGGTTCGGGGTGGCGTTCCTCGGCAACATCCGGGCGGTCATGCGGGTCGCGGCGCCGGCCCAGCGGGCCGAGACCCTGGCCGGCGCCGTGACCGCGCTGGCCGGGATCGGGATCGTCGCCTCCCTGACCCACCGCTCCCCACCCCGTGAAGGCCCAATGGGAACCGCCGGGCGGCCCGCTCGCCGGCTCGTCTGGCGGCCGCCGGAAATGTCAGTACCGGCATCTACGATGCACGTGATGGGTCAACCGTAAGGAAGCAAGGATGACTGAGCAGACCCTCTTCTCGTTCTCGGCCGCCAGTGACCGGGAGCCCGACCTCGTCCGGACCGGCGGGCTGCCGGTGACGGTGGACGAGATGTTCTCGACCGCCGTACGGATCGACCTCGACGCCACCTCCTGGGTGGAGCACGTCCCGGGCTGGCTCGCGGGCGACGTCGAGCTGATGGACCTGCTGCTGGAGCAGGCCGACTGGGAGCAGCGTTCGCGCTGGATGTACACCCGGGTGGTGCAGGAGCCGCGGCTGACGGCCGAGTACCCGGTCATCGCCGACGCGCCCCCGCCGGTCCTGGGCTACCTGGCGGCGGCGCTGTCGGCCCACTACCGGGAGGACTGCACAAGGCTGTGGATGAACTGGTACCGGGACAACAACGACGGCACCGGCTGGCACGCCGACCGCCCGGTCAACCAGCTCGACCAGGTGATCATCCCCGTCCTCAGCCTGGGAGCCGCCCGCCGGTTCCTGATCCGCCCGGACGGCGGCGGCCCCAGCCAGTCCCTCGACGTGCACGGCGGTGACCTGGTCGTCATGGGTGGCCGCTGCCAGAAGGACTACCAGCACATGGTGCCCAAGCAGAAGAAGGTGACCGGCGCCCGCGTCAGCCTCAACTTCTCCCCGTCGATGCCCGCCGCCGCCTAGTCAGCGGCGGCCGGGAGGGGCTCGACCGGATCGAGCCGGGCGATGACGCGGGGCGCGGCGAACGCCGACTCTGCGAACTTGAGGTAGCGCTGGGCGTAGTCGAGCTGGATCAGCTCGTTGAACACCGCCTGGCTCTGGAAGCGTTCGAACAGCACGAAGGTCCCGGGCTGGCCGGCTACCTCGTTGGCGTACAGGAAGGTGCAGCCCGGTTCCTGCCGCGCGCGGGCCAGGAACTCGCGCAGGGCGGCGAGGTACTCATCGCGCAGTTCCGGCCGGATGACCATCGTCACCTGCAGCGTGAAGGTCTCGTCCACGGTGGCCTGCCGTCCTCTTCGGTGGTGGCTCAAGTGTGGAACGGGACCTCGTAGGTGTCCAGCCGCAGGCCCGTGAGCCCGGTGGCGGCGATGCCCTCGCCGCGGATGCCGGACGCCCCGGCCGCGGCGGTGACCGCGTCCAGCTGCTCCCGGGTCTCCCACAGCGAGATCACGATGACCTGGCCGGTCTCGGCGTCGGTCAGCAGGTAATACCCGCTGAACCCGGGCTGCTGGCGGGCGCCCGGCAGTTGCTGCTCAGCCAGCCGGGTGATGGCGTCGAATCCTTCGCTCCGGGCCTGGCCGGTGATCACACGCGCGAACATCGCTCTCCCCTGGGGGCTGGAAAACGGCTAACTATGCAGCCTGCCCTCCCGCCGGGGTGAAGTCGAGGGCGCGCGGGTGCTGTGCGCCGGTACCGCCCCGGATGGGCCCGGCTGGTACACCCGCCGACCGTGCTGGCCGGGATCACCCCGGCCATGCGCATCCACGCCGAGGAGGCGTTCGCGCCGGTCGCCACCCCTCTACCGGGTGAACGACATCGACGAGGCCATCGCGCGGTATGCGCGAGTTCTGCAACGCCAAGACCGTCTGGGTCGGGGCCTGACCCTTTCACCGGAAATTTCCAGCTCAGGGGCCGGTCGACCCGGCCCCTGAGCGCGCTTTTGTCAAGAAGTGCATTTATTCTTCGGCTGGCCTCTGGGGCTGGCGCTGCTGCCCGGCGAGACTGCTCGTATGTTCTCCAAGATCCTGGTGGCCAACCGCGGCGAGATCGCGGTCCGGGCCTTCCGCGCGGCCTACGAGCTCGGCGCCAAAACCGTGGCGGTGTTCCCGTATGAGGACCGCAACTCCGAGCACCGGCTCAAGGCCGACGAGGCGTACCAGATCGGGGAGCCGGGGCACCCGGTCCGCGCCTACCTCGACCCGGACCTGATCGTCGGGGCGGCGGTGAAGGCCGGCGCCGACGCCGTGTACCCCGGTTACGGCTTCCTGTCGGAGAACCCGGGGCTGGCCGCGGCCTGCGCCGACGCCGGGATCGCGTTCATCGGCCCCGACTCCGACGTGCTCTACCTGACCGGGCACAAGGCCCGCGCGATCGCCGCCGCCAAGGCGGCCGGGGTCCCCACCTTGCGCAGCGTGGCCCCCGGGACCGACGTCGACGTGCTCGCCGAGCAGGCCCTTACCCTCCCGTTCCCGGTGTTCGTGAAGGCGGTGGCGGGCGGCGGCGGGCGCGGCATGCGGCGGGTGGACGAGCCCGCGGGCCTGCGCGAGGCGATCGAGACCTGCATGCACGAGGCCCAGGGGGCGTTCGGCGACCCGGCCGTGTTCATCGAGCAGGCGGTGGTCGACCCGCGCCACATCGAGGTGCAGATCCTGGCCGACGGCCAGGGCGACGTGATCCACCTGTTCGAGCGGGACTGCTCGCTGCAGCGCCGGCACCAGAAGGTCGTCGAGATCGCCCCCGCCCCGCACCTCGACCCGGACCTGCGGATGAGGATCTGCGCGGACGCGGTCCGGTTCGCCCGCGAGATCGGCTACGTCAACGCGGGAACGGTCGAGTTCCTGCTCGACCCGGCCGGTAACTACGTTTTCATCGAAATGAATCCGCGCATCCAGGTCGAGCACACGGTAACCGAGGAGATCACCGACGTCGACCTGGTGCAGTCGCAGATGCGCATCGCCTCGGGTGAGACCCTGGCCGATCTGGGCCTGACCCAGGACTCGATCCGGATCCGGGGGGCCGCGCTGCAGTGCCGGATCACGACCGAGGACCCGGCCAACGGCTTCCGGCCGGACACCGGCGTCATCACCGCCTACCGCTCCCCCGGCGGGGCCGGCATCCGGCTCGACGGCGGCACCACTTACACCGGGGCCGAGGTGTCCGCCCACTTCGACTCGCTGCTGGCCAAGCTCACCTGCCGGGGCCGGACGTTCGCGGCGGCGGCCGACCGCGCCCGGCGGGCGCTGGCCGAGTTCCGCATCCGCGGCGTCGCCACCAACATCCCGTTCCTGCAGGCCGTGCTGGACGACCCGGGCTTCCGGGCCGGCCGTCTCACCACCGGCTTCATCGAGGCCAACCCGCACCTGCTGACCGCCCGCTCGTCCGGCGACCGGGGCACCAAGCTGCTCGCCTACCTGGCTGACGTCACCGTCAACCGCCCCTACGGCAACCTCCCGGCCAGCGTCGACCCGATCAGCAAGCTGCCGCGGGCCGACCTGCGGCAGCCGCCCCCGGCCGGGTCACGCCAGCGGCTGCTGGACCTGGGGCCGGCCGAGTTCGCCCGCCAGCTGCGGGCGCAGACCCCGGTCGCGGTCACCGACACCACCTTCCGCGACGCCCACCAGTCGCTGCTGGCGACCCGGGTGCGGACCCGCGACCTGCTGAACGTGGCCGGGCACATGGCGCGGACCACCCCCGAGCTGCTGTCGATCGAGGCCTGGGGCGGCGCCACCTACGACGTCGCCCTCCGCTTCCTGGCCGAGGACCCGTGGCAGCGGCTGGCCGACCTGCGGGCGGCGGTCCCCAACATCTGCCTGCAGATGCTGCTGCGGGGCCGCAACACGGTCGGCTACACGCCGTACCCGACCGCGGTGACGCAGGCGTTCGTCGAGGAAGCGGCCGCGACCGGGATCGACATCTTCCGCATCTTCGACGCCCTCAACGACGTCAGCCAGATGCGGGCAGCGATCGACGCGGTCCGCTCGACCGGCACCGCGATCGCCGAGGTCGCGCTCTGCTACACCGGTGACCTGTCGAGCCCGGGCGAGACGCTGTACACGCTCGACTACTACCTGCGGCTGGCCGAGCAGATCACCGAGGCCGGCGCCCACATCCTGGCGATCAAGGACATGGCCGGCCTGCTGCGCGCCCCGGCCGCCCGGACCCTGGTCACGGCGCTGCGCGAGCGGTTCGGGCTGCCGGTGCACCTGCACACCCACGACACCCCCGGCGGCCAGCTCGCCACCCTGCTGGCCGCCATCGACGCCGGGGTCGACGCGGTCGACGCCGCCAACGCCGCCATGTCCGGCACCACCAGCCAGCCGTCGCTGTCCTCGCTGGTGGCCGCCACCGACTACTCGGGCCGGGCGACCGGGCTGTCGCTGGCGGCGGTGGGCGACCTGGAACCGTACTGGGAGGCGGTGCGGCGGCTGTACGCCCCGTTCGAGTCGGGGCTGCCCGCGCCGACCGGCCGCGTGTACCGGCACGAGATCCCCGGCGGCCAGCTGTCCAACCTGCGCCAGCAGGCGATCGCGCTCGGCCTCGGGGAGAAGTTCGAGCAGATCGAGGACATGTACGCGGCCGCCAACGACATCCTCGGCAACATCGTCAAGGTCACCCCGAGCAGCAAGGTGGTCGGCGACCTGGCCCTGCACCTGGTCGCGGTGGGGGCCGACCCGGGCGACTTCGCCGAGAACCCCGGCAAGTACGACGTCCCCGACTCGGTCGTCGGCTTCCTGTCCGGCGAGCTCGGCGACCCGCCCGGCGGCTGGCCCGAGCCGTTCCGGACCCGGGCCCTGACCGGGCGGCCGGCCCGCAGCCCGGCCCCGGAGCTGACCGCCGAGCAGCTCGAGAGCCTGCGCACCGACCGGCGCCGGACCCTCAACCGGCTGCTGTTCCCCGGGCCGACCCGCGAGTTCGAGGAGTCCCGGGCCAAGTACGGCGACATCTCCGTCCTCGACACCGGCGGCTACCTGTACGGGCTGCGGGCGGGCGACGAGCACGTCGTCACCCTCGAGGAAGGCAAGACGGTGCTGTTCGGCCTGCAGTCGGTCGGCGACCCCGACGAGCGCGGCATCCGCACGGTCATGGGCACGATCAACGGCCAGCTGCGGCCGATCCTGGTCCGCGACCGCTCGGTCGAGGCCGACGCGCCGGTCGCCGAAAAGGCCGACCCGGCCCAGCCCGGCCACGTCGCCGCCCCCTACGGGGGCACCGTCACCCCGGTGGCCGCGGCCGGCGACCAGGTGAGCGCGGGCGACGTGGTGGCCAAGATCGAGGCGATGAAGATGGACGCCTCGATCACCGCCCCGGTCGACGGCACCGTGACCCGCGTCGCCCTGGCCGGCACCGCCCAGGTCGACGGCGGCGACCTCATCCTGGTGATCGCCTGAGGGCTGGTGTATCAGGCGGCTGCTCTGATTCCTCCGCCATAAAGAGCGATCAGGGAGGGGACAGCTATGGGTTCGACCGGAGAGCCACCGCAGGGTGTCAGTACGTCCGACGTGCCTGACCGGCCCGAGCCGGTGCAGCGGCTGTACGACGAGGTCGCCGGCCAGCTGGCGCTCACGCATCCGTGGTACACGCTGCCGGAGGCTCTCGGCCTGGCCGAGCTGATCGGCATCCGCGACACGCTCCGGCGGGAGAACCTGGTCGACACCTCCCGGCTGCCCGCGGTCAACCCGGTCCAGCCGCCCGCCTACGGCGAGTCGTACCGGACCGCCCGCACCGCCGACGGCAGCTGGAACGACCTCGAGCACCCCGAGATGGGGATGGCCAACACCCGCTTCGGGCGGAACGTGCCGCTGGCCGACACCTGGCCCGACCAGGACCGGATGATGGTGCCGAACCCGCGCGAGATCAGCCGCCAGCTGATGACCCGCGACCAGTTCAACCCGGCCACCAAGGGCAACGCCCTGATCGCGGCCTGGCTGCAGTTCATGCTGCACGACTGGATCAAGCACGGCACCAGCCCGACCGGGAACCCGTGGGTACTGCCGCCGGTCAGCGGCGACGACTGGCCCGCGCCGCCGGTGGTGGTGATGCGGGCGGCGCCCGACCCGACCACGCCCCCGGACTCCAAGCTGCCCCCGACCCACCTCAACGTGAACACCCACTGGTGGGACGGATCCTCGATCTACGGCAACGACCTCACCCAGCAGCAGTTCCTGCGCGAAGGCGCCGGCGGCCGGCTGCGGGTGGTGGACGGGCTGCCGCCGGTCCCGCCCGACCCGGCCGACAATCCGGCCCTGGTGCCGGGCTTCTGGCTGGGGCTGGGCATGATGCAGACGCTGTTCTCGCTGGAGCACAACCGCATCGCCGCGATGCTGGCGGCCGCCCATCCCGAATTCGGCGACAAGGCGCTGTTCCAGAAGGCCCGGCTGATCACCTGCGCGCTGATCGCCAAGATCCACACGGTCGAATGGACGCCCTCGGTCACCGCCCACCCCACCGCGGTCGAGGGCCTTTACGCCAACTGGTGGGGCCTGGCCGGGCCGAAACTGCACGATTTCGTGGCGGCCCTTTCAAAAAATGAGGCGCTACGCGGCATCCCCGGCACCGGCACCGAGGATTACGGCGTGCCGTACGCGCTCACCGAAGAGTTCGTGGCCGTGTACCGGATGCACCCGCTGATCCCGGACGACTTCGACTTCCGGTCGGCCCACGACGACACCGCGACCCTCGGCCCCCGCTCGTTCACCGAGCTGACCGGGCCGCAGGCCGTCCCGATCCTGCGCGACCAGCGGCTGACCGACATCATCTACACGTTCGGCACGATGAACCCCGGCCTGGTCACGCTGCACAACTTCCCCCGCGGGCTGCAGCAGTTCCGGCGGCCCGACAACGGCGCCTACATGGACATGGCGGCGCTGGACATCGTGCGCTGCCGCGAGCTCGGGGTGCCGCGGTACTGCGAGTTCCGCCGTCTGCTGCACATGCCGGTGCCGCAGACGTTCGCGGAGGTGACCAGCAACCAGGCCTGGGCCCGGGAACTGCACGACGTCTACGACGGCCGGATCGAAGACCTCGACCTGATCCCCGGCCTGATGGCCGAGGACCTGCCGGAGGGCTTCGCGTTCAGCGACACCGCGTTCCGCATTTTCATCCTGATGGCGTCCCGGCGGCTGAACAGCGACCGGTTCTTCACCGACTCGTTCACCGACGAGGTCTACACACCTGAGGGCATGACCTGGATCAAAGACAACACGATGCGCACGGTGCTGGCCCGGCACTGCCCGGACCTGGCGCCGACGATGGCCAAGCTGCCCAACGCGTTCGGGATCTGGGACCGGGCGGCCCCGGAATAAATCCGTGAGGATCCTCATTATCGGGATCGATGATCACACCTGAGCAGGTCGGTGAGCGCTATCTCGCCGTCCACCACCGGATGTTCCGGGCCGTCAACGACCAGATGAGCGGGTCTGGGCTGTCGATGGCGCGGACCAAGGTGCTCCGGCGACTGCACGAGCGGGGACCGACCCGGCAGAGCGTGCTGGCGGCCGATTTCGAGCTGTCACCACACTCCATCACCGACATCGTCGATGGGCTGGAGCGGCTCGGGCTGGCCGAGCGGCGGCCCGACCCGGCTGACCGGCGGGCCAAGCTGGTCGCGATCACCGAGGCCGGCCAGGCCGGCCTGGACGTGGCCAACGCCACCCGCGAGCGGCTGCTGACGCAGATCTTCGGCGCGCTCAGCGAGGACGACCGGGTGACCCTGCTCCGCCTGCTTGACCGTCTGGACGAGGGGGCCCAGACGGTGACCGACACCAATCACACCCACGTTCTTCCGGGGGTATAGCAGCCATGTCTTCTGTCACACCGGATTCCGGCGGCCAGCAGGCCGCGGCCAACGACCACCGCTGGCTCATCCTCGTCATCGTCGCGGTCGCCCAGCTCATGGTGGTGCTGGACGCCACCGTGGTCAACATCGCCCTGCCGTCGGCCCAGCACGCGCTGGGCTTCCCCAACGGGGACCGCCAGTGGGTGGTGACCGCCTACGCGCTCGCGTTCGGCAGCCTGCTGCTGCTGGGCGGCCGGCTGGGCGACATGTTCAGCCGCAAGCGGGTCTTCATCACCGGCCTGATCGGGTTCGCGCTGTCGTCGGCCCTCGGCGGCGCCGCCCAGTCGTTCGAGATGCTGGTGACGGCCCGGGCCCTGCAGGGCGTGTTCGGCGCGATCCTGGCTCCGTCGGCGCTGGGCACGCTGGTCAGCACGTTCCGCGACCCGCGCGAGCGCGGCCGCGCGTTCGGCGTGTTCGGCTCGGTGGCCGGCGGCGGCGGCGCCGTGGGCCTCATCCTCGGCGGCGTCCTCACCCAGTACGCCTCCTGGCGCTGGACCCTGTACGTCAACCTGGTCTTCGCCGCCATCGCGGTGGCCGGCGCGGTCGCCTACATGCAGAGCAACCGGCCGGACACCCGCCCGCGCATCGACTGGGCCGGAACGGTTCTGGCTTCGGCTGGCCTGTTCCTCATCGTCTTCGGGTTCTCCCACGCCGAGACGGCCAGCTGGGGCTCGGCCGTGACCATCGGCTCGCTGGTGGCTGGGGTGGTCCTGCTGGCGGCGTTCGCGTTCGCCGAGAGCCGGGTCAGCCACCCGCTGCTGCCGCTGCGAGTGGTGGTGGACCGGGCCCGGGGCGGCTCCTACCTGTCGGTCGGGCTCACCGGCATCGCGGTGTTCGGGGTCTTCCTGTTCCTGACCTACTACCTCCAGCAGATCAAGGGCTACAGCCCGGTGACCAGCGGGCTGGCCTTCCTGCCGATGATCGCCTGCATCCTGCTGGCCTCGAACACCTCCAGCATCGTGCTGCTGCCGCGGGTGGGGCCGCGGAACCTGATCGTGACCGGCATGGTGCTCGGCGGCCTGTCGATGGGCTACCTGACCACGCTCACGGTGACCTCCGACTACGCGACCCACATCGTGCCCGCGCTGGTGGCGATGGGCCTCGGGTTCGGCATGATCTTCTCCCCCGCCATCAACACCGCCACCGCCGGTGTCGCCCGCCAGGACTCGGGCGTCGCCTCGGCCCTGGTCAACACCATGCAGCAGGTCGGCGGCTCGATCGGGACGGCCGCCCTGAGCACGGTGGCGCTGACCGCCACCGCCAGCTACCTGCTCGCCCACCACACCGGGCGGCTGGCGGTCGCCAACGCGGCCGTGCACGGCTACAGCCAGGCGTTCACGATCTCGGCGATCCTGTTCGGGGTCGGCGCGGTCGCGGCGGCGATACTGGTGCCGTCCCGGCAGCGGCTGGAGGAACTGCGGAACTCGGCCCAGGCGGCCGCCGTTCCGCCCGCCGCCAGCCCGGCCCCGACCGCCGCGTCAGCGCCCGGCGAGGCCAGCTGAGGACAGGCCGGTAAGGCGCGCGTCAGGCCTGGTCTTCCCGGAGACGGCGGATGGCCCAGCGCACGCCGTCGGCCCGGTTGTCCACGACCCCGGCCGTGATCAGGCCGTCCAGCGTGGCCAGGTCGTCAGGCCCGAGCCGGGTCATGACCGGAGTACGGTCATCCGGGCCCGGAGCCTGGCGGCCGCGGTCGGCGATCCGGTAGGACAGGCCCGGCGGAGTCGCCGCCTCGGCCGGGTTCTCCGGCCGGAACTCGGCCCAGGTGACCGGCGGGGGCAGCTCATCGCGCAGTACCCCGAGGGCCCCGCTGCCGGCCACCACGAACGCGTGCACGGTCTGGGGGTCGGCCGTCTGGCCGTCGGCCCGACCGGGCCAGTCGAAGAACACCCGGACCGCGGTCTGCCCCGGCTCGACCTCCGGGTCATCGCCGTACCCCAGGGTCTGGACCCGGGTGATCACGTGGTCGGGAAAAGCCTCCCTGACCTGGCATTCGATGCGTTCGCCAACTGTATTCATGTCGCCCTCCGGGCCACGGCCGGCCGTCATGTGACCTGTGACGAAAAGTAATACGTGCGGCCGCGGATGGCGATTGATTTTCGCCTGAGCACGGCGGATGCGGGCCTCGGAATTTCTTTATCCAGCGACCGGCGGCGACGAGCGAACCGGGTCACCACCTGGTGTAACACCTGTTTCAGGCGCAGAATGCACCCCTTTTGCGAAAAACATCAGTTAAAAAGTTCGCAAAATATTACAGGCAGCATAAGAACCTTGACAGTGATCTTAATATCATTTTACGCTTTTCCGGCTTGGGGCGATCAATCCGAAAGGCTGAAATGGTATGAGTGGATTCAATTTCGGAGCTTTCCTTCTTCTGGGCGTCGATTCATTGATCGCCTGCATCATCACCGGGCCGATGTTCATCAGGCAGTCCGGCAAGCAGCAGTCCGATGAGCACCGCGAGGTCAGGTCGGAGGACGAGCAGCGGCGGGCGTCGCGGCGGAAGTGGTGGGCGATCGCCGGCATCTCCGCCCTGGCGCTGCCCTACGGCCTTTCCTACGGGCTCGGCGACGGGCTCGGATACCTGCTCGGCACCCTGTTCCACTTCTCGATCTCGGACTCCCTCAGCTCCTGGATCGAGACGACGGCGCTGGTCGTGCTCGGCCTCTACTGGATCGGGATCTACTTCGTCGCCAGCAAGATGCAGGAGTCGGACCGGCTGCAGAAGTGGTCGTGGCGCGGCATCTGGGTGCTGCCCATCGCCCTGAGCATCGACAACCTGACCTTCGGCGCCGTGACCGGCATTCCCGCGCACGAGTCGGTCTGGGCCTCGGCCGGCCTGCAGGCGCTGGCCAGCGCCGCGTTGGGCCTGATCGGCCTCGGTGTCGGCATCGCCCTGGCGACCTTCATCCCGGTGCTGCGGACCAAGATGCACCGCACGTTCGGCATCGTGGGCGTCGGCGTGATCGCCACCGCCGCCCTGCTCGCCATCACCGGCTGGTAAGCCCGAGCAGCACGTCAAGGTCGGCCCGGCGGATTCCGCAACCGAGGAACCCGCCGGGCCGCTGCGTGGCCAGGCCGTTCGTACTTTAGTTGCTTGTATTGACAAGCAAGCTTATAGTTGCTTGCATCCTTCAGGCAACTATAGGGAGCACCATGAGCGGGGACCAGGCCCGGACAGCGCTCAGCATGAGCATCGTCAACTCGGTGAACGCCGTCAGCCGGGCCTTGCGCAAGCGGGCCGTGGCCGGCGGCGAGATCGGCCTTGGCGAGATCGGCATCCTCAAGGCGGTGGCCGCCCATGAGCGCGCCCGCCCGAGCACGATCGCCGAGACCCTCGGCCTCGACCTGTCGGTGGTGAGCCGGCGGCTACCCACGCTCGAAGCGGCCGGGCTGATCGAGCGGATCCCCGACCCGGCCGACCGGCGCGCGCAGGTCATCGCCCTGACCGCGGCCGGCACCGAGCAGCTGGCGCGGGTAGGCCCGGCGGCCTCGCGGCCGGGCGCGGCCCCTGGCGGCGAGATCGGGCTCGGCGAGCTCGGCATTCTGCAGGCGGTGGCCGCCCATGAGCACGCCCGCCCGAGCACGATCGCCGAGATCCTCGGCCTCGACCTGTCGGTGGTGAGCCGGCGGCTACCCGCGCTGGAGGCGTCCGGGCTGGTCGAGCGGATCGCCGACCCGGACGACGGCCGGTCGCGGGTGGTGGCCCTCACCCAGGCCGGCGCTGAGCGGCTGGCGGCGTTGAACGCCAGCACCGGGCAGGCGATCGCCGCCCGGCTGGCCGACTGGGACACCCCCGACCTCGAACTGCTGGCCCGGCTGACCCGCCGTCTGGAGCGCGACCTGACCGCTGGCCGCCCGTAACCTCCATGTCCCTATCATGGGACAAGCCCATGGTGCTTGGACTGCTGGCGGGACTCTGGTGAAGCGTGTCGCGAAGGTGGCTGGTGCCGCCGTCGTCGCGCTGCTCGTCGCGGTCACCGCGGCCAGCTTCGCCTACAACCTGGCGACCGACGGGCCCGCGCCCCGGCCGGCCGGCTTGCGGTTCGCCCGCGGGGGCGGATGGGATACCCGCTACCTGCGCTGGGGCACCCACGGGACGCCGGTCGTGCTGGTACCGGGCGCGTTCGAAACCGCGGACAGCTTCGCGGCGCTCGGGCCGGTGCTGGCCAAGAACCACCGCGTGTTCGCGATCGACTTGTCCGGAACGGGTTACAGCACGCCGGACCCGCCGTTCAGCGCCGGCCATCTCGCCGGGCAGGTTCTCGCGTTCATGAAGACCGAGCACCTGACCGGACCGGACGCTCCCATCCTGGTCGGTCACTCCGCGGGCGCCGCCGACGTCGGCATCGCCGCGCTGGCGGACCCGGCGGGCGTCCGCGGCCTCGTCTTCCTCGACGGCGACGCGGCTCCGCTCGGCACCCCGTCATGGGTGGGCGCGATCGCCAGCACGCTGTTCATCAACCCGTACCAGACGTCGGTGCTGCGGCTCGCGCTCAGCCAGAGCTGGCTGGTCAGGAACATCTACCGCTCGCTGTGCGGGCCGGCCTGCCCGCGGCTCAGCCCGGCCGGGGTCGACGTCTGGCGGTGGCCGCTGGAACAACCCGGGTTCCCGGCCGAAATCACCTATTCGATGCGGCACGGCATCACCGCCATGACCGCCGCCCAGTTCGCGGCCCTGAAGGCGACGGACGTGCGCAAGCTGGTGGTGGTGGGAGCCGACGATCCGGAAATGTCGCGCACCGATGCCGCGCTGACCGCCCGGAAGATCGGCGCCCCGCCGCCGGTCTACGTGCCCGGACGCCACCTGACGATGATCGCCGCACCGCTCCAGGTGGCGGCGGCCGTCACTTCCCTCGGCGTCAGCGCAGCCGGGGCGGAGGGGACTCGGCCGCCACCGGAATCAGCTCGGCCGCCCCGGTGACCTCGAGGACGCGGGCGACCGCCGGGCGCAGCGACGACAGCACCAGCGAGCCGCCGCGGGCGGCCAGCACGCTGCGGATCCCCATCAGCACCCCGACACCGGCCGAGGCCATGAACGGCACGTCGGCCAGGTCGACCACCAGGCGCGCCGGCTCCTGGCTGAGGGCCGACGCCAGCACCTCGCGGAACCGGTCCTCGTCGGTCACGCCGATCTCCCCGGTCACCGACACCAGTACGTGATCCGGGAACTCCGCCACTGCGAAGCTCAGCTTGTCAGCCATCAGCCCGCCCGCTCTTCCACGGCAGCACCACCGCGCTCCCCCACCTCGACCGCCGCGGGCCGCGATCGAGATCGGCCCGGCCAATGCAGCATAAAGGCGGACACGACCCGTTCGGTACGGCCACTTGTGACCGGCCAGGCGGCCGGTGCGGGCCGGACGCACGGCGGGCCGATCGGCCTTCCCGGCTTAATTGATAGGTTTCTAGGGAATCCAATGAACCTGGCAAATGGAGACTCACGATGAGCTTGACGATCGGCGACACCGCCCCGGACTTCACCGCCGAAACCACGGAAGGCACGATCCGCTTCCACGACTACATCGACGGCTCCTGGGCCGTCCTGTTCTCCCACCCCAAGGACTTCACCCCGGTCTGCACGACTGAGCTCGGTTACATGGCCGGGATCAAGCCGGAGTTCGACAAGCGCGGGGTGAAGCTGGTGGCGCTGTCGGTCGACCCGATCGAGAAGCACAAGGGCTGGGCGGCCGACATCGCCGAGACCCAGGGCACCGCCCCGAACTACCCGGTGATCGGTGACACCGAGTTCGAGGTGTCCAAGCTCTACGGGATGCTCGGCGCCGACGTCAGCGGCGACCCGGCCGACCGGACGGCGGCCGACAACCAGACCGTGCGCGGCGTGTTCGTGGTCGGCCCGGACAAGAAGATCAAGCTGATCCTGCTCTACCCGATGACGACCGGCCGCAACTTCGACGAGATTCTCCGGGTCATCGACTCCCTGCAGCTCACCGCCAAGCACAAGGTGGCCACGCCGGCCAACTGGAAGCAGGGCGACGACGTCATCATCGCCAGCTCGGTCAACAACGACCAGGCCAAGGAGATCTTCGGCAGCTGGGAGTCCCCCAAGCCCTACATCCGGATCGTGCCGCAGCCGTCCTGACCGGCCGCGGACAACCGGCGGCCCGGGCGCCCGCGCGCCCGGGCCGGTGGGCTCAGCCGAGGGTGCGGCAGTAAGGCCCCGCGGTTCGTTTTTGATGCAGGCCGTGGCCCTGGTTTCGTTCGGGTCGTTTACCGGTTCGTTGTCCGGCTGAGAACCTGCCGGTAGACGAGCAGATCGGCGTAGTGGAGAAGACCGCCGGCCGATCTTCGAGGACGCGATCGCGATGACAGAGCTGATCTTCCAATCCGGTCAATCCGACTTGAGCGACGACGAACTGGCCCAGCGCCTGCAGGATCCGCAGCGGCGTGACCAGGCCCGCGAAGCCCTGGTGCACCGGTACCAGCCGCTGGTCCGGGCCCTGGCCCGCCAGTACCAGCTGCCCGCCCAGCACTACGAGGACCTGACCCAGGTCGGCTACGTCGGCCTGATGAAGGCGATCAACAGCTTCGACCCCGCCATCCGGCCCGAACTGAAGCCCTACGCCCGCGCCTGCGTGTCCGGGGAGATCAAGCGGTACTTCCGGGACAAGCGCTGGCTGATCCGGGTCGGCCGGGCCGACCAGGAACTGCTGCTGGGCGCCAAAAAGGTCAGGAACGAACTGGCCACGGCGCTGGGCGGTACCCCCACCGACGAGCAGATCGCCGCCCAGCTGGACGTCACCGTCGACCGGCTGCTGCATGCCTACCAGGCCGGCCAGGCGTTCGCCCCCGACTCACTGGACGCCCCGGTCTCGGCCGACGATGAGCGGGAAGCGGGCGAGATCATCGGGGCCGAGGACGGCGCCTTCGACCACACCGACGAGATGGACGCGGTGCGGCAGCACTGGAGCGAGCTTCCGGACTCGCAGCGGCGGGTCCTGCTCATGCGCTTCTACGGCAACATGACCCAGTCCCAGGTGGCCGACCGGCTGCACTGCTCGCAGATGCACGTCTCCCGGTTGCAGGCCCGCGCGCTGGCGTTCCTGCGCCTGCGGCTGCAGGCCGAGCCAACCTGAGCCGCGGCCGTTAACGGGTGACCGGGGCGGGGCCGCCGGGCCGGACCTGGCTCATCCAGAGGGCGGCCAGGGCCCGGAGCTCGTCGATTTCCCGGGGGCCGACGCCGGGCTGACGGCGCAGCCACTGCTCGGCCTCGGCCGGGCTGAACTGGTCCCGCGCCATCGCCACGGGCCTGGCCCCGGGCCGTCGCCACAGGTCCACCGCGCGGGGCAGGTCGGCCAGGTACGCGCCGGTCTGCCGACGGCAGGCCGAGAGCAGGTCAGCGTCGTTGCTGAGGAAATGCCCGAAACCGGGATCGGTGTAGCTGCTCACGTAGAACGCCCTCCCACCAGAACACCCGGCCGCCGTGGCGCAGGTAGTGAGCCACAGTGCCCGGCTTTTGCCAGGTCAAACGGCCAGGTGGCCGGAGAGGTCTAACGGATCGCGAACGCCAGCGTGCCCCCCACGACCGCCGCCCCGATGACGATCCAGGTGACGTAGTCGTTGACCACGCCGCTCTGGAAGCGGCGGACCGGGCCGGCCAGCAGCAGGTCCGGCTCCGGGCCGCGGCGCAGCAGCGGGATGCGCCGCCGGTACAGGGCCAGCCCGGCCAGCACCATCGCCCCGGCCGCCGAGCCCACCCCGCTGAGCACGCTGGCCAGCGTGACCCCGGTGCTCTCGGCCGGGTGCAGGGCGACCGGGTGGGCGACGATCCGGCCGGACAGCACCGCGCTGTTGTAGGCGCCCTGGTCCTGGAACCGGACCGCCGCGGCCTGGACGACCGGCCCGAGGTGCGGCAGCAGGCCGACCACGACGGCCCCGGCGACCAGCACCGCGGCCGGGATCAGCATGGTCAGCGGGGTGTGCTGGCGGCCGGTGTCGGTCTCGCTCTTCTCCTCCGACGCCCCGGCCGCCAGCTGCGGGTCCTCGGCCGGGGCGTCGCCCAGGCCCCAGAAGACCCCGCCCGCGACCCGCAGCACCGCCCCGCCGACCAGGACCGAGCAGGCGATCAGGACGACCGCCACCCAGCCGCCGCCGTGGGCCGAGCCGGTGTCTTCGATCCAGCCCTTGCCCAGGTAGGTGGCGAACGGGGGCAGGTCGGCCAGGCCCAGGGCGGCGAGGGTGAACACCACGCCGGTGACCGGCAGCCGCCGCCCCCGGCCGTGCAGCCAGGTCTCGTTGACCGATCCCAGCCGGTGCAGGACGATGCCCGCGCACAGGAACAGGGCCGCCTTGACCAGCCCGTGCCCGAGGACGTAGACGGCCGCGCCGGTCAGCCCGAGCGGGGTCAGCCACGACAGCCCGGCCAGGAACATGCCCGCATGGCTGATGGTGGAGAACGCGAGCAGACGTTTTATGTGCCGTTCGCGGAAGCAGAACAGGGCTCCCACCACCGCGGTCAGCACCCCCAGGACCAGGAACAGGTGCGAGATCGCGGGCCGGTGGCCGAGGCCGGCTCCGAACATCGACCAGTAGATGCGGGCGATCCCGTACAGCCCCAGCTCGACCATGACGCCGGAGAACAGCACACAGACCGGGGTGGGCGCGACCGCGTGGGCGTCGGCCAGCCAGAAGTGGAACGGCACGATCGCGCTCTTGATCAGCAGGCCGATCAGGATCAGCACGAACGCCACCACGACCAGGCCGTCCGGCTTGCGGGTGGCGATGTCCCGGCCGATCTGGGCCATGTTGAGCGCGCCGGTGCGGCCGTAGATGAGGCCGATGCCGGACAGCCACAGGTAGGCGCCGACGCTGTTGGTGATGGCGAAGTTGAGGGCGCCCTGGACCGGGCCGCGTTCTTCGGGCCGGTAGGCGGTCAGCGCGTAGGCGGCCACCCCCATCAGCTCGAACCAGACGAACAGGTCGAAGATGTCGCCGGTCAGGCAGAAGCCGACCATGCCCGCCAGGAACACCAGCATCAGCGCGTGGAAGTAGGTCGCGACCCGCTCGAAGTAGCGCCAGGAGAAGATCATCGCCGCCGTCACCAGCAGCGCCGCCAGGCTGGCGAGGCCGGCGCTGAGCGGGTCGACCGCGAAGTCGATGCCGATGGCGATGCCGTGCTCGGGCCGGAAGCCGGCGAACCAGTACACCTGCTCGCGGTGGGCGGCCCGGGTCATGATGATCACCAGCAGCACGGTGACGCAGGCCGCGGCGGTGATGGCCACGCTGTCCAGCGCCCACCGCCGGGACCGGAACAGCGGGGTCAGGGCCGAGATCCCGGCCGCTACCAGCAGCGGGATGACGACGACGAGGGCCAGCAGCTGATCCACGGTGGCGGGCTCCTCAGCCCTTGAGCTCGGCGAGCTCTTGCGGGTCAAGGGTGCCGAACCGCTTGTGGGCCTGGATCGCGAACGCCAGCAGCAGCGCGGTGACGGCCGCCTCGACCACCACGTCGGTCAGCGCCAGCGCCTGCACCACCGGGTCGACCGCCGGAGTGTGCACCGGTACGTCGTAGAAGTAGGGCGCGACTCCCCCGGTCACGTAGCCGACCCCGAGCAGCAGCACGTAGGTGGAGGACTGGACGACGATCAGGCAGACGATCTGGTGGACCAGGTGGCGGCTGGTGACGATCCCGTACAGGCCGACCGCGAGGATCCAGGCCACCACCAGGAACGGGAAGTAGTGCATCAGCGGCCCTCCTGCCGGATCAGCAGCGTCTGCTCGAGCAGTTCCCCGACGATCAGCACGAACGCGGCGGCCACTTCCAGCCCGACGAAGAAGCTGATCAGCGCGATCGTCCCGGAGGAGTCGATCGCGCCCGGGGTGGTCCCGAGGCCCAGGTCGTTGGTCAGGTAGGGCAGCCCCATCAGCACCGCGGACAACCCCACGCAGGCGAAACCGGCCGCCCCGGCCGCCTCGACCGCCTCGGTGATCGCCACCGGGCTGACCCGCTTGAACACCAGGAACTGGCCGGACAGGTAGATGAGGACGAACGCGGTGGCCAGCACCACGCCGCCCTGGAACCCGCCGGACGGGCTGGTCTGCGCGTGTGAGGCCAGGTACCAGCCGAGGATCACGACCGGGCCGATCAGGACCAGCGCCAGCGTCCGGACCGCCTCGCTGGTCGGCGGGGCGTCCCGGTCCTTGGCCTCGTCCAGCGCCGACCGTTCCCGTTCACCGCGCAGGTGCCGCAGCACGACGCTCACCCCGGCGGCGGCCACGAACAAGATGAACTCCTCGCCCACGGTGTCGAAGCCGCGGTACTCGAAGTTGATGGCCGACACCACCGCGGTCGCCTTGGTCTGCCCGACCGCGACCTGGTTGATGATGAACCCGTAGGGGCCGGGATAGTTCCCGAAGCCGGGCAGCCCGGTCAGCCCCCACAGGTAGAAGGCGACCAGGCCGGCCCCGGCGATCAGGAACACCCAGCGGCGGGCGGCCGGGTTCATTCTTCCTTCCTCCTGACCTTGGCCAGCGCCAGCAGCAACAGGATCGGCAGCGCCACCGCCCCCACGGTCAGCTCCGACAACGTGACGTCGGGGGCCTGGAACACCATGAACAAGATGGCCAGCATCAGCCCGTAGCCGCTGAGCACGATGACCTGGCGGACCGGGCGCCGGGTCAGCACGACCGCGGTGGCGCCCGCCGCCACCAGCACCAGCACCACCACCTGGAGCACGTCCATCAGGTGGACGGGCGCCGAGTACGGCGTGCTGACCGCCAGCGGGGTCACTGATCCTCTCCGCTCTGCTCCCGGGCCCGGGCCGCGCGGGCGGTGGCGTGGGTCAGGTAGGGGCCGGAGGCCAGGATGAACACCAGCGCGACGAGGCTCTCGCCGGTGTTCTCGGTCAGCCCCGAGCGGATGAACACGGCCAGCACCACCAGCACCGGGGCGACCAGCGCGGCCGGGGTGACGAAGTGCAGCTTGCGGAAGGCGCCCGGCATGACCAGTACCCCGGCCGCCGATCCGAGCACGACGGCGACGGCCAGGCCCAGGCACACGTCGGCGGCGACGGTCTGGATCACAGCCAGCGCTCCAGGGCCCGGGCGAACACCAGCCCGCTGGCGAACAACAGCACCGCCAGCAGTACCGGCAGCTCGAACAGGGCGGGCCGCTGGAAGCCCTGGGCCAGCAGGATCAGCACCATGACCGCGATCGAGCTGATCACCTCGTAGGCGACCAGCGCCTCCATCGGCTTGCCGCGGACCAGAACAATGCCGCACGGGACCACCGCGGCCAGCATGACGATGGCCGCCACCACGAAACCGGTCACTCCGCTCTCCCTTGGTTCACCACCAGTTGATGCACGACCATGACGTCCCGGCCGGTGTCGATGCCGAGCACGACCGTGTTGGGGGCGAGCGAGTTCGCTCCCACCAGCAGCACCCGCCGGGTCACGTCCTCGGCGCCCTCGTCTCCGGCTCGCACCGGCAGCTCACGGAAGCCACTGGGCGGCGGTTCGCCCCGGGCCAGCTGACGGGCCAGCGCCCGGAACACCAGCACGGTATCGCCCAGGACCTGCCCGGGCAGCCGCCAGGCGGCGGCCAGCCACCGGACCCGCACCGCGACCCGGGTACCGGCCTGGTGCAGGGCCAGCTCGGTCAGCAGCGCGGCCAGGGCCGCCGCCGCGGCGCCGCCGCCCAGCTCGGCCAGGCCGATGCTGTCGTCGACCGCCACCCACAGGCCCATGAGCAGCACCCACCAGGCCAGCCAGGACCACACTCGCCGCATCCGTCACACCTAGCACATCATCGCTTGAGCTGCTCGATCTTGTCCTTGAACAAGGTGGTGGCGATGGCGACCTTGTGCGGCTGGCCCTTGAGGAAGGCCTGGGTGAACTTCTTGGCCTGGTCGTAGGCGACCTTGCCCGGGAGCGGGGGCTCGTTGGGGTCCACGTCGATGTCGACGATGGCCGGGCCGTCGAAGGCCAGCGCCTCCTTGATGGCCGATTCGACCTTCTTGGGGTTGTCGACCTTGGCCCCGTAGCCGCCGCAGGCGGTGGCCCAGGCGGCGAAGTCGGCGATCGGCTGCGGGTACCGGACCCCGAACTCGGGGTAGCCCAGCACCATCTGCTCCCACAGGATCTGGCCCAGCGAGCCGTTGTTGTTGATGACCACCTTGATCGGCAGGCCGGCCCGGGCCGCGGTCAGGAACTCGGCCATCAGCATGGCGAAGCCGCCGTCGCCGACGTAGGCGATGACCTGACGGCCGGGGAACGCATGCTGGATCCCCAGGGCGTACGGCAGGCCGGGGGCCATGGTGGCCAGGTTGCCGGACAGGTAGAACCTGCGGTCCCCGCGGATCGTCCAGTGCCGGGCGGCCCAGGTGGCGATGGTGCCGCTGTCACAGGTCAAGATGGCGTCGTCGGCGGCCAGGTCGTCGATCACCCCCATCGGGTACTGGGGGGCGATCGGGCTGCGCTTGGGGTTCTCCAGGTCCTCCATCTCCGAGCGCCACTTGGCCATGTCCTTCTGGTACTTCTCCAGGTGGCCGCGGTCGGGCTTGCGGGTCAGCATCGGGATCAGGGCCTGCAGGCTCTCCTTGGCGTCCCCGATCACCGGTACCTGGGTCGGCATCCGCAGCCCGGCCCGGGTCGGGTCGGCCTCGATCTGGACCACCTTGACCTGGCCCGGCTGCGGCAGGTGCTGGGTGTAGGGGAAGTTCGTGCCGATCATGAACAGGGTGTCGCAGTCCTCGACCAGGTTCTCGCCGGGCCGGGTGCCGAGCAGGCCGATGCCGCCGACCGCGTACTCGGAGTCGTCGGGGATGACCGCCTTGCCGGGCAGCGTCTTGATCACCGGGGCGCCGAGCCGGTCGGCCACGGCCAGCACCTCGTCGCGGGCGTGCAGCGCGCCCGCTCCGGCCAGGATCGCGATCTTCTCCCCGGCGTTGAGGACCGCGGCCGCGGCCTCCAGGTCCTCGGTCCGGGCCCGCCCGGGCGGGGGCAGGTAGATCGGCGCGGTCTTCGGCGGGCGGGCCGGGGCCACGTGCTGGTACGGGTCCTCGTCGGCGTCGGCGACCTGGACGTCGTTGGGGAAGCTCAGGTGGGCCACGCCGCGGCGGGCCAGCGCGGTGCGGATGGCGATGTCGACCACGCCGGGCAGCTGGGCCGGGTTGTCGACGATGAGGTTGTACTCGGCCACGTCCATGAACAGCTTGTCGGTGTGGACTTCCTGCTGGTAGCCGGTGCCCAGCACCGAGGTTTCCTGCATGCCGGTGATGGCCAGCACCGGCATGTGGTCCATCTTCGCGTCGTACAGGCCGTTCAGCAGGTGGATGGCGCCGGGCCCGGAGGTGGACAGGCAGACGCCCAGCTTGCCGGTGGCCTTGGCGTAGGCGGTGGCCATGAACGCGGCCGCCTCCTCGTGGTGGACCAGGACGAACTTGACCCGGTCCTGGTGGCGGCGCAGGCCTTCCATGATCCCGTTGATGCCGTCACCGGGCAGGCCGAAGACGGTGTCGACGCCCCAGTCGGCCAGCCGCTCGATCAGCAGCTCGGATGCGATCTGTGCCATGACTTCTCCTTTGGTGGTGGTCAGGTGGTGCGGTACTTCTCGGCGTCGGCGGCCCGGAACTCCAGGCCCAGCCCGGGCCGGTCCGGGGCGAGGCGGATCGCGCCGCCGGCCGGGTCGAGGGTGCCGTCGAAGAACATCGATTCGATCCGGGTGTGGTCGTGGAACCACTCCAGGTGGCGGAAGTTCGGGACCGCCGCCGCGGCGTGGGCGTGCAGGTGCGGCGCGCAGTGCCCGGACAGCTGGAGGCCGAACGACGCCGCGACGGCCGCGGTGCGCAGCCACTCGGTGAGGCCGCCGCAGCGGGAGGCGTCGGCCTGCAGGCAGTCGACCGCGCCGGCTTGGCACATCCGCCGGAAATAGAAAACGTCCCAGCCGTACTCGCCCGCCGCTACGTCCGGCGTCACCGCATCCCGGACCTCACGCAGGCCGTCCAGGTCGTCGGAGGAAACCGGTTCCTCGAACCAGCGGATATCGAGGTCGGCGGCGGCGGCCATGACCCGGATGGCCTGCTTGCGGCCGTAGCCGCCGTTGGCGTCCACGTACAGTTCGACGTCGTCGCCGACGACCTCGCGAGCCTGCCGCATCCGGGCCAGGTCCCGGGCTACGTCGCCGCCCCAGGACTCGCCGATCTTGATCTTGACCCGCGGGATGCGCTGCTCCATGGCCCAGCCGGTCAGCTGGGCCCGGAGCTGGTCGTCGCCGTAGGGGGTGAAGCCGCCGCTGCCGTAGACCGGCACCTCGTCGCGGACCGCGCCGAACAGCCGGAACAGCGGCAGGCCGAGCAGCTTGGCCTTGAGGTCCCACAGCGCGATGTCGACCGCGGAGATCGCGTAGCCGGCCACGCCCGGCCGGGTGACGTTGCGGACGGCCCGGATCATGGCCTCGGCCGTGCCGGGCACGTCCAGGGCGGGACGGCCTTCGACGACCGGGGTCAGCTCGTGCGCGATGACCGTGGCGGCGGCGGCCGAGCCGTAGGTCCAGCCGATGCCCTCGGTTTCACCGGCCCGGACCCGGGCCAGCACCATGGTGGTCGCGTCCCAGGCCAGCGTGCCGTCGCCTTCCGGCGCGTCGGTCGGGATCTTGTACGCCGCGGCCTCGACGGACTCGATGAGCGGATCGATGGTCACGCTGGTCCCCCGTTCCTCGCCCCGGCGGCCAGCTGGTCGGCGGCGCGGGCGGCCACGGCCATGATGGTCAGAGCCGGGTTCGCGCTGCCCTGGGTCGGCAGCACGCTGCCGTCGGTGATGTACAAGTTGGGCACGGCGAAGCTGCGGCCGGACTGGTCGACCACGCCGTGACGCTCGTCCCGGGCCATCCGGGCCCCGCCGACCAGGTGGGCGTAGCGCTGGATGGTGATGACCTCGTCCGCGCCCGCCGCGTGCAGGATGTCCTCCATCACCGACTGGGCCGCCTTGGCCAGCGCCTTGTCGTTGTCGCACTGGGAGTAGGAGAAGTTGGCCACCGGCAGGCCGTACTGGTCCTTTTCGTCGGCCAGCGTGACCCGGTTGCCGGGCTGGGGCAGGAACTCGCACAGCGCCCCGAGCGTGGCCCAGTGCACGTAGTCGCTCATGTACTCGCGCAGCGCCCCGCCCCAGTGCCCCTGGGCGGCCACGTGCTCGGCCCAGGTGATCGGCAGCGGCGACACGGTCTGGATCGAGAACCCGCGCTTGTAGTCCTTGGCCGGATCGGTCTCGTAGAACTGCTCGCTGCTGACCTCGGGCGGCGGCGACTTGTACATCCGGACCTCGGCGTCGAACCGGCCCCCGGTCTGCGGTGCGCCCTGCACCATCAGGTAGCGCCCGAGCTGGTCGAAGTCGTTGCCGACCCCGTCCGGGAACCGGGAGCAGGCCGAGTTCAGCAGCAGCCGGGGGGTCTCGATCGAGTACCCGGCCACCGCGACCATCGCCGCGCGCTGGAACCGTTCCTGGCCGTCCTTGACGTAGTGGACGCCGAGGGCCCGGCCGGTGTCGGCGTCGATCGCGACGCGGGTCACCATGGCGTCGGCCCGGATCTCGGCGCCGTGCGCGAGCGCGTCCGGCACGTGGGTGATGAG
>Ga0213875_10000797_pt1 | contig 23563 bp, 23 predicted proteins | sample BarmaccomBMRX_R8_FD_160105 | JGI IMG/M metagenome (GOLD analysis project Ga0213875, IMG submission 160105) | Root-associated microbial communities from Barbacenia macrantha in rupestrian grasslands, the National Park of Serra do Cipo, Brazil - RX_R8 | ecosystem: Host-associated > Plants > Roots... | reverse complement strand
CATATGGAAGCCGTTGAGATAGGTGCTCATCGCGTCCACCGGATGCTTCGGCTGGATGGCACCGGACGCCAGGTCGAGCACCCGGTGCTTGAGCGGGTGGCCCTGGCCGACCTTGGCCTGGGTGACGAGCTTGCGGCCGAACATGACCCCGGCCGCGGCCAGCGCTCCGGTGGCGGCCCCGATACCGATCGACTTGGCAACCATGGCGCGCGCCTACCCCGGTCCAGTGGCCCGAACCACGGTTTGAAGTCAGCTCCGCGCGGCAGTTCCCAGCCATGAAGAGGTTGCGGGGCGCGGTGATGGCCTTTCTGGCGCTGAAGCTCGGGGTGCTGGCCGTCAACGTGCTGCGGTTTCCGGTGCTGGGCCGCGGGCGTCATCGGCCAGTGGCCGACGGCGGGCGGCCGGCGGTTTCGCTGCTGGTACCGATGCGGAACGAGGCGGGCCGGCTGGCCGGGTCGGTGCCCGGGCTGCTGGCCCAGCGGGTGGACGAGGTCATCCTGCTCGACGACGAATCCACCGACGGCACCAGGGCGCTGGCCACGTCACTGGTGGCGGGACACCCGCACGCGCGGGTCGAGGACGGCGCCCCCGCCCCGCCCGGGTGGGTCGGCAAGAGCTGGGCCTGCCATCAGCTGGCGGCCCGGGCGGCCGGGTCGCGGCTGGTGTTCTGCGACGCCGACGTGCTGCTGGCCGACGGGGCGGTCGAGACCGTGGTGGCGGAGATGCAGGCTCAGCGGGCCGACGTCTTCTCGGTGTTCTGCCGGCAGGTCACCGGCTCGCTGGGCGAGCATCTCATCACCCCGCTGATCGACGACGTGCTGCTCTGCTTCCTGCCGTTCGGGCTGCTGGCGGCCGACGTCCCGGCGGCCGCGACGGCCAGCGGAGCGCTGCTGGCGTTCACCCGGCCGGCCTACGACCGGCTCGGCGGTTTCGCGGCCGTCCGCGGCGAGATCGTCGAGGACGTGGCGATCGCCCGGCGGACGCGCCGGGCCGGGCTCAAGCTGGGGCTCGCGCTCGGCGGCGGGCTGGCGGCGACCCGGATGTACGACGGCTACGGGCAGGTGGTGGCCGGGCTGGCGCGCGGTTTGCGGCCGGTGGCCGGCGGGCGGACCCGCCTGGTGCTCGGGGCAGGCTGGCATCTGGTGGCCTACACGCTGCCCTGGGTCCTGGTCTGGCGGCGGCGAGGGTGGCTGGTCCCGCTGGTGCTGGGCGTGACCGAACGGGCCCTGGTCGAGATCAAGACCGAACGGCGGGCGGTCGGGCAGGCGTTGCTGACGCCGCTGTCACCGCTGGCGGCGGCGCCGATCGTGGCCCGCGCCCTGCGCGGGAACCAGCGCTGGAAGGGCCGGTCCTACCCGTGACGCTGCCGAGACCGCGGACCGCCTGGGGCGTCGGCCACGTCAGCCGCTGGGGCTGTGACCCGCTCGACCTGATCGAAGAAGGCGCCCGGCTGGGACCGGTGTTCGGGCTGCGGCTGTGGCGGCCGGCCGTGCTCGGCTACTCGCCCGCCTGGAACCGGTTCGTGCTCAGCGACATCAAGACGTTCCGCAGCAAGGGCAGCATGAGCGACCTGTCCCCCTACCTGAACGGCGGCGTCGTCCAGCTGGACCCGCCCGAGCACCGGCGACGCCGCCAGCAGCTCAATCCGGCCTTCGCCCACGGCAACATCCGGGCTCTGACCAGCCAGATCGCCGACGTGGTGACCCGCTGCCTGCCGTCGGGACCGTTCGACGCGGTGGCCTGGTCGGCCGCCCTGATGCGGGAGATCCTCGCGGTCACGCTGCTCGGCGGCCAGGTCGGGCCGGGGCTGCTGGCCGACTTCCTCGACCCCCTGGACCGGGCGCTGCCGGTCCCGTTCCTGCGACGGCCGGTGCTGTTCCACCGGATGAACGCGGCCGTGCGGGACTGCATCGACCAGGCCCCGGCCGGAACGCTGACGGCCGCCTTCCGTGACCTGCCCAACGGGCCGGAAGAACTGCGGATCGCGGTCAGCGCCGGCTACGACACCACCGCGCACACTTTGGCCTGGCTGCTCGGGCATGTCGCCCAGCAACCGGAACTGCTGGCCACCGAGCCCCGCGCGGCCGTGATCAACGAGGTGCTGCGGCTGTATCCGGCGGGCTGGGTCGGCAGCCGGCGCTGTACGGCCGACGCCGAGTTCGAGGGGCTCCGCATCCGGCGCGGAACCCTGGTGCTGTACAGCCCCTACCTCACCCACCGCGATCCGCGGCTGTGGGCCGATCCGCTGGCGTTCCGGCCCGGGCGGTTCAGTGACGGCGCCGCCGCCTGGAGCTTCATCCCGTTCGCGGCCGGTGAGCGTACCTGCCTGGGGCGGTCGTTCGCGCAACTGGTGCTGGGCACGGTGCTGGACGTGCTGGCGGGCGCCGACCTGCGTTTCGTCGGCGGCACCATGCGGCCCCGGGCCGGCATCACCCTCCGCCCGGCCGGTCCGCTGCGGCTGGAGCTGAACCGGTGACCGGGTGGTGGCGGCCGCTGGTGGCCAGCTCCGCGGTGGTGACGGCGGACGCGGCCATCCATCAGGGATTTCGGGTCCCGGCCGCCGCGTCCCTCCGGCGCAGGCTGTCCCCGCGCCTGGCCGGTCACGGCGATCCGGGACACGTGGCGCTCACCTTTGACGACGGGCCCGATCCGGCCGGCACCCCGGCCATCCTCAGCGTGCTCGCGGAGTGGGACCTGCACGCGACGTTCTTCATGCTCGGTTCGATGGCACTGGTGGCGCCGGGGCTGGCCCGTGAGGTGTCGGCGGCCGGACACCAGATCGCGGTGCACGGATGGGTGCACCGGGTGATGGCCGTCGACCGTCCCGGGGTCGTCTACGGCGACCTGGCCCGGGCCCGCGACACGGTGGCCGCGATCACCGGTCAGGTACCCGGCTGGTTCCGGCCACCGTACGGGATCTTGACCAGCGGTGCGCAGAACGCGGCCCGGCGGCTGGGGCTCCGGCCGCTGCTGTGGACGTCCTCCGGCCACGAGTGGGACCGAGGCGCCACGGCGGCGTCCGTACTCACCTCGCTGCTGCGCACGCTGGACGGCGGGGGCACCGTCCTGCTGCACGACTCCGACCGCCAGGCCCGGCCCGGCAGCGCACGCGCGGCCCGGTCGGCCCTACCGGGCCTGCTGGCGGAGTGCCGCCACCGCGGGCTGACCGTGGGGACAGTCGAGGAGCACGGCCTGTGACCGGCGAACGCACCGATAACCGGCCCACGCCGGAGGCGATGACCAGGATCGTGCTACGCCCGCTGGCCAGCAGCCTGCCGCTCGGGTTCTTCGCGTTCGGCACCGGATCGATCCTGCTGACCGCCCTCGAACTGAAGTGGGTGCCGGTCAGCCAGGGCAGCGCGCTGATGGTGATGGTGCTGGCCTTCGTGGTGCCGCTGGAGGTCCTGGCCGGGGTGTTCGCGTTCCTGGCCCGCGACAGCGGCGCCGCGTCGGCCCTGTCGATGCTGGGGGCGGCCTGGGCCACGACCGCGCTGACGATCGTGCGGGGAGCGCCCGGCGCCACCAGCGCCGCGCTCGGGGTCTTCCTGCTCACGCTGGCGGCGATGATGCTGATCCTGTCGGTCGGCGCGCTCCGGTCAAAGCCGCTGTTCGGGGTGCTGCTGCTGGGCGGCGCCGGCCGGTTCGTGCTGACCGGCCTGTACGAGCTGGCGGCCGGGGGCCCCGGGCTGGAGCAGGCGTCCGGCTGGATCGGGCTCCCGCTGCTGGCGTTCTCGCTGTACGGCGGGCTGGCCCTGCTGCTCGAAGACGGCGCCCAGCGCACGGTGCTGCCACTCGGCCGCCGCGGCCGGGCCCGCAGCTCACTCGAAGGCGACCTGGAGCGCCAGATCGAGCGGACCGAAAGCGAGCCCGGTATCCGGCGCCAGCTCTGAGCGGCAGTTTGCAGCGGCGCGGATGGCCGGCGGGGCGGCACCGCCGGGAAGCCCGGATGACGACGCAGTTCGGCAGGATGCCCAAGCCTTTTTGGAATGCCTGTTTAAGTCTGGCGGCCACGGACAGCAGGACACGTCCCACCGCCGGTACCAGCCGGCTTTCCTTGGAAGGTAGACGAAACATGACTTCACTGACCCGGACCAAGGCGGCCGTGGCGACGTCCGCGGCCGGCCTGACCCTAGGAGCAGGACTGCTGATGGGAGCGGCGCCCGCCGGGGCGGCCACCGTCTCGCCGGCGTCGGCATCGGCGGCCAGCGCCCAGGACACCAGCTGGGCGCAGGCGACGGCCCAGACCGACCTGGCCGAGATCGCGATCGGCCAGCTCGCCCAGCAGCGGGCCCAGCACTCCGACACCAAGATGATGGCGCAGGTCACCATCAGCGACCACACCAAGGCGCTGGCCTCGCTGAAGTCGGTCGCCTCGCAGGCCGGCATCACGCTGCCGACCGCGCCCAGCGCCACCCAGCAGGCGCAGGCCGCCCAGCTCAAGTCGGTGGCCACCAGCCAGTTCGACGCCACCTACGACTCGATCCAGATCAAGGGGCACGAGCTCAGCATCAGCGCGACCCAGGCCGAGATCGCCAACGGGTCGGACAGCGCGGTCAAGGACAACGCCCAGACCTACCTGCCGGTCGCCGAGAAGCACCTGCAGATGGCCGAGAGCGACTACCAGGCCCTGGGCGGGTCGGTGTCCAGCGTCAGCGCCGGCACCGGCGGCCTGGCCGCGACCCGGCCGGCCGACGACGCGCCGTGGTTCGCGGCCGGTGCGGCGGGCCTGCTGCTGCTGGCCGGAACCGGGGCGTGGGGCCTGCGCCGTCGCGTCGGTACCCGCTGACCGCCAGTGATTCGCCGACTGATCCGCCGGCGGCGGCCCGATCGACCCGGCCGCCGCTGGTGGGTCCTGCCGGTCACGGGCGGGCTGACGCTGGTGGGGGTGGCGGCCGGGGGCCTGGTGGTCTCCCAGCCGCGGCTGCCCGGGGCCGGGCCCGCCCCGGCCTGGGCGGCGGCGCCGCCCGCCCGGGTCACCCACGGGCCATCCGCCCCGGCTCCGTCGTCCGCCCCGGCCACCCGGCCGGCGCCGGCGATGCCGGCGGTGCTGCCGGCCGGCGCGCGGTCGGTTTCCATTCCCAGCCTGCAGGTCTCGGCCCCGGCCGAGCCGGTGACGGCCAGCGGCGGGACGCTGGCCGTGCCGGACGACGAGGCGCACGTCGGCTGGTGGATGCCGTCCACCGCCGAACTGGTCATCGACGGTCACGTCGATATGGAAGGAGCCGGGCCCGGTGCCCTGTACCAGGTGCGTGACCTGCGGCCCGGCGCCCAGGTGGTGGTACGGACCGCGGGCGGCTCCGAGCGCTGGACGATCGACGGGGTGCGCACCTACCGCAAGGGCCAGCTGCCGTCCGGGCTGTTCGGCTGGACCGGGGCGAGCGCCCGGCTGGTCCTGATCACCTGCGGCGGCCCGTTCGACTACGCCACCCACCACTACTACGACAACGTGGTCGCCTACGGCACCGGCCCTACCGGCTGAGCCGCAGGTCGGCCACGAGCCCGGCCAGCATCTCGCCGGTCCGCTCGCTGCCGGGGCCGCCGTCACTTTTTGCGACGGCGGCCGCCCGGCCGGCCGGCGACCGGCACCACCGCCACAGCGCGTCCAGCCGGTCGTGGTCGGCCGCCTGCTCGGCGGGCAGCACCGCGGGCCAGTCCCAGGCCGACGCCTGGGCGGTGACCTTGCCGCCGCCGTCGACCGGGTCGACGGCCAGGGCCGGGATCCCGGCCCGGAGCGCCAGCGCCAGCCCGTGCAGGCGGGTAGTGACGACCACGTCCATCCGGCTGAGCAGGCACTCGAAGGCGGCCGCGGTGGAGCACAGTCCCCAATTCCAGATGTCGAGCCGGGTCTCCATCGTGACCGGGGCGCAGTCCAGCCCGGCCAGCCAGCCGGTGAGCGCGGCGGTCACGCTCTCGTGGCGGCGGCGGCCGCCGTACTCGCCCTGGCCGCCGGTCAAGATGACCCCGGTCACCGCGACCGGGCCGGCCACCACGGCCCGCTCCGGGACGGGCCCGGGCCACGGCACCGCCGCCGACAGATCACGGACCGGCGGGCCCAGGCCGCCGTCGCGGGCGAGCACCCGGTCGAAACCGGTGCAGGCGGGGGCGCCGGGATCGATGACGGTGACCCCGACCGCGATCCGCCGCAGCCCGGCGAACCGGGTGTGCAGGTCCGCGATCAGCGGGCCGTGCAGCGGCCCGCACACGAACACCAGGTGGGTGTAGTCGCCGGGCACGGCGTCCTCGAGCCGCAGCGCGCCCGGCCGGAAGCCCGGGCTCCAGGCCGCCTGGTGGTCGATCGCGGCCTGGTCGAGGGCCCGCTCGACGGCGGCCAGGGCCAGCAGGTCGCCGGCCGTGACCTCACCGTCGCCGAAGCTGAACCAGCCGGTCAGCAGAACGGTCACGAGCCGGGCAGCAGCACGACCTTGAGGCATCCGTCGGCCTTGTCGCGGAAGATCTCGTAGCCGTGCGGCGCCTCCTCCAGCGGCAGGTGGTGGGTGGCGAACGTGCGCAGGCCGAGCGGGTCGCTCTCGTCGCTGACGATCGGCATCAGGTCGTCGACCCAGCGCCGGACGTGGGCCTGCCCCATCCGCAGCTGGGCGCCGCGGTCGAACATCTCCATCATCGGCATCGGGTCGACCTCGCCGCCGTACACGCCGCTGATCGACACCGTGCCGCCTCGCCGGACCGCCTTGACCGCGGTGTGCAGGGCGTCCAGGCGGTCGAGGGCCGCCTTGTCGGTCAGCTTGCTGGCGGCCGCGTCGGGCAGCAGCCCGGTCGCCTTCTGGGCCAGCTCGGTCAGCCGGGTGCTGCGCGGCTCGTCGTGGCCGTGCGCCTCCATGCCGACCGCGTCGATGACCGCGTCCGGGCCGCGGCCGTCGACCAGGTCGATCAGCGTGGCCGAGGTGTCGTCGAGGTCGCCGGGATCGAGGGTCTCGACCCCGAACGGCCGGACCGCGGTGCGCCGTTCCAGCACCGGATCGACCCCGATCACCCGGGGTACGCCCAGGTGACGGGCGATCCGGGCCGCCAGCTGGCCGACCGGGCCGAGGCCGAGCACGGCCAGGGTGCCCCCGTCGGGCACGTCCGCGTAGGCCACCGCCTGCCAGGCGGTCGGCAGGATGTCGGACAGGTAGAGGTACTGCTCGTCGGGGGCGTCACCGGGAATCTTGATCGGCCCGAACTGAGCCTGCGGGACCCGCAGGTACTGGGCCTGGCCGCCGGGGACCGAGCCGTACAGCTCGGTGTAGCCGAACAGGGCGGCGCCCTTGCCCTGCGACCGGACCTGGGTCGTCTCGCACTGGGCGAACAGGCCGCGCTGGCACATCCAGCAGTGCCCGCAGGAAATATTGAACGGGACGACCACCCGGTCGCCGGGCCGTAGCCCGGTGACGTCGGCGCCCACCTCCTCGACGACGCCCATGGCTTCGTGACCGAGCACGTCGCCGGGCTTGAGGAACGGCCCGAGCACGCCGTACAGGTGCAGGTCGCTGCCGCAGATCGCGGTCGAAGTGACCCGGATGACGGCATCGGTCGGCTCTTCGATCTTCGGGTCCGGCACGTCGGTCACCTCGACGTGCTCGGTGCCCTGCCAGGTGAGTGCGCGCATGGTCAGTCGTCCTCCGGCTTGGTCATCTTGGCGTGGACCGCGGCCCGGGCCCGGTCGGGCATGATCTTGGCTCCCGCCACCTGGATCTTGTTCTTCACCGAACCGGCCACCACCTGGCTCTGGCCGGCCATCAGCGCCTCGAAGCCGTCCCTGGCCACGTCGGCCGGGTCGTCCTTGGCCGACGAGTCGACGGCCGTGCCTTCCATCCCGGCCCGGTCGAAGAACTCGGTGTCGGTCGGGCCGGGCAGCAGCGCGGTGACGGTGACGCCGGTCCCGTCCAGCTCGTGCCGCAGCGCGTGCGCGAACGACTGGATGAACGCCTTGGACGCGGCGTAGGTGGCGTAGTACGGGCCGGGCATCTGGCTGGCGACCGACGAGGTGAACAGCACCCGGCCCGCGCCCCGCTGCACCATGCCCGGCAGCACCCGCTTGGCCAGGTGGACGGTGGACCCGATGTTGACCGCCAGCAGCCGCTGCTCATCGGCCAGCGGGATCTCGGTGAAGGCGCCGCCGTTGCCGATCCCGGCGTTCAGCGCGAGCGCGTCGACCGGCCGCCCGGTGGCGGTGATCGCCGCCACCACCCGTTCCGCCCCGTCTTCGGTGGCCAGGTCGGCCACCACCTCCTGGACGGCCGGCCCGTGCCGGGCCAGCTCGCCCGCCGCGCGGTCGAGCTCACCGTCTTCGGCGGTGATGAGCAGGTCGAAGCCGTGGGCCGCGAACTGGTGCGCCAGCGCACGGCCGATGCCGCTGGACGCTCCGGTGATCACGGCGAACGGTCTGGAGTCGGACACGGGGATGCCTCCCACCCGGCTGGAGCCGCGGTCCGCGGCGTCGAGTCGCTCCGCTACCCGGCGACCGCAGGTCAAACCGGGCGGGGCCGGCTCGGGACGGTCGCCTCCGGCGGCTGGTCAGCCGACGTACCGGCGGGCGGCCGAGCTTCGGCGCGGCGCGTCCAGCCGCTGGATCGAGGATTCGACCCGGGGCGGGACCGGCCGCCGCTCGCGCAGCACCCAGGGCAGCCCGCGGGCGGCGGCGGCGAACGCGGCCGCCGAGGTACGGTCGCGGGGCACCGTGGCGGCCAGTTCGGCGGTGCGCCGCAGGGCCGGCCCGGCCGGGCGGCGCAGCCAGGTGAACCAGAGCGTGTTGCGGATGCCGAGCAGTCGCCGGTGGGCCGGATCGCGGAGCGCCGACGCCTGGTGGTGCACGGTCGCGGCGGGCAGGTAGCACAGCCACCAGCCGCGGCTCGTCAGGTCGGCGCAGAGCAGCTCCTCCTCACCGCCGAGGAACAGCCGGGGCGAGAAGCCACCGACGGCGCGGAACGCGTCGGCGCGCAGCACCGAGGCGCCCGCCATGATGCTGAGCAGCACCGGCCCGGGCAGGCCGGGACGGCCCGGCAGCGGGGAATCGGCCAGCTCGGGGGTGATCGGGTCGTCGGTCCCGTCCGGCTCGACCACGATCCGGGCGGTGACCGTGGCGACGTCCGGGTGCGCGTCGAGAGCGTCGGCCGCCAGCGTCAGCGAACCCGGGTCCCACCAGGTGTCGTCATCGCAGAACGCCACGTAGGGGGTGGTGACCCGGCGCAGGGCGAGGTTGCGGCCGACCGCCCCGAGGTTGGCGCGGGCGGCGATCAGCTGGACGTCCGGGTGCCGCCAGCGCACCGCGGCGGCGGTGCCGTCGGCCGAGCCGTTGTCGACCACGATGACGGCCGGGTGCTCAGGCAGCGCGGCCAGCTGGTCCAGCGTGCGGGCCAGCTCGGCCCGGCGGTTGCGGGTGATGATGGCGACGGTGACGCGCGGGTCAGTTCCCATCGGCGTGCTCCAGCAGCTGGATGTCGGCTTCGACCGAGTCGGGCAGGGGGCGCCGCCGCGGCAGCGCGCGGGGCAGCGTGATCAGCGTCTCGGCCAGCGCCCGGGCGGCCAGCGGGTCCCGGCCCCGCCCGGCGGTCGCGGCCAGCTGGCCGGTATCGGCCAGGGCGTGCGCCAGCGGGCGCCGCAGCCAGCTGATCAGTGCGTGATTGCGCAGCTCCTGGACGCGGCGGCGACGTGGGTCGCGGGCCGCCGACGGCCAGTGGTGGACGACGATCTCCGGCTGGTAGCAGATCGGCCAGCCCCGCGCGGCCAGGTCGTAGGCCAGCAGTTCCTCCTCGCCGCCGATCCGCAGCAGCCGCGAGTAGCCGCCAACGGCCAGGAAGGCGTCCCGGCGGACGACGGCGGCACAGCCGAGGAAGCCGAGCAGGCGGGGGCCGGGCAGCCCGTCGCGGGACAGCGGGCTGGCGGCCAGCACGGCGTTGAGCGGGTCGGGGTCGTCCTGCTCGCCGACCATGGTGGCCCCGGCGACCAGGCCGACCTCCGGGTAGGCGTCCAGCACCTTCACGGCCTGGGTGAGCGCACCCGGCTCCCACCAGGAATCGTCGTCGCTCAGGGCCACGTACGGGGTCCGGGCCCGGCGGACGCCGAGGTTACGCCCGTAGGCACCCAGGTTGCGCTCCTGCCTGATCAGCTCCACCTGCGGGAACCCGGTGCGGACGGCGTCGGCGGTGCCGTCGGCCGAGCCGTTGTCGACCACCACGATCGGCGGCTGCTCCGGCAGCCCGGTCAGCTGCACCAGCGTGCGGCACAGGCCGGGCCGCCGATTGCGGGTGGCCACCACCACCGTCACCTGTCCGGTCAGCATGAGCTGCACTGCTTGCCAGACCAGCCGTGGTCAAACAGCGTTTGTCCAAGCCGCCGCGGGGTAGCCAGCCACCTTCGTGACCAGTTACGTAGTGGTGATCCCGACGATCGGGCGGCCCTGCCTGCAGGTATGCCTGGACGCGCTGGCGGCGGCCGACGGTCCGCTACCGGATCAGGTGGTGCTGGCCGACGACCGCCGGGCCACTCCCGATCCGCTGCCGGTGACCGTGCCCGAACCGCTGGCCGGGCGGACCGAGGTGGTGACGCTGGAGGGCCGCGGGCCGGCGGCGGCCCGGAACGCGGGCTGGCGGGCGGCCCAGGCGGCCGACTGGGTGGCGTTCCTGGACGACGACGTACGGGTCGGGCCCCGGTGGCGGGCGGACCTGGCGGCCGACCTGGCCCGGCAGCCGGCCGACGTGGCCGGGGTGCAGGGCGTGATCGACGTGCCGTTGCCGCCGGACCGGCGGCCGACCGACTGGGAACGCGGGACGGCCGGCCTGGCCACCGCCCGCTGGATCACCGCCGACCTGGCCTACCGGCGCCGCGCGCTGCTGGCCGCGGGCGGGTTCGACGAACGGTTCCCGCGGGCGTTCCGGGAGGACGCCGACCTGGCGTTGCGCCTGCTGGACCTGGGCTGGTCGCTGCGCCCGGGCACCCGGCGGACCACCCACCCGGTCCGCCCGGCGTCCCGCTGGGCCAGCGTCAAGGCGCAGGCCGGCAACGCCGACGACGTGCTCATGAGCCGCCTGCACGGACGTGACTGGTACGAGCGGGCGCAGGCCGCTCCCGGGCGCCGCCGTGGGCACGCGGCGACCACCGGACTGCTGGCTTCGACGGCGGTGAGTGGAGCACTGAGCGTACTCACCTCCGGCCCGGCCCGGACCAGGTACCGCCGGGCGGCCGTGCTGACCGGGGCGGCCTGGCTGGCCAGCTGGGCCGAGTTCACCGCTGCCCGGGTCCGGCCGGGACCGCGGACGGCCGCCGAGACCGGCACGATGGCGGTGACCAGCGCGATCATCCCGCCGCTGGCCATCGGCCACTATTTGCGGGGGCAGTGGCGCCACCGGCGGGTGGCAGCCTGGCCGCTGCCGCCCGCGGCGGTGCTGTTCGACCGGGACGGCACGCTGGTCCGGGACGTGCCTTACAACGGCGACCCCGACCAGGTCGAGCCGATGCCCGGCGCGGCCGCGGTCACGGCCCGGCTGCGGGCGGCCGGGATCCGCCTCGGCGTGGTCACCAACCAGTCCGCGGTGGGCCGCGGCCTGATCACGGCCGCCCAGCTGGAGGCGGTGAACCGGCGGGTGGACGAGCGGCTGGGGCCGTTCGGCGGGTGGGCGATCTGCCCGCACGACCCGGCCGACGGCTGCGGCTGCCGCAAGCCCGCGCCGTTCCTGATCCGCAAGGCGGCGGCCGAGCTCGGGGTCGACGTGGCCGACTGCGTGGTGGTGGGTGACATCGGCGCCGACGTGGCGGCCGCGTACGCGGCGGGCGCCCGCGCCATCCTGGTGCCGACCCCGGTGACCCGGCCGGAGGAGACGGCCGGTGTCCCCGTCGCCGCGGACCTGACCGAGGCGGCCGCGGCGCTGCTGGACGGCCGCCGCCTGCGCTGCTGGCGGTGACCGAACCTGGTCGCCCACGGCGGTCAGACATTTTCAGAATCAATTACAGGCTGTAATTGACTGCAGGTGAAGCGGCCAGTGTCGATCTTTAGTGCGAAAGCGTCCAGCAGCACCATATGCAGGTTTTTTGGAGCTCTGTTTGACTGACCGGACCCCGGGTAGCGCTGCGTTCTGCAATTGACTGACGCGGACGAAGTCGGAAAAAGGGGGCTCCCGAAGTGCCGGAAAACAGGCCCGTCTGGGCACGGGCGGTCGTCACCGGAGGCGCTGGCTTCCTCGGCCGCCACCTGTGCCGCCGCCTGCTGGCCGCGGGCACCGCGGTGGTGTGCGTGGACAACCTGCTCACCAGTTCCCGGGCCAACCTGACGGGGCTACGGACCGAGCCTGGATTCAGCTTTTCCCAGGCCGACGTGTCCGAGCGGCTCGACATCGACGGCGCCGTCGATCTGATCGTGCACCTGGCCTCGCCCGCCTCACCCATCGACTACCACCGGCATCCGCTGGCCACCCTGACCGCGGGCAGCGCCGGGACCCAGAACGCGCTGGACCTGGCGGCCCGGACCGGCGCCCGGTTCGTGCTCACCTCCACCTCCGAGGTGTACGGCGACCCGGCCGTCAGCCCGCAACCGGAGCACTACTGGGGCAACGTGAACCCGGTCGGCCCGCGCAGCGTCTACGACGAGGCCAAGCGGTTCGCCGAGGCGCTGACCATGGCTTACCGCCGGGCCGGGACGGTCGACACCGGGATCGTGCGGATCTTCAACACCTACGGGCCGGGCATGCGGCTGGACGACGGCCGGATCGTGCCCACGTTCGCCTGCCAGGCGCTGCGCGGCGAGCCGCTGACCGTGACCGGCGACGGCAGCCAGACCCGGTCGCTGTGCCACGTGGACGACACCGTGCGCGGCATCCTCGCGGTGGCCGCCAGCGACCGGCCGGGGCCGGTCAACATCGGCAACCCGGACGAGGCCAGCGTGCTGGAGATCGCCCAGCGGATCATCGCGCTGACCGGGTCGGCGTCCGGCATCAAGCACATCCCGTTCCCCGAGGACGACCCGATGACCCGCTGCCCGGACATCACGCTGGCCCGCCAGCAGCTCGGCTGGGAGCCGCGGATCGGCTGGCGAGACGGCCTGGCCGAGACGCTGAAGTGGTTCGCGGCCCAGCTCGGGCTGGCGTCCGGCCTGGAGGTGTCGGCCTGATGCGGGTACTCGGGATCAACGCGGTCTTCCACGACCCGGCGGCCGCGCTGATCGTGGACGGCCAGATCGTGGCGGCGGCCGAGGAGGAACGGTTCAGCCGCCGCAAGCACGGCAAGCGGCCGGTACCGTTCTCGGCCTGGGAACTGCCCGAGCTGTCGGCCGCCTGGTGTCTCCGGCAGGCGGGCCTGCGGCCGGAGGACCTGGACGCGGTCGCCTACTCCTACGACCCGGCCGACTGCCGGCCGGCCGGCGAGCTGGGCCTCGACGACCCGTGGGACTGGCTGCGGATCCGCTACGCGCAGGAGGCGCCGCAGTTCCTGGCCGAGGCGCTGCCGGGGCTGGACCCGGCCGCCGTGAAGTACGTGCGGCACCACGAGGCGCACGCCGCCTCGGCCGGCCTGGCCGCCCCGTTCACGGACGCCAGCGTGCTGGTCTGCGACGGGCGCGGCGAGGCGGCCTCGCACCTGGCCGGCCGTTACGCCGGCGGGCGGCTGGAGGTGCTGGCCAGCCAGCCGCTGCCGCACTCGCTGGGGCTGTTCTACGAACAGGCCACCGCCCACCTGGGCTTCCTGCACTCCAGCGACGAGTACAAGGTGATGGCGCTGGCGTCCTACGGCACGCCGCGGTTCGCGGGCGAGCTGGGCCGGCTGGTGTACGCCGACGGCGAGGGCGGCTTCCGGACCGAGCCGGTCGGCTGGGACGCCCTGGTCAAGCGCCGCCGGCCGGGCGAGCCGCTGGCGGCCGAGCACGCCGACCTGGCCGCCAGCGTGCAGCAGGTGACCGAGGACGTGCTGCTGGACCTGGTCCGGTGGCTGCACGGCCGGACCGGCGGCCGGGACCTGGCCATGGCGGGCGGGACCGCGCTGAACTGCGTGGCCAACTCGCGGCTGCACGCCGAAGGCCCGTTCGACCGGATCTGGGTGCAGCCCGCGGCCGGCGACGCCGGTACCGCGCTGGGCGGGGCGCTGCAGCTGGCGGCCGCGGCCGGGGAGCTGGCCGGCCCGATGCCGGACGCCTACCTGGGCCGGGGCTGGACGGACGGCGAGCTGGAAGCGTGGCTGCGGACCGCGGCGGTTGCCTACGAGCGGCCCGCGCAGCTGGGTGACGCGGTCGCCGCCGCGCTGGCCGAGGACAAGATCGTGGCCTGGTTCCAGGGCCGCAGCGAGTACGGGCCGCGGGCGTTGGGCAGCCGGTCGCTGCTGGCGCACCCGGGCCGCAAGGAGAACCTGGACCGGCTCAACGCGGTCAAGGGCCGGGAGGAGTTCCGGCCGGTCGCCCCCATGGTGCTGGCCGAGGCGGCCGCCGAGATCTTCCACGGGCCGCTGCCCAGCCCGTACATGCTGTTCGTGCACTCGGTGGACCCGGCCTGGCGGGACCGGATCCCGGCCGTGGTGCACGTGGACGGGACCGCCCGGGTGCAGACGGTGGACCCCGCCACCCAGCCCGAGCTGGCCCGGATGCTGACCGGGTTCCAGGCCCGGACCGGGCTGCCGGTGGTCGTCAACACCAGCCTCAACACGGCCGGGCGGCCGATGGTGGACGATCCGCGGGACGCGCTCGAGTGCTTCGGCTCGGCCCCGGTGGACGTGCTGGCGATCGGGCCGTTCCTGGTCCGGCGGCCGGGCCCGGCGGCCCCGGCGGTGGTCTCGTGAGGGTGCTGGTAGTGCGGCCGGACGGGCTGGGCGACGTACTGCTCACCGGTCCGGCGGTGCGGGCCATCGCCGCGGGCGGGGCGGCGGTGACGTTCCTGGCCGGGCCGGCCGGGGCGGAGGCGGCGGCGCTGCTGCCCGGGGTCGGCTCGGTGCTGACCGGCGAGCTGCCGTGGATCGCGCCGGAACCGGGGCCGTTCGCGGCCGACGCGGTGCGGTCGCTGGCGGGACTGGTGCGGGCGGCGCAGGCCGACGCGGCGGTCATCTTCACCTCGTTCCACCAGTCGGCGCTGCCGACCGCGCTGGTGCTGCGGATGGCCGGGGTGCCGTGGATCGCCGCGATCAGCGAGGACTACCCGGGCGCGCTCCTGGACGTCCGCCATCGCGTCGACGACGACCAGCCCGAGGTGGAACGGAACCTGTCGCTGGCCCAGGCGGCTGGGTTCGCGCGGCCGGAGGGGGACGCGGGGCGGCTGGCCATCACCGCTGGGCGGGCCGGTACGACCGGCGCCCCGGACGGCCCGTACGTGGTGGTGCACGCGCGGGCGTCGGTGCCGGCCCGGGCGCCGTCGCCGGACCGGGTCACGGCCATGGCGGCCGCACTCGCCGCGGCCGGAAACCGGGTGGTGGTCACCGGTTCGGCCGCCGACGCGCCGGTCACCGCGGCCATCTGCGCGCGGACGCCGGGCGCGGTCGACCTGGGCGGCCGTACCAGCCTGCGGGCGCTGGCGGCGGTGCTGGCGGGGGCCGACGTGGTGGTGGCGCCCAACACCGGCGCGGCCCACCTGGCGGCGGCCGTCGGTACCCCGGTGGTGAGCCTGTTCGCGCCGGTCGTGCCCGCCGTCCGCTGGGCGCCCTACGGGGTCCCCAGCCGGCTGCTGGGGCAGCCCGGCGCGGGCTGCGCGGGGACGCGGGCGCGGGTCTGCCCGGTGCCCGGGCACCCGTGCCTGGACTCGATCGAGCCCGGCGAGGTGGTGGCCGCGGTCGCGGAGCTGGCCGGGACGCGGCGGCTGGCCGAGGTGGCGCGATGAGGATCCTGATCTGGCATCTGCACGGGTCCTGGCTGACCAGCTTCGTGCAGGGGCCGCACGAGTACCTGGTACCGGTGACTCCCGACCGGGGGCCGTTCGGCCTGGGCCGGGCCCGGACCTGGGACTGGCCCGCCAGCGTGCGGGAGGTCGCGCCCGGCCAGCTGCGGGACGAGCGGGTGGACCTGGTGGTGCTGCAGCGCCCGGAGGAACTGGCGCTGGCGGCGGACTGGCTGGGCCGGACCCCGGGCCGGGACGTGCCTGCCGTCTACCTGGAGCACGACACCCCGCCCGGTACGGGGGCCCGGCATCCGCTGGCCGATGTTCCCGGCCTCGTGATCGTGCACGTCACCCACTTCAACGCGCTGTTCTGGGATTGCGGGCGGTCGCCGGTGACGGTGATCGAGCACGGCGTCATCGACCCGGGCGCGGCCTGGACCGGCGAGCTGGACCGGGCCGCGGTGGTGGTCAACGACCCGCTGACCCGGGGCCGGACCGTCGGCGCCGACCTGCTGCCCGGCTTCGCGGCGGCGGCCCCGCTGGACGTGTTCGGCATGCGGGTGGCCGGCCTGGCCCGGGCCCAGCGGCTGGACCCCGGGCGGTGCGGGGAGTACGACGACCTGCCGCAGGCGCGGCTGCACGCCGAGCTGCCCCGGCGCCGGGTGTACGTGCACCCGTTCCGCTGGACGTCGCTGGGGTTGTCGCTGATCGAGGCGATGCTGCTGGCCATGCCGGTGGTCGTGCTGGCCACGACCGAGGCTCCGCGGGCGGTGCCGCCGGCGGCCGGGGCGATCTCCGCCGACCTGGCCGAGCTGCACGCGGCCGTCCGTCGGTTCATCCGCGACCCGGGGGCGGCGCGGGCGGCCGGGCTGGCGGCCCGCGAGGCGGCCTGCGCCCGGTACGGGCTGAAGCGGTTTCTGCACGACTGGGATGAGCTCTTGACGGAGGTGAGCACGTGAGAATCGCCATGGTGTCCGAGCACGCCGATCCGACCGCGACGCTGGGCGAAGCCGACGCGGGCGGCCAGAACGTCCACGTGGGGGCGCTGGCCACGGCGCTGGCCGCGCGCGGCCACTCGGTGATCGTCTACACCCGGCTCACGGACCCGGCGGCGCCACAGACGGTCAGGCTGGCCGACGGGGTCACCGTGCACCGGCTCAAGGCCGGCCCGATCGCGCCGCTGGCCAAGGACGAGCTGCTGCCGCACATGCCCGAGCTGGGCCTGCGGCTGGCCCGGCGCTGGCGGGCCGACCCGCCCGACGTCGTCCACGCCCACTTCTGGATGTCCGGACTGGCCGCCCGGCGCGGCGTGGCCGGCCTGCACGTCCCGGTGGCGCAGACCTTTCACGCGCTCGGCGTGGTCAAGGCGCGGCACCAGGGCGCCGCCGACCCGAGCCCGGCGGGCCGGGTGGAGGCCGAACGGCGGATCGCGACCGACTGTGACCAGGTGATCGCCACCTGCGGCGACGAGGCCAGCGAGCTGGTCGCGCTGGGCGTGCCAGCCGGGCAGATCTCGGTGGTGCCGTGCGGGGTGGACGTGGCCGCGTTCACCCCGGATGGGGCCGCGGCCGGCCGGAACGGGCGGCCGCGGCTGCTCACGCTGGGGCGGCTGGTCGAGCGCAAAGGCGTGGCGACCGCGATCGCCGCACTGGCCGAGCTGCCGGAGGCGGAGCTGGTGGTGGCGGGCGGCCCGGACCCGGGCCAGCTGGCGGCCGACCCGGAGTACCGGGCGCTACGTACGGCCGCGGAGCAGCAGGGGGTCGCCGACCGGGTGGTGTTCACCGGCGGGGTGGCCCGCGCCGACATCCCCGCCCTGATCCGCTCGGCCGCCGCCGTCGTCTGCGTGCCCTGGTACGAGCCGTTCGGCATCGTGCCGCTGGAGGCGATGGCCTGCGGCGTGCCGGTGGTGGCGAGCGCGGTCGGCGGGCTCACCGACACCGTGGTCGACCGGGCCACCGGCTGGCTGGTGCCGCCCCGCGACCCGGCCGCGCTGGCCCGGGCGCTGCGGGCGCTACTGGCCGATCCGGCCCGCCGCGCGGCCATGGGCGCGGCCGGCCGGGACCGGGTCGAGCACTGGTACACCTGGCCGCGGGTGGCGGCCCAGACCGAAGCGGTCTACCAGCGGCTGGGCGCGGAGGCCGGGTTCGCGCGGCCCGGCCCCGAGGCGCTGGCCACCGGCGGATCGCTGACGGGAGCATCATGAGCACCGGCTTTGAACTGGCACCGCAGCTGGCCCCCGAGCTCGACCGGCACGTCGAGCAGCTGGTGGAGGCGTTGCGCAGCCCGGCCACGGGGCTGGCCACCGCCCGGCGCTGGGGGCGGCGGCTGGCGGTGCCGCTGCTGGCCGGGCAGCGGCTGCTGGTGGCGGGCAACGGCGGCAGCGCGGCCGAGGCCCAGCACCTCACCGCCGAGCTGGTGGGCCGGTACGTGACCGAGCGGCCGCCGCTGTCGGCCATCGCCCTGCACGCGGAGACCTCCAGCCTGACCGCCATCGGCAACGACTACGGGGCCGCCGCGGCCTACGCCCGGCAGGTCGCCGCCCACGGCCGCGACGGTGACACGCTGCTGTTGCTGTCGACCAGCGGCCGCAGCGAGAACGTGCTGGCCGCCGCCGGCCAGGCCCGGTCCCAGGGCCTGACCGTGTGGGCGATGACCGGACCGGCCCCGAACCCGCTGGCCGCCGGGGCCGACGAGGCGCTCTGCGTGGCGGGGGCCGACACCTCGGTCGTCCAGGAGGTCCACCTGGTCGCCATCCACGCGCTGTGCGAAGCGCTGGACGCCGAGATCGCCACGGTGACGGCGCCGTGAGCCCGGCCGGAACCGGCGGCCCGCTGGTCGTGGTGGGCGACGCGCTGCTCGACCGGGACGTGGACGGGCAGGTCAGGCGGCTGGCGCCGGACGCGCCGGCCCCGGTGCTGGAGGATGCGGCCCCGACCTGCCGGCCCGGGGGCGCGGCGCTGGCCGCCCGGCTGGCGGCCGCCGACGGCGGACCGGTGGTCCTGGTCGCGCCGCTCGGCGACGACGAGGCCAGCGAGCGGGTGGTGGCGCTGCTGGAACCGTATGTGACCGTGGTCCGGCTGCCGCTGACCGGGGCGCTGCCGGAGAAGACCCGGTTCCGGACCGGGGGCCGGACGCTGCTGCGGGCCGACCGGGGCGGCGGGCGCCCCGGCGCGGCGGGCGTCGCGGCCGAGCAGGCGATCAGCGGGGCGGGAACCATCCTGGTCTCCGATTACGGGCGCGGGCTGACCGCCGATCCGGAGCTGCGGGCGCTGCTGGCGCGGCAAGCCGCCCGGGTGCCGCTGGTCTGGGATCCACACCCGCGGGGCGCTTCCCCGGTGCCCCGGGCCCGGCTGGTCACGCCCAACTACGCCGAGGCGCTGGCGGCGGCCGGGACCGAGGCCGGCGTCGCTGACGCGTTGCCGACGGCGGTGGCGGCCGCGCAGGAGCTGGGCTCGCGCTGGACGGCCGACGCGGTGGCGGTGACGCTCGGCGAGCGCGGCGCGGTCCTGGTCCAGGGGGCCACCGCCCCGGTGGTGGTCCCGGCCGCGCCGGTCGACGCGGCCGACCCGTGCGGCGCGGGCGACCGGTTCGCGGCCACCGCCGCCGCGGCCCTGCGGCGCGGGGCGCTGACCTCGGAGGCGGTGACGGCCGCGGTCGCGGCGGCGACCGCGTACCTGGCGGCCGGCGGGGTCAGCCGCTACGGCACCGCCGACGAGATGGCGATGGGCGGCTCGGGGGCGCCGACGGGCACCGCGGGAACCGGGCAGGCGGAGCCGTCCGCGGATCCGCAGGCGGCGGACGCGGCCCGGCTGGCCGAGCGGGTGCGGGCGGGCGGCGGCACCGTGGTGGCCACCGGCGGCTGCTTCGACCTGCTGCACGCCGGGCACGTCAGCCTGCTGCAGACCGCCCGCTCGCTGGGCGACTGCCTGATCGTGTGCCTGAACTCCGACGCCTCGGTGCGGCGGCTCAAGGGCGCCGGACGGCCGCTCAACCCGGCCGCCGACCGGGCCGCGGTGCTGGCCGCGCTGGGCTGCGTCGACGCGGTCGCGGTGTTCGCGGAGGACACTCCCTGCGCGGTGCTGGACCAGCTGCGGCCGGACATCTGGGTCAAGGGCGGCGACTACGACGGCCGCGAACTGCCGGAGGCGGCCCGGCTGAAGACCTGGGGCGGGATCGCGGTCACCGTGCCCTACCTGAGCGGGCGGTCGACCACCCGGCTGGCCTCGGCGTTCACCTGATCATGGCGGGACGGGTCCTGCTGCTGCGGGCGCTCGGACTCGGGGACTTCCTGACCGGGATACCCGCCTTCCGGGCGGTCGCCCGCGCGTTCCCGGGCCGCCGGGTGATCCTGGCCGCCCCCGCCGCCCTGGCCCCGCTGGTCCCGCTGACCGGCGCCGTCGACGAGCTGCTGCCGACCGGCGAGCTGGAGCCGGTGCCGTGGACCGGGCCGCCGCCCGAGGTCGCGATCGACCTGCACGGACGGGGGCCGGCCAGCCACCGGCTGGTGGCCGGCCTGCACCCCGGCCGGCTGATCGTGTTCGGCGGCGAGCACGCGGGCGGGTACGCCGGGCCGGACTGGCGGGCGGGCGAGCACGAGGTGGCCCGGTGGTGCCGGCTGTGCACCGAGTCCGGCATTCCGGCCGATCCGGCCGACCTGGAGCTGCATTACCCGGCCGAATGGCGGGCGGGACCCCGGTTCACGCTGCTGCACCCGGGCGCGGCGGCGCCGGGCCGCCGCTGGCCCGCGGATCGTTTCGCGGCCGTGGCCCGCCAGCTGACGGCCCGGGGTCACCGGGTTCGGATCACCGGGTCGGCGGGCGAGCGGGAACTGGCGCTGCGGATCGCGGCCCAGGCCGGGCTGCCGGATGACCACGTGCTGGCGGGCCAGACCGGCCTCACCGCGCTGGTCGCGCTGGTCGCGCCGGCCCGGCTGGTGATCTCCGGCGACACCGGGGTCTCGCACCTGGCGACCGCCCTGGCCCGGCCGTCGGTGACGCTGTTCGGCCCGGTGCCGCCGGCCGAGTGGGGGCCGCCCTCGCACCCCCGGCACCAGGTGCTGTGGGCCGGGTCGCCCGGGTACCGGGGCGACCCGCACGCTGATCAGCTCGACCCGGCGCTCGGCGCGATCACACCTGAGCTTGCTCTTCGGGCTTCTGAGCGCGCCCTGCGGGGCGGCCGAGCTGGTTGAAGCGCTGAGCGGCGGCCCGGCCGAGCGTGGTCAGCGCGCCGTACACCGGCTCGGGCAGGGACGGGCGCAGCTGGCGGCCCGGTTCGGCCTGGCCGTCGGCGTCGGGGGCGGGCAGCGCCAGGTTCTGCACCGCGTGCAGGACGGTGGCGGTCAGCCCGGGCGAGACCGCGGCCAGCCGGCTAACCACCTGGCCGGCCGGGGTGAGCAGGACCTCCGGGCGGCGCTGGGCCACCCCGGCCACGATCTGGCGGGCCGCCCGCTCGGCGTCCATCGAGATCACCGGCAGGCTGGCGCCGAGCCCGAACCAGGTGAACTCCTCGTCCTGGCGGCCCGCGAACTCGGCGTTCAGGTGCGAGCCGGTCCGCATCAGGCCGGGCACCACGGTGGTGACGGTGACCGGGCGGCGGCCGAGCTCGGCCCGCAGCCCTTCGGAGAAGCCGACGGCGGCGAACTTGGCCGTGCTGTAGGGCAGCAGGTGGGGCACGCTGAGCTTGCCGCCGATCGAGGTGATGGTGACGATCCGGCCGTGCCCCTGGGCCTGCATGACCGGCAGCGCCGCCAGCGCCAGCCGGACCGGCGCCAGCGCCATCAGCGCCACCGCGGTCTCGTAGTCGGCCGGGGTGGTCGATTCGACCGGTCCGACCCGGATGATGCCGGCGTTGGCGACCACGATGTCCAGCCGCCCGTACCGCTCCCGGGCCGCCTCGACCAGGCGTTCGGCGGCGCCGGCGCCGGTCAGGTCGCAGGTCACGGTGGCGACCTCGGCGCCGGTGGCGCGCAGCCGGGCGGCGGCCTCGTCCAGCTCGGCCTCGTCGCGGGCGCAGATGAGCAGGCGGCAGCCGCGGCCGGCCAGCTCGGTGGCCAGCAGCAGGCCGAGCCCGCGGGACGCGCCGGTCACCACCGCCACCTCGCCGCGCAGGTCGTCTTCGGCCCGGGGCCGGAGGACAAGGGTGGTGCCGAGCGCGGCGGCCAGGCTGATCGTGGAAGCGGCGGAGAACTTCATACCGTCTCCACTTTCCGCAGCTGGGGCAGTTATGCAGGCGGGAAGGGCCGGGCCCGAGTGGTCACCGGCGGCTGTAATTCAGTATCTCCTAGTATCGATACTTTTTAATATCGATATTTATGTGTATCGTTTAGCGCATGAGCCCCCAGGTTGGCCGCAAACGCGACGGCACCCGTGACGCCGTCATCCTCGACGCGACGCTGGCGGTGCTGGCCGAGCAGGGCTACGAGGGCATGACGATCGACATGGTCGCCGCCCAGGCGGGCATGGCCCGGGCCACCGTCTACCGGCGCTGGCCGACCAAGGCCGACCTGGTGCTCGAGGCGGTGTCGCGGCTGAGCCACGGCGACGTCCAGCTCGACCAGCTGCCGGACACCGGCAGCCTGCGCGGCGACCTGACCGCGATGATCGTCCCGTTCGACGACGAGCAGCAGCAGATCCGCATCCACGCCGTGGCCGGGCTGCTGGCGCTGGCCAAGACCGACGAACGGCTGGCCGAGACGGCGACCGCCGCGGGCATCGGCCCGTGGATCGAAGCTGGCCGCTTCCTCATGCAGCGCGCGGTCGACCGCGGCGAGTTCCCGCCCGCCGACGTCGCCACGCTGGCCGAAGTCATCCCCATGCTGTGCGTCGCCCGCGCCGTACAGCGGCTGCCGATCACCCGCGAGTTCAGCCTCGCGCTGCTCGACGGCGTCATCCTCCCCGCCCTGCGCGGCGGCCGTGAACCATCGACCGAAAGGCATCCGGCATGACCGTCACCACTACCGCCCACGCCAACTTCCGCGGCCAGGCCCGCGAAGCGCTCACCTTCTACCGCTCGGTGTTCGGCGGCGACCTGATGCTGGCCACCTACGCCGACATCCACTCGGCTGAGACCCCCGAGCAGGCCGGCCACATCGCCTTCGGCCGGGTCAAGGCGCCCAGCGGCTTCGACCTCATGGCCTACGACGTACAGCCGTCCAAGGCCTACGATCCGGACGAGAACGCCTTCTACATCACCCTCCAGGGCGACGACGCGGGCGAGATCGAGGCCCGGTGGGACGGCCTGGCCGACGGCGGAACCGTCCTCATCCCGCTGGGCCCGGCTCCGTTCGCTCCGCTCTACGGCATGCTGACCGACCGCTACGGCCTCACCTGGATCGTCGGCGTCGAGGGTCAGGACGGCTGACCCCCCGGCCGGTTCGGTCTACGCGCCGGACGCGGGCACCGGGTCGGCCACCCGCAGCCCGGTCGGGCAGCCGTCGATGCTGGTCTGGTTCTTGGTCCGCTGGTAGTCCTCGATGCCGTCGGGGCCCTTCTTGCTGGCCCACTGGGCCATCAGCGGCCGGTCGTCGGTGTACTCCATGAACGGCACGCCGTAACCGCACGAGGTCTGGACCATTTCAACGCTCAGGTCGAAGATCTGGCGGGCGCCGGCCATCGGCGGGAAACACCCGATGAGCTCGTCCCACTCCGGCTGGCCGGGCTGGATCTCGGTCGCGGTGCCGTACAGCCGCAGGATCAGCGGCTGCCGTTCGAACGAGCAGAACATCACCGTCATCCGGTTGACGTCCAGCAGGTGGGCGGCGGTCTCGTTGCCGCTGCCGGTGCCGTTAA
>Ga0213875_10000796_pt1 | contig 23564 bp, 14 predicted proteins | sample BarmaccomBMRX_R8_FD_160105 | JGI IMG/M metagenome (GOLD analysis project Ga0213875, IMG submission 160105) | Root-associated microbial communities from Barbacenia macrantha in rupestrian grasslands, the National Park of Serra do Cipo, Brazil - RX_R8 | ecosystem: Host-associated > Plants > Roots... | reverse complement strand
ACGGACGCCGGAATGAATGAGCTGATGGCAGCGCAAAAGCAGGACCCTTCCATCCCACATACCTGGTTCAACTTAGGGATTGCTTACAAACGCGCCGGGGACTACGACAAAGCGATAGAACAACTCCGAGGGATGATCCGCCTGACCCCAGAAGAGCCAATCGCGCATTACAACCTCGCCGCGGTTCTGCGAGCCAAAGGAGAAACTGCCGCGGCGCTTCCGGAGTTTCTGGAGGCGGAGAAGCTGAACCCTAATCTCGCGGGACCACATTTTCAGCTCTTCACGCTGTATCAGCGGGCAGGCGATAGAGACGCTGCGGCTCGCGAACGGAAGGCTTTTGAAGAGGCGAAGGCGCGCAATGAAGGCGCAGCCGTTCCGGAAGACATGGAATGGTGCTTCTATGCCGAGCTGTATGATCCGCCTGAACCGCGGCCTTCCGCGGAAAGTGAAACGGCCCGTTATGACGATCACGTGGTCAGCAGCGGGTGGGATCCAGCCTCATCCGGTATAGAGGTGATTGATTCTCAAGGCAGCGGTCATGCCAATCTTTTGGTCTGGTCACGTGATCGCATCGCGTTGTTGAAACGGGGAACGGAACTGGTCAAAAACTCCGGGCTGGAGGGCCTTCATGACGTTCGTGATATCGCCGCTGGAGACTTTGACAATGACGGCTTGCCTGACCTTTGCGTACTCACTGGAAACGGCGCAACGCTGTTTCATAACAATCACGGTACGTTCAGGAAATTCGCGGATCTACCCAATACCGCGGGGGCGACGAAGGCTCTGTGGCTCGATTACGATCACGACTACGATCTCGATCTGCTGCTCTTCGGACCGGCTCCTGTGCTCATGCGCAACGACGGCAATGGAAAGTTTGAAGATCGAACCTCATCGTTCCCATTCGTGAAGGGCAACGCTCTCGATGCGGTCGTCTTCGCAATTCGCGGGGATACTGCGGCGCGCGACATAGTTGTGTCTTACCAAGACCGTCCGGGAGTTCTGTATCGCGACAAGCTAAACGGGGTTTTCGAAGCCGAAGACATTCCTGATCTTAAAGCAGGCGCTTCCTCGCTCGATGCCCAAGATTTCAATCACGACGGTCTGCTCGACGTTGTCAGTTACACGCCGCAACTCAGCGCGTTACGAAATGATTCGGGCAAACTGATCTCCGCCAGCGAATCGAAAGTTGCGCCATCGCCTGTTCGCGCGGATTTCAATAACGACAATCGTGAAGACTACGCTCGCATTCTGCCGGATGGTTCGGTGCATCTTTACTCGAATGTTTCGCCCCAACAGCGTTGGGTCAACGTCCGGATTCAAGGCATCAAGAACATCAAGGCGGCTGTGGGCGCGACGGTTGAAATGAAATCGGGAGCGTTCTACGAGAAACGCGTTTACGAAGGGGTGCCCATTGCGTTTGCGATAGACGGCCGATCGGACGCGGACACAATACGCATCACTTGGCCGAATGGATTGATTCAGAACGAAACGCACCAGAAGAGCGGACAAGCTTTGACGATTGCGGAAGCGCAGCGCCTTTCCGGATCTTGTCCCATGATCTTCGCCTGGAACGGCCAGAAATTCCAATTCATCACGGACGTGCTGGGAGTTGCGCCATTGGGAGCAAGTTCGGGCGACGGGAATTACTTCCCCGTCGATCACAACGAATACATCCAGATTCCCGGTTCCGCGTTAAAGCTCGAAGACGGGAACTATCGAATCCACATTACAGAAGAGCTTCACGAAGTCTCGTATCTCGATGAGGTTCAACTGATCGCTGTCGATCATCCGTCAAACATCGACGTTTACACAAACGAGAAGTTCAAATCGCCGCCTTACCCCGAATTTCGTCTGTTCGGCACGACGAAGAAATTTCATCCCATTCGCGCGACGGAAGACGGACGGCGGGATGTCACTTCCCGCGTTGCTCGTCAAGATCACATGTACCCCGACGGTTTCGCCCACAACACCGCGGGCGTTGCCGCGCTTCACACCCTGGATTTGGATTTCGGTAAAGCCGGACAGGATAACCGCGCGGCTCTGGTGCTGAATGGCTGGGTGGACTGGGCGGATGGAAGCACATTTTTGGGCGCATCTCAGGACGGCAAAGGCGGGTTGATCTTTCCCTATTTGCAGGTAAAGGACGGCGCCGGCAAGTGGCAGACGGTGGTCCAAGACATGGGCATTCCGTCCGGCAAGCCAAAGACTATCGTGGTTGACCTCGCGGGGAAATTCCTATCAAGCTCACGCCAGGTGCGGATTGTGACCAATCTTTGTGTCTACTGGGACGAAATCTTTTTGATTGAGGATTCACGAGCGCCGCAGGTTCGGCTTACGCGTATTAACGCCCAGTCCGCGGATCTGCATTTCCGAGGCTTCTCGCGGGCGGTGATCGACCCAACACGCCAGCAACCGGAACAGTTTTTGTACGACCAAGTTCTGCCGGTCTCAAACTGGAACCCGACGCCCGGTCTGTATACCCGCTACGGCGACGTAAGAAGTCTTGTGAATCAAGTCGACGACCGCTTGGTGATTATGGGTTCCGGCGATGAGTTGAAGTTAGAGTTTCCAGGCTCACAGCTGCCGCAATTGCCGCAAGGATGGTCGAGAGATTTCCTGTTGCTGGTGGATGGTTGGGCGAAAGATGCCGACGCAAACACGGCGTTTAGTGAGAGCGTCACTCCGCTGCCGTTCCATGCGATGAGCGCGTATCCCTATAAAAAGGACGAGCACTTCCCGAACGACGCCGAGCACGCAGCATACGTCCGCGATTACCTCACGCGGCCGGCCTTGCGCCTGATCCGGCCTCTCGCATCGTCAAGGCAATCGGAGTAAATAGTATGTGGCGTCAGCGTCTCCCCACTCTGTATGCAATCTCGATCGCCATCCTTCTGATCAACAGCGCTCTTTTGTGGGCGTTTCCGGCGGCGACAGCTTTCAATGTGGCCAACCTACTGCTTCATGTCGGGCTAGGAGCGGCGGTTGGGGTTGTTGCACTGCTTCTTTCCCGTGCCGAGCCGCGCCAGATTTGGGTTGTTATTGCTGCAGCTTCGGGCGTTGTGCTCGCGATTATCGGGAATACTCGGGATCACAAAGTTGTTTCCATCATCCACATTGCAATTTCGCTTATGGCTGTCGCGGTGGTTCTTGCGAGAAGGCAGAACTTCAGGTTGGCAAAGGTTTTCGCGGGGGCTACCTTGTTGGTGTTGGCGGCGGGAATGTATTATCGCTGGTTCGCCCATCACCACCAGGACCACATCATCAATTCACGAATCGTTCCACTTTCGATGGATCAGGAAGGCGCCGGACCGAAGAGCGATTTCTTTCCTTCCGCAGCGAATACGTCCGACGGGCATCTGGTTCCATCGGCTTTCTTCATGGAATCTCAGAAATGCGGCGAGTGTCACCGGGACATTTATGAACAGTGGAAAAGGTCGGCACATCATTTCGCTTCGTTCAACAATCAGTTCTACCGGAAATCCATTGAATACATGCAATCGGTAGTCGGCACTAAGCCAAGCAAGTGGTGCGCGGGCTGCCACGACCACGCCGTATTTTTCAATGGACGGTTTGATCGCCCCATCAAGGAGCAAGTCGACACGCCTGAAGCGCGAGCGGGCTTGAGCTGCATGTCTTGCCACTCGATCGTTCATGTGAGCGGCAGTGTCGGAAACGGCGGTTTCGAGATGTCGTATCCGCCGCTTCATGAGATTGCAAGCAGCTCGAATCCGGTTATTCGGAACTTGGAACGGTTCGTGACTTATGCGGCGCCGGAGGCTCATCGGCGTACCTTCATGAAGCCGTTTATGCGCGAGAGCACGTCGGAATTTTGCTCTACATGCCACAAGGTGCACCTTGATGTTCCAGTGAATCAATATCGCTGGTTTCGAGGATTCAACGAATACGATAATTGGCAAGCGAGCGGCGTATCCGGGCAGGGGGCGCGATCTTTCTACTATCCAAAGAAATCCAGTAACTGCGCGGATTGCCACATGCCGCTCGTGAACTCACACGATCCAGGAAACATCAACGGGAAAGTCCATTCGCACAGTTTTCCGGGCGCGAATACCGCGGTACCGTTCGCAAATCAGGATCAGGTGCAGCTCGATTTAACCGAGAAATTCCTGAAATCGGGGTTCATCACGGTGGATATTTTTGCAGTAGCTCCCGTCGCGCGGCAGAAATCAGATACCGAGATGGTTCGCCGAGGAGCGGGAGTTCCCCAAGCGAATACGGCATTCGCAGTCGGCGAAGAAGCGGAACAAACAGGCACAGCGGTCATTAAGGACGTGGGAGCCGTTGCTGCACCCATCAATGCGTCTGGAGTAACGCTGCAACCCGGAGAGCTCGTGCGCGTCGATGCAGTCGTCCGAACTCGCACCATAGGTCATTTCTTTCCGGGCGGCACTGTAGATGCCTTCGATGTGTGGCTCGAACTGCAAGCTCAGGATGACAACGGAAAGATTATTTTCTGGAGCGGGAAAGTGGAGGATGACGGCAAGGGTCCCGTCGAACCGGGTGCGCACTTCTATCGCTCGTACCAACTCGACGGCGCGGGTAACCCAATCAATAAGCGCAATGCCTGGCAAGCGCGCAGCGTTCTTTATGTACGGCTAATCCCGCCCGGCGCGGACGACGTTGTTCATTATCTGGTGAAGGTGCCGACTGGCGCCAAAGGACAGATCCACTTCACGGCCAAGCTGAACTATCGCAAGTTCTCCTGGTACTACACCAATTTTTCCTACGCTGGACAACCCAAAGCGGGTCAGCCCTCTTTGCTTTTGGCGAGCGATCACAACGGACTCGAATATAGTTTCGATGCCAAGAACGTTCCTGCGGATGTCTCGGGCGAGATCAAAGGGCGCGTTCCTGATATTCCAATCGTCACTCTTGCCAAATCTGAGGTTTCGATTCCCATCTCGAGTGGTGCGACTCAATGGACCGCAGTAACAAAGCCCGCGACACGAGAGCGTTGGAATGACTGGGGTATCGGGCTGCTGCTTCAGGGCGATTTGAAAGGCGCGGAGTTTGCGTTTCGAAAGGCGACAGACGCTGATCCCAAATACGCCGATGCGTGGTTGAATGTGGCGAGGGCGTTGATTCAGGAGGGTGAAACGGATGCCGCGAAGCCATTCATTGAACATGCGCTCTCGCTGAATCCCTCGCTCGGGCGAATTTACTTCTTCCGAGCACTGATCGAGAAAGCAGACGGCAATTATGACGCTGCTCTGAAGTCGTTACAGCGCGTGGAATCTCAGTATCCGCGCGATCGCGTCGTACTGAATCAAATCGCGCGAATCCTCTTTCTGAAGCGGCAATACGCGCAAGCAATCGAGTATCTGCAGCGCGTCTGCGAGATAGATCCCGAGGATGTGCAGATGCACTACACGGCCATGTTGTGCTATCGCGGGCTCGGGAATGTTTCAAGCGCGAATCGGGAAGAGATCCTGTTCCGCCGTTTCAAGGCCGATGAAGCTTCCCAGACGATTACTGCGCAACGCCGGATGGTGAGCCCTGAAGATAACAACGAGCGGCAATTGATTCACGATCACGAATCCGCGCCGCTACCTTAGTATGAAAAAACCTTCTGTTCTGATTGGCGCCTGTTCTCTTGTGAGCGCGGCCTTCTGTTTGCTCGGACTTGCTTCAACGGCGCCGGAAAGCGTTGTTCGTTTTGTGGATTGCACGAAAAAAGCGGGCATTCACTTCAATCACCACAGCGGCGCCACGGGCAAAAAGTATCTGCCCGAAACCCTGGGTGCGGGATGTGCGTTCGTCGACTTAGATGGCGACGGCTGGCCAGACATTCTTCTGATCAACGGCAAAGATTTCGTTCCACACGGGCAGCGGTACCTGCCCGCGCTCTATCACAACAACCACAATGGCACTTTCACCGACATCACTCGGGTAAGTGGACTGGATGTAGAGATGTACGGGATGGGAGTGGCCGTAGCTGACTACGATAACGACGGCCTACCCGATATCTACATCACCGCGTTGGACGGAGATCATCTATTTCATAACGAAGGGCATGGCCACTTCCGCGATGTAACGGCTGAAAGCGGCATTCACAACGCGAACTTCGGCACCAGTGCCGCATGGCTCGATTACGACCGCGACGGCAAGGCCGATCTTTTCGTAGCGAATTATGTTAGCTGGAGCCCCCAGAAGGATTTGTGGTGTTCCTTGGACGGGGCAAGCAAGTCCTATTGCACGCCGGAGTCCTATAAAGGGACGTCTTCGAAGCTCTATCACAATCTCGGCAATGGAAAATTTGAGGATGTTACGCAGAAAGCCGGACTGGGAGACACTACCAGCAAGTCGCTCGGTGTCGTAGTATTCGACTATAACGGCGATGGGTGGCCAGACATTTTTGTATCGAATGACACTCAGCCTAGTAAGCTCTACCGAAACAACGGTAATGGAACGTTCACAGAAGAAGGAATGCAGGCAGGAGTTGCGTACGGCGAGGACGGAGTCGCTCGGGGAGCGATGGGCGTGGATGCAGCCGATTACGACCATTCCAATCGGCCCCACCTTCTAGTCGGCAATTTTGCCAATCAGATGCTCGGTCTGTATCACAACGAAGGCAAGGGATTTTTCGTGGACGAAGCGCCCTCATCCACCGTCGGTCACGCGAGTCTTCTCAGTTTGAGTTTCGGGGTTTTCTTTTTTGATTACGATCTGGACGGCTACGACGACATCTTCGCGGCGAACGGGCATATCGAGCCTGACATAAACCGCATTCAGCCGAAAGTGCAGTATCGCGAGCCTCCGCTTCTCTTTCGAAACGAAGGCAAAGGACGTTTCGAGAATGTGAGCAATGAAGTAGGCCCCGATTTTCAACGTCCGATTGTCGCGCGGGGCGCTGCGTACGCAGATTTCGATCACGATGGCGACTTGGATCTGTTGATCAGCACGAACGATGGGCCAGCCGTGCTCTACACCAATGAAGGCGGCAACCGTAACAACTGGCTAACCATTCGGCTAAATGGAACCCGATCGAATCGAAGCGCGCTGGGTGCAGTGGTCCGCATCGAAAGCTCTTTGGGCAGACAATGGCGCACGGTTCATAGCGGATCGAGTTACTGCTCACAGAGCGACCTGGCTCTTACGTTCGGCTTGGGGGGAGATCGGGGCGCCTCTTCTGTTTCGGTCGAGTGGCCCAGCGGCGCACGGCAGCAGTTCAAGAACATTGCCGCGAATCAGTTTTTGGACATCGACGAATCCAGGGGCATCGTGAAGTGAGAAGACTAGCCGTTCTGGCAGTGAGCGTATCCTGGAGCATCGCGGGATTCGCGCAAGAAAATCCATTGACGGCTCGTCAGGTAATCGAGCGCATTCAAAAAAATGTCGGGGTCCCCTGGACCACCCCAACCGTCGATACCATCAAGGCCGGAAACGCGGATACGCCTGTGTCGGGAATTGCTGTCACGATGATGGCCACACAGGATGTTCTCGAGCGAGCCGCCGCATCGGGGAAAAACTTCGTCATCACGCACGAGCCCACCTTTTACAATCACCTTGACAATACGGCTGATCTTGAGAAGCAAGAAGACGCCGTTCTTCGAGCGAAGCAGACCTTCATTCGGGAACACGGCCTCGTAATCTGGCGTTTTCATGATCATTGGCACGCGCGAAAACCGGACGGCATCCTTCTCGGCATGACTCATGCGCTCGACTGGGAGGACTTTCAGAGCCACGACAATGAACATCTATTCGTGATTGCGCCCACAACACTGAGCAGCCTGGCCGAAAGCATCAAGAAAAAGCTCAGTATTCGCGCGTTGCGCGTGGTTGGGGATCCGCAATTGAAATTGACGCAAGTAGCCTTTCTCCCAGGAGCGGCTGGTTCGGCGAGACAGATTCAGATGTTGGAGCGGAACGACGTCGAAGCGCTGTTGATCGGAGAAACACCGGAATGGGAGACAGTGGAATACGTTTCGGACGCGGTGACGGAACACAAGCGGAAAGCGCTGATCATCATCGGCCACATCCCGTCCGAGCAAGCCGGCATGGAAGAATGCGCCAGTTGGTTGAAGAGCTTCATCAGCGAAGTGCCGATTGAGTTTATCCCAGCATCAGAACCGTTCTGGTTGCCGAGGTAACAAAGCGCTGCTCTGTGAGCTAGCAATGTCGAACGGTCAAGGCGCGACGATCGAGGTCAGATGATCTTCGGCATATTTGCGGAACACTGCCACCGTATCTTTGGGATCAGATTGAACGAAGCGGTCTGCTAAGACGGCAGCCAAATCGTCGAGTGCTGCACGAAGCGTTGCCGAAGCGAGACGCACGCGGTCCGGCGCTTCCGCCTGCGCTCCCGATTCGGCAAACTGCATCAGATGCCGAAGACTCTCCGCCAGAGACGAGCGCCTGTGATCCGCATGGAAGTAATAAATGATCGGGAAGTGGATAAAATCCACCCGAGTTCGAATGACGTCGAGTGCGAGATCGCCCAGCAAGTACTGCACGCCGTCTGAAACCAGGCGAACGCCGGAGTTTCGCTCCGCTCTCGCCAAAATAGAGGCGCGCCGGGCTAGAGCTCGCATTCGCCCGAGGGCCGGATAAAGAAGGACGATCCAAGAAACGCTGGCCGTGACGAGCGCAAAACCGATTAAGGCTTCAAGGGTGGCCAACAATCGCAACCAATTCGCCTGTGGGAGTGGATCTCCGAGACCCAGCGTCGTCAGTGCTTCAAAAGAGAAATAGAGCATGGTTTGGAATCCGGTCCCCGTGTCAGGACTTTGTCCGTTGAACGTTCGGAATCCGGCCGGAAATGCGCTCCAGTAAATGAGCGCAAATCCGCCACCCAGCAGCAGAACCCAGCAAAGAATGACAATGACGAGGGAAAGCGGCCCGGCGAGCGAAAGCTTTGACGGCCAGCGACGAAATAGACGAAACGTGCTTCGGGCTACGAAATCGCTGAGTGATCCCGTCAAGCTCGGATGGAAAAGATCGCGAAACACTTCTAGTAACGCGAATCCAACGATGAAAATGCCCGCCACAGCGATGCAGAGCGCGCGCACGTGAGACCAGATCCGGTTCGATTAGAAATGTTTCAACGCAGTTGGTTTGCGATCCGCGCGATTGGATTCCGGATCGACGAAAAGCCAGGCAAGGGCGCCGCAAGCGCATAGACCTGCCGCCGTAAGAAAGGATGCGCTCCAACCGAAATGGCTGGCGATTGCCGGGCTGAGTGATGCGGTCAGTGCTCCGCCAAATTGGCCTCCCATATTCATCACGCCAGACACGGAACCGGCAGACCGCCTTCCGATATCCGCGCTTACGGACCAAAACGCACTCTGGGATAAGTAGAGCGCTCCCGCGCCGCCCGCGAGAATGATGGTGGCTACGCGAGCATCATCACATAGCGTGCCGAGCGCTATGAAAACCGCTGAGCAGGCGATCCCGGCAACTGCTATCCCGCAGCGCCCGAGTCGCTTACCGCGCCTCCGCGTGATCCAGTCACTAATCCAGCCGCCGAGAGGCGAGCCCAGAGCCATCGCCAAAAACGGCAGCATTGTGTAATGCGAGCTATCCCGCAGGTTCAGACCCCGAACGTCATTCAGATAAACAAAGAACCAGCTAAAGAAAATATAGGCGGCATATCCGTAGGTGAAATAGCTGAAACTAACGGCGAGAATATCCCGGTTTCCGAAAATCTCGCCCCACGAGAGCCGATGGCTTTCCACGGTCGGCAAGGCTCCAGAAATTCCCGCCGTAATTTCCTGTTGCTCCTGCGTTGAGACCCACGGGTGCCCCCCCGGTGTGTCGCGTGCGAGGATATACCAGACGGTCCCTGCCGCCAGCCCGAGCGCCGCGCTGCACCAGAAGGCTGCGCGCCAGCCATGATGAATAAGGATGTACGTGATGAGAGGCGAGGTTAGACCAGCCCCGAATCCTACCCCAGCAAAAATGAGTCCATTGGCGACGCCGCGCTCGGCAGCAGGTACCCATGAGGCAACGATGCAATTCGAAGCTGGATATACTACGGCTTCTCCAATGCCCAGACCGAAACGAACTGCGATCAGAAGCCATAATGCGCTTCTCGATCCAGAGGGCAAAATTGTGATCAGCACTGTGAATACTCCCCACCAGATCACTCCGGCAGTCAGCACAATTCGCGGACCCAGGCGATCTGCAATTCTTCCTCCGGGCGCCTGGAACAGTGCGTAGCCCAGTACGAACGCGCTCTGGACCCAGCCGAATTCGATGTAATTGAGATGAAAATCAGTCGCGATCGCCTTGGCCGCGATGGAAACGTTCACGCGATCCAGGTAAGCGATTGCGCTGATTACGAATATCCAGCCAATGAGAAGCCAGCGAACCCGCAACCATGCCTCAACCGGCAGCTGCCTGGGTTCGCGCGCTTACGGGAACGGCGGCTTCCACGTCCTCTAAGAAGATGAAGTAGAACCCGCTCTGGCATGACACTTTGACCGTCCGATCATTGAAACCGTCGCCGCAGACATCCACCTGCGTGCCTTCTGGGAGTTGCAGGATAGTTCCCATGCGGGTATGACCCTGACCGTCAGAAATAGCCTGAATTGCCGCGATATTTCGTGGCAAAATATAGGTCTTTTTCGGTGAACCTGGATAAAAAAGGCTCGGCACGCTGTCCTTATAAACGGATGAAACGATTTTAACTGGAATGGTCGGCGCCGTCAAAGGAAAACGCATTCCGAAATCTCGTGTCCAGCATAAGAGTAGGACGCCGGGTTAGCGCTTCTCAAACTTCCTGTGGCGTCAAACGTCTATACTGGGAGCATACCTGGAGGTCGGCTTGCCGTCCCAACGCCGTTACTATCTCATTATCCCTGTCTTTTTATTAGCCTCTGCTTTATTCGCGGGACTATTCGGGCCGGGCGCCCAGAGCGTTTCCGCCGCCCCGCAAAAGAATGCCGCCTCGGGTTCGGATGAAGCCGTCAAATCGAGCATCGAATCCTTCACGAGGATTTACGACATCATCGACCAGAATTACGCGGACAAGCTTTCACCCGATAAAGCTATATATAAGGGCGCCATTCCAGGTATGCTGCGGACGCTCGATCCGCACTCAAATTTCTTCGATCCGAAAGATTTTGCCGGCCTTCGCGAGGAGCAGCACGGCAGATATTTCGGCGTGGGAATGACTATTGGTCCGCAACCTCGCACGGGCAAGACCATCGTCATACATCCTTTCGGCGGAACGCCCGCATATCGCGCGGGCATTCGACCCGGTGACGTTCTGATAGAGGTGAACGATAAGCGCGTCGATACGCTCACCAGCACGGAAATTGCGGACATGCTGCGCGGGCCGAAAGGGACCAAGGTTCAGGTTGTTGTTAACCGTGAGGGCGTGGCAAAGCCGATCACTTTCAATCTGGTTCGGGATGAGATCCCCCGGAATAGCGTGGATGAAGCTTTCTGGGTCAAGCCGGGCATCGCGTTCATGCGGGTTCAGCAGTTCACGGAAACCACCAGCAAAGAGATCGAAGAAAACCTGAAGACACTCGGGGAACAGAACATCCGTGGCCTAATTCTCGACCTTCGGGAAAATCCGGGTGGGCTCCTTCAGGAAGGAGTTGCCGTCGCGGGACATTGGCTGGATCGCGGGCAAGTCGTGGTTTCGCACAAAGGACGCGCTTATTCTGAAAAGCCGTACCTTGCCAGAGGGAGCCAATACGGGGAAAATTATCCAGTTGTTGTGCTCGTGAACCGCTACTCGGCGTCCGCGGCGGAGATTGTGGCCGGCGCTTTACAGGACCATGATCGCGCCTGGATTCTCGGAGAAACCACGTTTGGAAAAGGATTGGTTCAGACGGTTTATCCGCTCAGCGATAACACCGGACTTGCGCTCACCACTCAGCACTATTACACTCCCAGCGGGCGTTTAATTCAGCGCAATTATTCGAACATTTCTTTTCTGGATTATTACTACGGCAAGCGTGGCGACGTGAAGGACCCCATGGATGTTAAGCAAACCGATCTGGGCCGCACTGTCTATGGCGGAGGCGGCATTACTCCGGATGAGAACTTCCCAACACCGAAGCTCGATTTGTTCGAAATCAACGTTCTGCGTAAGAACTCATTCTTCAATTACGCCGGTCACTACTTCGCGGGACACGATGCAAAGCTGCCACAAGGATGGATCCCCGATGAAGGGGTGCTCAATGATTTCCACGACTATCTGATGAAGCAAGGAGTACAATTCACGGAAGCGGATTGGACTCGTGACCATAGCTGGCTGCGGGATCAGTTGCGAACGGAATTGTACATTACTGCTTTCAGCTACGAAGACTCCCAAAAAGTCGCAGTCGAACAGGATCCGGAAGTGCAGAAAGCCGTCGAAGCCATGCCGAAAGCAGCGCACCTCTTGGCGGAATCGAAGGCCAGGTATGAGAAACAGAGAGCGAGCCTCCGATAACGCCAAGGCTCTCACGGCAAGCGCCACGCGGTGCACCCACAAATAACGGTTCTTGATACCGGCGGCCAGTACACTCATCTGATAGCCCGTCGTGTCCGCGAATTGGGCGTTTTTGCGGACGTGCAACCGAGTGATACGCCCGCGGCGGACTTAGCCACGCGAAAGGGCATCATCATCTCGGGCGGCCCCGCCAGCGTATGCGCACCCGGCAGTCCCGACATTGATCCAAAAATGCTTGCGCTCGGCACACCCGTACTCGGTATCTGCTACGGCCACCAACTACTCGCGAAACATCTCGGGGGCAGAGTTCTGAAAGGAGAGCGCGGTGAGTATGGCATCGCGCACCTGAACGTCACCTGCCAAGACGCCCTGTGGAACGGCGTCGAGCATTCGCAAATCTGGATGAGCCATTTTGATACCGTTGCCTCTGTTCCCGCCGGCTTCCGCGTCACGGGGTCAACGGAAATATCAGGCGTCGCCGCGATGTCCGACCCGGGGCGGAAGCTTTTCGGCATTCAATTCCATCCCGAAGTGGTGCATACCCATGCGGGCATGCGTATCCTGGAAAATTTTGTCTTCGATATCTGCGGCGCATCGAAAGATTGGGATATTTCCCGGCGCGTGCCGGCCGTGGAAGAGCAGATTCGTGCGGTCGCCCGCGATCGAAACATCTTTTTCTTCGTGAGCGGCGGTGTCGATTCGACCGTCGCCTATACGCTTTGCCTACGAGCTCTAGGCCCGGATCGCGTGTACGGCATCTACGTTGACACGGGGCTCATGCGCAAAGGCGAGACCGAGTTGGTTCGCAGCATTTTTCAAGAACTCGGCGCCACCCACTTTCTCGTCGACTCGGCCGAAGATGAGTTCCTCGCCGCTCTCGATGGGTTGCAAGATCCCGAGCAAAAACGCTGCGCAATCGGCGAGGAATTTGTCAGAGTGCAAGAACGGATCCTGATGACCGAACACTTTCTCGATGGTCATTGGGTTCTCGGCCAAGGCACGATCTATCCGGATACCATTGAATCCGGAGGAACCGCGAAGGCCGATCTCATCAAGACCCATCACAATCGCGTTGCCGGTGTTCAGGCCCTCATCGATAGCGGCCGCATTATCGAACCTCTAACGCCCTTCTATAAAGATGAAGTTCGGGAGATCGGACGCGAGCTTGGCATTTCAACCAAATTTCTTTCGCGTCATCCCTTCCCGGGCCCCGGTCTCGCGATCCGCTGTTTATGTTCCGAGGTCGAAGCCCAAGTCACGGAGACACCGAATGGTTTCCTTCTGCCGTTGCGATCGGTCGGCGTGCAGGGCGATGCGCGTAGCTATCGCAACGTGCTGTGTTTGGCGCGCAATCCCGCTCTTGAAGATATTCGAAATATAGCGACGGCTCTCATCAACAGCTCGCCGGATATCAATCGGGTCGTCGCACTCTGTGGATCGAACTGGCCCCTCGCGTCGATGCGGAGCTTCGAAAGCTCGATCACCAAGAAGCGATTGGATCTCCTCCGCGAGGCGGATGCAATTGTGCGCTCGTTCTGCACTGAAACTGGATTCGAAGAGCAGGTTTGGCAATTCCCCGTTGTTCTTCTCCCGATCGGGACAAATGAGGCGCGCGAATCGATTGTGCTGCGGCCCATCAATTCTCTGGATGGCATGACCGCCGACGTGGTTCTAATGGAGCAGCAAATGCTTCAGCAGCTCACGACGCGACTCCTTCAAACTCGCGAGATCGCAGCAGTGCTGTACGATCTGACCAGCAAGCCTCCTGGAACTATAGAATGGGAGTGATGCCCGAGACGAATCTGGCGCTGGCCGCGCAATAACACTCGTTCCTCATATGGCAACTGTAACTGCTCCTCTCTCATTAGAAGAATTCCATCGTCTTTACGATGACGTAAAGCCGTATCACGAATACTGGTTCGGCGAAGCAGTTCCCAAGTCTTTGCCAAATTCAGTCCACGGTGCTCTGCAGGGTGTATTGATGATGATGCTGCACTGGCATGGCTGGAGACCGGCACCGGAAGTGACATTGAAACTTGTTAGGGACGCCGAGCCGATTCCTGACATCGTGGCTAGCCGGGAGCCACTCGAACAGCCGTATCCAACGCGGCCCTTCGAATTAGCCGTCGAGATCCGCTCCCCGAGTGATTTGCTCAAGAAGCTTTTTACCAAAGCCCAATACTACTTGGATTGGGGCATTCAGAACGTCTGGATTATCGATCCGGAAGCGCGCACCGCATGGGTGCTGACACGTGAACATCCTGAGCCCACCTGGATTCACCCGGATAGTTCGCTGAAAATCGAAGATATCGAAATATCCCTGCCGGAAGTGTTCGGAGAACTAGATAAGATGGTCTGCTGAGTCTAAGACCTATATCCGCTGAAAACTCTTCAAAATATCTTTGGTGCTGTACCGGAGAGCGATTGGCCGCCCATGCGGGCACGTCATCGGGTACTCGCAAGCGGCGAGAGATCGCAAAAGCCAATCGATTTTCTTGAGCTCGAGCTTGGTGTTGATCTTGATTGCCGCTCTGCAGGCAATCGTGGCGCACACGTTTCTCCTGATGTCGTCGAGTGACGCTGACCTCAGCTCCCCTTCAGCGATCTCCAGGATTTCGAAGATAACCTTTTCAATATCGCTTGGTCCCACGGCAGCAGGCGCAGCTTTAATCGCGATGGTTCGTTGCCCAAACGGTTCGGTTTCGAATCCGTGGGCACTCAGCTCATCTCCAATGCGAGCGTATTCGAGCTGCTGTCCCGGCGTGAGCTGAACAACCAGCGGCATCAACAGTTGCTGGCTTTCCACAGTGCCTGCTGCGCGGTGGCGTAGGACTTGCTCGAACAAGACTCGTTCGTGAGCCACGTGCTGATCGATAATCCAGAGGCCATCGCGGCCCGCGGCAATGATGAAACTATCGTGAAGCTGCCCCAGCGGTCGCAGGTCCGGCAGCGCCGCCAAGCTATCGACGCGATCCCATTCGCTAGAAATTAGATCGAGCGCGCCGTGCGTTTCGGGAACCCGGTTGATCTTCCGATCAGGCGTGGCAACGATCGGAGTTTCCCGGATCACAGCAGCGCGAGACGGTTCACTGACCATCACTTCGGGCAAAACGGTTGCAGGCCGATGCTCACTTTCACTGGCTTCCGGATCCAGCACAACCGTTTCCATCAGCGCGGAAAACTCGGAATATGGAAGAGCAACTCCACGCTGATGGCCAGCTTCACCGCGGGATACCACTGGCGAACTTGGCAGCGGCATGCTCGAAACCGGACGGCTCTTCATCAACAGCTCCCGAACGGCATCACGCACGAAATCGTGAACCAGGGAGCCGTGGCGAAAACGAACCTCCGTCTTTGAGGGATGCACGTTTACGTCCACCTCGCTCGCATCACAGTTCAGGAACAACAAGGCGAACGGATAACAGCCGGGTGGCATCAGGTTGTGATAGGCAGCCGAGAGTGCATGCAAAATCACCTTGTCGCGAATCAAGCGCCCATTCACGAAAAGAAAAATTGAATTCCGATTCAGTTTTTGAATCTGCGGTCCCGAGATGAGTCCTTCTAGAACAAACGTGGTTGTTTCTGGCTCAGGCGGGGCACTCACCACTGCTCGCGAGCTTGGAGGAATGTACGGCGGCGGCAGGCGCAGCTCGAAGGTGCGTGGCGTCAGATCGAGCAAGTCTTGCATGATCTCGGAGCCAAATACCTGAAATGCGCGATCGCGTAACGTCGAGACCGGAGTCACGCTCAGCAGTTCCCTTCCCTCGTGATAAAGTTCGAATCTCTTGTTGGCGTGACCCAGGCTATAGTGCGTAAACAGCGATCCGATATGAGCTAATTCGGTCTGATCCGACCTCAAGAACTTCTTTCGCGCTGGAACGTTGAAGAACAAATCCCGAACGGAGATTGTCGTTCCAACCGGTCTCGCCATCTCATCGCATCGAAGCAATTTCCCGCCGGCAATCTCGACCGCTGTGCCCGTTTGCTCTTCGGCAGATCGCGTTTCGAGGACGAGCCTGCTGACTGAGGCAATCGACGGCAGCGCCTCGCCTCGGAAACCAAGTGTCGCGATGGCCAGCAGATCCTTGACGTCGCTCAGCTTGCTGGTTGCGTGCCGCTCGAATGCCAGAAGCGCGTCATCGCGCAACATCCCGCATCCATCGTCTTGAAGACGAATGAGACGCCGTCCGGCATTTTCGGCATCGACGCGAATCTCGGTTGCGCCCGCGTCGAGCGAGTTCTCCAACAGTTCCTTGACAACGGAAGCGGGCCGCTCGACCACCTCACCTGCCGCGATCTTATTCGCGACAGTATCCGAGAGGATTCGTATGCGCCCCATTACGGGTCAGTGGGTACGTGAGGTGCTGCTCAGCCGCTCATTGCGGCAAGGAATTCGGCGTTAGATCGCGTTTTGCCCAGTTTGTCGAGCAATAGTTCCATCGACTCAACTGGCGACAGCGGATTTAGGACTTTGCGCAATATCCAGACCCGATTCAGCTCTTCGCGAGGCATCAGCAGCTCTTCTTTTCTGGTGCCGCTCTTATTGATATCGATCGCCGGGAACACGCGCTTATCGACTAGTTTGCGGTCGAGATGAATTTCCATATTGCCTGTTCCCTTGAATTCTTCGAAAATCACGTCATCCATGCGGCTACCGGTGTCAATCAAAGCTGTGGCGACAATGGTCAGCGATCCGCCTTCTTCGATATTGCGTGCCGCGCCGAAGAACCGCTTCGGGCGCTGCAAAGCATTCGAATCGACGCCGCCGGATAGAACTTTGCCGGATGGCGGCACCACGGTGTTGTAAGCGCGAGCAAGCCGCGTGATGGAATCCAGCAGAATCACGACATCGCGCTTGTGCTCCACCAAACGCTTCGCTTTTTCGATAACCATTTCCGCCACTTGAACGTGACGCGAAGCCGGTTCATCAAACGTAGAGCTGATCACCTCGCCACGTACGGAGCGCTGCATGTCAGTAACTTCTTCCGGCCGCTCGTCAATCAGCAGAACAATTAAATTCACGTCGGGGTGATTTGTCGTCACCGAATTCGCGAGACTCTGCAAGAGCATCGTCTTGCCCGTTCGGGGCGGAGCGACAATCAAGCCGCGCTGGCCTTTGCCGAGTGGGGTAAGCAGATCCATCACCCGACCCGAAAAGTTGTCCTTAACGGTTTCAAGCTTCACTCGCTCATCTGGGTAGAGGGGCGTGAGATTGTCGAAGAAAATTTTGTTGCGTGCTTCCTCGGGTGGCTCGAAATTGATCGCATCGACCTTAATTAGTGCGAAATAACGCTCGCCCTCTTTGGGAGGCCTGATCTGGCCGGACACAGTATCGCCGGTTCTCAGATCGAAACGGCGGATCTGCGAAGGCGACACATAAACGTCATCGGGCCCGGGTAGATAATTGTATTCTGGAGCCCGCAAAAAGCCAAAGCCATCTGGCAGGCACTCCAGCACGCCTTCAGAAAAAATGAGGCCGCTTTTTTCGGCCTGTGTTTGAAGGATCTTAAAAATTAGTTCTTGTTTCCGCAGACCTGCCGCGCCCGGCACATTGAGGTCCTTTGCGATCTGGTTCAGCGCTTGAATACTCATGTCCTTCAGCTCGACCAGATCTAGAGTGGTGGTGCCGTTGCGTGGGTTTTGAGCGCCGGTGTTGCCGAGAGAATGTCGGCCGCGGCGCTGGGGTCCCTGCGCTGGCGGAGGCCCTTGTGGCGGCGGCTGCTGAGCCGTTTGTGTTCGCGCCTCGGGAGGTCTTCCGTTGCCTCGCGGTTCAGAGTGCCTCGCTTCACCAGCGGGTCTTACGCGCCCGCCGACCGGCTTCTCTGGTCGCGCTTCGGTCGTCTTCGCTTCTGGGGCATCGGGAGGCTTCGCTTGCCCTCCATCGGTACCGATCTTTTCTTCGCCGCTTGATTGTGGCGTCTCGGTGGGCGTACCTTCGGTGGCCGCCGCGGGAACTACTGTTTGTTCTTGATCTTCGAGATGGTTTGCCAAATTTCCCTCACTCCCCGGCCGTCAATGGCCGAGAACGGCATTGGCTCTTGATCCTCTAATTCTTCCCGGATCTCTGCCAACGCAGTCTGTTGCTGATAATTGCTCTTCAATTTGTCGATCTTGGTGACAATCACCTGATATCGACGGTTGTGGAACTCAAGCCATGCTTTCAGTTCCCGATCCATATCCATCCATCCACGCCGGGCATCCACCAGGAGGAAGGACAATTCCAAACTTTCACGCTTGGTCAAATAATCTTCGATCAACTTCTTCCATCGGCCTCGCTCCTCGAGCGAGACGTGAGCGTACCCGTATCCGGGTAGATCCACAAACCTGAGCGAATCGTCAATCTGGAAAAAGTTGATATGTTGCGTGCACCCCGGACGAGCGCTCGTGAACGCCAATCCAGGTTGCCGCACGAGGGCATTCAACAAGCTTGATTTGCCAACGTTGCTACGTCCGAGGAAGGCGATCTCCGAAGAACCGTTGCTTGGCTCTAGCGGGAACTGTTCCGCTCGTGCCGCGCTGATAATCAAACTCGGTGCTACGTCGATCGCTACCACGGTTTTCTATGTTCCGGCCGCGGAATCGTGAATCCGGAGGCTACGCCTCAGTGAGTCACATTCTCTTCCGGTCTCGCCGCTAATTCTGCTGCCGTTGCAGCAGGCGCCAGCGGCAGCGCAACAATCTCCCGCTCTAATGAAATCTTCAGCACCTGGTCCATCGAAGAAACGAAGTGAAGCTTCATCTCTTTGCGGATGTTCTCCGGTATGTCCACCAGATCCTTCTCATTGTCATTCGGCAAAATCACTTCAAAAATGCCGTGACGATGCGCCGCAAGAAGCTTTTCTTTCAAACCGCCGATTGCGAGCACGCGCCCTCGTACGGTAATTTCACCGGTCATGGCCACATCGCAACGCACGGGAATACCCGTCAGCGCGCTGCAAATACTGGTTGCGAGCGTAATACCTGCCGAGGGTCCGTCTTTCGGAATGGCGCCTTCCGGCACGTGGACGTGAATATCGAGATGGCGATAAAAGTCCTTCGGCAGACCTAAATACTGAGCACGCGAACGGACGTAGCTCATGGCGGCCTGTGCAGATTCCTGCATGACGTCGCCGAGTTTCCCCGTAGTCATCATCTTGCCCCGGCCTTCCATGACGGTGGCTTCGGTGGTTAGAATGGAGCCGCCTACCTCCGTCCAGGCAAGACCGGTGGTCGCGCCAATCTCATTCTGCTTGTCGAGATCCAGATCTCGGAAGCGCGCCGGCCCCAAAAGATCTGTCACGGTTGGCGGGTTGATAACCACTTTTTCGATCGGAATCAGAGGCGGGAGATCCTCTTTTTTGGCCTTTTTCTTGCCCTTCTTAGCTGGCTCGGCCGGCTCATCGGATTGCGCGTCTTCTTCAGCCGCCTCCACCTGTGTCCCGTTCTTCTTTGCCGATCGGACAGACGGCTCCTCGGCGTCCGAGTCGTCCTCTATTGCTTCGATTGGCTCTGTGGCTTCGGCAGCCGGTTCTTCACTGACGGGAGATTGGGCCTCGACCACCTTCCGTGCCACCTTTCGGCACAAATTGCCGATCTCGCGCTCCAGGTTCCGTACACCCGCCTCGCGCGTATAGGACTGGATGAGCGTCTGCAAACCCTGTTCGGTAAACTCGACCTGGTCCTCCGAAACGCCAGTGTCTTTTCTCTGCTTGTTGACCAGGAATCGCTTTGCGATTTCCAATTTCTCAAGTTCTGTGTAGCCGGATAACCGAATCACTTCCATGCGGTCCTGCAAAGCGGGCGGAATTGTATGCAGGACGTTCGCCGTGGCAATGAAGAATACCTGGCTCAAATCGTATTCCACGTCGAGATAGTGATCCATGAACATATAGTTCTGTTCCGGATCCAGCACCTCGAGCAGCGCCGCAGAAGGATCGCCCCGGAAATCCATGGACATTTTGTCCACTTCATCGAGCATCACAATCGGATTCCGGGTTCCCGCCTTTTTCATCATCTGAATGATCTGCCCCGGAAGCGCGCCAATATAGGTCCGGCGGTGACCACGGATCTCGGCTTCATCGCGTACACCGCCCAAAGAGAGGCGTACGAACTTCCGGCCCGTCGCTTTCGCAATGGACATTCCGAGTGAAGTTTTTCCTACGCCCGGAGGTCCCACGAAACAAAGAATAGAACCTTTGGGATTCTGCACCAGCCGGCGTACCGAAAGGAACTCAAGGATTCGCTCTTTGATCTTCTCGAGCCCATAATGGTCGCCTTCGAGAACCTGTCTGGCATGCCGCAGATCGCGAATTTCTTTCGTGCGTTTCTTCCACGGCACCGCTAACAGCCAATCAAGGTAGTTACGCGACACTGTCGATTCCGCCGACATAGGAGGCATGCCCTCGAGCCGCTTCAGCTCGGCGATCGCCTTCTCGTGCGCGTCTTTGGTCATGCCGGCCGTATCAATCTTCTTCTTCAGCTCGTCGAACTCGCTCTTTTCGCCCCGGCCCAGCTCTTTCTGAATGGCCTTGATCTTTTCATTCAGATAGTATTCTTTCTGGGCGCGTTCCATTTGCCGCTTCACCCGCCCCTGAATAGTGCGGTCGACGTTCAGTTTCTCGATCTCGATGTCGAGCAATTCGGCAACGCGCGTCAGCCGGTCGATGGGATCGAAAATCTCGAGCAGCTCCTGTTTCTCTTCGATCGTGAGCTGCAGGTTTGCGCCAACGGTGTCGGCTAGCTTGCCGGGATCGTCCACCCGGATGGCGGCGATCATTGTTTCATAGTTCAAGTTCTGGCTGAGCTTCACGTACTGCTCAAACAAACTTGTGACGCGGCTCGTCAAAGCCTCGAGCTGCCGTCCCTGTTCCACTTTGTAGGTTGTGGTCTTGACCACAGCCCGGAAGTAACCTTCCTCCTCGCTCACGGAAATGATCTTCCCGCGCTCGACTCCCTCAACCAGAACCTTGATATTTCCGTCAGGCTGTTTCAGGCTCTGGACAATGTTTGCCAGTGTGCCGACGGAGTAAATTTCATCTGGCCGGGGCTCGTCCACGGAGGCATCATGCTGGGTGGCTAAGAAGATCTTCTTATCGCCCATGAGCGCCTCTTCCAGAGCGCGGACACTCGACTCCCGCCCTACTACGAATGGAGTCATCATGTACGGAAAGATGACCACATCGCGGATGGGCATCATCGGCAGGCGTTTTGTGTCCGTTTTATCTTTCGTGGTAACCATCGTGACTTTCCAGGCGGGTCGCACCTATGAGCGAAAAAACCGGAAGCTGGCGTAGCAGCGTTAGTTTCTAAAACTAGCTGCCGAAACGAAAAGCTCTCTTCAGGTAAAGTGGCCGGCTAGCCCGCCTTCTCAAGCACAGCCATATTGATCTTTTGCGAGAGCACCATCTCCTTGGTGACTATAAATTCGCGCACTTTCTTGAATGTCGGGAGGTAATACATCAGGTCCAGCATCAGATCTTCCAGGATCATCCGCAGACCGCGAGCGCCCACTTTGCGTTCCATTGCAAGCTGCGCGACAGCTTCCAAGGCGTCCTCGCTAAACTTGAGCTTAACATTCTCAAACTCGAAGAGCTTTTGATACTGACGTATGATCGCGTTCTTGGGCTTCGTCAATATCTGGACCAAAGCTTCTTTGGATAAATCTTCCAGAACAGCCGTCACGGGCATCCGGCCGATGAACTCAGGGATGAAGCCATATTTGATCAAATCAACCGGCTGGCACTGGCCCAGTAGATCGATATCGCGCCGCACCGCACTCGGCCCACGGCGTACAGAATCCTTATCGTCTGGCTGTACGAAGCCAATCGACTTAGTCCCGGAACGCCGGGCAATGACCTTCTCCAGACCGACAAAAGCACCGCCGCAAATGAATAAGATGTTCGTGGTATCGACTGGCGTGAACTCCTGGTGCGGATGCTTGCGCCCGCCCTGCGGCGGAACATTGGCAATAGTGCCTTCCAGAATTTTGAGCAGAGCCTGCTGAACACCTTCGCCGGAAACATCTCGCGTAATGGACGGGTTCTCGTCCTTTCGCCCGATCTTATCGATCTCATCGATATAGATGATCCCGGTTTGGGCGCGCTGAACATCCCAATCCGCGTTTTGAAGCAGCCGCAGAATAATATTTTCGACGTCCTCGCCAACGTATCCAGCCTCGGTGAGAGTCGTAGCATCGACGATGGCGAAAGGCACGTCCAGAATCCGCGCAAGCGTCTGAGCCAGTAGCGTCTTGCCGGTCCCTGTCGGGCCAATCAGCAGAATGTTCGATTTCGACAGCTCCACCTCACTGCCGCGCTGCTTGTTCATCTGAATCCGCTTGTAATGGTTGTAAACGGCAACCGCGAGTTTCTTCTTAGTCGCCTCCTGACCGATCACATATTGATCCAGATATTCCTTCAACTCGAGCGGCCTCGGCAGCTTGCCGGGCGTGCCATAACTCTGCTCGTGCCGGTCATCCTCAATAATTGAATTGCAAACAGCTATACATTCGTCGCAAATGTACGCTCGCGGATAGTCGCTGGGCGACGAAATAAGCTTTCCGACTACATCTTGGCTTTTGTGGCAGAACGAACAGCGGAGGGAATCGTCAGATCCGGCGCGCTTCAAGCTGGTTCTCCTACAGAAAGAAAGATCAAAAGATCCCTTGGCCTGGTCGGAATGTTTGTCTCCTCCAGTATATCAACACTACCTGCGTCCTAAGGCTGAAAAAACATCCATTTAGAAGCCTAATTGGGTTCAGGCGTGCTTTTCCGCTTGTTCAAACAAAAAATGAAGCGTCTTCTCCGTCTGAATCTGACCGGCGATCCGGGCCAAAACGCCCTCTTTATCCAACCGGGCGCGAGTTACCGCCACGGCTTCGCGCTGCTCGCGCGCGATCCGCTGCACCTCGCGATCGATTTCATCCTTGGTCGCGTGAATACTCTCGCGTTCTGAAATCTTCTCCAGGAGAAGAGAAGCTTTCACGTTTCTGACAGCCTTCTCGCGATGGGTTTCCTTCACCTTCTCCCAATCGAACTTGATGCTGCGAGGGTCAATGTCTCTGCCTGCCAATTCGCGCAGTTGCGCGCGCATCTGATTCTCAACTTGCCGGTCGACATAGACCTCGGGAACAGGAAAATCGGCAGTCTCCACCAGTTTGTCAATCAACTCTTCTTTCGCG
>Ga0213875_10000795_pt1 | contig 23570 bp, 23 predicted proteins | sample BarmaccomBMRX_R8_FD_160105 | JGI IMG/M metagenome (GOLD analysis project Ga0213875, IMG submission 160105) | Root-associated microbial communities from Barbacenia macrantha in rupestrian grasslands, the National Park of Serra do Cipo, Brazil - RX_R8 | ecosystem: Host-associated > Plants > Roots... | reverse complement strand
CGGGGCGTCCGCCCGGAGGAGCCGGCCGGTCACGGGCAGGCGCTGGACTGGTTCGAGACCGGGCACCGGGCCCTGCTGGCGGCGGTCACCCAGGCCGCCGCCCACGGCCTGAACCAGCACGCCTGGCAGCTGGCGTGGTCGCTCAGCCCCTACTTCGACTGGCGCGGGGACCTGGCCGACTGGGTCACGACCCAGCGCATCGCGGTCACCGCCGCCCGCCGGGCCGGTGACACCGTCGGCCTCGCCCACGCCCACCGGCTGCTCGGCCGCGCCTACACCCTGCAGGGCCGCCAGGAGGCGGGCCAGTCCCACCTGACCGCGGCGCTGCGGCTGAGCGCGGCCGACCACGACATCGTCGGGCAGGCGCTGGCCCATCATTCGCTCGGTCACGTGTGCAGCCTGCAGGGCCGCCACACCGAGGACCTCGCCCACGACCGGCAGGCGCTGCGGCTGTACGAGGCCGCCCAGCACGACTCCGGCCGCGGCTGGGCGTTCAACGCCCAGGCCTGGGCCCTGATCAACCTGGGCAGCTACCCCGAGGCGCTGGCCTCCGCCCGCCAGGCCGCCGACCTGCACGCCAAGGTCGGCGACCGCTTCCACCAGGCCCAGGCCCAGGACACCGTCGGCCACGTGCAGCAGCAGCTGGGCGACTACCCGGGCGCGATCGCCAGCTACCAGCAGGCGCTGCACCTGTGCCGGGAGCTGGGCCCGCGCTACTACCAGTCGGTGACCCTCAGCCACCTGGGCGACACCTACGCGGCGGCGGGCGACCCGGTGGCGGCGGCCGGGGCCTGGCGCGAGGCCCTGGACATCCTGACCGCCCTCAACCACCCCGACGCCGACCGGATCCGGGCTCGGCTCAGGGTCAGCCCTTAGCCGGTCAGCCCTTGGCCGGTCAGCCCTTCAGCCAGGCCAGCAGGTCCTGGTTGATGGTGTCGGCCTCGGTGGTGGGCATGCCGTGCGGGAAGCCGGGGTAGCTCTTGAGCGTCCCGTGCTGGACCAGCTTGGCCGACAGCGGCCCGGAGTCGGCGTAGGGCACGACCTGGTCGTCTTCGCCGTGCATGACCAGCACCGGGACGGTGATCTTCTTCAGGTCCTCGGTGAAGTCGGTCTGGGAGAAGGCCACGATCCCGTCGTAGTGGGCCTTGGCGCCGCCCATCATGCCCTGCCGCCACCAGTTGGCGATCACGCCCTGCTGGGGCTCGGCGCCGGGCCGGTTGTAGCCGTAGAACGGGCCGGACGCGAAATCCCAGAAGAACTGGGAGCGGTGCTCGGCGGTCTGGGCCTGAAGGCCGTCGAACACGTCCTTGGGCAGGCCGCCGGGGTTGGCCTCGGTCTTGACCATCAGCGGCGGGACCGAGCTGATGAGGACCGCCCGGGCGACCCGGTCCTCACCGTGGCGGGCGATGTAGCGGACGACCTCGCCGCCACCGGTCGAGTGGCCGACGTGGATCGCGTCGTGCAGGTCCAGGTGGGCGGTGACCGCGGCCAGGTCGTCGGCGTAGTGGTCCATGTCGTGCCCGTCGGCGACCTGGGCCGAGCGGCCGTGGCCGCGGCGGTCGTGGGCGATGACCCGGTAGCCCTGCAGAAGGAAGAACATCATCTGGGTGTCCCAGTCATCACCCGACAGCGGCCACCCGTGGCTGAACACGATCGGCTGACCGGAACCCCAGTCCTTGAAGAAGATCTCGGTCCCATCGGTGGTGGTGATCGTCGGCATGAAAATGTCCCTTCGGGTTGGGGTCGCTGATCAGTGCTGGCTGATCAGTGCCAGCTAATCAGGGCTGGGCCTGGATGAAGCCGAGGGCGGTCTGGGCGACCTCAGGCCAGCCGTGGTCGATGGTGAGCGAGTGGCCGCGATGAGGCAGCAGCTCGTAGCTGGTGATGCCCGGGTTCTTCTCCTGGTGCTTGAACGCGCTCTCAGTGAGCACCGGCGGGACCGTGTGGTCGTCCTCGCCCCCGATGATCAGCAACGGGCCCCGGTCCGGGTTGCCGGTGTCCACCTTGGTCTCGCTGAACGGGTTCAGGTTGGCCGCCACCGCCTGGAAGATCGGCACCGCCGAGGCGGCCACGTGGAACGTGTCGTACAGCTGCCGGGCCTCGTCCTCGTCGACCGCGTTGGCCCACCCGTAGCGGAACTGGTCGAAGGTCAGCGCGATGGCCCGGCCGCGGTTGGCCGGGTTGCTCAGCACTGCGGTGGACGCCTTGATCGACGAGGCCGGCACCGGCAGGATGCCGCGGAACGGAGCCGGGTCGATCGCCACCGTGGTGGCCGCGAGGCCCTCACCGGCCAGCTTCTGCGCGATCAGCCCGCCGAACGAGTGCCCGACGACGGCCGGTTTGCGGTCCAGCCGGCCGACGGCGGCCGCGTAGTGGTCGGTGACGGCGCCGACCATCTTCCCGGCGAACACCTCGGGGTGGCGGCGGGCCTCCTCGACGGTGTCCGGGTCGTCCGGCCAGCCGGGCGCGACGGTGGCGTAGCCGGCGTCCTCGAACACCCGGCGCCAGCGGTCCCAGCTGCTGGACAGCAGCCACAGGCCGTGCACGAACAGCACGGCCGGCTGACCCGAGGCGTTGGCGGCGTCGATCTCGTTGGCGTCGGTTTCGGTCAGGCGGTCCGCGCTCCCATGGCTCATCGGGCTAACGTATGCAGGCTCCGCGCGGCTGAATGTGCTGAGCGTGCACGGTATTCGTGCTCAGCCCGCTCGCCGGCGGACCAGCGCTGCCACTGCCCGGGCGTCACCCCGTAACGCTGCCGGAAGCGGCGGCCGAAGTGGCTCAGGTTGGTGAAGCCGCAGCGCCGGGCGATCGCGCCGACGGTCAGGGCGGCGTTGGCGGGCCGGGCCAGCTCGCGGCGGGCGGCCTCCAGCCGCAGCCCGACGATCGTCTGCTCGACGCTGAGCCCGCCCTGCGCGAACACCTTGTACAGCAGCCGGACCGACACGTGATGGGCGGCGGCGACCGCGACCGGGCTCAGGGCCGGGTTGGCCAGGTGCCGGTCGATGTAGGCGACGGCGCGTTCGCGCAGCTCGGCGCCGGTATCCGGTGGCCCGGCGACCGGGCCGGCGGCCGACACCAGCAGCGCCCGCACCAGCTCCAGGGTCGACCGGGCCAGGTAGCGGGCGGCTGGATCGGTCTCCAGGGCACCGCGCTGACGGTGCAGGAGGGCCAGATGGGTCCGGGTGAGGTCGTAGAGCGGGCTGGCCGCCAGCCGCGGGGCGGCCGCCCGGACCACGTCGGCCGGCAGCCCCAGCACCTCGTAGGACACCTGGAACGCGCACGAGCCGCCGTCGCCGTCCCAGCCGTAGTCGTAGGCGGCGGTGAGGTCGTTGAGCATCAGCTCGCCCGGCCGCACCGTGTACTGCCGCCCGCCCTGCCCGAACCGGGCGGCCGCGGCCGTCTGGACCGCCAGCGCGACCAGCGGCGGTCCCTCCAAGGCGAGATGGCGGCGGCTGCGGGCCAGCCGGAAACTCGAGCTGGCGCTGGTGAACAGGTTGGTCTCGCCGAAGTCCCAGAACTCCATCCGCGCCCAGGTCGCGGACGGGTCGCCGGTGGCTCCGGCCAGCGTGACCTCGGTCGGCACCGACACGCTGAGCAGGGCGGTCCGGACCACCGCGCTGCGCTGCCCGGGCTCCACTTCGGCGGTGTCCAGCAGGATCATCGGTACCTCCCGCGGCCGTGGCCGGCCAGGCGACTCCTGAGCAGCGCCGCAGACCGGCACCGCCCGCCCCCCTCAGTGTGCTTCAATTTCACCTGTCGTAGTTTTCTGTGTACGTGGCTCGGGCCACGCTCGCGGATGTACTGGCGGGCAGGTAAAGCCACCGGAGAAGGTGTCCAGCCGTTGCCCGCGACGGCGCCCCCGTAAGGTGCGGGGGCATGCTTCTCCGGGAAGAGGATCTCCCATGGCACAGGGAACCGTTAAGTGGTTCAACGCCGACAAGGGCTACGGGTTCATCAGCAACGATGACAACAGCGCTGATGTGTTCGTTCACTTCTCCGCGATCGAGTCCACCGGTTACCGCAGCCTGAACGAGGACCAGCGGGTGGAATTCGATATCGCGCAGGGCCCCAAGGGCCCGCAGGCCGAGCACGTCCGGCCGCTCTAGGCCCCGATCACAGGTGAGGTGCGGCAGCCGGGTGCGCCCGGCTGCCGCGCCACGCTGCCCGCTGCCTGCCGAGGTGTTGCCCAGGCGTTACCTGCTGGCCCGCCCGAAACCGAGCGGCGAGCGGAATGCAGGCGCATACTGGTATTGATGAAGACCGACCACGCCACTCCACGGCGCCACCTGGCCACCAGCCCCTTCAACAAGCAGCCGGTGGCCGCGCCGCCGGTTGAGGAGTACGCCGTCCACGACCAGGTGACACACGACCGCTACGGCCTCGGCCGTATCGTCACCGTCGAAGACGGCACCGCCGTCACCGTTGACTTCGGTTCACGGCTGATGCGCATCAACACCCCCTGCGCCAAGATGGCCAAGCTGTAGCCCAGGCCAGCACTGCGCAGTCCGCCCGCCACGTGCCGTAGACTGTCGGGGCACCAGCGCTCGTAGCTCAACGGATAGAGCATCTGACTACGGATTGTTCCGCGCTCTCCGCTGTGCTAACCAGGAGAAACCGAACAAGCGAACGACCGGTGTGCACCGAATCAGAAGCTTAAGAATCCGCGCTTCGAGTGCCCCTTCTTCCTCCCTCCGACGAGAGCAAGCTGTCAGGCAGGCGCAACAGATGTGGGGGCGCGGGCGACTGGCTCTCGCCCCGCCCAATGACGGAACGTAGGCGGTCTTGTCCCATTAGATGAGCCTCTTTGGCGAAGGTTGCGCTGATCGCGACAGCTCGCCTCCGGAGCTGTCAGAATCGACCCACGATGGACACCGACGCCCGGGCCGCGCTGCTCGCGCTGCTCAGGGAGCAGCGGATGCTGCTCTTCGCTGGCGCCGGACTGAGCCTCGACCTCGGGTACCCGCTGTGGAACCACTATCTCGATCTGCTTGAGAAGGAACTGGATGCCGAGGCGCCATCAACAGTAGACGCGCTCGAACGCGCCGAACAAATCAAGCAACTGTTCGTATCGGCACATCGGCGCTCTGACTACCTTGCACACATCCAGGAGACGTTCGGACCGAGGCGAGGGTCTCCCTACACACCCCTGCAGCTCGCACTTGTCCGACTCAGGTTCCGGGGGCTAGTTACAACCAACTTCGACCGGTCGCTCGACAATGCGCTCTCAGCCGAGAATGTCGCAGCCGGTCGCCCTGCCTGCACGGCACTCGATCTCGGAGACGCGCGATCCTACGCGGTCTTCGACTTCCTCAGGTTCGCCGCCAGTAGCCCGACGACCGACTCTGTGCTTCACTTGCACGGGGTGCATGATCATCCAGAGCGGGTCGTCCTGGCCGCAAGCGACTACCGTGAGCGGTATGGGGATTTCACTACGGAGGATGCCGATGGCCTTCCGGTGCATCGCACGTTGGATGTTCTTCTGCGCAAGGTGGTATGGACCCTACTCGTAACACATCCCACGCTGTTTGTCGGGTTTAGCCTCAACGATCCCGCGCTTAGGCACATTCTTCGAGTAGTCAGCGCCGACTTTCAGCGTGGGCGATCCCTTGGTCACTTTGCCATCGTCGGTGCTGAGTCAGAGGAAGAGGAAGCAAGATTCTCGATAGAGTGGAAGGCGCACGGCATTACGCCAGTATTCTATCGAGTCGTGCGCTCCCGCGGACTGGCTCCCGATGATCATTCCAATTTGACGGCGCTCGTCGCTGATCTTGGCAAGGAACTACGGGTTGACCTCGGTCTCGATCCCATCGGTTCCTTTACAGACAGGATGTTGGAACTGTGAACCTCGATCGCCCTGAGATCACAGGCGCCTTCCGTCGATTCGCCAAGACCGGGTATGGCGTGCTAATCGGTGCGCCTGGCGTGGGCAAGACTCACTTGCTAAAGTTGATGGTGCGCGAATTGCAGGCGGACCCACAAAGCAGGTGCCTTTACCTACCGGTTGACAGGGTGCCCTTGGAATCTGATGCGGATCTGCGTGCTGAACTCGGAGTGTCAGGCGACATCGTCTCATTCTTCGAGAGCGAGACCCGGGACCGACACGGTTATTTGATCGTAGATGCTCTCGATGCCATCCGGGGCGACCAGCCGCGTACTTATATTCTTGGACTAGTACGCCGTGTGCTCAAACAGCTATCAGATTCGTGGAACGTCATCTTGAGCATACGAACATATGATGCGCTGCGCTCCATAGAGCTCGAAGAGCTGTTTCCTCCGATAACACACACCATGCCCGAGGCCAGCTATCAATTGCCAGGTGCCGGATGTCGCCACTTCTATATACCGCCGCTCAACGACCACGATATTGAGGCGGCGAAAGGTCAGCTCTCATGGCTTTCAGGTCTCTGGGACGGAGGACACGACGACCTCCGAGAGCTGCTACGAATTCCATTTAACCTCTGGCTGCTTGAGCACCTGTTCGACCGTGGAACCGCCATGGCAGAGGTAAGTCCCATTCAATCTGAAGTGCAGTTGCTCAACCTATTCTGGCGACAGCGCGTTCGAAGCGGGCCGCTGGAGCCCGATCAACGGCTGTTGACGTCACGGGCAGCCAAGGCAATGGTCCACCGTAAAACACTCTGGGCAAATACTGATGACGTATACGAGGCCGGAGCGAATCAGGGATGGATAGCACTGCACAGTGCAGAGGTCCTGCAAGACGCGAATTCAAACGGTACACGCGTCTCCTTTAGCCACAATGTAATTTTTGATTACGCTGTCAGCGTCGAAATGCTGTCTGAGGACGCTACTGCGCTAACAAGCTTTCTGCGCCAAGAGCCGGATCGCACACTATTCCTGCGCCCAACGATCGACTACTTCCTTGCACGACTGTGGTTTACGAATCGATCACTCTTCTGGGAAAACTTTTGGGCACTCTTCGCTGCCGATGAACCACAGGTGCAGCTCGTGGCACAAGTACTGCCACCGACGATCGTGGCGCGCGAGGCACGATCGCTCGACGACATTGAGCCGGTCCTCTTGGCCTTGGAGGCCGACGATGCTCATGCGGAAGATGCAGTTCTTAGGGTATTGCAGGCAATCCGATCTCAGGCAATCAATAACGATGAGGTCTGGCCCGCATTTGCCGCACGCGTTGCACAACACATGTCGCATAGTTACTCATGGGATCTTGCGCGTTTCTTGGCAGATCTACTAGAAATCGAACGACAGCGAGACCAACCGCGCGCAATTATTCGTCAGCATATATCCGTTGGAGCTCGAGCAATACTGCGGCAAGCACTTGAATTGCGCGACCCAGCACTGGAACACGTCGCCGCAGCTTGGCTCATTCGTGTAGTGGCAAACACATACAACGTCGATCCCGACGACGCTCGTGACCTGTATAGGCTAATACTGTCACGTATAGCAGATCCAGATATGCCAGTTAATTTTGTGTATAGGCTGGCCGACGCAGTGCAGTACCTTTGGAACGATGACCCTGAATTGGCAGCTTCTGTCTATGCCGCAACATTTGCTCATCTGGAGACCAGTGATGAGCCAACTCACATGGGCGGGATCGTCGTCGCGCTGACTAGTAACCGGCGCCAAGACTTTGGATTGGCAAAGTATGTTTTGATCGAAAGTGCTTCGCGATTTATTCGTGAACAACCTGCGTACGCAACTCAGGCACTTATGCAAGCAATAAATGGCGCCGTGTCCTTTGAAGAACCACTTGACCATGAGGTCCTCGAAGAAACTTTTGGCTTCCGCGGTAAGCGGGCGCACTATAAGCCGGACAACAGCCACTTCTGGGACGCACCGGGAACAGTTCCGGATGATACGCAAAAGCTACTGGAAGTCATGCTGGCATATCTTGCGGGACTGCCGACTGGGAGCGCAGAACTTGCGCAGGTTATCGACGTGGCGGCAGAGAATGCCACATTCGCATTTTTCTGGCGAGGACTTCTAAAGGCAGGCGCTCGTGATGCCGAAAAATATGTTCCGTTGCTCCACGAACTTCTATCCGCAGAGCCGGTGCTATCGCATCCCGAAACAGCACCAGAAGCTGCGGCCTTTCTAGCTGCAGCAGTACCACTGTTGGACGATACAAATCTTGGCAGGATAGAAAACGCAATTGCAGACCTCGCGGCGACTGATACCGATCGAAAGCGTCATTGGGCAAAACGCCTTATTGTACAAATCCCTGAGAACCGGCTGACGACAGATGCGGCGCAAGAGCTTAGGGGCGAGGCGGTCGCTGATCCGGAGACATCGGCGAACAGACCATTGTTCTCACTTTCGACTTCTTGGGGTAAGTATGATACGGAAGACTGGCTACGCGATGAAGGCGTAGAGGTTGATGCAGCGGCTAACGCACGCGTTCTCAAAGCCACCGAGGGAATTGATCAATTCGTTTCGCAGTTCATAAATAAAGATGCGGTACCAAATGACGCCGTACTGACAATTATTGGGCCCCTTGCCGATGCGCTTGAGCTTGTACAAGCGCAAATTAGCCTTCCGACGGCCCTGCTCGACACCGTATGGGCTCGGATTGGCGAGGCCGCTGCCGTCGCTGCCCGCGCCGAACCTCTTGGACAACCCGCTTTTGAAGTTCTAAGAAGTGCGTTGCTCTCATGTTCGTCTGGTGATGCGCCGCGTCCCACCGAAGACGCCAACAGCAAATTTAATGTTGCCGCTTGGTCGCCTGCTGCCCGCAACGCGGCAGCGCAGGGAATTCCGCGATTGCTACAGCATCGAGTAGATCGTGGAATGGTAGATGCGTTGCGCAGACTAGCGAGAGATCCAGCGCCTTCCGTGCGCTACCTTGTCGCATTGGAACTTCCACGTGTAATTTCTCAGCACGAGCAATACTTCTGGGAAGTCGCAACCTTGTACGCGACGCAAGAAGTGAATCGTATTGTCCAGCAAGCGCTCGGCCATGCTCTAGCTGTGGTCGCGGCATTCCCCGACCGCGAACAGCGTGTAGTGGACATACTCGACCAACTCCTAAGCCGTGTTCCGCTTACGGAGCTTGCACGTTCGCTTTCAAATGAAGACCAAGTAGGTGGACTGATCGTCGGTCTCGCCGTTATGCGCGGCAACGAGTGGGCGGCGGCCCAGCTCGATGAGGCGATAAGCGACGCGCCGCCCGCCTACCTATCCACTCTAGTGTTGCACCTTTTGAATTACGTAGGCTACAGCTGGATTGCAGATGCAAGCCGACGCAGCAGATCAGAAGCTGCACTTGGGTGGCTACCGCAGATCATCGGTCGCGTGCATCGATTGCTACGTGATGAGGCAGATCGAGTTGGAGTTGACGACTCTAATCGTGAAGAGACGATTCGCGACCTTTTCAACGTACTTGACCATATTATCTCACGCTTTTACTTTAACTCCGGGATCTATGAGGGCCAAGGTGAGCAGCGCGCGTCGCACGAAGAGATCTGCGCGTTCTTTGGGGCGATTCGGCCGGTGCTCCACCAGTTGGCCGACATTACAGGTGGAGTAAATGGGCTGGGTCTACCTGCACGTACGGCTCACCATTTCGTTGAGTTGCTTAGGGGATCTCTCAGCTGCGATCCAGCGGAGGTGCTTCACCTGACGCGTCTGGCTATCGATGGCGCACAGGGCGCTGGATACTCCTTCGATCCGATGGCGGCAGAAGAAGTCACTGCGATCATCGAAACGACGTTGGCTGACCACCGCGACATAGCAGCAAGCGGGGCCCCTCTGGAAGACCTAACGCACGTACTCGACACTTTTGTTCGAGCCGGGTGGCCGGGAGCGCAGCGACTAGTTTGGCGGCTAGAAGAGCTGTTTCGATAGAGGTGCCGTAGGTCCACGAATCATTTCGCACTTTCGACCTTGCCCATAGCAGTCGATCGAAGAGTGCTGTGCCTTATCTTGCAGCCTTACGGGCGTTTACGGCCCTCTTGGCAAGACGGAGCATGTACGCACGCTTGGCATGTTCGGCGCGGCGGCGGCGCTCTGCGGCCGGCAAGACGCCGTCGGGGTCAACCTCCCGATCGAAGCGGCGGAGGAAGGCTTCGCGGGCGGGGCGGGTGCGGGCGCTGCGGTCGGTGGTGCGGCTCCAGGAGATCTCGGCCGCGATCTGGCGGTTGATGTCCTTGCCAGCTATGACCGCCACCTCCCCTCGCGGTGACGCCGGATGGTTGTCTCAGCGTTTGTCTCAGGACGGGTATTCGCGCGTTTACGTGCAGACGCGCGCGCGAGACGTGAGATGAGACAAGCCGCGAGACGACCACCAGCGGTGATGAGCGACCGTGGACGGGCGGTCATGGCTGACTGTCCGGGTCGTCCGGCCGAGTCGCCTGGGTGAGGCGGTCGGCGGCCAGCGTGGCGAAGGCCGGGGACAACTCGATGCCACTGAAGGCACGGTCGAGCTCGTGGGCGGCCAGGCCGGTGGTGCCGGATCCGGTGAATGGGTCGAGGACGGTGCCGCCCGGCTTGCAGCCGGCCGCGATGCAGCGGGTGGGCAGGTCGAGCGGGAAGGCGGCGAAGTGTGGCCCGGCGTAGGGACGGGTGGGGATGGCCCACACGTCGCCGGGGTTGCGCCCGTTGGGGTGGACGCGGCGGTTCCGGCCCGGGCTGTAGCGGCGCGCGTCAGTGACCTGGCGGGCGTGCGGCCCGTACTTGCCGGGCCGGGCGGGGTCGCGGCGGCCCGGTGGCCGGGCCGTCGCGCGGCGGGTGCTGGTGGCCGGGATGCGGATGGGGTCGAGGTCGAACCAGTAGGCGGCCTGCTTGACGAGCAGGAACAGCAGCTCGTAGCGGCAGTTGAGCCGGTCGCGGACCGATTCGGGCATGGCGTTGGGCTTGTACCAGACGATCGCGTTCCGCAGAATCCAGCCGTCGTCCTGGAGGGTGAAGGCGACCCGCCAGGGCAGGCCCAGGAGGCTCTTGGCGGGCAGGTCGGCCGCCCGGGGCTGCCCCAGATGACGGCCAAGGTAGTTGTGCAGGCCGTTCGGGCCTCCCCCGCTGCCGGAGTAGCTGTCGCCCAGGTTGAGCCAGCACGTGCCGTCGTCGGCCAGGACGCGGCGCGCTTCGGTGAATGTGGCGCGCAGGGTGGCCACGTAGCTGGCGGGGTCGGACTCGCGGCCGTACTGGCGGGCAATGCCGTAGTCGCGTTTGCCCCAGTAGGGCGGGCTGGTGACGATGCAGTCGGCCGAGCGGTCGGGCATCTCGGCCAGGACTTCGCGGGCGTCGCCGACGTACAGGCTGTGGGTGTCCCGGTGCCAGTACGGGGAGCGCAGACGGCGCGGCGGCATGGGGATGGCGGGGTCAGTCACGGGGCGGCTCCTGGGTCATCTGGGCGCGCCAACGCCCGCGGCTGACTTGGATGGCGCGGCCGGCCTTGGCGTGGTCGGCCAAGCGTCGGTAGAGGGTGGGTCGGCTCATGCCGGTCACCCGGAGCAGTTCGGCTACGTCGGTGCCCTCGTCGGGGGCCAGGCACAACGCGAGCCAGAGAACGTCATCGGCGGTTGGCTCGGTGCTGCCTGCATCTGCGCTGGGTGGTGCCGGGTCGGACGGGCCAGTGTCGCGGGACGGATCGGCGGCCGCGGCGGTCGGCCCGGTCTGCGTGGCCAGCTGGGAGGTGTCATCGAGTCCGGGTCGCTGGCCGGCGTACCGGGCGGCGGTGTCGGCGACGGCCTGGTCGGTGACCAGGTAGGCGCGGGCCCGCTTGGGGCTGGTGTGCTCGGGGTCGCTGACCAGGAATTTGCCGGGTGCGTTGAGGGTGTGGGCCTGCCACCCGGCCGTGAGCATGCCCTGGCCGAGGATGAGGTCGACGTCTTTGCGTTCGCGGACGCGGAACGCGATCCGCAGGTCCATCTGGGAGCGGACCGCGCCTTGGCCCATGGCCTTCTGGGTCGGCCGCTGGGTCGCGGCGATCAGCGTGACGGCCACGGCCCGGCCGAGCCGGGCCACGGTGTCCGCGTCCGGCATCGCTTCGGCGGCGTCGTCGGCCAGTTCGGCGTACTCGTCGATGACGATGGTCAGCGCGGGGGCGTCCGGGGCCGGTTCCCAGGTGCGGCGTCCTTCGGCGGCGAGCTGGGCGGCGCGGGCCTGCACGATCGCCACCGCGTCGGCCAGCAGGGCCCGGGCCTGGTCCGGGGTGGTGGCCAGCCGTCCGAGGCACGCGGCCCACGGGCCCAGTTCCATGCCGCGCTTGAGGTCGATGGCCCAGATCACCACGTCCGGGCAGGCCACCAGGTTGCCCATGACCACGTTCAGGCCGCCGCTCTTGCCTGAGCCGGTGCTGCCGCCGACCAGGCCGTGACGGCGCAGGAACGACACCCGGCACGGGGCGGCGTCCTCGAACGGCCCCAGCTCGATGGGCTCAGTGATCGAGGAGACCGAGGGGCCGGGCCAGGTGATCGCGCCGGCGTGCGGGTCGAGGTCCAGCACCCGCAGTTCACAGCGGTTGGCCAGGTCGTCCGGGGTCGGGTAGACGCGAACCGCACCCCGGAACGTGCCTAGCGCCGATTCCAGCGCCGGAATCCGGCTGATCACGTCGGTGATGGTCTGGCCGCGTGCCAGCCGCAGGCGGGACCGCCAGCCCCACACGTCTACCACGGCGGACATGACCTGGGAGCCGGGCAGGCCAACCGCGCGGGCGATGTCGGGCCACGCCTCGAGTTTGCGTTCGATGCGGACTTTGGCCCGCCGGCGCCGGTGCGCCCACCACGGCACCGACAGCACCAGGCCGCCAAGGATAAGAACTTGCGGCAGCGGCGACGCGACCGGGCCGAGGATGGCCGAGGCGGCCAGCCATCCCCCGGCAGCTAGCGTGAGCGTGGCCGTGTACAGCCGTTCGGTGACGGCAGTTAGTCCGGCTTTCGCGCCGGCGATGACCAGCGCGCAGGCAGCCACCGCAGCGAGGACGGCCGGAACCGGCCAGGCGTACCGGTAGGTGGCGTGCAGCCACCAGCCGGCCGCCAGCAGCAGGCCGCCAGCGTAGGCGGGGGCGAGCTCGGAGCGGTACCGCCAGGCCCACCGCAACACGGCCATGGCAAGGCTCTCGGGCAGCTGGTCACCGCTGTTGATGACCACCATGGGCTGCAAGCCGGACCGGCGGGCGTGCCTGGCCTGGCGGCGCATCTTGCGGTAGCTGGTCATCCGCGCCTCCCCGGATCGGTGGTCCGGTCGGCCAGTTCGTCGCGCAAGTAGCCCAGAGGGTCGGTGTCTCCGTCACGGTCGGCGGCCAGGGTGGCGCGGACGGCGGCCAGCAGGTTGGCGCGGTCGAGGCGGACAGCGGCCAGGTCAGTTCGCTGGCGGACAACTTCGGCGATGAGCCGGGACGTGTCGGCCAGCGCGGCGGATAGGTACCGCCACACCTCGGTCAGGGTGGGCAGGGCGGAGGAAAATCCGGTGACGATGTGCCGGGCGTTGCGGTTCCTGGTGGCGATCTCGTGCAGGTCAAGCCGGTGGCCGGGGTTGGTCATTAGGCATCAGCTCCACAGGTCATGGCTTCGCGAGCCACTGGACGATGGCGGTGATGAGGCTGCGGATCTCCGGGGCGGCGGTCGTGGCCGCGAGCAGGAACCCGAAGATCAGGCAGAGAACGGCCTGCCAGACGCGCAGGCCCATGTAGCGGTAGGCGACCCAGATGATCGCGGCGACGATGAGCACGAGCGGGACCGTGACGGTCATGACGGCATGTCCTTTCGCTGATGGCGGGCCGGGGAGAAACGGGCCGCGCGGCGCCGCGCGATGGTGCGGTAATGCGTGGCGCGGCGGTAGCGCTGGCGTGCGCTGCACTTGGCGCACCGTTTCGCTGGCTGGTCGCGGCGGGCGCCGCAGCGGCACCGTTTCCCCGGTGACGGGATCGTGAGGTTCGCCATCACCGCTCCTCGTCCTCCGCCGAACCGGGGCGAGTCGCGCGGATATTGACCAGCAGCCGCCGCGACGCCACCTGCGCATGGGTACAGGGGGCACGGTGAATGTCGCGGCGGCGGTCATCGCTGCGGATGCCGGCGGCGAGCAGGGCCAGCATTCCGGCCAGTACCCCAGCCAGGAACATTCCGGCCAGCAGAATCAGGACAACAGTGATCACCGGTCAGCCTCCTTGTCGTCGCCCGGCATGACATTGCCGGTGTAGGAGTTCTGCGCATCGTGGTAAGCACGAGTGCGGGACGGAATCGCAATGACCCGGTAACTGACCGAGCCGAAGCTCTTCGAGGCGGTGTAATGCCCGTGCTGGGCAGTGCCGTCCTGTACGGTGGCGCCGAGCAGCGCTGCGACCCGGTTGACCTCGGCGAAGAGTGCGGAGTCCGTGCCATCGGGCGGGAACACCAGCACGTTGACCGTGTACGGGGCAGGAATGTCCGGGCACGATTCCAGCAGTGCGACCAATTCCCGCAATCCGCGGATCACGCCCGGCCGCCGCGCCGGATTGGCGTAAGTCATGATGACCAGCTCCCTTCCATTAATCCGTGCGGCTTACGGCACGAAATTAGGCCGGGAGGAAGGGATTAGCCCATTACGCGATGCGATATATCACGCAGGCGATGAGATATCTCGTCATGAGATTTGGCGCAGCAGTCATAGCAGAATTCGGCAGCCATACCAATATCACCGTGAGATACAGTCCGCGTAATGGCTGACATGCACTCTGGACTTAACCGATCATCGGATGGTGTGCTTAACTGACGAAGCACCATCAATTGACCGGCGAGCCGCCAAGGGAACGGGAAGCGCGCCATGGCTACACGCATGCCCCGGCCAAGAGCTGGGCTGACCTCATTTGCGCACGGCACACTCCCAGCAGGTCAGCTGACCGGTGGGAGCTGACGCACCGCGGCATGAGCTAGACGAGCAACGGGCTCACGATCTCCTCAAGGAGGCATGCAGCAGCATCGCCGGGTTTGACGCGGACGGAGCGCGCCTGCTGCGCCTCGGCTCCAATGCCGTCTACCACCTAGCCGCCCCGGTTGTCGTCCGCATCTCCCGCCACGACGCCGACCAAGACTCGGCCCGCCGCTCCGTCGCAGTCGCCCGCTGGCTAGCTTTGGTTGACTACCCGGCCGTCCGCGCCATCGACATTGACCAGCCCATCACTATCGACGGGCACTCGGCCACCTTTTGGGCGTCCGTGTCTGACGACGGCGATCAGTACGCGACAGTGGCCGAAGTCGCGGACGTTCTCGCCCGCCTGCACAAACTTGAGGCGCCCAGCTACTTGCGCCTTCCGTCGCTGCAGCCATTCGCTAATGCCAGCCAACGGATTATGAGCAACGGATGGCTCAGCCCGAACGATCGATCATTCCTTACTGATCAGTTGGCCGCGCTACAGGAAAAGTATGCGCGCCTGGAGTTCGTGCTACCGAAGGGCGTCATCCATGGCGACGCGGGCATCGGAAACGTGCTGCACGACAGCCACGGTAAGCCAGTAGTCATCGACCTCGACGGCTTCGCCATAGGTCCCCGGGAGTGGGATCTCGCCCTGACAGCCATCTACTACGACAGCTTCGGCTGGCACACACGCGAAGAGTACGAGACGTTCGTCAACGTCTACGGCTTTGATATCAGGCAGTGGTCCGGCTACCCAACCATGCGCGCGGTCCGTGAGTTTCTCATGGTCACATGGGTCATACAAAGGGCTGGAGAAATCGATCAGGTAGCCACTGAAGCACGAAAGCGCATAAGAGCGCTCCGTACAGGTGCCAGCCGAAACGACTGGCGACCTTATTAGGTTGACTAAACCTGGGTCGCCGGTCACTTGCACCGCGCGGGCAAGCCCGTCGCAGGTATGGCAATGACTTCGTTTAGGGGAACACCAATCGAATTCTTGGACTCCGGATTCCACACCCAGAGTTCGTCGCTCGTAGTACCGAACGATAGCATCGGCTTATTAGATGGCAGCGGCCCGTTGTATACAGGAATCGATTTGGTAACTGGGCGGAAACACATGAGCGTACCTTGAATGCCAAAGTAGCTATTTGGCTGCCGTCCAGCGCTGGCTTCCTCCGCAGCGCGGGCAGAAGCATCACTCACAATCGCCAGGCCCGTTGAGATGGACGAGAGAAGGTAGATCGCCGCGAGAAGAGCAATTGTCAGCCATGACAACCATCGAGCACCGTCCTCCGCCCAATGGAAGTAACGTATCCACCCGATAATCGCAATGAAGAACAGGACGAACCCGAGTCCAAGAAGAGCGGACTTTGACGCTATGGCAAGTCGGAAAAGAGTAGGAATAGAAACCGTATCAGAAGGAATGCCAAAGCCGTAGGTGAGGTATTGAGTGTCATACATTCCCCCGAGCCAAAGCGCCAGCGGAAAGAATACGGTAACGGCAAGCGGTATTATCCAAGTAATCTGCTTGATGAGCCATGAGTCTCGTAGTGCGAGCACCAATCCGCGCCACACTATGATGGCGACTCCGACTCCCACTGCCGCTACAGGCGCAAATATAGGGCTGCGAACGGGAGAGTTACGCGCAAGGAATATTCCCAAAGCTAGCAGAAAGAGCGTATAGAGCGCAGCCAAGCATAGGCGTCGTGGTAGCGACTGATTGATCGGTAGGCTGCGTATCAACGGTACCGATGCTATTATGCCGAGCACAATAGGGATTGCCATCCAACCGCTTGTAATGCATCCGGCCGCGTAACCGCATATCGCAGTTACAGCAAGTCCCGCCGTTCCCACAAGACGCGATCGAAAGGGCGCCATCTCAGCGGCGACCGGTCCGCCGTCTGGGGACTTCCCGGCAACCGCCGGCCGGATGGAGCTACGGGTGGGGTCAAAAGGATGGCAAAGATCGACTGCAGCCAGCTTTTCGCGTACTTCCGGCTCTGGGAGCGCCTGCTCAACGCTGATCAGGCCAGTTGTCCGCGGTATTCCGAATAGTCGCGCCACTTCCGCGAGCACTCGGTTTCTAGCCAGCCAAGATGGCGTGGCTTCCTCAATCAAATAGGCATTGCTATTATTTAGAGTATGCCTAACGACCTCTGCCCGCCGGACCCATACCGCGAGATCAAACCTATTGATAACCTGCTCGACACGTTTGACAGCTGTTTTAACTGCTGTGGAAGAAAATCCTGGAAACCGGAGCTCAAGCAGCAGCCAGGTACGTCCACTGGTCGGATGCCCGCGAACCTCGCTGCTTCGTGGCGGCCGGATCATCCATCCCCGACCGCGGAACACTGCAGTAACTAGTGCGAGTTCGTCAGCGTCGTCCGGAATCTCCACGAGAACGCGTACTCGATTTTTAAAAGGCTTGATGGTCATGTTCAAGTCTGAGAAAAGAAATTGCTGTCTGGAATCCGCTTCGCTGTCAGGTGTGCTAGTCATAAGTGATATTCGATTCTTTAGGAAGTGCTCGCACCGGATGTTGTTTAGCGCGAGGATGCATGGCTTGAGGCGATGCGCCAAAGCCGCGAGGTGGAAGCTTGCTCGTGGAACTCGACTACTGCGCGGCTGTCACCGGCCCTAACGAGACGTTGCCGGAACTCGCGCAGGTAGTTGACACACCGGGCCGACCGTATCTGTTCGCCGGCGGCCAGTGCCTTTAGAGCGACGCCGCAGGCCTGTTCGGCTTCGCCCGCGGCCATGTGGGCGTCGGCGAGGATGATGGTGGCGAAGAAGTCGCTGCGCAGAAACGTCAGGTCATCGACGGCTGCGACGCTGGCGCTGGCGTACTGAGCCGCCTGGGTCGGCCGGCCGAGGTCACTCAGGCAGTGGCCAAACTCGGCGGACAGCTCAGACTCGTTGAAGTACTGAATCCATGGCGGGTCGCTGTCTGGCGTGCGGCGCTCGAATTCGTGAACCGCGTCGGCCAGGGCGCGGTCGCAGCCGGTGGCGTCACCGATCCGGGCCAGGGCGCGGGCTTCCATGGTGTGGAAGTGCGAGACGAGGGTGGGCGTGGCGATGCCCTGGGTGCCTGTTCTGGCGGCGCGCGCGAGGTTGGCGGCTTCGCTGTACCGGCCGAGGTAGGTGGCCTGGTGGCTCATGGCGTCCAGGATGCTCGCGCCGAGCAGCCGGTCCCCGCCGGCTTGGGCGAGCGCGAGGGCCTGGACGAAGTACCGCTGGGCCAGTGCCGCGCCGGGCATGCTGTCGTAGCTCATCCAGGCGGCCAGCAGTGTCGCCTCGGCCACGGCCGAGAACAGTGCCCGGCCGATGGTCTGGGTGTACTGGCCGTTCAGCAGGCGGTCGGCGTCCGCGTTCAGATACTGGATCAAGGCTGTACGCGCGTGGCCTCCGCCGAACCGGTCATCGAGCTGCCTGAACATCTCGACCGTGGCGCGGAACCTCTCGACGTCGGCCAGGCCGATGCGGACCGGCCGCGGTGGGTCGCTGCCGGGCGTGGTGCCGGAATCAACCAGCCAACGCAGTGACGCGTCGTTCCAGGCGTACGGCTCGGGCTGTCCCCATGACAGGGCCGGGTGACTGAGATCGGCTTGCCACAACTGGGCCAGATTCCCCGCGGCCTCCGCCACGGTCGCTGGATAGACCAACTCGGCCCCGGCCGAGGGACTGTTTGCCGGGGTCCGCCAGCCGGAAAGGGGCGATGACCCGGCAGGGTCGGCGGCCAGGCCGAGGGCCTGCCGGGCGGCACGAGGCATGCCCAGGCCGCCAGCGAACGTCTGGAACGTCGAGGAGGCGCGCGGGGAGCGCTTGCCGGTCCTGTACTCGCTCAGCCGACCCTGCGATATACCGGTCAGCTCCGCGATCTGTCCCTGCGTGACGTTGTTAGCGCCGAGGATCGCGATCACGCGGCCGAGATCGTGCCGACGGCAGGCGTCGAGCACGTCAGGGCGCGCGCAAACCTCGGCCACAGTCGTGCGGACATCGGACACGCTTAAAGCCATCGGCGCGCTTCCCGTTCCCTTGGTCGCTCGCCATCAGTGACGTTTCACTCGGAACGTCAATATCACCATGAGATACCGGGGGAAGATGCGCAGAACGGCGCCCCGCGCTTGCCGAAGAATGTGCCGATTTCGGCAAGGCAGCTCGAGGCGTGACGCGTAGGGATCGTTAGTCCAGCGGCAGGACGTAGGTCCCTCGGCCCTGGATGGTGACGGTCAGCCCCTCCTCGGCCAGCACCTGCAGGGCATGACGGACGCTGCCCCGGCTGACGCCGTACTCGCCCATGAGCTGAGACTCCGACGGCAGCGGCTGGCGGGATGGGAACTCGCCCTTCTCGACGCGCGCCCGGAGGATGCCCGCTAGCTGTCTGTACACGGGCACGGGGTCCAGCGGGTTGATCGTCACAGCATAGATGGTATTGACCAGGCTAAACGTATCTACTAGTCAGATACAGCCATGACTGTATGTAGACGTTTTAGACGTTCATGTACAGGCATGAACGTGTGGTTTATGCTGAGCCTGCTTGCGGGATGGACTGGCTGCGGCCAGACCGTCCGGCAGGCGGCTCCCCGGCGGGGCCGACAGCATCCTTCGGGATGCTCGTTCCCACGGTTCCGCCGGGAGTCTTTGTCTCGATCGTCCGCGAAGGCGATGACCTATGAGCATTGCAAGTGACCAGACCGGCCAACGAGGTACAGCCACCGGAACCGCCCGCCAGGCAATGTACGAGGTGGCAGTGAGACTGCACGATCTCGGGTTCGGCATTCGCCTCCCCAAGGACGGAAGCCGACACCTTGTCATCGTGAACGCCAAGCGCGCCTGCAGCGAGATCACCGTCGATGACAGCGGTTACGTGACCTGGGACTACTGGCCATGGAGCGGACCCGCGACGGACCCCTCCGACCTTATTGGAGTGACACTGTCCTTGCTCGGTCCTGTTCCCGGCGGCACGCGGGCGAGAACCAGCAGCGGTGCCACGCTGAAAAGCCGCGTAGGCCAGTCACTGCGCGAGTCGGGGCTACACGTCACGATGGCGATTTACGAGGACGCTGAAACCTTGGACGTCGCCGCCGAGATTGTGATTACGAACCCGAACGTTCCCTTCTGCGGCCTCGTCCGCTTGGCGGACGACGCCCGGATCACTTGGGAGTGCCAGATCGACGGCTCCGCCGCAGAATGCGCGCTGGCCGTCACCGACACTATCGTTCCGCTTCTGGCCCATGGTGCCGATGGCATGCGCGGGTAGTGGCTCGATCTTTAACACACAAGAATACTGACGAGAGCTCCGTCTAAGCCTCGTGCGCATGGGCCCGACCAGAACTGGTCTCCCGCTAAAACTGGTCTCTCGCCAAGCGCTCCGAAAAGCATCTCGTCTATTGACGCCCCCTAAGCATCGAAATCACAGTCTGGACGTCAGAAATTCTGGAACGATAGTGCGGATCAAGCATAGAGATGAAGCCGACGAGGGCCCAAATAACTGCAGCAACAATTGCCCAGTTTTCGAATCCCGCAGAGAAGCTTAGTTTAAAGTAGCGCAGCAAGAATAGTATTACCAATGGAACCAGTGCGACTATAATTTCTTTGCCGATTATGGTAAGCCTCTTAAGCTTTCCCAGCTGAACCTCCTGATCGCACACCGGCAGGTCGCCATATTGACCTGTCGCAATTGCCTCTACATATATAAAAGTTTCCGCACGCAGGTCTTCCAAGGTACCCGATCCAGACAGCACTAGTTGTACTTGCATGGCCCGCAGTTGATTCGCAGCGAGTTTGCAATGTAGCTGTAGCTGCGCCTTAGCGTAAGGGCTCAAGGTCACGATGGATCTTGGGAGGTCGTACTGTAGCTTTTTAGCGGCAGCTTCGAGGCATCTGCACGTGTAGTTGTTGAAACCAGGATCGCTTAGATTGACAGGGTGCTCCATAAGCACTCTCCTAAGATTGATAAGCTCATCGAGCAGCGAGACATATGCGTATCTCCTTCTTGTGCGACCCAGCACTAAAAATTCAATGAGCGATACGGCTGAGACCGCGATCCATGATGTAATAAGCATCGTTGCTCCTACAAGCAGAGCGTACGCAAGTGAGCCTCCGAAATTAGGGAAGGTTTTATGCGTCAGGCTGAACCGTGGATTCTGCAGATGCGGGTCTATTAAATAAATTGCCCCGGCATATGCGGCAGCCGCGAAGGCAAAGGGCGATAGGCTCGCTAAAGGCTCTTGAAGGAAGATACTCGTTCCTAGGCCTAGATACACAACGCCAAAAACGCCACCGGCCGCAGCAAACAGAGGGTACGGCACCTTTTGCCAGATATCGAGCTGAGCCGCTAGTCCAATATTAGCAAGAATCGTTAACCCGAAGAGGGCCGTGCCTATGGGGCCAGTAATCCAATCATTTGCGACTTTCATTCGTGCAGTTGCGATCGAATAACGGCGGAGACCACTCTTCAAGGGAGTCGGAAGTTCGTCATTTGTCCGATACGTCAATACTGCTGTTGCGGTCTTATACCTAGCAGAGGCCGCGCGATAAGTCGCCCTGAGGTAAAACGACCTTAGGATATGCTTAGAAAAATCACCTCGCCCAAAGATCTGATACCAAAGTCCTCTAGTGAACTTGGTTACTTGTGAGCGGTGGTTAGTAACCTTCTGACTGTTATGGACTGACTGATCTGCGTTCATATATAAATTGCTCTCCCATGCGTATGAGCTAAGCATTGTGAACGCTCGATATCCTAGCTGTGGCTCCGCAATAGCGAAAGTGTCGAAAAGTTACAAACCAGCTGGAACGATCCTTTATAAGGATACACTCTTGAGAATTAACAGCAGTCATATCCGATCACCCGGACTGAGCCGAGCGTGTGCCTGCTGTGCCCGTGCGATTCCCCGAGCTTCGGTGTACTCACGCACCATGTCATAGGTCTTCCACCCGGTGATGTGCATGAGGTCGTCTGTCGAACCGCCGGCTGCTAGCCACTTGTCCGCGAACGATCGACGGAACCGGTGCGGATGGACGTTCTGAATGCCCGCCTGGAGCCCGCGGCGCTTGACCATGGCACGGATACCGCTGTCGGTCATGTGGTCCACGCCCCGGCCCTGCTGGCCCAGCCAGAGCCACGGCGAGGAGGTGTGCGGGTGGCGGCCACGGACGCGGATGTACCGGTCGAGTGCCGCAGCGGACTTCTTGCCGATCGGCACCCAGGTTTCATCTCCGCCTTTGAGCCGGACACGTAGTCGGCGCTGGGTCAGAAACACGTCGTTGTACGCGTCGTCCTCGGAGTCGTAGCGCAGGTTCGCCAGCCCGGATACGCGCATGCCAGTATCCATGAAGATCCGGATCATCGCCGTGTCGCGGCGGTCCTCGAACGCCGAACCCTGGCATGCCCGAAGGAGCCGAGCCAGCTCGTCGTCCTCAAAGAACGGCTTGGCCTTCTTGGTCACCTTCGGCTTGTCGATGCGATCCATCGGGCTGGGAGCCGGCCGCTCCTCCTCGCGCACCAGCCAGCCGAAGAACACCCGAAGGTTGCGGAAGTGGACGGCAGCCGAGACTGCGGACGTACGCCGTTCCTCGGCTAGTAGGAAGGCACGAAAATGGTCGGCGCCCACGCCCTCGACGTCGGATGGCATGCCTTGGGCGTCGAGGAAGGTACACAGCGCCCGGGCCGAGTCGGTGTAGGACCGGACGGTCCTAGGGCTCTTACCCGCGGCTTCCAACGAGAGCTGCCACGAGGTGACGAAGGTACGCAGAGATGGCCCTGTCGGCGCAGGGGTAGTCTCCCGGCGTCCACGCTTGCGCCGGGCGTTGCCCATATTGGCGACGGACATGGAGTGCTCCTGTCCGACCGGTGCGACCTTCGTCCGCTGATGGCGTACCCTTAGGGGTCAGGCAAGCCAGTTGGCGAACGGCGAATCAGACGCTCTTTAACCGCTGTTCTTGTGTGGTAGCGTAACACAAGACCGGCAAAACGCCAGGTCAGACAACTTAAGACTGGCGCTCGTAGCTCAACGGATAGAGCATCTGACTACGGATCAGAAGGTTGGGGGTTCGAGTCCCTCCGAGCGCGCCAGGTCAGAGGCTCTACCCGTTCCGGGTAGGGCCTTCTTGCTAACAGCGGTGTCAGATGCCGCGATGGCCCGCGCGAAGATGTCGGCTGCTTCGGCCAGTTGCTCGTTGACCACGTGGGCGCAGACGCGCAGGGTGATTGACGGGTCAGCGTGGCCGAGCCGGGCGGCGACCACGTGGACCGGGACACCGGCTAGCAGCAGTGTCGTCGCGTGAATGTGGCGCAGGTCATGCAGCCGGGCATGCGGCAGCAGATCGGCCGGGGCGTCCCGGTCATCTGGCCGGTTGTGGACGCTGATCAGGTCGGCTACGAGGGACGACACCGTGTCTGGGTGGACGGGCTCACCCCAGGAGCTCGTGAAGACGTAGTCATCGGTGCCCTTCCACTCCGGGCCGACCAGATCGTGCTCGTCGGCCTGGCGCTGGCGGTGGCCGATGAGAACCTGAACTGTCCCAGGGTCGATGCTGATGGTGCGGGATCGCCCGCTCTTAGTGGTGCCTTCGATCCGCTGGCCCGCGATCACGGCGGCCGAGCCGGTGATGCGGACTTCGGCGCGACCGAGGTCGATGTCATGCCAGCGGAGGTTCAGCAACTCCCCCGGCGCGCTCCGGTGTAGGCGGCTAGGTGGTAGAAGGCAAAGAGCCGGTGCGTGGCGGCCGTGTCGAGGAAGGCCCGGAGCTGAGCCGGGGTC